>ENA-ORTH01002304-ORTH01002304.1-human-gut-metagenome-genome-assembly--contig:-NODE-2304-length-15787-cov-2.688024_pt1 | contig 15787 bp, 12 predicted proteins | sample MGYA00241914_ERZ509192 | MGnify/ENA primary metagenome ERZ509192 (study PRJEB26280, sample SAMEA2338826) | human gut metagenome | biome: human gut; feature: human-associated habitat; material: faeces... | reverse complement strand
CCTCGGTGTTGACTTTCTCCACCTCTGTGTGTATCGCACCGATCTCTTGCGAGAAATGGGCTTCGATGCCTTCCGCGCTTGCATCCCTCTCCAACAGCTCGTATGACAATACGAGGTATCCGATGCCGTCCTTGCCCGGTTTTATGATGCGGTCAACCTCGTAGGCGCCCATGGTGTGCGGGTTTGGCTGCAGCTCGAAGAGACCTGGGTCGCCGGAGAACGGGACTTTGCACGTGACCTTATAACCCGGTCTGTCGAAGAACTTTGGCTCGTCCCTGCTGATTTGATACCAAGTGTTGTATTCCTGCACAGTCTTCTCTGAGATGTCGATGTCCTTTGATTCGGGATACATGACCACGAGGTCAATCTCGTATTCCGAGCAGAAGTAGTCAACCCAAGCATCCCTGTCTGTGCTGTCCATTTCTTTGGCACTCAGCTCAGCGATCTTCTTCTTCATGGCCTTGAGATGGGCGGGGAAAGCTTGGAAAGCGTATGCGCCGTTGAAGCAGTTCATTCGGCTCCTATTCCTCATCCGAGTTGCAGCGCCGGTACACGATGGGCAGCAAGTCGTTATCCATGATTCTCATGTAGGCGTCAGGGTTCTCGCTGAACTTCTCGTACATGTCTTGGCTGTCGGAGAGGATGGCTGCCAGCGCCCGCATCATAACATCGCCGAAGATTGCGCGCAGATCGCCCATGCTGTTGGTGCGCGCTTTGGCGACGAACTCCTCGTCCTCGCAGATCTTGTCTGCGCAGGCCTTGATGATCTTGTCGGCTTCGGTCCACTCCGCGCCGAAGGCGTCGTTCAGGTGGTCGATGAGCACGCTCAGGCGCTCTTCCTCTTCCTCCTTCGACACGCCCGCGTTGGCGCCGCCGTTGTGAAGGTCTGTGCTCTCCAGCTTTATGGCCTGGGTGCCCTTGTCCTCTATGCGCAGGTACTCTAGCTCCACCTTGTCGCGCAGGTCCGGCGTGGCTCCCGTGTCCAGGAAGAGCTTCTTCACCAGGAAGCCCGCGTACACGAAGAGCCTGTGCAGGTCCTCGTCGCCCAGGCTGATCATCTGCGTGATGAAAGAGTACGAGCGCAGGAACTTGCGCAGCAGCGCCTTGAACTCGCGCTTGGGCGTGTCGTCGAGCGCCTGCCAGCGGTCCACCGCCGGCTGCAGCTTGGGTTCGATCTTGCGCAGCACCGCGCCTGGGTCCGGCTCGTCGAAGTAGACGGACGCGACGGCCTCGATCTCGGTGGCGTCGTACACGTGGTAGCCGTCGAGCCGCTCCTGCAGGTTGTAGATGACATCGGGGTCGGTCGCGGCGTCGAGCTGGGTCGCCTCGTAGTAGTCCGAGAAGCTCGCGCGTATGGTTTCCCAGTCGTTTGCGAAGTCCACCACGAAGGTGCGCTTGCCCGGTATCGAGCAGGTGCGGTTCAGGCGGCTGAGAGTCTGCACGGCCGCCACGCCCGTGAGCATCTTGTCCACGTACATCGCGCAGAGTTTCGGCTGGTCGAAGCCGGTCTGGAACTTGTTCGCGCACACGATGATGCGCTTCTCGTCGGTGTCGAAGAGCTCGGCCGTGCGCGTCTCGGCAACGCCGTTCACCTTGGCCTCGGTGACCTCCTCGCCGTCCACGTCGAGCCTGCCGGAGAAGGCCACCATGATCTGGCATGCGTATTTCTGCTGCTTTATGTACTCGGCCATGGCGAGGTAGAGCCGGTAGGCCATCGGGCGGCTCCAGGTGACGACCATGGCCTTGGAATGGTGGTCGAGCACGCCCTCCACGTCGTTCATGAAGTGCTCCACGATAATCTGCGCCTTGCTCCCGATCATCGCCGGGTTCCAGTCGACAATGCCCATGAGGGCGCGGTTGGCCTTCATCTCTTTGTACTTCGGGTCGTCGGCTATGGTCTTCACCAGCTTGAAGTAGCTCTCGAAGCAGGTGTAGTTCTCCAGCACGTCGAGGATGAAGCCCTCGTCGATGGCCTGCTTCATGCTGTACAGGTGGAAGGGCCTTGGTATCAGGATGCCGCTCTCATCGCGCTTGCAAAGCTCGTCGCGCGTGCCGAAGACCTCGAGGGTGGCCGCCTTCGGCGTGGCCGTGAACGCGAAGAAGCTCAGGTTCGGTATCGTGCCCTGCGCCTTCATCTCCTTGGCCAGCTCGTCCTCGTCGTCCCACGGCTCGTCCGGGTCCAGGTCGCGGTCTATGAGCGCCAGCTTCATCTTGGCGTTGGCCTTGCCGGACTGCGAGCTGTGCGCCTCGTCGATGATCACGGCGAACTTCCTGCCTGAGACCTTCGTCTCGCTGCAGATGTAGGGGAATTTCTGGATGGTGCTCGTGATGATCTGCGCGCCCGAGTTCAGCGCCTCGCGAAGCCCCGCGCTGCCATCCTCCTCGCGGATGCGCACCACCACGCCACGCTTGTGCTCTACGGCGTCGATGGTCTCGGAGAGCTGCGCGTCCAGGTTGCGCCGGTCGGTGAGTATCACCACCGTGTCGAACACCGGGCTGTCGTTCGCGTCGTGAAGCGACTGCAGGTGGTGCGCCAGCCACGCGATGGAGTTCGACTTGCCGCTGCCCGCCGAGTGCTGGATTAGGTAGCTCTTGCCCGTTCCGCTCGCCTTTGCGTCCGCCACCAGCTTGCGCACAGCGTCGAGCTGGTGGAAGCGCGGGAAGATAATCTTCTTCATGGCGTGCGTGTCGGGGTCATACTCCACGCGCACGAAGCGCTGGATGATGTCGAGCAGGCTGTCTGGGGCGAGAATCTCGCGATAGAGATACTCAGTGCGGTAGCCGTGCAGGTTGGGTGGGTTGCCTGCGCCGTTCTTGCCGTTGCCCCGATTGAAGGGCAGAAAGAACGACTTCCCATTCGCAAGCCAGGTGCACATCTCAACGGTCTCGGAGTCCAGTGCGAAGTGCACGATGGCGCGGCGGTTCGCCTTGAAGAGCAGCTCCTTCGGGCTCCTGTCCGTCTTGTACTGCTTCACGGCGTGCTCGGTGCGCTGCCCGGTCAGGTTGTTCTTCAGCTCCATGGTCACCACGGGGATGCCGTTGAGGAAGAGCACGACGTCCACAGAGTTGTTGAGGTCGTCGGGCATCGTGCCGTAGCGCAGCTGCCGCACCACCTCGAAGCGGTTTGCGCGCCAGCGCGCCAGAGCATCCGGGTTCTTCTCCGTCGCGGGACGGAAGTAGCACAGGCGGAACTGCGCCCCCGGCGCCATGCGTATGCCGTGGCGCAGCACGTTCACGACGCCGCCGCGCTCGCCGTGGGGCTCCAGCTCGTCGCACAGTCGCTTGAGGAACCGTTCGCGCGTATGCGAGCCGTACAACCCATCGATCTTCGCCCATTCCTCGGGCTGTGTTCCCTGAACAAAGTCTATGAGCGAGTCTACCTTGAGGGCGAGCTTGCGGTCGTAGTCGGCCTGGGCTGCCGCGTTGTTGTCGAATGTCCTCCATCCGGCAAGTCCGAGGATGGCCTCTACGTCGTCCTCGTAGTTCTTCTCGGCGGTCTTCGGCATGGTGGCGGAGTAATACTCGACCGTCACTTTGGGCTTTGTCTCGAAGGTGTCTTCCATGGCGTATCTCCTGGTATGGCGATTGTTTAGCCGGCGAGCCCGTCAACTGCAAGCTGACCGAAGTCGGGCGACCAGAGCGCGAGCACGAGCGCGCCGACGAGGCCCGACCTCTCCGCTATCTGCTCGCGCCCGAACTCGTCGTAGGGCTTGAACTCAAAGCCCGTCTCGCCCATGAACTTGAGGAAGCGCGGGTTGTGCTGGTACGAGCCTGCGACGAGCGCTGCGGAGAGCACGTTGCCCTTCTCGCTGCCGTAGACGGGCAGCTTGTCCGGGTAGCGGTCGTCGTTGATCGAGGCGTTCGTCGACTTGTCGAGCAGCAGCAGGTTGCCCGGCCTGTTCCTCGTTGCCTCGAACTCCTCGCGGCTGCCGTACTCGTCCTGGTACCACTCGAAGTGGTCGGTGATGATGTGCTCCACCTCGAAGGGCCGCTTGCTCTTCACGGCCACGTACTCAAGGTAATGACCAGGTTGGTCGCATCCGCGCTCCACGTAGTCGGTGATACGGGCCAGCATGTGGCGGATGTATTTCTTGGTGTAGAAGTTCAGCCGGAAGTCGCCCCAGGCGCCCTCGATGCTCATGCCGAGGTCTGCTACTTCCTTGCCGAGTTGTGCGGCCAGCTCGTCTACGCAGAGGTTGCGGATGCGCTTCGTCAGCTGGAACATTGCGTACTTGATCGTGGAGTAGTCCATGCTGCGGTAGTTGACGGCCCTCGTGTAGATGAGGATGTCGATGAAGCGCGACACGAGCAGGATTTTCCGCTCGATGGTCTCGCCCAGGTCCTCGACGCGTATGGGCGCGAGGCAGAGCTGCGACTGCAGGGTGAAGCTGAGCGCCGCGTTGTAGTAGAGGTACGGCTGCTTCTCGCTGAATTCCCACTCCCAGTGCTTGAGGCGGATGTAGATGTCGGCGAACTTGCAGAATTCCTCGATGAATCGGTCGAAGTCGTCCGACGAGTTGAGGCCCAGCCGCGCGTGCTCGTCGCGCACCCACTTGTGGAAGCTGCCGCCGATGAGGTCGAAGTCCTCGGGTGTCGCGCCCTTCTTGTTCTCGCGGATGCTCTCGGCGTACTTGGCGCGCAGCCACGCCTTGATGCAGTCCTCCTCCTCGCTCTTGCCGAGCTCCTTAAGGGCGAGCATCTTGGCCTTCCAGGCGTCGTTGAGCTTCTCGCGCCGCTGGTCGTCGGCGACCTCCGAGAGTAGGTAGCCCTTGAGCATTTCGGCTGACGTGAGGCTCAGCCCTCGGTCGTTCATCGATACGAACACCTTGTGCGCGTCCTGCTCGGTCTCGGTCACGATCTCGATGAAGTAGACCTTCTCGGTCAGCCAGTCGGCGAAGTACGGAAGCGCCGCATCGTCAATCTCCTCGGGGAACAGGTCGCATATGTCCTGGTAGCGTGCATAGAGGTTCTTGACGCTCTCGCCGTAGCCCTCCGGGTCGAAGTCCTTGCCGTCGTTGAGCGCTCGCAGGCACGACTCACGGTCTTCCACAGAGATGTTGAACGACGCAGTGCCGAAGCTCTCGGAGAAGATCATCTGGTCCACAGTAGCTATGGTCACGCCCAAGTCCAGCAGGCGGCGGCGCAGATAGATGAGAAGCAGCGACAGAGACGAGAGGCGCTGCTGCCCGTCGATGATAGCGTTCTCGCGCCCGGCAAGCACAACGCTCCCCATGAAATACACGCCGTAGCTGGCAACATCGGCGCGGTCGTGCGCAGGGTCATACCAGTTTAGGAACTCATCGGTCAGGTCGTCAACAAGCTCCTGCACCTGCTTGTACTGCCAAGCGTACTCGCGCTGGTAGTAATGGATGGAATACTTGGTGTTCTGCAGAAGCTGCTTGAACGTTTTCTCTGTTCCAGAAATCTTCCTCATAGTCTCGTCCTAACAGCACTAGACGCCTGTAACTTTGAACTTGCCGGTGACGGCTTCCGATATGTGAGAGCGGCGGTATTCGCGTAGCTTGTCGATCATGGCTTGTTTGTCAGAAATTAACGAATCGATCCTCGATGTCTTGCTGTTCAGGCGGGTGACTATCTTTTCAACTAAATTGTCACTGGGAAAGGCGATAGGTACGGAAAGTAAGTCGGTTTTAGCTATATTTTGCATTGTTGAGCTTGCACCCACGGACAATGCAGAGAAGTAGTGCCTCGAAGCATTCGCCTGCAGCGCATATCTTACATAACGGCATATATTGTCATTAGAAAAGGTCAACTGCCACAATTTGTCAGGAAGATAGAGGTTTTCATGTTCTTCGTCGACATATGCGGCCGTTCCAACCCATTCTGATGTGTTACATCTGCTAATTAGAAGTGATCCTTTTCTTACAGGGCAGGAAAGGTGCTCGTAAAGTGATGGTTCTACGGCCTTGTTACACGCTGGAGTAAATCGGCTTTGATAAACCGCAGACAGCGTAAGCACTCCCTTTTCATCTTGCCCTGCAGCCCAAGTTGCCCCCTCTACACTCGTCCCGCTTTCAATGGTCCGAACCAGGTATTTTAGCGGAACGGTTATCCAGTCTTCTGGAATCTCGCCAATCCATTCGACACCTGAGTCCCTCATAGGTACCGTCGGGTCAATACCCTTGGTGACTGCCTCGGAGATGACAACCTTGCGATATTCCTGAAGCAGCTCGATCTCGCGCTCGCAATCCGCCACAAGCCCGTCAATCTCGGTGGTCTTTACGTCGAGATAGTCGGCGATTGCACGCTGCTCGGCAGGGGGTGGGCAGGCGACGAGGATGTTTTTCATGCGCGTCCAGTTAGTTGACCACAAGTCATCGACTATTCCCGTCCCTTGACGGTAGTATTCATCGGCGAACCCTTCGCTTCTAAAGAGGTATGAGAAATAACGAGGAACCATATCGAGGTTTTCTCTCGGCGAAAGTACGTTCGAGATAAGCGTTACGGATCCATCGAGTTCGGATATTCCACAGGCACCCCTTCGATCGGAACGGCTATTAATGACGAAATCTCCGGCTTTCACCAGTTTTCTGTTGTCGCCGTCCTGCGTTTTCGCCGCAGTTTCGAGTTGAGGGACGACGCCTTGCATTGTGACGGACAAAGCTGGATAGTCTTGGTCGCTCACCTTTTCGTTTCTCACGTCGTAGAGAGATGAGATACGGCGAAGATCCCATCACTCGGGGATCTTGCCAAGCCATTCGACGCCAGAATCCCTATATGCATCGTATTGCTGCATTGCTACAGCCCTGCTCTCTGCAGTTTCTCGGCGATGCCCGCTTCCAGCTCGCGGATTTCCGCCAGGATTTCCGTGCTCGGGCGCAATGGTGTGTACTCATAGAAGTAGCGTGTGAAGGGGATTTCGTAGCCCACGGTGCCGCCGTCGCGCAGCTCCAGCATCTGCCCCTTCTTCTGCTTGCGCGGCTCGATCCAGGCGTCAGGCGCATAAGGAAGAACCTCACGTGCCATGTATTCGTCGACGTCTTCCGTGAGCGGGATGTTCTCGGTGTCGTTCTTGCTCTTGTCGGGCACGAGCTTTCCGCGAGCCGTGCGCACGGGGAAGCCGTTCTCGTCATACTCGGGTCGGCGCACATCCACCGTCGCATAGCCGAAGTCGTCGTTCTCGAAGACTTTGGAGAGCTTCGGGTCGGCATCCTCGAATGCCTCGTAGAGGGCAACAATCTGGGAAATCTGCTCGTCGGTGAACTCGTTGCGCTTGCTGCCCAGGCTCTTGCGCATCTTGCGGAAAATGCCGTTGGCGTTGATAAGCTGCACCTTGCCCTTGCGGCGCGGCTCCTTCGTGTTGTCAAGCACCCAGATATAGGTGGCGATACCGGTGTTGAAGAAGAAATCGTTTGGCATGGCGACGATAGCGTCCACAAGGTCGTGCTGGAGCAAGTGCCGCCGAATCTCGCTTTCGCCGCTGCCGGCAGCCCCAGTGAAGAGCGGACTGCCGTTTAGGAATACGGCGATGCGACCACCACCGTCTTCGGGCGTGCGCATCTTGGCGACCATGTGCTGCACAAAAAGCAGCTGCCCGTCAGAGATGCGCGGTAGCCCTGCTCCGAAGCGCCCCGCGTACCCGAGTTCGTCGTGCTCCTTCTTGACGGCCGCCTGAGACTTCTTCCAGTCTACGCCGTAGGGTGGGTTGGAGATCTGATACCCGAACGTCTCGCCCGGCATTTGGTCATCGGCCAGCGTATCGCCTAGGTGCACGTTGGCGATGTTGCCGCCTTTGAGTATGGTGTCGCTCTTGCAGATGGCATAGGACTGCCCGTTAATCTCCTGGGCATAGGTGACGACGGTTGCTTGTGGGTTTATCTCCGCGACGCAGTCGGAAAAAACGGTGAGCGCACCGCCGGTTCCCGCGCAGGGGTCGCACACCTTCACGATGCGATTTGGCTGCGAGAGCTCATCCATAGAACCGACGACCAACAGCTCCGCCGCGAGGCGCAAGCCGTCACGGGGGCTAAAGTGCTCGCCTGCCGTCTCGTTTGAAACTTCCGAGAAGCGACGGATAAGTTCCTCGTAGATATCGCCCATGTCAGCGTTGCTGATGGAAGTGGGGCTGAGGTCAATGCGCGGATTGCAGAAGCGCTCGACTACGAGGAACAGCAGGTCGTTGTCATCGAGGTCCTTGATCACGTCGAAGATCTTGAACTTGTCGAAGATGTCCGCGATCTCGGGCGAGAAGGATGTGACGTACTTGGTCAGGTTCTCGCGTATGCCGTCGGCGTCGGAGAGCAGGCCGCGCATCGTGAACTCGCTCTTGTTGTAGAAGTCGACGCCGGCTGCCTGCTTGAGCATCGTGTCCCTAAGCGCCCCAGGAAGGGATTTAGCAGCCACTTCTAGAACAGCCTTCTTTGTCGGTTCGAGGACGACGTCTAGTCTGCGCATGACCGTGAACGGAAGAATGATGTCGCCGTACTCGTGCTGTTTGAAGCTGGAGCGCAGCAGGTCCGCTGTGCCCCAGATGAAGCTTGAGATTTCCGAATGGTTCATGGCCGTTATGCCTTCCTGCTGAGTTCCTGGATCATGCACATGCGGACGAAAGCGCTATAGCTGGTACCGCGAAGAGCTGCCACTTCCTTGGCGGAATCGCGTAGGTTCTTGGGAATGCGGATAGTGACGGGGACCGTTTCTCCCTCGGCAAGATATGCCTGAATCTCGGTCTGCTTCGCCCCACTCTCGATAAGTTCTGTGTACTTCATAGCGTCACCTTTCACCGCATGCGCAATGCAATACAAATCGAGTACGCATTTTACCAGAGGATAAGTTGTAAAGGATTAGCTGGCAGCTAAGAAAGAAGCGGAATGAAACGGAACGATTCGCAGGTGAACGACACCGTTAATGAGAAGTCCGTAGGCGGAACGAGAAGAGCGCGCGAAAAGACCGTGATGGTTGAGAAGAGCGTGCACGCCGAAATCGCTACCGTCTCACAAACGACGAACCTGCGACCATACCGTTGCCGTATGTCACTGAGACTGTGACCGTCACGTCGTAGAATTTATCTGCCGCCTGGCCGTGCGCACAAGCCGCGCAAGCGCAGGCTCGTCGAGGGTTGGGCCGCGCCATGGGCAGGGGTGCCGTGGGGCGCGGGTCGGGCCTGCCATGCGGGCAGCGGGCGGCATGCAAGTCAACCGGGGACGGCCGGGAGCGTGGCCGTCGTCCGTGTCTTCGCGCTTCCGTCTCACAGCCCCGCTGACGCGGGTCTGTTCGTCGGGCGGCGCTCGAGATCTTCGAGCACATCGAGTGCTTCTACAACAGGGCAAGGACCCACTCGGCGCTGGGATACCTCAGCCCCGAGGAGCTCGAGCGGGCCAACCGGCCCGAGGACGATCGCCGCCTGAAGGCGGCGTAGGGGTGTAAACGAAATCGGGTTAGATTCAGATTCAGATTCAGCTCGCGGGCGCCCGGGCGGTCACCCGCCCTGCCCCCGTAGGCTCACGAGGTGGTCCGCCAGGCGGCGGAAGGAGGGGCCGGAGATGCAGTGCTCCAGGCGGCACGCCTCCTCGGATGCCGTCCTCCCGTCCACCCCGGCGTCGCAGAGCAGCCGCCTGAAGAACTCGTGCTTCTCGAGCGTGGCGCCGGCGAGGCGGTGCCCCTCGGGGGTGAGCCGCACGTCGCGGCCTGCCACCTCGACGAGCGACCGGGACGACAGGTTCGCCAACGCTTTGGTGACGCTCGGCCTGCTGACGCCCAGCCGCTCTGCGATGTCGGCGTTGCGGCAGAACCCCCGCTCGGCGCGGATCACGAGGATCGCCTCGAGGTAGTCCTCAGAGGATTCGGTCGCACCGGTGTTTTCGTACCTCATCTCATCAACCCCGTTCTTTCCCGAAAAAGAATTTGCTAGAAAAACAGCAAACTCACGTGGTAGACCACGCATCCGAGCAGAAGCGAGGAGGCTATGTAGAACGCCGCCGTTATGACGGTCCACTTCGTCGAGTGGACTTCGGCCCAGGTAGCAGAGACGCTTGCCGCGCACGGCATATTGAACGTGAACGCGAAGATGAAGGCGAGCGCCTCGGGGGCTGAAATCACCTGAGACATGACCTCTCCGACGTTCGCCGCAGCCGCCCCGCCGCCGGTCATGATCCCCACGAGGACGGCGTTCGGCGTCGCCGCGCCCGTAAAAAGACCCGAGAGCACGCCGAGGGCGGATTCCTTGAGGACGAGCGCGCAGAGCCACGCCGTGAAAGTCTGCCACCCCATGCCGAACAGCCTCGTCACCGGCTCGATAGCGGTGCCCAGCGCGTAGAGTGCAGACCCTTCAACGCCGCCGGTCGAAGTGTAGGTGAGCGCCCAGATGACGAACGCGAAGATTGCGACCACGCGAATGGCACGAACGAACATCTGGCGGCTCTTGAGCAAGGCGCCGCGCACGACGCCCTTCAGATGGGGGCGGTGGTAGGGCGGAAGCTCCATAACCAAGCCCGAGCGCTCTCCATCCGCCACCAGGCGCGGCCCGAACACCTTGCCGACGATGCCCATGATGACAAGCATCATGGCGAATATCCCCACGATCACGAGCGGCGCGCCAACTACACCGAAGAACGCGACGGCCAGCACCGGCACCACGCCCCACGTGGAGCCGCACGGGATGGCCCAAGCCATCATGACGGTGAGCATGCGCTGTCCCCACGAGTCGATGACGCGCGAGCCCGACACGCCGCCCATCGTGCACCCCAGGCACATAAGAAACGGCATGAGCGACTTCCCCTGCAGCCCGAAGCGCGCCATGGTGTGGTCGAATACGTAGCCGATGCGCGCCATGTAGCCCGCCTCCTCGTAGAGGCCGAACACAAGGTTGATGCCGAATACGTAGCCCACCATCATCGTGCCGAAGCACAAGCTGTTGAACACCACGCCCGCGAGGAAACTGCCCACAACGTCAGGCGCGCCCACTTGCGCGAGCGCCCCGGCAGCGACCTGCCCGAGCGAAGAGATGGCACCGCCGAGCATCATGATGGGTATGGCGGGAACGAACGCGAGAAGGAACCCCGCGAGAATCATGGCGACGGTGATGGGCTTGGACCAGCGAGAGCCCGTGGCGAGCCGGTCGAAACGCGACAGCGCGTGCGCTTTCTCGGGAGCGGACACCGCCCCGTCGAGGAGCCATTCGATCCAGGCGAACCGCGCCTTCCCCGCACCCTGCGCCGTCGCCGGAACGGACGCCAGCTCCCGACGCAGGCGGCCGTCGTCAATGGATGGGCGCTCGCGCGCCGTCCGCTCGATGGCGCAAAGCAGATTCCCGTACCCTTCCGGACGTGACGCCACGAGCGGCACGACGGGAATCCCGAGCCGCTGCTCGATAAGCGCCGAATCGATGCGCTTGCCTTGACCCTCCGCAACATCCATGAGATTCAAAGCAAGGAGAGAGGGCTGCTCCGGGTGCGCGGCAGCGAACTCGGCGAGCATGTAGAGGCTGCGCTCGAGCTGGGAGGCGTCGGCCATCACGACCACAACGTCCGCATCGCCGGACTCGAGGTAGTCACGCGTCACCTCCTCCTCGGGCGAGTTGGCGGAAAGGCCGTAGGCTCCGGGGAGGTCGACCACACGGCACTGCGTATCGCCAATCCTGAACGACCCCTCTTTCCTCTCGACAGTCTTGCCCGGCCAGTTGCCCACATGCTGCCTCGCGCCCGTAAGGCCGTTGAACAGGGTAGACTTCCCGGAATTTGGCTGGCCAAGAAGAGCGACCGCAACACCGGCGCCCTGCCCTCCCGACGTTCTTGCCCCCTTGGCCGCAGGGCAAGTGGCCGCGCACGTCTCGCAGCTCACAAGGCCACCTCCACATCAATCAGTTCGCAATCCCCTCTGTCGATCGCAACGGCGCTGTCGCGGACGTATACCAGCACGGGGCGCTTTCGGACGTTCTGGAGGACTTCTATACGGCACCCTTCGGTGAGTCCGACTGCGGTGACCCGCGAGACGAACCGCGCATCACCCGACACGGCCAAAACGCGCGCAGCCGACCCCTCTTTCATATCGTGCAGTTTCATTGATCAACTCCTTTCCAGGGCGGGCGTCGTGCCCGCAACCTGGAGAAAGCTTAAGGTTGAAGAGGAAACCTCCTCAACTCCATGCTATGCAGTCAGCTCCATATCTCAGTGATGTTAGCTATAATTAACTATCAGAAATGCAATCGCCGCTGCCGCAAAGCATCGGCACGTGTCGAAAGGGGATGGTGCCGTGGGCCGCGCATGCTCCGATAGAAAGACCGACGGACAACTCCTGAAAGCGAGGGTCGCCCTGGGAGTCGAGCTGGTTGAGGATCCCAAGGGCCTCTTCGAACTGCAGATCTCGAAACCGGTCGGAAGCGGCTCCATGCGCGGTCGCGCCCTGTCGCGCGGTTTGTTCATCGCCCTCGTTGACTTTACCTGCACGAGGTGCCCAAACATCCCTTCCGACACGCCCCTCCAGCTGCCCTCGTTCTCCAGCGGGATGTGGCTGACGGTGAACCTGTGCTGGGAGGGTCGGTGCGAAGTCGACATCCCCGACGGCGGACTGGGAGTAGTTGCCGCCGGGGATCTGTGCGTAAGCTCCTCCCGGAAGCGGCCGGCCGAGTTCAGATACCCATCGGGGCGCTACCGCGGCGTCGAGCTGTTCGTGAACGATCGAGTTGCCGAGGAACCGGCGTTCTCCCTGCTCGGCACAGGGGACAACGCCATCCGGCGCATCGCCCGCAAAGCGGGGCCGGCGGCCGTCCTCGCGGGAGACGCGGAGCTCAACGGACGCATGGAGCGCCTGGCAGCGCTTCTCGACGCGAACGACGACGCGATGGCGGAATACGAGGTTCTCGGACTGCTGCTCGGCCTCCAACGGCGCGACCTTTCAACGACGAAACCCCGCTTCCTGCTCACGCGTGCGCAGATGGGGATGGCTGCCGCAGCCCGCGACGAGATGGAGCGCGCCCTCAGCGCGCGTCACGACGCCCGGACGATGGCCGCCGCCTTCGGCGTGAGCGCAACGTCACTCAACGAGTACTTCACCCGCGCATATGGCAGCACGATCGCGACCTACCTCCGACGACGCCGAATGGAAGAGGCGGCAACGCAGCTCGCACAAGGCGCGAAGGTGACGGAAGCAGCAACGTATGTGGGCTACGCAAACCCGAGCAAGTTCGCCGCTGCGTTCAAGAAAGCCTATGGGGTGCCGCCGAGGGAGTGGAAGCACGCCAGCGGGATGGGGCTTCGCAGCGTGTAACCGTGTCAACCTTGGAATTGGCAACCCTTCTCCGCCCAGCATAAACACCCACAGGTGGGGATGAAGGCCCGACAAGAGCATGCGCACGAAGCTCACCGCGAAATACAGCGCCGTGAAAATGCCCACCGTTATCAGGTCGCGGCCCTTGAGGATACGCGAGTTCGGTCTGAAAGAATCAGCGCTACCCATCTTTCTCTCCTTTGTTAGCTAATGTTAACTCAATCGCGGAGTATCCGATAGACGCCGGTGAACTCCTAGCCCAAATAGCCAGAATTGTTCCATTTGGGCAGAAGATTGGTCTTTGTCTTGGAGTCGTGAAGGGCACAGCCGCATTACCGGCTTTTTCTGAGAACGCAGAACGCGCATCGTCTTCGATTGCAGGGTTGCTTGATGTTTGCGCTCGATCGCGTATCCCCAAGTGATGCCAACTTCGAGTAGCGAGGATTTGGTCGTCCCGCAATTCTTGCATTATCAGAAGCAATACATGTTAGTATTAGCTAACTTTTAGCGACTAAGGAGGGTATCATGGATCCTGCAATCCCGTTCCTTGCGATCGGCCTCGTCGGCTCGCTCGTTATGTTCGCCGGCGACATGCTGCTGTACTTCACGCCCGGGGTCTACGACATGGACGGAACCCTTCGCCCCTATGCAAGGATCATGTGCGACCTGCCCGAGGGGCGCGTGCGGGCGGGAGGCGTCCTCGGGCCCGTCGCCGCGTTCCTCTACGTCGTCGGGTTCGCGGGGCTTCCGCTGCTCGCGGAAGGCGACCTCGCCTGGCTGGCCTGGCTGACGGCGGGACTGCTCTCCTTCGCCCTCATCTGCGGCGGCGCCTACCACGCCCAGTACCCCTACCTCGCCATCGCGGCGCGCACGGAAGACGACTCCCTCGTCGAGCAGGTCGCCGGCAACATCATGGCGCTCCAACGACTCGCGACCGTCCCGATGTACGCGGCATTCGTTCTCTTCGGCATTGCCGTCGTCGCAGGGCAGACGGCGCTCCCGCCCTGGGCGGTCGTCCTCACGCCCCTTGCGACGTCGTTTCTCGGTTTCCTATGGCTGCGCGTGCCCCAGCCCGCCCGATGCGTGCTCTTCGGGGGTTGGAGCAACCTCGTGTTCACGATCATGTTCGCCATGATGCTGGCGTTCGCGACGGCGTAGCCGAAGGCGGTGGCGGACATGGAGCGCTTCTCAGTCGAACGCGATGGGTTCTGCGGCTTCCTCCACGAGCCGGCAAGCGGCGCCGAGCGTTTCGCCGGCAAGGCGATCGTCGTGCTGGGAGGGAGCGAGGGCAACGAGAACATCCCGCGCAACCTGGGGGCGCGCTTCGCCGAGGAGGGCCTCGCCGCGCTGGGGGTCTGCTACTGGAACGCGCCCGGACTGCCGCGCGAGCTCGTGGAGGTGCCCGTCGAAAGCGTCGAGCGCGCGGTGGGGCGACTCCGGTCGCGCGGCTTCGGGAAGGTCGGCGTCTACGGCATCTCCAAGGGCGGCGAGCTTGCGCTGCTCGCCGCATCGCTCATCCCCGCCGTCTCGTGCGCGGTCGCCCTCTCGCCGCTCGATCACGTCATGCCCGGCATCACAGGCAACGGCGGGCTCGCCTCGAAGGGAGTGTCCGAGCGCTCGAGCTGGACCTGGCGCGGCAGCCCGCTCCCCTGCGCGCCCGGCGGGACGCGGATGCCGTACGCGGGCATCGTCCGCCGCCTGCTCGCCGAGCGCCAGTTGGACATGCGCTTCGTCTACGAGCGCATGCTCGAGGGCGCGACGGAGGGCTCCGCCATCAAGGTGGAGCGCATCGGCGGCCCCGTGATGCTGGTGTGCCCCGAGCGCGACGCCATGTGGCCCAGCGACGATGCCGCCCGCCACATCGAGGAGCGCCTGCGCGCGCACGGCCACCCGTGGGAGGTGGAGCGCCTAGCCTACAAGCATGCGAGCCACATCATGGTGTCTCTGGAAACTGGCGCGCTCAAGCTCTTCCGCGAGGAGCGCGAGCATCCACGAGAGTGCGCCGCAAGCCGCTTGGACGCGTTCAAGAGAACGCTCGCATTCCTGGAGAGGTGGTAGAGCGGATGGCGCGAATCGTTTCGATGGAGCCTCCGAAGGATTCGATGGCGATGGGGTCTCGACGGGAACCGCCCATTCGAGCCGGAGGTCGACCTTCGCCTTGAAATCGGAGAGGGCTCGACGCGCATTGCCGGCCGAAGCCCGACCATCCCTGAACGCATCGCGAGTTCAAGCGGGAATAATAGAAAGCATCATCCGAACTGCCGGGATGCATTTTTTGAGTTTCGACCAGAACGACGCTCTAATTGCCAGCATGGGTCAGCGAGCCGCCCAGTGGGCGCTCCTTCTGGAAAATGCCTGTTCGGCATGAGCGCCCAGCTTAACTTGGAATGACGGGTCCCAGCAGGTCGCGCGGCAAATCCATCGCCAGTCAAAACTCATGCAGAAAACTCATGCAGTGGTAGAATTCAGAAGAGCCGAGTTTGGGATGAGTTTTCTCTTGGAGGAGCTAACCGAATACAGCTGACAACGAGAAGAAACTGCGGATAAAACAAGGACGAAATCG
>ENA-ORTH01002303-ORTH01002303.1-human-gut-metagenome-genome-assembly--contig:-NODE-2303-length-15790-cov-2.408452_pt1 | contig 15790 bp, 13 predicted proteins | sample MGYA00241914_ERZ509192 | MGnify/ENA primary metagenome ERZ509192 (study PRJEB26280, sample SAMEA2338826) | human gut metagenome | biome: human gut; feature: human-associated habitat; material: faeces... | reverse complement strand
ACGGGATAGGTTTCGCCATCTATTTCGATGGTCTCCTTTGTCTGGATGGCGGACCTGCACAAAAACACATGATCATTCGACATATCCTTGAATGCCACTAAACGATAGTTCTCAGGATGAATCCCCTTTTTCATGGTGTTTGTTTTAAAATACGTGAATATTTCTGTAAATGCGGTGCGAGGCTGCAAAGGTAATAAACAAATGCGGTTTTCCAAAATTCCCGGAAGAATTTGTCGTCCGGCCGACGGGACTAAGGCTTATAGCTGACGACCAGCACCTTCGAATACTCCCAGAACTTGGTCTTGTCCTTGATCTGCAACTCTTCGAACACGCCGTCTCCGTTCATCACGAACTCGTACGAGCCGGCCGGATGCGAGCTGACGAGCACGGCCTTGCGGTGGCCTATCTTCAGACCGTCGAAATTCCGGATGTCGATCTGAGTGAAGCTTTCGAGGCTGCGGTTCTCGTTGATTTTCAAAGTACGGCCTATGAAGCCGCTTTTATAGACGATCTCTTTCTGAAGCAATTCCTTCTCGGGTCCGACCATGTAGTAGCCCGTATTGAGTATGTCGCTCTGCGTTTTGAGATCGCCCTCGAGCGAGGCTTTCTCCACCGAGAGGTCGCTCACCTGCGTATGGAGTCCCGTCACCTGCTCGCTGAGCTGAGCTACCTGCACGTTCATGTTTTCGAGATTCTTGCGGAGCATGACGATCTCCTGATCTTTCGACTCGACCTGCGATTGCAGCTGAGCGATCAGCTTCTCGAGACTCGCGACCCGCACATTGGCCTTTTTGAGCTGGTCGGCCGACTGCTGGAGCCGGTCGATCGTGCGGCGGTTCTCCTGCAGCAACCGGTCGATCGCCGCGATATCCTCGTTGATCTTGACGGCCGACTGCTTCGGAATCTCGCCGCTGTCGAGACTGGCGTTGATAATGTTCTCTCGCAGCTTGATCGCGCTCAGGTTCTCCGCTACGGCATTCATCGACGCGAACACATCGTTGATCACGGAATCCTTCTGCGCGACGACCCGCTCGAGCGAGTCGCTCCGGTTCGCGGACGAGCCGTTCTCGGGCGAGCGTCCGCACGAGGCCAACAGCCCCAAAAGTAACATCAAATGTAAAATTTTTCCCATTACCGTAAAGCAATTTAAGTCTATGTCGCAGGCCGAGGCTCCGGACCGGCGTCAGAACGCCACCCGTATGCCCAGACCGAAATCGGCCGCATGAAAACCGGTTTTCCCGATCACGTTCAGATTCGGCTTGTAGTCCAAAGAGAATGCCAGAGGAAGATCCCGTATCTTGTACTCCAGCCCGATGATTCCGTTCACGCCGAACGTGAACTCGCCGTCGTCGTAATCCCACGACCCCAGGTTCGCCCCCGCCCCGTAGTAGAACACGAAGCGTCCGACTCGAAGCCCTCGCCGATGACCGGAATCGTACGCTCGTACAGGGCGTATATGTTGAATCCCTGCGCGAAGTCGAGCATGCCCTCCAGCGCATTGACCGGATCGAAATGATAGCGCACGCTCAGCCCCGTTGCAGTGACTCCGCCGCGCACGCCGACCGCGCATTGATAATTCTGGGCGCTGAGCCCCGTCACCGCCCAAAGCGCCGCGACGATCAGTCCGATCCGCTTTTTCCCCATACTCTCCGAACAATATTTCCGACAAATATACGAATTATCCGCTTGTTTCCGACTTTCCGACGGTTGCGATGCGCTACGGGACGGCTGCTTCCCGCCACCTACCGGAACATGGATTTCTACGCGAACCGGCGCAAGGAACCGGGCGTTTTACATACGACCCCGCTTCAGGACTTGTCAGAGCGCCCCCTCCCTATTTATGAGCTGCGCCGCCCTTCTGCCATTCCATTACTTGCAGTCGGAGCCGGACGAATTCTTTCCCCGTTTTCGCGTCAGAACTGCAACTTCACGCCGAAGAGCGCGTGCACTCCCAGCGCGGGATACATATTGTAATAGAACATTTTCTGATTAGCCAAATTGCGTCCCTCGACGAAAATGCCGATCGCCTTCGACAGATTATACTCGGCCTCCAGATGCACGTCGACCTGCATGTCCACATGCTGACGGACGAAAGGCTGCGAGCCGTTCACCCAGTCGGTAAAGTCGCGCGGTCCCAGTACGTCCGCTCCGGCCTTCAGCAGAAACTTGTCCCTGTACCGGTACTCGAGCGTCAGGCCGGCCGTCAGGTCCGGCAGACCCAGATAATAGGCGAGCCCCGGAGAATCGGGCGAGTCGCGGAAGCGGTCTTTCGTGTCGTACCAACGATACTGCACCGATAGCAAGGCCCCGAACGAACTCGAAAAACGGGCCTCGATCTCGCCCCCGAGGGTCCACATCGACACATCGGCATGCAGCACGTCGAACGTATTGCCCGCCGCATGCAAAGCGCCCAGCCCCTCGCACCGGTTCGCATAGAAATTCATGTTCCGGTAACGGGAGTAGCCGCCCCATACATGATAAGCGAACGACGAAGCGACGCCTCCCCGGATGCCGAGGCGGCCGTTGTACTCGGCCGTATTCTTTCCGTAACGGCCTTGGAAAACGTACGGATTGTTCGCTACCGTCGCCCGATAGCCGTTGTTGCGGTACCGCCCGTCCACTCTCAGATAAGGCACGAAACCGCCTCCGGCCGGATTCCAAAGAAACTCGACCTGCGGAAACAGCGCGCTCTCGTTGCGGAAACCGTCGTTGTCGAGCACATAAGTCACACCGAGCGCGATTTCGGCCCGGCCCGAGCGCAGCCGGTAAAGGGGAGCTATCGTCAGAATCCGGTCTTCATACATCGGCACGGTTTCCGGAACCTCTTCGAAATATTGAGCTTTCAGACTTCCTGCCCCCTTGTAATAATCGTAACCGACATGCAGCGTCACCTCGTGACGGCCGCCGAAACGCTTGCCCAGATCGAGGAAAGCCTTTACGTCGCCTTCTTTTTTATCGAAACGGTCCTGAAAATAGGCCCCTTCGGCCCCGAAGCGGATATTGAAATAGGAAAGGTCCTCGAAGGCATGCCCCAGCACGAGGCGCCCGCGCACGGTCGAAAAATTCTGTCTCAGTCCCGAGGCGGAACGGTCGAGCGGCCAGAGCTCCGGATCGTAGTCCGGGTCCTCGACGAGAAACGTCGTATCGTACCCGTAGCGACTGATCTTGTCGTAGTCGTAGCCTATCTCGCCGGAAATCCCGAAACGGCCGAAGCGATGCTCGCCGTAGGCTCCCACGCTGTTGAACGTCTGCGAGGCGGGCGTCTTGATGCCGTTGACGTTCTTGATGTCGCTCCAGCTCCCGTAATGGTTGACGTACACCCCCCACTTGCCGTCGCGTTTCTGCGTCGAGGAGAAATAGGCATCGAGCACGCTCTGCAGCGGAGCGCCTACGCCGGCCTTGACGTACAGCGGACCGAAGGTCCGATAGTCATCCAGATTGACCTGCACGGGCTTGATCGGCGTCACGCCGAACCCTTGGGTGACCGGCCGTGGCGTCACCGAGAAATCGACCTCGGGACGCAGCGCGACCGTATCGACCATATTGGGCTTGACACCCAGCTTCGAGGCGGCATCCACCGACGGCTCGTACTCGCGCGTCACCTCCATCTCTCGGTTCAGGTCGCCTTCGGGTTTCTGGGCGCGGGCCGGCAGGAAAGCCAGCGCAACAGCCGCGCACAGGATCGCTTTGTTCGTTTTCATCTCACTTATTTCGGTTGAGTATCATTATTTCAGCGCATCGATTTTTTGCCGGGCCTCCTCGACTATGCCGTCCGTCCGATCGGCATAGCCGTCGACTATGCTCTGGTAGGTCGCCCTCGCCTGAAACGCATCGTTCTTCTTGACATAGATATCCCCCAACAACAGGAATGCCTTACCCGTCCAGTATTGGAACGGCAGCTTCTTGTCGGAAAGGGCGTAAACTTCCTTCTCGGCCCCGGCCAGATCGCCTTGTCCGAACAGAATCGACGCGATGCGGTAGTGAGCCTCGGCCGCCTCGCGGGTGCGGGCTTCCGTCGCCTTACGGTAATGACCGAGCGCATCGCTCGACTGCCCGGCCGCATCGAGCGAACGAGCCTTCGCGAAATGGGCGGCGGCAGCCAAATCGTCTGCCGCATAGGGCGAAGCGAGCACCTCGTCGGCTGCCCGGCCGAGCGCCTCCATATCGGAAGTCAGCGTCACGGCCTTCAGATAGCCGTCCAGTCCCTCGACGGCCACGTTGCGCTGAACAGCCGTCGAAGCGAGTTTTCTGTAAAGTTCGGCGGCCCCGGCGTAGTCCTTGTCCTCCATTCGCATCGAGGCGGCCTTACGCAGCGCGACGGACTGATACCGGTTGCTCGGCATGGCCGCCACCTCCTCGAAAGCGGCCAGCGCGCCCGCACGGTTTCCTTCCCGCAGCGAGCAGTCGCCCAGCGCATACAGCGCATCGGCCCGATAAGCTCCCTTGGGATACTGCCGCAGATAACCGTCCATCAGCGGCAGCGCCTTGGCATACTGCCCGCTCTGGTAAACGCGGTCGGCAGCCGCGAACGACAGCGAGTCGCGCTCGACGACCGTCACGTTCGTCTCGACGCCGCTCTGCTTCGCGAAAGCGAAATAGGAATCGACGTCGTTGTTGTCCACGTATATGTTCTTGATGCCGAGCATCGCGTCCTTGGCCCGGGGCGACGACGGATACTGCGTGACGACCTGCTTATAGTAACGCAACGCCTCGGCATCGTTGCCCAGATTCCGGTAGATCAGCCCCAACTCGGACAGCGCGCTGACGCAGTAAGGCGACTGCGGGTAGCCGGCGACCAGCCTCTTGAGCACGTTCGCGCCTTCGTTGAACCGCTCGTGGCGTACATAGGTGCGTCCCAGCTCGTACATTGCGTCGTCGACGTACTCGCTGTCGCCGCCCCCGATGATATCGATCAGCGACTCGACCTTGCGGTCGTACTTGTCGACCAGCCCGAGCATCACGGCGCGCTGGAAGCGCGCATAGTCCTTGCCCGAAGCGCCGATCGAGATCGCCTTGTCGTAGTTCTCGATCGCCTTGTAATACTCTCTTTGCGCGAACGCAATGTCGCCCAACCGGTTGAACGCATCGGCCCTCAGGGCATCCTTGATCGTATAAGCCGAGACGAAACGATTGAACCACGAGGCGGCCTCGCCCCAATCCTTCGCATTGAAGCGGCAATAGCCCACGTTGTACTGAGCCATCAGATTCTCGCGCTCGCCGCGGGGCGACAGCGACACGTAAGAACGGTACAGCGGCTCGGCCTGCCGGTAATCGCCTTTCTTAACGAGCGTTTCGGCACGCCAGAATTTCGTCAGCGCGGTATACTTGGCCGTGTACCGGTTCGCATCGGCCACGTCGAACAGCTCGAGCGCCCGGTCGTAGTCGCCCGCCTCGAAATACTCCAGCGCGCGGAAATAGGCGATTTTCTGCAAGGCCATTTTCACGTTGTTGTCGGGATCGGGAACCAGCTTGATCGCCTCGTAAGCCGCGTCGTAGTTGCGGGAGTTGAAATAGGCGGCCAGCAGCAGCTCGCGCGCCTCCCCCACGCGGGGCGACGAAGGAAACGACTCGATGTAGTTGTTGAGCACGGCGATCGCACCGTCGAAAACCCCGCCGCCTTGCTCGTACTGCAGCTTGCCGTAGTCGAACATCGCTTCCTCCTTGATCTCGGGATCGTAATCGGCAGCCGAAGCGAGACCGAAAGCGCTCATCGCCTTCGCGCGGTCGCCCGTCTGCAAATAGCAGTCGGCCAGATGAAAGCTGGCATTCTGGGCTAGCGCGTCGCTCCCCGAGGCGACCTGCGACAAACGCTCGACCGCCCGGTCGTACTCCCGGTCCGCATAATAGCAATAACCGGCCAGATAGAGCTCCTCGCGGCCCATCGTACCGCCCAGCTTCTCGTAATTGTCCATATAGGCGAGCGCGCGCGGATAATCGCCCTGATGGAAGTACGCCTCGCTCACGATACGCGAAATCTCGCGCTGCCGGCTCTCGGTCGACTTGGCGAGCAGCGGAATCCCGTGTTCGATGACATAGGGGTAGTTGCCCTGCTGAAACTCGATCTGCAACAGATAGAAGGGAACGACCGGCTCATAGGAAGGATCGGCAGCCAGGGCCGAGAACCCCCGCTTGGCCGCGTCCAAATCGCCCCTCGCATAATCGATATAGGCTATATAGTAAGTCGCGTGAGGCAGATATCGGGGATCGGACGAGCAATTCTTGAAATAGCCGTAGGCGGCCTCCGTGTCGCCGCACATATAGGCGGCATAGCCCGTCCGGAAATTATATTGGTCGTAATCGGAAAAGTCGAGCTCGTAGGGATCGACCGTCCGATACTCGTCGTATGCCCTGCCGTAATCCCCCTGCTCGTGATAGAGCGTGCCCAGCGCAAAGCGGACGTCGTTGGCACGGATCGAATACGGATAGTCGTCCAGAAAACGCCCGAGCAGCTCCTCGGCATCGGTCTGCCGCATCTGCGAAGCGCACAAGGCCCGGTAGCAAGACGTCTTCTCGAGGAAGGCGGCATCGCCCTGCCCTGTTTCCCGGGCCGCTTTCTCGAACTCGGCCTGAGCCGCCGCATACCGCTGCTTCTCGTACAGGGACACGCCCCGGTCGTAATGGGACTCAGGGTTTCCGGAGGACGCGGCGGCCTGACGGACAGCGCACAGGCAAAAGCACAGGCAAACTGCGACCCACAAGGATTTCTTTCTCATAACGATTCAGATTATCGAACGAGCAAAGTTAGTAAAATTTATCGATCCGCTCCGCGCCGTACCCAAATAGTTCGGCCGCTATTTCTCATCGAGCCGGACGGCAGCGCGCAGCTTGGCGCTGCGGGAACGCGGATTGCGCTCCACCTCGCCGGCGGAGGGCGTAAGGGCCTTGCGCGTCAGCACCTGCCAGCACGAGCGGACCCGGCCATAGAAATCCTTCTCGGGAAGCCCGTCGAAACGGCCGCTGCGCATGAAATTCTTCACCGTCCGGTCTTCCAGCGAATGATAGGCGATCACGACCAGACGCCCGCCCGGACGAAGTACGCGCTCCGACTGCTCGAGCATCATCCGCAAAGCCTCCATCTCGCCGTTCACCTCGATACGCAGCGCCTGAAACAGCTTCGAGAGGAATTTGCTCTCGGCCCCCCGGGGAGTGACCGGCGCGACGCAGGCGACCAGCTCGTCGATCGTCCGCAGCGGATGCTGCTCGCGGCTGCGGACGATGCAGGCCGCAGCCCGGTGCGGCACGTCCAACTCGCCGTAATCGCGCAGGATGCGCGTCAGCGCCGCATGATCGTACTTGTTCACGACGTCGGCCGCCGTCAGGGCGGCCCGCTGATTCATCCGCATGTCGAGCGGAGCGTCGAAACGGAACGAGAACCCCCGCTCCCGCGTATCGAAATGGTGGGACGACACGCCCAGATCGGCCAAAATACCGTCCACCCGCTCGACGCCGTGACAACGCAGCCATCCTCGCATGAAGCGGAAATTGGACTCGACGAAAACGAGTCTCGGATCGTCGGGCAGGTTCCGCCGCGCATCGCGGTCCTGATCGAAGGCAAACAGGCGCCCGCTGTCGGAAAGCCGCTCGAGAATGCCCCGCGAATGGCCTCCGCCGCCGAAAGTCACGTCGACATAAGTCCCGCCGGGACGGATATCGAGCAATTCGATGCTCTCATCGAGCATTACCGGTACATGATAGGTTTCCATAAGCGAACAAGTGGCGACACGGCTCAAATGTACGAACTTTTAGGGCAAATGCACGGGAAAACGCGCGAATTGCTACCTTTGCCGTACAAACCGTCCTCGATATGACCGAAGAAAATTGCCTGCAGGTCGATCTGGAACGGGTCATTCGCGACAAGAATCCGTCGCTGGCCCGCTGGCTGCCGCGACCGCTGCTTTCGTACCTGAAGCGGACGATCCACCAAGACGAGATCAACCGCATCCTGAAAAGCTATTCGCACCTCGACCCGATCGGCTTCATCCGGGCCACGCTCGCGGACATGCGGATCGGTTACCGTTCGCAGGGGCTCGACCGCCTGCCCGCCGACGGCCGCTACCTGTTCGTGTCGAACCACCCGTTCGGCGGCATGGACGGCATGATGCTGTGCGCCGAGCTGAGCACTCGTTTCAGCGAGGTGCGGATCATCGTCAACGATCTGCTGATGAACCTCCGGCCCCTCGCGCCGCTGTTCGTCCCGGTCAACAAGCACGGCCGGCAGAACGCCCGCTACGCGCAGACGCTGCGCGACACCTTGGAGAGCAATGCCCAAATCGCCACGTTTCCGGCCGGTCTCTGCTCGAGAAGACATCACGGACGGGTAGCCGATCCGCGCTGGAAGCACAGTTTCGTCAAAAACGCCCTCGAGAGCCGCCGCGACATCGTGCCGGTCCGCTTCGACGGCGAGCTGTCGTCGTTTTTCTACAACCTGTCGAACCTGCGCTCGGCCCTCGGTATCCGGGCCAATATCGAGATGCTCTACCTGCCCGACGAAATGTTCCGCCAGAAAGGCCGGCACTTCGATATCCGGTTCGGCGAGCCCGTCCGGTGGCAGAGCCTTCGCGACGCGCCGGCCAAAGTCTGGGCCGGACGGATACGCGACATGGTATACGGACTGGGGAGCGAATAGTCAAAAATCCTTGGCGTCCGGCGGATTTTGGAATTGTTTTTATAAATTTGCCCCAAATTGAGACACTGGGGGATGAAGCCTGTAATCGATCCGGTAGCTGCCGATCTGATAGAAAACGAACTGACGCCCGAACGCCTTCTGCGGCGTACTAACAACGGAGGCAACGAGATTTACGTCATGCGCGCGCAAGAGTGTCCGAACCTGATGAGGGAGATCGGACGGCTGCGCGAGCTTTCTTTCCGCGACGGCGGCGGCGGCACCGGCGCCGACGTCGACATCGACGAGCTGGACCTGGACCCGGAAGGATACGAGCAGCTTTTCGTCTGGGACCCCAAGGCGAAAGAGATCGTCGGAGGCTACCGCTACATCATCTCGCGGAGCACGCATCCGAAATGCCTCTCGACCGAGCATTACTTCCGCTTCACCGAACGGTTCCGCAACGAGTACCTGCCCTACACGATCGAGCTCGGACGTTCGTTCGTGCAGCCCCACTATCAGGGATCGCGAGCTAATCCGAAAGGACTTTTCTCGCTCGACAACCTGTGGGACGGACTCGGCGCGCTGGTGGTGAACAACCCCGACATGCGCTACTTTTTCGGCAAGGTCACGATGTACGGCAGCTACGACAAGGAGGCGCGCAACATCCTGCTGTACTTCCTCCACAAATATTTCCCCGACCGCGAGCATCTGGTCGAGTCGATTCATCCGATCGAACTGCACTTCGACGAGGAGCGCTTCGAGCGGATGTTCTGCGGCGGAAGCTACGCGGAGGACTACAAGATCCTGATCCGGGAAATCCGCAAGTACCGCGAGAACATTCCGCCTCTGATCAACTCCTATATGAGCCTTTCCCCGTCGATGAAGGTATTCGGAACGGTCGTCAACCCCGATTTCGGCTATGTCGAGGAAACAGGCATCCTGATCACGATCAGCGACATATATCCGAAGAAATCGCAGCGGCATTTCCGATTCGACCGTTGATTTCCGGCCGGACGTCCCGGAACTGCGGCGAGTCCGGCGGCACCGCGCCGAAAACCGGTCTTCCGAGAACGCCGAAGGGCCGGATCGTTTTCGTCCCGATCCGGCCCTTCGGCTATCCTTTTTCTCCGAAGCAAACGGCAACTTCTCACTTCGTCAGTCCCTGCGCCATGACGGCGGACGCTCCCTCCGCCGCAAGAACCGCCATCGTTACCGTCAGGTTTTTCTGTCCGCTACCGTCGCTGCTCACTTGCGGGATAATCACCCGTTCGTCCGAAACTCGGAAAATCGGCATGACACTTTCCACGCCGGCGAAGTCGTCGTCGCGGATCCACTCGACGGTTTCCGCGATCGAACGCAGAATCATCGGTTCCCGCGCACTGTCGGAATAAAAAACGATCGTCTGCTCGAAAACGCCCATCTCCGTTTCCGCATCCGGAGATTCCAACATGGCGATCCAATACGCTTTCATCTGCGCCTCGTCCAGCGTATAGGCCGCCTCGATCTTTTCGACCGGCGTATCGGGTTGGGCGAACAACACCAGATTGAACGGAATATCGTTCCGATCAGCGCCGGCGAAAATCATCAACTGATAAATAGGAGGTATCATCCCCGCGGATTTGACCGAGAAATAGTATTCCGTCAGCAACTCGTCGAAATCCCGACCGATGAAGTTTTCGGCATACCACATCCAATTATCCCCGAAAGAAAGCGGACGGACGATCAGCGCCGCCTCGCCGCACGAAATCGAAATCTCTACGGAAACCGCTGCGGTCAGGAAACCTACGCGCAACGCTTCTTTACTGAAATCCGCACGCTCCAAGACACTCTGCAACTCGTCGAGCGAAACGCTCTGCGGCCGTCCGTGTTCGGCCAAAATTTTTTCGTTGCTGTATTGCCCGACGCTGAAAGTGTATTCGTCGTCGTTCAGATAGGCCGTCAACGCTTCTTCGAACATCGTCGCATCGTCTGCCGATTCGGTCGCAGTCACCGAAAAAATCCAGTTTTTCTCATTCAGCGACGTCGCTTCCAACTGCGCAGCCACCTTTGCGAACCCTACGCGATAAAAGCCGGTTCTCTCGATTCCTTCGACCATATCCGCTTTCCATCGGGCGAACCCGGCCCCCTCGGGCTGCTCGCCGGCGAACCACTGCGCCACGTCCGTATAGGACAGTGCCAACGGCACCGGAGACACGGTCACGTCGACCGGCACCGACTGTCCGGTCCGGGTATCCTCCACGGCAAAGGAGGTACTCCCCGAGGCAAGTCCCCGGACTGAGATCGTCTGCTCCGCAAGCTGCACGTCTGCGATCTGCGGGTTGTTTCCCGTACAGGTATATTCTCCGCTTCCGGCGAGAATGCGAACCAGACCGGTCTGTCCGGCCTGAATCTCGAGCGACGGAGAATCGACGGCCAGATCGGCGAAACCCTCGTCGTCGTCGGAGCAGGCGAACATCGCCGAAGCCGCAAGCGCGATCAGCGCGGCACGCACGGACGGGAAGAAGATACGATTTTTCGATTTCATGGCAATGAAGTTTACAGTTAACAATATGATTGCAGGCAAAGATACTCGCCGCCATCAGAATGTACCCTTCGGCCAATGTGTCATTTCGCATATTTTTTAAATCCGTACATTCTTTCGCTCGGCACGGATTTTCCGTATCTCCTGACGATACTTCGAAGGAGCGCACCCCACCTCCTTCCGGAAAATCCGAAGATAAGTGGAACGGGACGTATATCCGACTCTCTCGAAAACGGCATGGATCGGTTCGTCGTCGGACGGATCGGAAAGAGCGTCCAGCACTTCCTCGATGCGATAAGCGTTCAGATAATTAGGGAAGGACTTACCCGAGAAACTGTTGACGATATGGGACATATACGTCGTATTGGTACCCAGCGTTTCCGCCAGCATCTGGAGCGTCAGGTCCTTTCTGCGGTAAATCTTCTCGTTCCGCATCAACGCCTCCAACCGTTCGTAAATTTTCAACTGCGCCTGCTGCGCGTTCGCTTTCCGAACACCCTCGAGCCGTTCGCATTCGTTCAGACGTTCCCGATAATTGAGATTCTGCCGCACGAGTTCCCGGTACATCGCGTTCTTCCGCCGATAAAGCAAACAGGCATAAAGGAAAAAACCGATCACGAGCAGCATCGCGAAAACGGCGGCCATGATATTGCGGTCTTTCCGGAGCAGTTCCATCTCTTTGAGTCCCATGGCCCGCTGATGTTCCGACTGTTCGTACCTCATCAGCAGCTCGTTGAAAGCATGTTCCTTGGCGGAACTGACCGTCGTCGAACAGGTTCCGAAGTACTTCCGGTAATACTCCAGCGCTTTCGCCCCGTCGCCCGAGGCATCGTAGGCACGCGCGAGTCCCGAATAAACCGGAGCTCTGCACTCCACGTTACCGCTGCCGAGCAATTCCTCGGCCCGGCGGTACATCTCGACCGCCCCCCGGTATTTTTTCCGTTTCAGACAGAAGTTTCCGAAAGATACATAGGCCCGGATACCGATCGCGGTACCGGCCGACGGTACATATTCCAATGCCTTGCGATAAGAAGCTTCGGCCCGGGCATCGTCGCCCGCAGAAGCGCATACGTCGCCGTAGTTATACCATACGTAGGCTTTATTGGCATCCCAATAGCTGCTGTCGTCGATCCGGGCGACGGATATATCCGCATAGCGGAGGGCCTGCGCATAATCCCCTTTCAGCACATACATCGACGAAAGCACCACTGCGGCCGTGCTCCGCGCATTGATTCCTCCCCTGGCGGCAACCAATTCGTAGGAACGCAGAGCGTAATCGAATCCCGACACGTCTTCCCGCACCTGATAGATATGCGCGATATTCTGCAATATAGCTCCCTGATTGAGCGTATCGCCCGCTTTTTCGACGGCCGACAGAGCCGCTTTGAAATAGCGCAGGGCCGAAGAATAGTCGGATTCGGACTTCATGGCCCGGATTCCGGCGATATTATTCACCGTACCGACGATGAAAAGGTCTTCTCTCGGCAGTTTCCCGATCCTCTCGAAAGACTCGGCCAGCCAATAACAAGTGCTATCGTCGTCGTCTTTCAACATGTAAGATTGGGCCAGATAGGCCGTCGCATAGACCGACAGCGAACGGTTGCCGTCGCTTTCTCCTTTCTCGAATGCAAATCGCGCGCTACGGATGACCTCGTCATACGCTTTTTCCCGCGTCTGCCGCTCCCAAAGATTGCGATACTTCTCGATACCCGTACTGTCCTGCGTCGATCCGTCTCCGACCGTCCCGGTCCTCCCCGAGGAATCACCGCGCTCCGCGCCGGCAATCGTCCTATCCGTCCCCGCACAAGAAAAAAGAATGAAGACGAACAGCAGCATCCCGCAACGACAAATGAGGCGGTATCCGAAACGGTTCATCGAAACGCTTTCCGAAAACGGACCGCCCGCCCTCCGCATGTCGGACGATAAGAGAATCGCCTGTCTTCGCCTGCGGTTCCGACCATCATATCCGGGAATATCAGCGTGCATTCGCATAAGCAAACATGTTCCGATTCTTTCATCCATCGGCCGAGGGAAACGTCGTCTACAACGGGAACAAACTCGAACCGCGAATGCTTCGCAATCGCCTGAACAGCCGCATCACCGGAACCCGAAACGTCCGTTGCAATCCGACCCGTCCGGACGCCAATCCCTATGCTTCGGCCTCCTCCCGGACTTTCGCGCGCTCGACGCGGGCTGCCAGCAGAATGCTCACTTCGTACAGCGAATAGAGCGGCACGACGACCAGAAACAGGCTGAACACGTCGGGAGGCGTAATAACGGCGGATACAATAGCCAAAAGAACGATCGCATACCGGCGGTTCTTACGCAGAAACGCGGCCGTTACGATTCCCATGCGGGCAAGGAAATAGATCAGCAGCGGAAGCTGAAATACGATCGCGCAGGCGACCGACACGGTCAGCACCGTCGAAAGATAGGACTTGACGTCGATCATGTTCGCAATGTCGGGACTGGCCTGATAGCCGGCCAGAAAGTTGATCGACAGCGGGACGATCAGAAAATAGCCGAACAGCAGGCCGGTGAAAAAGCAGAGCGAAACGTAAAGCACGAACATCCGGCTCTTGTAGCGCTCGTAGTCGGTCAGCGCAGGCGCGACGAAACGCCACAACTCCCACAGCAAATAGGGAACCGCCAGCACGACGCCGGTTACCATCGATACCTGCATATGCAGATTGAATTGTCCGCCCAGCGCCGTGTTGATCATGTTCAGCTTGATCGAATTGATGCAGAGCGTCGCGTCGCCCAGCAGCCGGTGCGAGATATGGCACAGGATGCGGTTGGTCGGGAAATCGGGCGACTGCGGTCCCATCAGCAGCACGTCGATAATGAACCGCTTGCTCAAAAAAGCCGCGATCATAATGACGAACAGAGCCAGCCCTCCGCGCAGCAGATGAGGCCGCAACGCCGCGACGTGCTCAAAAAAAGTCATCTCGTTATCGGATGACTTTTCCAGTTTATCGGTCATAGATTCGGGCAATTAAACAAACGCGCCCCATACCGGACGGGACGCCGCTCGGGAAACGAGCGAGGGGAACTATTTGGTCGTCTCGTCGGTCGGTTTGGTCGTCTCGTTCGACTTGGCCGGCGTTTCGGCCGTATAGTCTTTGTTGACGGCGTCCTTGAACTCCTTGATACCCCGGCCCATGCCGCGCATCAGCTCGGGAATCTTCTTGCCGCCGAAAAGCACGAGAATCAGCGCGACGATGATAACTACCTGCCAAGGGCCGATCACCCCCAACAAAACCAACAAAGGTAAGCTTGACATAATTTATGATCGTTTAAGTTTTCTACAACAATTCCGCACGAAGAGAGGAAATTCTCACCGCCTTATATCAAGGGACAATCTCCGTACTTTGCAAATATAACACAAAAAACGGGGTTTTGTTGTACGGCCGGCCGAAATTTTACCTTCGACGGACGCAATCGCCTTGTCCACAAGCGAACGGTCCTGCCCTGAGAGCAACGAGAGCGAGCCTCCCCCCCGGTACGGAGGTTCCGTCCTTTCCCCGACCGCCTCGGCAATCTGAGAGCAGGACATCGACCGAACGCGTTTCGTCCGTGCCGACCTCGCGCCGGCGCTCCGGAACCGGAAAGCGACCGAATGTCCTGCCCGTGCGTCGGCCTATCGCAACGGGCGCCCCGAGAAAGCATAAGGAATCCGACGGCCGTTTCAACCGCGAGAGCCCCTGCTCCATGCAGGATTCGTTGCCGACACGGGATCGCCCGAATCCGCACCCGAAAGGATAAAGGTTCACCGGGGCCGCCGCCGGAAAACGAAGAGGACCCCGGCCGAACGGCCGGGGTCCTCCGTATCCGATGCGCCGCCCTACTCCGCAGCGAAGAAATCGTACTTGCCCGAACCGATCTCGACGGTCACGAAGCCGTCGGCTTCCGTTACCGACTTGACGGCCGGATTCTCGGAGAGCGGCTTGCCGCCCTCGGTCACCTGCCCGGCCGACGAAGCCGGAATCCGGACGCTGGCCGTCGAGTTGGCGGGTATCTCCACTTTCCACGACAAGCCCTGCCCGTCGCGGCTCCAGCGGCTTGCGATCGGGCCGTAGGGGACTCGGTCGCGGCATCCGCCCAGTCGAGCCCGTCGGGGAAATAAGGCGCCATGACGACATGCTTGAATCCCGGAGCCGCCGGATCGGACTTGATGCCGGCCAGATTCTCGTAGTACCAAGTGAGCAGATCGCCCAACAGCATCACATGGTTGCCGGAGTTCATCGCCGGATCGGCCGTGTCTCCGTTCCACAGCTCCCAGATCGTCGTCGCGCCCTTGTCGATCATGTAGCCCCAACTCGGATAGGTGCGGTTCGTCGCGATCGTATAGGCCAGATCGCCCGCTCCGTGCTGCGTCAGGCCGCGCATCAGGAACTGGATGCCGATCAGCCCCGTGCTGACATGGCTGTCGAATTCCCCTTTCGTCTTTTCGACGACGTTGGCGAACACTTTCTGCTCGAGCGAGTCGGGCACGAGACCCTGCATCAGCGAGATGATGTTGGCCGTTACGGTATTGTTGGCATACTGGCCTGTCTCCGCGTTCAGGAACTGCTTGTTATAGGCGTCCTTGACCCGGGCGGCCAGGTCGAGATACTCGGCCGTATCTGCCTCGTGACCGCTCACGGCGGCGAAGCGGGCCATCA
>ENA-ORTH01002302-ORTH01002302.1-human-gut-metagenome-genome-assembly--contig:-NODE-2302-length-15790-cov-11.517954_pt1 | contig 15790 bp, 12 predicted proteins | sample MGYA00241914_ERZ509192 | MGnify/ENA primary metagenome ERZ509192 (study PRJEB26280, sample SAMEA2338826) | human gut metagenome | biome: human gut; feature: human-associated habitat; material: faeces... | reverse complement strand
CTTCCCTTCCAGAAAGGATCCGGCTTCTGCCGTCATACGGCCTTTATTGTCCACAGGACAGATGACTTCCTGCTTCAGTTTTCCTTCATTTTCATATTTCTTATATACTTCAAAGTCATCCACGCCGTGGCCCGGGGCAGTATGTACACAGCCTGTACCAGCATCCAGCGTGACATGGTTGCCCTCAAGAACATACACGGTTCGGTTATAAGATGCCCAGGGGTGCATAAATTCGGCCAACTCCCATTCGGCGCCTGTCATTTCGCGGCCGGCAAACTCGTAATTTTCAATCTTGCAGTCCGCCAAAGCTGCCGGTGCCAGCTCCTTATTCATCAGATAGTACTCGTCGGCATCCAGATTATGCACCCATACATAGGTGAACTTCGGGTTGACGGAAATATACTGGTTGGCAGGAATGGTCCAAGGCGTGGTTGTCCAGATGACGGCAAAAAGCTTGGATTGATCTACGCCCTCCGGTCCGAGTCCTTTGATATTTTTCGCAGGGAACTTTACATAAATAGACGGGGACTTGCGGTCCTTATACTCGATTTCCGCTTCCGCCAGCGCCGTTTCACAGTGGGGACACCAGTAAACGGCTTTCTTTCCTTTATAGATGTATCCTTTTCTTGCCATTTCGCCAAAAACTTCTATTTCCTTGGCTTCCAGATGTGGATCAAAAGTAACGTAACGGTTATCAAAATCGCCGATAACGCCCATGCGGATAAAATCGGTTTTCTGGATTTCAATCCATTTCTTTGCGTATTCCAGACATTTGCGGCGCAGTTCAAGAACGGACATATTCGCCCGATCCTCTCCCGAATCTTTCAGTACGGCATATTCAATCGGAAGGCCGTGGGTATCCCAGCCGGGGACATAGTTTGCCATGTACCCCGCCATGTACTTGTAGCGGACAATAATATCCTTCAGTGTCTTATTCAGGGCATGGCCGATGTGGATCTTGCCGTTCGCATAAGGAGGTCCGTCATGAAGCACGAAGCGGGGCGCGCCTGCCGGTGTTTTCCGCGCGCTTCAATCCAGTTCCAGCGCGCCGGTATAAAGCTGGTAATAAGTCCCCTTCAGGGCCAGCAGCTCGTCGTGCGTACCGCGCTCAATGATGCGTCCGTGGTCCAGCACCATGATGGCGTCGGCGTTTTTCACAGTGCTCAGCCGGTGTGCGATGACAAACACCGTGCGGCCCGTCATCAGCGCGTCCATGCCCCGTTGTACAATGGCCTCGGTGCGGGTGTCGATGGAGCTGGTCGCCTCGTCCAGGATCATCACGGGCGGGTCCGCCACCGCCGCACGGGCAATGGCCAGCAGCTGTCTTTGGCCCTGGGACAGGCTTGCGCCGTTGCCGCTCAGCGGCGTATCATAGCCCTGCGGCAGGCGCGTGATGAAATCGTGCGCCCCCGCCAGCTTGGCCGCGGCGATGCACTCCTCGTCACAGGCGTCCAGGCGCCCGTAGCGAATGTTGTCCATCACCGTTCCGGTGAACAGGTTGGTATCCTGCAGCACAACGCCCAGGCTTCGGCGCAGGTCTGCCTTTTTTATTTTATTGATATTGATGCCGTCATAGCGGATCTTTCCGTCCGCGATATCGTAAAAACGGTTGATGAGATTGGTGATGGTCGTCTTGCCCGCGCCGGTGGAGCCCACAAAAGCCACCTTCTGGCCGGGCTTTGCATACAGCGTCACATCATGCAGCACCGTTTTGCCTTCTTCGTAGGCGAAATCCACGTCAAACAGACGCACATCGCCGGTCAGGCGGGTATAGGTGGTGGTGCCGTCGCCGTGCGGATGCTTCCAGGCCCATACATTTGTGCGCGCCGCGCACTCCTCCAGCGTGCCGTCCGCCCCCTCTTTCGCGTTCACCAGCGTCACATAGCCCTCGTCGGCTTCCGGCTGCTCGTCGATGAGCGCAAAAATGCGCTGCGTGCCGGCCAGGCCCATGACGATGGAATTGATCTGATTGGACACCTGGCTGACATTGCCGGAAAACTGCTTCGTCATGTTCAGAAACGGCACCACGATGCTGATGCTGAACGCCAGGCCTGAAATGCTCAGGTTGGGCGCTCCGCTCAGCAGCAGAATTCCGCCGGCCAGCGCCACCACCACATACAGCACATTCCCGATGTTGTTCAGAATGGGCATGAGCATGTTGGCGTAGCGGTTGGCTTTTTCGGCGTCGGAAAAAAGGGCATCATTGATGGCGTCGAAGGCGCGCTTGGCCTCCTGCTCGTGGCAGAACACCTTAACGACCTTCTGACCGTTCATCATTTCCTCAATGTAGCCTTCGGTACGGCCCAACGCCTGCTGCTGGCGTACAAAATATTTGGCGGAGCCGCCGCCGATCCTGCGCACCACAAGCACCATACACACCACGCCCAGCACCACCACGGCGGCCAGCCAGATGCTGTAATACAGCATGATGCTGAACACCGTTATCACCGTTACGGCGGAGATCAGCAGCTGCGGAAAGCTCTGGCTGATCATCTGGCGCAGCGTGTCGATATCGTTGGTATAATAGCTCATGATATCGCCATGATTGTGGGTATCGAAATAGCGGATGGGAAGGTCCTGCATGCCGTTGAACATCTTCTCGCGCATTTTTCCAGCGAGCCCTGCGTGATGACGGCCATGAGCTGAGTATATACAACACCCGCTGCCAGGCTGAGGACATAAAACACCGCCAGCAACGCCACCAGTCCCAAAATGCGGCCGGATACGGCGGACCAATCGCCGCTCTGCCAGCTCTGCTCCACGGCGGCAATGACGTTCTGCATGAAGATGGACGGCACCGAACTGACGACGGCGTTGAACAGGATGCACGCCACGGTAACGGGCAGCAGCACCGGATAAAAACCGAACAGCGTGCGGATGAGACGGCCCAGCACGCCCTTGGGCGCGCGGCGCTTTGCGGTTCCTTTATTCGGCATCGTCGTCACCTGCCTTGTTCTGAGAGGTATACACCTCGCGGTAGATCTTGTTTGTTTTCATAAGCTCCGCATGGGTGCCCACGGCATTCACCGCGCCGCCGTCCATGACGACGATGCGGTCCGCGTCCTGTACGGAGGCGATGCGCTGGGCAATGATGATCTTTGTCGTTTCGGGTATATACCGGCGCAGCGCCTGGCGGATCAGTGCGTCGGTGCGCGTATCCACGGCACTGGTTGAATCGTCCAGGACCAGGATCTTGGGCTTTTTCAGCAGCGCGCGGGCAATGCACAGGCGCTGCTTCTGCCCTCCGGAAACATTGGCGCCGCCCTGCTCGATATGGGTGTCGTAGCCGTCCGGGAACTGGCGGATAAACTCATCCGCCTGCGCCAGGCGGCAGGCCTCCTCCATCTCTGCATCGGTGGCGTCCTTGTTTCCCCAACGCAGATTTTCCCGGATGGAACCGCTGAACAGCACGTTTTTCTGCAGCACCACGGCTACCTGGTCGCGCAGAGCCTCCAGGTCGTAGCTGCGCACATCCACACCGCCCACGCGCACAGCGCCCTCAGTGGCGTCATACAGACGGGAGATGAGCTGGATCAGCGTGGATTTGGACGAGCCCGTGCCGCCGATAATGCCGATGGTCTCGCCGGAACGAATGTGCAGGTCAATGCCGGAAAGCGCCATGCGCTCCGCCGTCTTTGCGTACTTGAAGCTCACATTATCAAAATCGATGGAGCCGTCCTTCACCTCGCGCACAGGGTTTTCCGGGCTTTGCAGCGCGCTCTCTTCGCACAGCACCTCCACGATGCGCTGAGCCGATTCACTGGCCATGGTGATCATCACGAACACCATGGAGAGCATCATCAGGCTCATCAATATCTGGAAGCTGTACGTGAGCATGGAGGACATCTGGCCCACATCCAGCGCAAGGCCGCGGCTGGTGATGACCGTATACGAGCCGAAGGACAGCACGAACACCATCACCGCATATACACAGAACTGCATGAGCGGGTTGTTGAAAGCAAGGATGCGCTCCGCTCTCGTGAAGTCCCGCTGGACGTCTGCTGCCGCCGCGCCGAATTTCTGTTTTTCATATTCCTCGCGCACATAGGACTTCACGACGCGCATACCTTTGATGTTTTCCTGCACAGAGCTGTTCAATGCATCGTATTTTTTGAACACGCGCTTGAACAGCGGCATCGTGCTGCGCACCACCAGCGCCAGCCCCACGCCCAACACCGGGATGACCAGCAGGAAGATCACCGCCATCTTGCCGCCCATGATAAACGCCATCGCAAACGAAAACACCAGCATCAGAGGGCAGCGGATGGCCGTGCGCACGATCATCATATATGCCATCTGCACGTTGGTCACATCGGTGGTCATGCGTGTCACAAGGCTGGACACCGAAAACTTGTCGATGTTCTCGAAAGAATAATCCTGTATTTTATAGAACATGTCCTTGCGCAGATTGCGCGCGAAGCCGCAGCTTGCGGTGGCGCAGGCGCTGCCCGCCAGTGCGCCGAAGGTGAGCGACAGCCCAGCCATCACCACCAGCACCGCGCCGTACTGCACAATGACGCCGATGGAGCACCCGGCTTTGATCTGGTTTACCAGATTCGCCGTGACAAACGGGATGATGCACTCCATCACCACCTCGCCCGAGACCAACAGCGGCGCGAGCAGCGAAGGCTTCTTGTACTCGCGGATGCTTTTGGCCAAAACACTCAGCATAAAAAGATACCCCTTTCTCTCCGGCTCCGAGGAGCCTTTCTGTATTATTTGTTATGACGCTAACAATTTGGCTCAAAAAAATCAGCCGCAGTCTCTTCGGCCGCCCTGCGACAGGCAGTGCGGCCCGACGCGGCCATGCGGGCTGCCGCCCGCGGCTCTTGAATTTTAAGCGCCAGCTATGCCCCGTTTGTTAGGGGACGAACCATATCTTACTGCTTTTTTTAGGTTTGTCAATAGAAAAAGGGTACAGAAAGCGTTCAGCTTTCCGCACCCTTTTGTCCCTTTGGCAGCCGGTTATTGCTCCTTGTCCGCATGCAGGCGCCGGGTCACCTCCCGGGCAACACGCAGGCCGTGCTGTGCATTTTCAGCGCCCAGCCGTGCAAGCGGGTCCGGCGCGCCGTGCAGCGTGCGCTCCAGCCATTCCGCCTCCAGCGCCTGCATCCGCGCCAGCACCTCCGGATACCGGGCCTTTACATCCGCCGTTTCCCGCGGGTCCTCTTCCGTATGATACAGGGCATATTCTGCAAAATCCCACAGGCCGGGGCTGAAGGTATGCACCATCTTCCAGCCGTCCTGTAAAACCGCCCTCTGGCAGGTGTACAGCCCGTGCTCACACACAAGATATTCCCGGGGCGCCGCTGTTCCGTCCAGCGTGTCCTGTAGCGCTGTACCGTGCCACATCTCCGGTGCGGCCACGCCGAAAAAGCGCGCCGCGGCAGGCGCGATGTCCAGCCCATACACAGGATGGGCGCACACCTCGCCCCTGTGGGCGCCGCCCGGCAGCTTGAGCAGCATCGGGATATGGATACAGCTGTCATGCACCGTGCCGTGCTCCAGGATCATCTGCCCCTCTCCATACTGCTCGCCGTGGTCCGCACTCAGTATCACGGCACAGTCGTCATACCAGCCTCTTTTTTTCAGGTATGCGCACATCTGCCCTACCAGATGGTCGGTATAGCGGATTTCGGCGTCATACAGGCGAAGCAGCTCCGCCAGCTCCCGTCGGCTGCGCACGCCCGTATGCCGGCCGCCTCGGTACAGCGGAGATGCGGCCAGCCGGGTGAGCTGTTCATCGGTTACGGCGGAGGTGTCCGGCTCATAGCCGCGGTCGATCCATTCCGGCGGCGGGGACAGCGGCCCGTGAGGATCCCAGTAATGCAGATGCAGGAAAAGGTCTTCCCCACAAAAGCCGTCCAGAAAATCCATTGCCGCCTCATTCACCGCGGCGCCCGGAAAGCGCTGGAAATTTTCCGCACGGCAGCGGTAGGAGGGGTCGATCACATGGGAAAATCCATTGTAAAACCATGGCGCAGGATGCCGCCCGAACGAAGAAACCGCCGCCGTGTGCACGCCCTCCCAGGACAGTACACGGGGCAGGGCCGTTTCCGGCGGCGTGGCCACGGAAAGTGCAGCCGTACCGTGGGTCTCCACGCCGTTGACCACGCCGAAGCACCCGGTAAACAGCGCTGCGCGGGCCGGCATGCAGGGCGTGTTGGAAGCATACGCCCGGGAAAAACGCACCCCGTCCGCCGCCAGCGCGTCGATGTGCGGCGTCGGCCGCCCATACCCGCAGCAGGACAAATGGTCCGGCCGCAGCGTGTCGATATCAAAATAGATGACCTTCATCGTACTTCCCTTACAAAATGCCTGCGGCCGTGCTCATACAGGGCGCAGATCATTTCCTGTGTCAAAAAGGCGTTTTCCGCGGTGACATACATGGGCGCAAGCCCCAGCAGGCTCTGATAAAAGTTACCGATCTGCTTGACATGGCTGGTGCCCCAATATTGCTTGACGTCCCCGTATTCAAACATCTGTGCTGGGTCGTTGTCCGCAAGGCAGGTGAGGCCGTTGTTCAGCTCCACCCGCGCCTTGGGCCCTTCCATAACGGCTTTGCCCCGGGTGCACGCCAGCTCCAGACGAACCGGCTCGTCTGTGCAGTAGTGGTTCATCACATAAAAGGCGCCGTACGCACCGCCTTCAAATTCCACCCGTCCCTCGGCTGTGTCCTCCACCGGAATATCCGGGTGCGTGCGGTTGGCCAGGCTGGCCTGTACGCCTGTCACCGGACGGCCGATGAACCAGCGCATCAGGTCCAGCGTATGGATGGCCTGGTCGATGATGACGCCGCCGCCCTCTTTATCCCAGGTGCCTTTCCAGTCGCTTTGGGAATAATATTCCGGTGAGCGGTCCCATGTCAGCAGCACGCGCGCCGCGCGCACCTCGCCCAAATCTCCGTTGTCCAGGCAACGGCGGATGAGCTGGGAACCCGCGTTATAGCGGTTCTGGAAAATGACGCCCAGCGTTCTGCCTGTGGCGGCCGCGGTGTCCAGCATACGGCGCGCGTCCGCCAGCGCAATGGCCATCGGCTTTTCTGTCAGCACATGGCAGCCTTGCTCCATGGCAAGGCACGCCATCGGCGCATGCAGATAGTGCGGCGTGCAGATATGCACCACATCCGGCTTTTCCTGCTCCAGCATCACTTCAAAATCCGTATACGCCCGGCAGCCGAAGCGCTCCGCCGCAGCCCCGGCACGCTCGGGCTTCACATCGCACACCGCCGTGAGCACGGCGTGCGGGTCCCTGGAGACCGGTACGGCATGCATGGGGAATATCTTTCCGCAGCCTGCGATTACCGTTTTCAGTTTCCGTACTTCCATCACTTCGTCCCCTTTTGGCATCAGGCCGCCCCAAGGCAAGCTATTGCCTTGAAACAGCCTGATGGATGAGCGGGGCGCACCGGAGCGCATCCCGCCGTTTCTGTTTTTTTCTGCCGCTGCAGAAATTCAGGCCTCCCGCTCTTTCACGAAGCGCTCGAACCAGATGTACGCCACTTCCTTGCCCGGCTCCGCCGTCAGGGAGTGGTCCAGCCCGGCGGGCACGAAGCTCCAGTCGCCCGCATGATGGGCCACGCTCTCGTTTTCCACCGTCAGCGTGAAATCGGCATTGTCCAGGCCGTAGTTCCACTGGTCCACCGCGGGATGGCCTTTTTCCACAGTGCCTTCTCCCACGGCTTTCACCACACCCAGCAGATTGCGGCCTACCTCGCCGGAGTACAGCACCTGCCAGCTGCGGGTGTGGGGGCCCTTGCAGTCCTGCGTATATTCATGCGTCTCAGAGAAGGAACGGAAGATCGGCAGCGTTGTGTGGCACGCCGCATAATTTTTGTGGTCTCCCTCTGTCATATCCAGCACCAGGCACAGGAACTCCAGATCCTCGACGGCGTGAATGGTAAAATCGCCGTTGTCAAAATCCGGCACAAAGAAAGCCAGCTCGGTGACGTTGCGGGCGAACTTATCCGTAGTGACATAGCCCTTGCCGGCTGTAAAGCAGTACACTGCGGTCTTATCTGCATATTTTTCCGGCTGCACATCATGCCCGGCCTTCAAAAAGCATTTGTAGTTGTGGGCGCCGGGGAACGTTCCGGGCAGCATTTCCATGCGGGAAAATCCGTTTGCGTCATACTGAGGCGCCATTTCTTCCTTTTTTACAATCGCGATAGACATTGTGTTTACCCTCTTTCTTGTTTTTTCCGTGCCGGGTACGGCGTGCGCCGTCCCAAGCGGCGGTTTTTTCCGTTTTGCGTCTGCGCCGGGCCTCTGCTTTACAGCCCGGCGTATATGGGCGAGACAAACGCCCACTGGCCGTTCTTCTGGGCAAATTCCGCATGATACACGTCCATGCCCCCGCTGCCCTCGTCCTCTGCCTCCAGCACCATTTCATAGGCGCTGTCCGGCACGGCGGCATGAATTTTTACCGCCTCGGAATGCCAGGGCTTCACGTGCCAGGTTACGCCGCCATCCAAAAGCTGCGCGATGGACGCCGTGTGCGTACGGCCGTTTACCGTCACGTTTACCACAGTGTCCGGCCCGCCCTCTATCTCGGCAACGACGGCGTCCGTCTGGGGGTGCAGCGTGCTCTTGTTGCGCACGGTCTCGCACTGCCAGGCAAAGGCCTGCGTGTCCTGTTCCAGCACACGGTTGTCGATCTCGTTTACCTCGACAGGGCTTCCGTCGTGGTTTGTGGGCGAAAGCAGGCTGCGGCCCCGCAGGTACAGGTTCGCGCCGGCCAGCCGCCCGTCGGTTGTAATGCGCCCGGCCCAGCGCGTCAGCTCCTCGCTGTTTCCCCAGCCCATCTCCACCCGCAGCTTGTACGCACGGGCAGGCTTCGGGCGAAGCTGTTCGCCGCACAAAACCGCCAGCGGTCTGCAGTTTTTATAGATCACCAGCTTGTCGGCCCAGTATTCGCCCTTTACGGCGCAGCGCAGCTTTCTCTTTGCGCCGCGCACCGTCTCGCCCAGGCCCTGGCCGTTGACGGTAAAATCGCATTCGATCCGGTCGCCCGTCACCGCGTAGGCACGGCCCGAAAGCAACGCCTCCCAAATGGCCTCCCGGCTTTTCTCCTTTGCCAAAACAGCCGTCAGGCCGTCGCCGTAGGAGCCGGGGAACCCGGCGTGGTGGTCGGTGGAGCCCAAAAAGCAGAACCGGCTGCCCCGCCGCAATCCGGCGTATACCGTGTTGCGGGAATCCCGCGGGCCCATGTCGTGATAATACGGATAGGGAGCCGTTTCGCTCATGGCGCAGCCGTGCTTGGAGCATACCTCCACGCAGGGCGAGATGTTCTGGTCGTACAGTTCCCAATTGATGCCCCGGTATCCCGGCGTATAGCCGATGTGGTGCGGCACCGCGATGGCGCGCACGCCGCAATCCGCCACCAGCCGCGCGGGGCTGTCCCGATAAATGAGCGGGAATGTGTCATCCGGCGAGATGATGTGGTGGTCTCCGTAAAGCGAGGAATGCATCTCATAGCTTTGAAAGGTCACCAGTCCGCCGTCATTCTGCCGCGCCATCTCGGCCCGGATCTCGTCCCAGTGGTCCAGAAGCTTTTTAAAGCCCTCCCGGTGAAAATCCACGATAAATTCCGTCTCCGGCGTACGCGCATAGATGTCCGGCCACATGGCGTGTCCTGTAATGCAGCAGAAATCCAGATGGCTGCGGGCGATCTTCAGCGCATTCTGCAGGCTTCCGAAACCATAGGTGATGCCGCAGTGGTTATGTAAATCTCCCCATAACAGCATGAGCGGCTCCTTTCTCAGCGGATCATGTATTGTTCCAGATGGCGCTTCGCCAGCACGATGTGCTTCCAGCGGTTCTCCGGCTCGGCCCACACGTCGCCGTGGGGCTCGATGATGATATAGCCGTCATAGCCCACATTCCACAGCATACCCAGCATCACGTTCCACTTCAGCTGGCCCATGCCTACGATGGGTTCGATCTCCCAGCCGTCGTCGCCATAGCGGAAAATGTCCTTGGCATGGAAGTGCGCGATGCGGTTGGCGTAACGCTTCATGATCTCATAGGGGTCGTCCTTCATGTTGCGCATAATACCCACCGGGTCCAGCTTGATGTTGAACTCAGGCACTTCCTTCAGCAGCTTGTCCAAAATCTCGCGGGAATGGACGAAGTTTCCGCCGTGGCCCAGGTAGCAGGCCAGCTTGATGCCCTTTTTGTCCGCGATGTCCTTATAGTAAAGATATTCTTTTTTGAACTCGGCGATATTCTTGTCCGGGTCCTCCGGGTCGTACTCGCCGGTGTTGAAAAACGCCATCCTGCAGCCGATGGCCTCCGCCATGTCCAGAAATTCCAGCATGGTCCTGCGCACTGCCGCGCGCTCGTCCGGGTCCGGGCTGATGGTGTTCAGCCACCAGAGGCCGCAGGCAGCGGGCTCCACGGGTGTATTTTCAAACGCAGGCTTGATTTTGTCCAGCGTGAAGTCCACGCCGCACTTTGAGTTGAACAGCAGTTCCACGCCGTCGATGCCCTGCTGCTGGGCCAGGTCCACCCAGCGGCGCAGGTCGGCTGCGTCCTTGCAGTCCTTCATCTCTACGATAAAACCGAGTTTTTTCATGTTCTATTCCTCCTTCAGATGCCCAGCACGCGCTCGATGCGGCCCGATTCAAAGGAGCGCCGGGCGGCCTCTACCACCTGGAGCGGCACAAATGCGTCGCGCGCTGTTTTGCTGTTGTTCGTGCCGTTCAGCAGATCGTCCACAAATGTCTTGTGATGAATGTACCCAAAGAACTGCGGGTCGACGGGGGCGGCCTGCCAGTGGATATCCTTGCGGGGATGGCCGTCCAGATTCCAGCCATAATATACGATATCGCTGCGGTGGGGATTGTACAGATAGATAACACCCTTCGCACCGTAGATTTCCATTTCAAAGCGGTTGGTCTGCGCCACCTGCGTCCAGAAAACCTCGTGGAACACCGTTGCGCCGCTGGCCAGCCTGTAGTTGAGGATGGCGGTATTTTCCACACCGTTCAGGTTGGCACGCTCGCCGAATTCCTCTCTGCGCTTTTCGTCCCGCGGGGACAGGTGCAGCGCGAACACCTCTTCAATGGAGGACCCCGCCACTGTGTGGATCAGGTCCATCCCGTGGCAGCCGATGTCCATCATACAGCCGCCGTAGCCGGGCGCGGAATCGAACGGATTTTTGGTGGCGTTGCGCATGCGGATGTGGCGGATCTCGCCGATCTTCCCCTCTTCCACGATCCTGCGCGCCGCGATGGAGCCGTCCATATAGCTGTGCATGAAGGACGGCGTGAGTTTGACGCCCGCCTCGTCCACAGCGCGGATGATATTGCGGCCTTCCTCAATGTTATAGGCAAAGGGCTTTTGCGAAAAGATATGCTTGCCCGCGGCGGCCGCCTCGATGCAGAGCGTCGCGTGCATCTCGATCTTTGTGAAGATGCACACCGCGTCGATGCTGCTGTCGTTCAGGATGTCGTGATAATCCAGCGTATATTTTTCAAAGCCGAAGTCGTCCTTTGCTTTCTGCGCGCGCTCCTCGATCAGATCGCAGGCCCACACGAGCTGCGCGCCCTCCACGCGCCGCAGCGCGGGCAGATGGTATTCGTTGGCGATGCTTCCGCAGCCGATCACGCCAAATCTGATTTTTTTCATTGTTCTTCTCCTTTGGAGCGGCGTCCCCCCGCGCCTGGTTTACAGGCGCGGGGCGCCGCATAATGCATTTTCCGCTCAACCCTTCCAGCGGTCGTAAGCGTCCTGGTTGATTTTGATGTAATCCTCAACCGGTATATTGTTCAGTTCCGCCACGTAGGCGTCCCACTCGCTCAGGCTCTTTTCGCCCGTGATGAACTTCACCACATTCTCCGTGGCGTAGTTGACGATATCCTGCGCATAGGTGCCCAGCTTGATGCTCTCCTCCTCGGTAAACTTTACGCGAGGCACTGTCTCAAAGGGCACCACATAATCGCGTACCACATCGTTGGCCGCTTTGGTTTCGGGCAGCTGGGCCGCGCTCTGGTCCACTTCGTTGGTGATATACTGAGGCAGGTAGCCGCCCGGGAAGATGGCCCACTGGCCCAGAGCCTGGTCCAGCGTCAGCCCGTCGGGGTTGTTCTTGATGTTATCCAGCAGCTGGTACTTGCCGTCCACGACCTCATAGCTCTCGCCCTCGATGCCCAGGCGGCACAGCACGGTGCCTTCTTCGCTGTAAAAATAGTCCAGCCAGCGCATGGTTGCTTCGGGATATTTGTTGGCGGTGGTGATGACGGCAACGCCCGTCATCTGCACGTTGCTCTCCACGTTGATGAGCGCGCGGTCGCCGTAGGGGCCTTCCAGCACGGGGCACTGCACATAGTTCTCAGCGGCGGCGCCCATCCACTGGGTGTTCTGCGCGCGGGCCACAAAGCCCACCTGGCCGGCGTTCACCTTTGCGGCGGCCTGGGTCTGGTCCTGAGAATAGCTTTCCTTGTCTACCAGCCCCTCCGTCCACAGCTTGTTGTAAAATTCCACCATATTTTTGAATTTGTCCTCACGGCCGATGAAGCGCACGTTGCCCGCGTCGTCGATATCCAGCCAGCTGAAGGCATAATCGGAATCCATAACGCCGTTGATGCCGAAGCCCCAGGAGCCGAGCAGGTCGTAGAACATGCGGTGGGGATAGTCCTTACCCACCACGCAGTAGGGGATCTCGTCCTTTTGGCCGTTGCCGTTGGGGTCGTTGTCGCGGAACGCCACCAGCACGTCATACAGCTCGTCAACCGTCGTAGGCGCTTCCAGGCCCAGGTTGTCCAGCCAGGTTTTGTTGATCCAGTAGTGGTGGATCAGGTTGCCCTCGGTCTTGTTGAGCTGCGGGCAGGAATAGATATGGCCGTCCGGCATGGTAATGCCCTTGCGGATGGCGTCGTCCTGTTCAATCAGCGCCGAAAGGTTGGGCGCATAATCCAGATACTCGTCCAGCGCGACGAGCTGTCCGTTGGCCGCATATTTCATCTCTTCCTGCGGGCTGATCTTCGCGCGCAGGATAATGTCCGGCAGGTCATCGGAGGCAAAGGCCAGGTTGCGCTTCTCCGTGAAGCCCGCGTCCGGCACGCATTCCCATTCGATGTGGATGCCTGTCAGCTCCTCCATGCGCTTGAGGGCCGGGTGCTCGTTCCAGTCCTTCACATTCGCGTTCAGGGCGACCATGCCCCGCAGCGTGATCGGCTCGTTCACGATGGGGAAGCCCTCGGCGTTCACGTTGGAGTCCCCCGCCGCGCTCGCGCTCTGCGCGCCGGACGCAGGCGTACTGCCGCTCTGTGTGCCGCCGCAGCCCGCCAGCACGCCGCACAGCATCACGGTTGCCAAAAACATGCTCAACCACTTTTTCATCTTTCATCCTTCTTTCTCTTTTTTATATATCCCGGAGGCCTTACGGCCTCCCGTCTACCCTTTTACCGCGCCGATCATGACACCCTTGACGAAAAACTTCTGCAGGAACGGATACAAAACCAGCATCGGCACGCTGGAAACGATGATCACCGCGTATTTGATGCTCTCTCCCACCATAAACTTACTGATGTCCATACCCGCGGTGTCGATCATGCTGTCCGCCATGTTGTTCAGCAGTATTTCCCGCAGGAACATCTGCAACGGATAGGCCGAGCGCTCGCTCAAATAAATCAGGCCGTTGAAATAGCTGTTCCAGAAGTTCACGCCGTAGAACAGCACCAGAACGGCAAGGATGGGCGCCGAAAGCGGAAGCACCATTTTAAAGAATACGCGGATGTCTCCGCAGCCGTCCATGGATGCGGCCTCATACAGCTCTTCCGGTATCGTGTTCTGCATGAAAGTGCGGGCAACGATAATGTTATACACCGACACCGTTCCCACCAGGATGACGGCCCACATGGTATTGTATAGGCCCAGATTTTTCACCATCAGGTAAGTGGGTATCATCCCTCCGGAAAAAAACATTGTGAACAGGAAAAACCCCATCAGCTTGCTTCGTCCGTACAGTTTTTTGCGGGACAGCGGATATGCCGCGCTGAATGTGATTATGATGGTGACAAGCGTCCCCACAACCGTATAGATCAGAGTGTTTTTATAACCGGTAAAAATGTCCCCGTTGCGGAATACCTGCTTGTATGCTTCCAGGTTGAAGCCTTTCGGCCACAGCCACACGTTCCCCTGAAATATCTCCATCGGGTCGCTGATGGATGCGACAAGCACGAAAATCAGAGGATACAAAATCACTACAACGCTGACTGCGGTGAGGCCCCCAAGCACAATATTGAACGCCCTGTCTCCTGCGCCCAGTTTTTGTTTGCGCCTTTTTACTGCCGACATAATCCATACCTCCTTCTTCCCACCATTAGAACAGGCTCGTATCGCTGATTTTTTTTGCGATCTTATTGACTGTCAGCAGCAAAACAATGTTGATAATGTTGTTGAACAGCCCGATGGCCGTGGAAAACCCGTAATCGCTGTTGATGAGGCCCGCTTCATATACAAAGGTGGATATCACCTGCGACGTTTCAGTATTCTGGGCGTTCTGCATCAGGAATACTTTTTCAAAGCCCATATTCATTACCTGGCCCACATCCAGGATGAACATGATGATGGCCGTAGGCAGGATACCCGGCAGGTTGATGTGCAGAATACGCTGGAGGCGGGACGCGCCGTCGATCTGTGCCGCCTCATGCAGCTGCGGGTCGATGGCGGCCAGCGCCGCAATATAAATGATGGAGTTCCAGCCCGCGTTCTGCCACACGCCCGACCATACATACATGGACGGGAACGCCGCCGAGCTTGTGAGAAACCCGAACTTCTCAAAACCCATTTTGTCGAGGAACACGTTGATTAGGCCGTTGCCCTGGTTGAAGAACAGGTTCAGGATGCCTACAAGAACCACCACAGAAATAAAATGCGGCGCGTAAGAAATGGTCTGCACGGCTTTTTTCAGCTTTGGGCTTTTCACCTCGTTGAATACCAGCGCCAGCAAAATCGGGAACGGGAACGCCACTATAAGGTTATACAGGCTCAACCCTACCGTATTTCGCAGCAGCCTCCAGAAATAATAGGAATCAAAGAAACGGTTCAGGTTCTCCATTCCCGTCCACGTGCTGCCCCAGATGCCCAGCCGGGGCGAGTAGTACTTGAAGGCGATCTGCACGCCGTACATCGGCAGATAACAAAAAATAATGAAATAGACGATCGCAGGGATCAAAAACAAGTAAAGGCTCTTGCTTTGGTTGAGCTTTGTGAGCACCCGCCTGCGCCGCTGCCTGCCGCGCGCCCGCTTTTCGGCGCGTGTCCGTGCCGGTGCGGCCGTCCGGCCGCCCTGCAGCATTTTAACCATTTTTTTCACCGTCCGTCCTTTGGATTTGTGTTCATAGTACAACCCAAAACACGATTTTGCCATGTGCAAAAATTGACATCCGCCGCAATATTTGCCCAGATACACCCTTAATTCTTGTTTTTATTGTTAAATATTCCTATAATATTTTTACAACAGAAGAAAAAACAGCAAAATTCTACAATTGGAGGTGATGAGTATGAAAGAAAAGCTGCCCGGGCTCTTTCGTCTGCTGATGAAATTCAATGTAACCGCTGTAATGGTCATCATTCTGATGTTCTCTGTTTTCAATGTTTTTTCCATTGTCCGCACACAGCAGCGGCAGGCCAGCCTGCAGACGATGGCCCTGAGCCAGGCCAGCCAGCAAATCGGGGATTTCATCGCCAGTGCCGAACAGTTGGGCATCGTCGTCCAGAATGATTCCCAGCTCATGGCTATGACCATTCCTTTCCGCTGCGCTCCAAGGCACCAAAATGGATGA
>ENA-ORTH01002299-ORTH01002299.1-human-gut-metagenome-genome-assembly--contig:-NODE-2299-length-15806-cov-2.729668_pt1 | contig 15806 bp, 9 predicted proteins | sample MGYA00241914_ERZ509192 | MGnify/ENA primary metagenome ERZ509192 (study PRJEB26280, sample SAMEA2338826) | human gut metagenome | biome: human gut; feature: human-associated habitat; material: faeces... | reverse complement strand
CAGCGGGTGGAGCGGGATCGCCTGGAGGCTCTGGCCGAGCAGAAGCGCCAGAACGACCTGCGCCGCGAGCTGGCCTGGCTCTCGCGCGGGGCGCGGGCGCGCGCGACGAAGCCGAAGTTCCACGTGGCCCTGGCCCAGGAGCTCATCGCCGACGTGCCGCCGCTGCGCAACGAGCTGGAGCTCAAGCGCATGGCCATGGCGCGCCTGGGCAAGCAGGTGGTGGACCTGGAGCACGTGACCGTACGCTTCGACGACGGGGAGGGCTCCAGCCGCGCCGTGCTGGACGACGTGGACTGGATCATCGGCCCCGGCGACCGCTACGGCATCGTCGGCGAGAACGGTGCGGGCAAAACAACGCTTCTGCGGGTGGTCCAAGGTTTGCAGAAGCCGAGCGCCGGCCTGGTGAAGATAGGGAAAACGGTGCGCTTCGCCGTGCTGTCGCAGCACTTGGACGACCTGGCGCGCTTCGGCGACGACCGCGTGCGGCAGGTGGTGGGCCGCTACAGCCGCCGCACGATGCTGGATGGCAAGGAGATGACGCCCGGCCAGCTGCTGGAGAAGCTGGGCTTCACGCGCGCCGATCTGAACGAGCCCGTGAGCGATCTGTCGGGCGGCCAGAAGCGCCGGCTGGCGCTCATGCTCATTCTGCTGGACGAGCCGAACGTGCTCATCCTCGACGAGCCAGGCAACGACCTGGACACCGACATGCTGGCCTCGGTGGAGGACCTGCTGGACGGCTGGCCGGGCACGCTGCTGCTGGTCACGCACGACCGCTACCTCATGGAACGCGTGACCGACCACCAGTTCGCCCTGCTGGACGGCAAGCTGCGCCACCTCCCCGGCGGCGTGGAGGAGTACCTGCGGCTGACGGAGCACGCGGCCGGTGCCTCCCAGGGTACCCAAAGCGGCCGCGCGTCCGGCGCCCTTCCCTCTCGAGCGGCCGACCGCGCCGCAGGCCAAAGCCCCCAGCGCGCCGCCGATCAGGGTGACTCCGAAGTCGAAGCCGCCTCCGAGCCCCGTCTCACCGGCGGCGAGATTCGCACGCTGCGCAAGCTCATGCAGTCGAACGAGCGCAAGACGGAGACGCTCAACGGCAAGATAGAGGACGTGCGCGCCCAGATGGCCGCCGCCGATCCGAGTGACTTCACTGCCCTTGGCGATTTCCAAGCGCAGATCAACGACTTGCAATCCCAAGTGGACGCCCTCGAGGAAGAGTGGCTCGAAGCCGCCGAGAAGCTGGGAGAGTAAGGCGCTCGGATCGCCGAGCCTGCGCCCGTTCGTGCAAAGCGCCCAAGCGCCGCGAGTGGGCTATCGCACGCCGTCTCGCTTGGGACGGCGTGCGCCTCTTCAGTGCTGCGCTACTTCAACGTGGGCTGGTCGGAGGAGTTTTCCGGCTGCTCGGGACCGCGCGCCCAGGGGTCTTCCTTGGCATCGCTCTGCGCGTACTTCAGCCAGGCGTCCTCCTGCTTCGCCTCGGCTATCCAGTCGTCCTGCGACTTGCCCAGCACACTGCCGATCATCCACACGATGCCGCAGAGGATGCCGCCCACCACGAACGCGATCCAGCTGATGGCGAACCCGCCCTGACCGGCGCGGATGGCGTCCTTCAGGGCGTGCTTGTCGATACCGTCCCAGCCGCCCACCTGATCGAACAGCGGCACGAAGCCCCACACAAGGAATACGATCAGCGCGAGCAGCATGATACAGCCGCAGATCACGCCCATGACGCGTTCGGCGCGCACCTGCTCGGGTGACTTCACCACGGCGGTGGGTGGCAGATCGGCGCCGAGGTTCTGGCGGTGGGCGATGTAGGTGAGCTCGGACAGCTCGTACTTCGACTTCTGCATGCCGGCCCAGATGAGGATGCCCACGGCGACGGCAAGGACGAACATGAACGGCGCGACGATCAGTTCGTCCAAACGGACGCCGCGCACGAGATCGAGTGAACTGTCCTCAGATGAGAGGCCGATGAGCATGATCACGTCGAGCAGGATGAGCCCCACGCCGCCGGCGATGAGCAGGGGGAAGCGACGGCTGAACCGCTCGAGAACATCGGCGGCGTAGCGCGGCTCGATGGCGGGATTACGGCGCTTGAACTCGCCGTGGTTAAGGCTGCCCACGATGAGGGCGACCACGCCCACCACCACGAACGACAAGAACGCGACGGTCTGGATGTTGCTCGGCCATCCGAGGGCGTCTAGGAGCACCTGCACGCCAACGCCCATGAGAATGCACGCCACCCCGAGCGCTATCGATAGGTCGAAGCGGTTCATATGGCGGTCGTAGCGCTCGGTGTCGTTCTCCTTCGTCACGTGCACGCTGCCGCGCATGAGGTCGTCGAGGTTCGTGTGGAACAGGTCGCAGAGCGCCAGCAGCTTGTCCATCTCGGGATAGTTCGTGCCGGCTTCCCATTTGCTGACGGTCTGGCGCGACACGCCCAACTGCTCGGCAAGGCTCTCCTGCGTCACGCCGTAATGCTGGCGCAGGTAGACGAGGTTGTCGGCGAAGCTCATGGTAGGTTCCTTTCATTCCGTGAATGCATCATACCCGAAAGCGGTGTGGGCGTCCGATTGAAGCCCCTGTATGCTTTGGCGGCTTGTATGATGCAGGCGCAGGAGCGCGCGCTCCACCAATCTGGTGTTGCGTTTAGCGATTTTTTGCGCACGTTCAGGTTGCGGAAGCTGTGACCTGGTATTTTGCGAGGCTTCGACGGAGATGAGAAACTGTTGCGGCGGCGTGGGGCGTCGCGGGAGGGTCATCGCCGGGGAAGGGCTCTGCCCGCCCCCGGTGATGACCGGTTTGACTAGCGCTGCGTCCGCTTGCTGCGGCGCGCCGCCAGGATGGCAGTCGGCGCGGCGATGGCGGCTATGCCCGCCAGTCCTGCGAAGACGAAGGGCGGTAGATCGCCGGTGCGCGGCTGGTCGCTCTGCGATGCTGTCGGCGTCGCCTTCGTCGTGTCGAGCGGCTTGGTCTCCGGGTTCTGTTCTGGGGTTTGCCCGCCGTCGGTCGGCGGCGTCGGCTCCGGTTCGGGGTTGGGCTTCGGGTTGTCGGGGGGTGCCGGATCATCCGGGGGATCCGGTTCGGTTGGAGGATCCGGGTCGGGATCGGGCTTCGGCTTCGGGTCGACCGGGGTGGTCACCTCGTTGGTCTTGACCTCGGCGGTACCGCCGTTCAGGAAGAGGCCGCCGACGTTGGTCACGTCGGTTCCGGCTGCTGAATCGTCCACGACCACCTGGAACGTCGCCGTGACTATCGAGCCCGCTCCGACGGAATCGAACGTCCATGCCAGGCCGTCGCCCTCAAACGATGCCGCGCCCGCCACCTCGACGCCGTCAAGCTTTGCGGTGGGCGCTCCCTTCAACTCGCCGCCCTCGGCCGGGACAAAATGCGTGCCCGTCGGGGCCGCATCGCGCAGGACCACCTTCTGAGCGGACGTGGACTCGTTGGTGTAGCCGAGCGTGTATGTGAGCACGTCGCCCGGGTAGGCCCGTCCGGCGGTTGCGGTGCCCCCAGCCACCGACTTCGATACGGCCGGCTTCGGGTCAACGGGGGTGGTAACTTCGTTGGAATCAACAGTCACGCTGCCGTCATCCACGACTACCGTGCCGGTGTTTGCAATCGTGCTACCAGCGACTGCATCATCATTCACGACCACCTGAAACGTAACGACAGCCTCTTTACCCGGCTGAAGGACGGGGATGTCCCACGTCACGGTGTTGCCAGCGGTGCTTGCTGTCCCCACAACGTTGATGGTAGGGTTGCCTGTGCTGTTAGCTAGGGTGGTTCCCATCGGCGCGGCATCGCTGATGCTGACCTTCTGATCCTGTGACGTGTCGTTCGTGTAGCGCAGCTCGTAGGTGAGCACATCGCCGGGATAGGCGTGCTGGCCGGTCCCTTGGGTGCCGCCGGTAACGGCCTTCTTGAGCACGGGGCGAATGCGGTTTTGCACCGTGTTGCTTGAAAAGGGGGTGTCGGTGCTTGTGGCTGCATCGCGCACGGCTGCATCGCCTTGGTTCTCTATCTGGCCTTTCGCATCGGCCTTCACCACCACCTGGAACGTCGCCGTGGCGGTTTGGCCCGATGGAACGTTGGCTTTCCAGGTGATAGAACCGGTCCCCGTGTCGACGGTGGCGGCATCTGTTACTGGCGCGCCGTTCACCTCGATATTCGGGTTCCCAGCCAGACCGCCTGCACCGGCGGGCGCAAGCGTTGTTCCGGCGGGTGCAGCGTCTTCCAGCACGAGTGGATGAGTTTCCGTTGCTTCGTTGGTGTAGGAAAGCGTGTAGGTGATTGTGTCGCCCGCTTTGACCCAGGTGTCGAAATCGGGCGCATTCGATTTGATGAGCTTCGGTTCAATCAAGCGTGTCGTAACAGGAGGCGCGCTCAGCGTCGAGTCATTGGGGTTATGTGCGACGCCGTCTATCTTTGCGTAGTACGCGGCCTGGTTGTATTCCTCGGCATCGGGTGAGGGCAATGTCGATGGCGCCCTCATGGTCACGTACACTCCGATCGCCTGTTGCAGGGGGATGGCATATTCGCTTCCATCGGTTGCGTGTGAAAGATCTACCGCAAGCCCCTTGATGTCAGCGGGGTTCGAAGGTTTTACCGTGGTCCATGCCGCAGGAACGGCGCGCATTCTGGTGTCGTCCGCGGTGAAGTAGGGTGCGTTCTCTTCGGTGGTGTAATAGACCACAGGAGCAATACCTCTGATGGTGGCGTTGCTTAGGTCGATACTTTCAAACGTTCCGGTCCAGGTGGATTGTTTACCGTCGACGCTTGCCTTTCCAAAGTTGTTGAACAGAATAGCGTTGCTAATTTGCTTGGAACCGCTGATAAGACTCATGCGGAAAATATAAGGCTGGCCAATGAGCACGGAAGCGCTCTGGGAGAATAAGGCATCGTCCACAAAGGTATCGGGTTTGACGAAGTTGGTGAGCCCATCGCCATATGATATTGAATGCGAAAGCGTGACGGTGTCGGCAGCATACATCGTGTTGAGCAGGTTTTCATCAGGGCCAGCGGGCTTTTCGGCAAGGTTATAGAACGCTGAGTTACCATGGGCGTCCTGCACATCTTCGAGCACCGGGTTCTCGCCGGTATCGGGGCAGCGCATGTCGTCGCGAGATCGGTCGCTGTAACCGCCGACGAGTGCGCCCTCAGCCTTCTGGAAGGCGGCGTTGTTCTTTGCGCCGTTTACCAGTCCGGCTTCGGAGAACGGTACAGCCATCCACAACTTGACGGTGAAGCCGGATACCTTACCCGAAACGGCGACGTAGGAGTCTTTCGTTTGATAGCACCTGAGACTTTGTTGAACGTTCTTTCCGGGTGCGAGTCCTGAATCGACTTCGATCTTGACCATTTGGCGGCCCGTTCCCCGATAGTTATCGATGACGGATACCTGCACATCGCACGGAGCTGTGGTGCCCGAGTAGTCAAGCAGCCGCCCAACCGAGGGAGCGCGAGCAGAATCCGTTGCCAGATAGGCACCTCGCGGCAGCAGATCGTAGAACACTACGTTGTCGAGCGATGCCGAGGGCAACCCCTTTTCCACCAGCTGATCATACTGCTCTTGGGTGAGGGAGGACGAGGAGCGGTAGCCGCTGACCGCATCCATCTGATATTCCGTATAGGCAATCCCATTCATGCTGTCGGTAGTGCCGGTAGCGAATTTTCCAAAAACGGCATCGCCGATGAGTGATTTCAAGTCGAACATCTTATTTGCTCGGAGAAGGTATTTCCCGTAGGTGGCAAAGTCGTACTGCGGCAGCCCCAAACTTTGGGAATCGCCGCCATAGTTTGCTTCAGTCAGAGAGGTATCAAGGGCTGCACCGCTTGATACGCTGGGTATCAGTCCGCAGAAGTTGTTGAGGACGAGGACGGACTGTGCGGGATCGTTCAGGTTGCGCAGGTTCGTATAGGCTGGTGAGTCGTGCTTCAGTGAGTAGTTGACCTTGAGTTCTACATCAATGGAGTCTTGAAAGACGGCCGGCAAATCTATCTTGACGGCGTAGGCTCCTTCCGGGATGGGGATGTCGTTGACGTAGTTCTTGCGATTGAACGAGTAATCAGTAGGAGCGCTCCATGCATCGCCCCCGCTCTTTGTCTTGTACGATACGGATAGCTTGATGCCCGGATACTGGGCATCAAGATTGCTCACAAAGGTTTTGCTTCCTGTCAAACGGTTGGTTATATAATTGGTGAGAGCTACCGAAACGTTGTTAAGGCTACAGTCGTCGGGGGAGAGACGAACCATATCGCCGGTGGCGGCGCCGCTCGTATGCAGGTACATCAAATCGTCGACAAGCGTCATGCCAATGCGCTTAGACTCGTCCGTATCAGGATACTGAGGGTCCCCTGTTTTGGGATAGTATCTGCCTTTTCCGGTCACCGTATATAGAAGGCTGTCTGCATCTATGCCCTGATCCAGAAGGGAGAGCGCCTTTTCGTATCCGTCAGCCTGCCCGGTTGTTCCCCCTTTACTAAGGTCGAACATCTCACCGTTCTTTATGTAGTCGAAACGGTAATCTTTCCACGTGTAGGTGGAGGTAGCGGTTTTTGAGGTTGCTGGGTCTTTACCGTCGGCTGGCGTGACCGTGCAGGTAAACGTTGCCGGATAGGACAGCGTGTCGGGATCGCCTGCGTTGCGAGGGTAGGCGACGAGGAACTTGTAGTACTTCTTCGACTTGCTCAGGTACGATATATTCCTTGTCTCGTCCTCGGTCACGTCGCAGCTCAGGGATTTGCTGCTTGGGTCGTAGGTCATTCCCGACGAAGAGGCATGGATTAACGTACCACCGCTTGCAACGGAATCAAGCTGCACCTTGAGCGAATACGGTTGGTTGTAACCGGCATCGGGTGCGTATGCGAGTGTCGTGTACATAACATAACGGTAGTGGAGCGTATCAAGCGTGTAGCCGCCCGTGGGCTCTGGCATCGTTGAACCCCATTCGAAGACGCTCTTCGTCTGATTGGCGGGGAAATAGAAGTCATCCAGAACCGTTTGCGTATCCGTTATGTACGTAAGCGGTTGGGCGCTCACGGTTTGAGTCGTGCCGGCATCGTCGGGGAACGATCCGGTGGCGGTGACGTTAGCAGCGCTCCCGTCCTCGATCTTGATGGGGTCGACCGTGAACGCTACTTCGATGGAAACGCTTAGCGCCTGATTGAGGTCGCGAGCGTTGCGGATGACGCAGTCGCTGCCTTCAACCTGATAGTAGAAGGGCACATCGGGGGTAGCTGCGTCCGGGTTCTGGCCGATGCCGATATTGGTGGGCTGGAGCGTCACGCTGGTTCCGTCGCGATAGTTGCCTAGCACCATGGGGAGGTGCACCTCCACCTCGTCTTTATCGTATGCGGCGGAATCGAGGGCGATGTGCAGGCGGTATTTCATCACGAAGGTGCTTGGCGAGCCCGTCGACCGCGTCAAGGTGGCGCCGCTATCCGATTCGGTCGTGCCGGGCAGGTTCTTGGTGGTGTCGTCCCAGGCGAGGTCGAGGGACATTGCGCGCGACCCCGCTTTCGGGCCGGGGGCGGAAAGGGGATTGCTCACGAACGCTTGTGCGACCTTAGGATTGATTACCGAATTGGAGCCGGTGTCAAGGCCGTCGGGGGGGGGGTAGCTTATTCCGGGATCCTCGACAGACGGTGTGTTTTGCCTGTTCGCGGTCTTTTCGGAAGAGTTGCTCTCGCTTGCCGTAGTAGCTGAGTCCGTCTCGAAAGCGCCGTTGTCGGTTGCGGCATCGGCGCGCGCGGGCATGGTTCCCAGGGGAAGGCACAGCAGGAGCGCGAGTGCAATGAGCCACACCTTGGAAGCCGTTCCAGGCAGCTTTCTTAAGATGCTCCCAGTAAAACCGGTGTGCTGCATGGTTCGCTCCTCTCCATTATTTGATCCAAATTCTTATTATGGCACAAATATTTCATGAGTGCTTCCCGGGGTGTGGGTCGTGTTTTGGTTTTCGGAGAACTTCTGCGGGGGCTGCGGGGCCATCGCGTTGCGGCGAGCGGCTTTCGTTTGGTAAGGTGGGCTCCAATAACCACTCAAGGAAGCGGCTGCGATGGAAGAAACAAGTGCTGAGCAGGTGCGGAATTTTCGATTGCACGCGCACCATCTGGACGCGTGCTACGGCAAGGACGACGTGATCGCAGCAATCAGCGCCTGCGGCATGCAGAACTCGCCTCCGGGCGCGTGGGAGGCCGCGCTCTTCAATCGCGTGCCCGCGTGCGGGGCGGCGGATCGCGACCGCCTGCTGCTGGAGGAGCGGACGCTTCTGCAGGCGTGGAGCTTCCGCGGCGCGCCCATGGTGTTCCCGACGGCCGACGGCGCCGCGTTCCTGTCGGCGCTTGCGGCGGAGGGCGACGAGCCCTGGATCTACACGCGGGGCATTGGGCTGGCGCTCGACTTTCTGGGCGTGGGGTTCGACGAGCTGCTGGCCTTGCTGGAGCAGGTCATGCCGCAGCTGGATGGGCAGACGGTGGCCGGCAAGGTGGCGCTCGACCAAACGCTGGCCGCATGGATAGAGCCGCTGCTGCCCGAGCGGAAGCGCTCCTTGTGGAACGAGCCGTCGATGTACGGCAGCCCCGACAAGCAGACGGTGGGCGGCGCGGCGGTGTCGTTCCTGCTGCGGCCCTGCTCCTTCAAGGGCCTGGTGGTGTTCGGCGCGCGCGAGGGGGCTAGCCCCACGTTCACGTCGTACCGCTCCTGGCTTGGCCGTCCCCTGGTGCCCGACCCGGACGCGGCCCGCAAGCTGGTGCGGAAGTTCCTCCACTGCTACGGGCCGTCCACTCCCGACCGGCTGGCCGCGTGGCTGGGATGCTCCGGCGCCCAGGCGCGGCGGCTGTGGAAGGCGGCCGCCGACGAGATGGAGCCGGTGACGTTTCTGGGCAGGAAGACGCAGGTGCTGTCCGCCGACCGGGAGCGCCTGCTCGCGCCGCAGCCGCTCGAGCGCGAGCTGCTGTTGCTGGCCGCGCACGACCCCTACCTCGACCAGCGCGACCGCGCCGTCCTGCAGCCGGACAAGACGCTGCAACGCCGGATATGGCGCACAGTGGCCAACCCGGGCGCCATCGTGTATTGCGGCCAGGTGGTGGGTACGTGGACCGGCACGAAGAAGGGCGTCGGCCTGGAGGTGAAGGCGGACTGGTGGGACGATGCCGTCGATGAGCGCCAGGTGCGTGCCCTCGCCGAGCAGCACGCCGCCTTCCGCGGACTTGGGCTGGCGGGGTTCGAGAGGGTCTGACGTCCCACACGCGCGAAAGGGGTCGTTCGCCTCGGCAAAGGGACGCGGCCGTTAGCCCAAGATGCGGCTGCTCGCCCAAGATGCGGCCGCTCGCTTCGGCTGCAGGCGATCCCTGTAGCGGGCGGTCGCCCAGTTGTCGGCTTGTTCAAATTCCTGCAAAGTCTCGGTGGAGAAACGATGTGGCGCAGAAGAGGGCCGTACAATGGCCGGGAAAGCGAAGGTGACGCGGTGCGCGCCTCGGACGGCGGCGGGGCTTCGGGCGCGGCTTCGACGGCAGCCCACCCCCGGAGACAACCCGCCCTGGCGGCGGCCTGCCGCCGTCCCGCGCCCGCGCCCAGAAGGAGGTTCCCATGCTCAAGCTCATCGCCAGCGATATGGACGGCACCATGCTCGACGCGAACGAGTGCGTGCCCGACGGCACGTACGAGCTCATCCTGCGCTTGCGAGAGGAGGGCATACGGTTCGCGGCCACGTCGGGGCGACGCTTCGACACGCTGTGCGAGCTGTTCGAGCCCATCGTGGACTGCATGGACTTCGTGGCGTCGAACGGCGCGCAGGTGATGGTCGCCGGCGAGCTGGTCGACTTGGAGGTGTTCTCGCATGCGGCCGTGAAGCGGCTGGCGCGCGTGGTGGACCTGTTTGACACCATGCACCTGGCGCTGTTCGACGAGACGCGCAGCTACCTCTTGGATGACGAGGCGCGGTTCGAGCGCGAGGTGGACAAGAACCTGCCGAACCCCGTGCGCGTGTATGCGGTGCCGTCGCCCCAGGTGAACATCTTGAAGGCGTCGGTATACTGCGACGAGGACGTTATGGATATGGCCTACATCCTCACGCGCGAGCTGGACGACGACTTCGTGTTCGCGCCGTCGGGCCGTAAATGGATCGACGTCATGCAGCGCGGCGTGAGCAAGGCCACCGGCGTGAGCCAGGTGCTGGATGCCCACGGCATCCGGGCCCACGAGATGATGGCGTTCGGCGACTCCATGAACGACTACGAGATCCTGCGCATGGCCGGCACGAGCGTGGCCATGGGCAACGCGCGCTACGCCGTAAAGCAGATAGCCGATAAGGTCATCGGCACGAACGTGGACCACGGCGTGCAGGCCGAGCTGCGCCGTGTGCTGGAGGGGCTGGGCTAGGCTGCCAGGTTGGACTGCCGATGTCGCAAGCCGTGTCTCGTTCGGTTGAATGTGGCAGAAAATGTGACCTAGGGCAGAGATTCGGGCGATTTGGAAGAGACCGTTGGTTCCTTCGCCGCCATAGTCCCAGTTCCGATTTTTCGACGGCGATTTTCACGTACCCTACCTCGATATTTTTGCCAAATTCTGCAGTCTGGCGGAAAGCAGGGGCAATCACTTAGAGTCCCGTATGCCCCTCGCCGCTCACGCGTGCCTCGGGATCGCGCAGCATGGCGCGGTCGAGGCCGCCCACCGCGTTCGACGCGGTGACGCCGGCCACCATGGAATCGCTCACGTTGAGCGCGGTGCGTCCCATGTCGATGAGCGGTTCCACCGAGGCTAGAAGGCCCACGATCTCGATGGGCAGCCCCATGGTGCCCAGAACGATAAGCGAGGCGAACGTCGCGCCGCCGCCCACGCCCGCCACGCCCAGCGAGCTGATCACCACCACGGCCACGAGCCCTGCGACGAACGTGGGAGAGAACACGTCGATGCCCACCGTGGGCGCGATGATGGTGGCCAGCATGGCGGGGTAGATGCCCGCGCACCCGTTCTGCCCGATGGACATGCCGAAGCTGGCGGCGAAGTTGGCCGTGGCCTCGTCCACGCCCAGGGCGCGCGTCTGCGTCTCGATGTTCAGCGGCACGGCGCCCGCGCTCGAGCGCGCCACGAACGCGAAGCTGAGCACGGGGAACGCCTTTCGCATGTAGGCGAGCGGGCTCACACGGTTCGCCAGCAGGATGAGGCAGTGCACCAGGAACATGAACGCGAGCGCCCCGTAGGACACGGCCACGAACTTGCCCAGGTCGAGGATGGCCGCATAGTCGCTCGTGGCCATGACGTGCGCGATGAGCGCCAGCACGCCGTAGGGCGTGAGCGCGAGCACCATGGACACGATGCGCATGACGATGCCGTACAGGCTGTCGATGAGCTGCCGGAAGAACGCGGCCTGGGTGCGCGCGGAGGTGGCGGCGCTAGCGGGAGCGGCGGGGACGTCGTGGGTGGTGGGGACGCTGGCACCACTGGCGGCGGCCTCGCTGCTCACGGACGCGGCCCTTTCGCCGCCCTCGCCGCCCGTGGCCGCGCCCTCGCCCGTGTCCTCCCCGCGGGCGCGCAGCTTCAGGTACGCTATGCCCACGATGGCGGCGAAGATGACGACGGCGATGGTGGACGTGGGGCGGCTTCCGGCCAAGTCGGCGAACACGTTCACGGGGATGAACGACAGGATCATCTGCGGCAGCGACAGATTCGCCACCTGCTGCTGGTCGGCTTGCAGCGCCTGCATGCCCGCGTCCGCCCCCGCGTCGGTGAAGCTGGCGCCCGCCAGACCGGAGAGCGCCACTGCTGCCCACCCGGTGAGCGCGGCCACGGCCACGGTGCCCAGCAGCACGGCCAGCACCACGGCGCTGATGCGCCCCAGGTTCTCCGAGATTTTCGTGCGGGTGAACGCGCCCACGATGGCCACGAACACCAGCGGTATCACCAGCATCTTCAGCAGCGCGATGTAGCCCTGGCCCACGACGGACATCCAGTCGAGTGCCACGGCGGCGGCCTCGCCCTCGCGGCCCAGCGCCAGCTGGATGCCCACGCCCAGCGCGATGCCCAGCCCCAGCGCCGCGAACACGCGCGGCGTGAAGCCGATACCGCGTCGCTTCATCAACCAAAGCGCCCCCAGCAGGGCGGCGAACACGGCCAGGACGGCGAGGACGGGAAGTAGGGTTTCGAGCGGCATGGGCGATCAGCTTTCTGGACGGCAGCGCCCTCCAGTATGCCGTGCACGCGAAGCCGTCCTGCCCTCCGCCGGCAACCGTCTCGCCTCCGTTGCCGAACCGATTGCTCGCCGCCTATTCGGGTCCTTCTGCGCTTGCGGCACATGCGTGGCGCTCGCCGAAGCGGATCACGTGCTGTCGTGCGAGGTCGACCAGGCGCTCGCGGGCGGCCTCGTCGCCCGCGCCGTCGGCAGCTTGAATGAGCATCATGAGCGGCGCGAAGAACTCCAGCGCTAGCATTTTCGGGTCGTCGCGCAGGAACGCGCCCGATTCCACCATGGATGCGAACAGCGTCTCCTGCCATGCGAGCGGCGCCTCGATGAAGTAGCGGCGGTACAGTGCGCCCAGCTCGGGCGTGCGGTACTGCTCGACGGTGAGCATCTGCCGGAACAACGTGGCGAACTCGTCCTCGGTCCAGTAGCGAAACATCCCTTCGCCGAGGTCCGCCATCCGTGCGAACGGGGTAACCGCGTAGTCGCGCACCTGCTCGTCGACGCTGCCCTCCGGGAGCCCGATGGCGACGGCTGTCAGCTCGTAACGCTCGTCCATGCGCCTGATGAGTGCGTCCAATATGGCCTGTTTGCAGGCGAAGTGCTTGTAGACCGACGCCGGCTGGATGCCAACGGCGGCTGCGATCTCGCGCATCCCGGTCGCCTCGAACCCCGCGCGGGCGAACAGGCGCAGCGACGCCTGCAGGATGTCCTCCTTGGTGTTGCGGCGGGGCGTCATGCGATGTCCTCCCCGGTGCGGAGCGCGTGCCAGCTCGCGGCTGTCTGTAGCACGCCGAGCGCCAGGTAGAATGCGGAGATCCCGTTCGGCATGAAGACGAGCTCGAACGCGGTCCAGGCGATGAGCAGGACGCCCGCCGCGATGCCCCACCTGTAGGATGCTGCCCGCCTCCTGCGGAAGCGCAACGTGAGCGCGACGATGTTCGGCGCGCCGTTCACCAGCGCGAGCGCCACTCCCGGCCAGAACCACGTGGCGATGAGCGGCTCGGGCAAGGGCAGGACGCCTAGGAGCTCGATGGGCATGACGTCGTTCCAGCTGACGGGCATGGCGACGAGCCCGCTCAGCGCCATGAACCCTCCGCACACGACGGAGCATATCCCGTCGAACCAGTTCATGAACAGCGCGAACCCGCGCGAGACCCTTGCGAGGGGATGCGGCCTTCGATCCTGCCGAGCCGTCGTCGTCATGGTGCTCTCTTTCTCTCGTAAAGCTAACGAACGTTAGCCAATGGAAGCAGTTTAGCAAACGATCGTTAGCTTTACAAGCTCGGCGAAACAGTTGTTAGCTTGGAAGTACCTCGTCTTCTGTGCTTGGTTGACGGGGGTCGGATTTTGGAAAAGCAGGTAGGAAAATGTCTGTCAATAACGCACTCAAAGTGTTATCATTTGATAACACTTTGAGGAGGCTGATCGTGCATAGGGTAGCATCTCGTGCAGAGGTAGCCCGTTACCTTATGCTCATGAAAACATATGCGGGCAACTGGCTCGAAGTGGCGCATCGCTCCCAGGGGCCTGACAAGAACTACGACTTTCTTCGTCGTTACGGCTTGCTTATCGAAGACGTGCGGGACATTTTGACCAGCCTCGTTGCCGACGATTATTCTGATGGCCCCTGTTGCGACGACAGGCAGCTTGGCCGTTCGGACGTGTGGAAGTTCGGCAAAACGGTTGAGCTGGAAGGCGAGGAGTTGGAGTTGTACATTAAGACCTCGTTTGGTTATCGTGCCGACGGCATGGGCTGCGTCTGCGTGTCAATGCATCCTTGCGAGCACCCGCTTTCCTATCCTCTAAAGGAGGGTCGATCATGAACGAGATTCTCGAAACCTATTGCTCCACCTGCGCGCGCGAGGTTTCGGCGTGCGGGGAGACGAGGGTCGAGCATCTGAAAGTTCGCGATGCCTGGGTCGATGTCGACCAGGTGGTGCTCACCTGCCCCGAGTGCGGAGGGCGCATCGGGGACGAGCAGGTCGAAAGCGCCAATCTGCGCCGCGCGTACGAGGCGTACCGGGAGGGTCAGGGCCTTCTTTCCGCTTCCCAGATTCGAGATGCCTACGAGTCTTACGGCCTTTCGCAGGCTTCTTTCGGGAAGCTGCTCGGGCTCGGCGGCGCGACCCTGAGCAGGTACGAGAACGGAGGCGTGCAAACCAGGCAGATCGACCAGGCGATTCGCGCCGCATCCGACCCTCATGCGATGCTCGACCTTCTGGTCGAGAAGGGAGCCGAGATACCTGCGGCGCAGCGCGGACGCGCCGAGCAACGGGCGCGGGAGAAGCTCGCTCGAGGTCGGGAGTCTCGCTTCGAGTATGCCGTCGTGCGAGGCGATTTCTCCCTCGTGCTCAACCCGGCAGATGCGTCGGAGCTCACCGGCTTTCGCGCTTTCGATGTGGATCGCGCTCGCGAGATGGCGGTGTTCTTCGCATCTCGTTGCAAGCACTTCTTCAAGCTGCGGTTCTTCAAGACGATGTTCTATGCCGACTTCACGGCGTTCGCGGAAACTTCCCGTTCCATGAGCGGCTTGCGGTATGCCCATGCTCCGAACGGTCCCATCGTCCATGGGCATGAGGCGCTTTTGGCTGCGCTCGTGGACGGGGAGTCGCTCGAAGTCGAGGAGCATGAGATCGGGGAAACCTCTGCCGAGAAGATCGTCGCCTTGCGCGAAGCCGACCTGGGCGGGTTCTCGGAGAGGGAGAGGATCGTTCTGCAGAAGACCGCTGACTTCGTCAACTCCTTTCAAAAAAGCAGCGAGCTGAGCGAGCGATCCCATGGCGAACCCGGTTGGCGCGGAACCGAGAACGGGCAGCTGATCAGCTACGAGTACGCCTTCGATCTAACCACGGCCGACTGCATCAACGGGGAGTGCTCGCGCGGTTGACGCGCCGGGTGCGGCGCGGTATGCTGGCCGGCGTTGCAACCATCTCGTTGGGGGAACCAATGATACTTTGCAGGGCTGCCGCTCTGTGCGTGATCGCCGATGAAGCATCGCACGGAGCAGGGACGGACATAGTCATCGGCATCGGGAGGCGCGCCGCCTAAGGGCATGCCTTGTCGTCGATGCCGGGATGCCGGGAACCTTGAGCGCCGCGGATGGCTTCGTCCGCGGCGCTTTTTCATGCGCGGACCCGGGGCGGTTCGCGCGGCTTCCGTTTCCGCATCCCGATCCTCAGAGGTGAACCTATGGCTTCTTCTGCATCGACTATTTCCTTCTCCGAGGGGCCGCTGTTCCGGCAGCTGCTTTCCTTCGCGTTGCCGCTCATGGCGGTGAACGTCTTGCAGTACGTGTACCAGGCCGTCGACATGGCGGTGGTCGGCCAGGTGGTGGGCGACGTGGGGCTCGTGTCCATGAGCAACGCGGTGAACGCCGTCTTTTTGGTGAACGCGTTCGTCATCGGCCTTTCGGCCGGCGGCGGCGTGGTGGTGGCGCGCGCGGTGGGCGCGGGCGACGTGGGCGCGCAGCGACGGGCCTACGCGGCCACGCTCCTGGTGGCGTTGCTGGCGGCGGCCGGCATCGCCAGCGCCGAGGACATCGACGCCACGGTCAAGGACGGCCTGGGCCTGCGCTGGTCGTTCATGGGGCCGTTCGAAACCATCGACTTGAATGCCCCCGGCGGCATC
>ENA-ORTH01002296-ORTH01002296.1-human-gut-metagenome-genome-assembly--contig:-NODE-2296-length-15821-cov-3.101230_pt1 | contig 15821 bp, 14 predicted proteins | sample MGYA00241914_ERZ509192 | MGnify/ENA primary metagenome ERZ509192 (study PRJEB26280, sample SAMEA2338826) | human gut metagenome | biome: human gut; feature: human-associated habitat; material: faeces... | reverse complement strand
CGCTCGATGTCGAGCACGGCCAGCGCCGGGTTCGCGATGGTCTCGCCGAAGACGCACTTCGTGTTGGGCCGGAAGGCGGCTTTAAGCTCCTCGTCGGTGCAGTGCGGATCGACGAACGTGCATTCAAGCCCCATGCGGCCCATGGTGTGGGCGAGCAGGTTGTAGGTGCCCCCGTAGATGGCCGAGGAGGCCACCACGTGATCGCCCGCGCCGGCGATGTTGAACACCGCGAAGAAGTTCGCCGCCTGGCCCGAGGAGGTGAGCATGGCCGCCGCGCCGCCTTCCAGCTCGGCGACCTTCGCCGCCACCGCGTCGTTGGTGGGGTTCGCCAGGCGCGTGTAGAAGTAGCCGGACTCCTCCAGATCGAACAGGCGCCCCATATGCTCGCTCGTGTCGTACTTCCACGTGGTGTTCTGGTAGATGGGCACCTGGCGCGGCTCGCCGTCGCCGGGCCGCCACCCGCCTTGCACGCAGGTTGTTCCAATCCGCTCGCTCATTCAGGGCTCCTTTGGGTCTCGCATTTTTTCGCTCGCCCATTATAGGGGCACCCGAGCCACCGCCGTTATAGGAAGTCCCCAGCGAACGTCATCGGAAAATCCGAGAGCTTTCTGCCGAGACCCCCTCGATTATCCTGAAATGAACTATTATTCTAAGAACATTTGTTTGCTATAATTCGCTTTGAGAAGACGGCAGTGCTTGCATTTATTATTACTAATTGTTACAATAAATTGCGCCATGCAGGAGGTCGAGAGACATGCCCATGACAGCTAGAGAAGCGATACGACTTACCAAGAAAATGGGCGGACGCTTCGTCAGGCACGGAGCGAGACACGACATTTTCGCGAACGCGGCTGGCGAAGAGTTCCCTATCCCCCGGCATCCCGGAGATCTTTCGCCAGGGGTCGAGCGAGCCATCAAAGAAAAGCTAGGGCTTCTCTAATACTTCACCCAATAGAGAGGAAGCGACCTATGAAGTTTCTCTACGAAGCCATCCTCACCCCGTGGAGCGGCGGGTGGGAAGCTGAGTTTCCCGACCTGGGTATCTGCACCCAGGGGGACACTCTGTTCGATGCGGCTTTCATGGCGCAAGATCTGCTGACCCTCTGGATCTCCCAAGCGCTTCGCGAAGGACGGCCCTTGCCGGAGCCGCGGATGGACCATCCCGCCCCCGCAAACGGCAAGGCCATCGCCGTTGCCGTGGAATGCGATGCCAACACGCCTTCCCTCACCACCATGACCGTCCAAGAAGCGGCGGATATCCTCGATGTCAGCACCTCGCGCATACACGCCATGATTCGCGACGGCATTCTGAGAACCGAGAAAGTTGGCAGCGCCCGCCTTGTGTCAGCCGACGATGTCATAGACTATTTCAATAGCCCCCGAACCGCTGGCCGCCCAAAGAAGGTCGCGACCGCCTGATTTCGGGAGATGTGTCTAGCGGGCCTCCACCTTGTCGAGGAGCTCCTGTCGGTTGTTGACCAGGGACTTCTCGTAGATGTGGCGCACGTGGGTCTTCACGGTGCCCGTGGTCACGAACAGCTCGTTGGCGATGTAAGGAAGGGTGCGACCGCGCACCAGCAGTGAGAGGATCTCCGTCTCGCGGGCCGTTAGTCCTACTGCCCGCGCAAAAACAGCGGCGGAATCTTCTCCCTGCGCTCCGACGCCAGCGGCACAATCACCATTCGGCAGCGTTGCAGCCTCGGTGGTGCCGCCGTCCTCAAAGAGCCGTTCTCCTGCCGCAACACCAGAAGAGCCGCGTCCGGCAGCAGCAGCCTTAACCCGATCGGCGCCTCTCGTTTCGGCTTCCATTTCTTCCGTACCGCCGTCTTTCTCCTCGTTCCCCTCTCCCCCCACCTGCGCGGCTCGGGCCACCACCATGAAGAACAGCGCGAGCACACCGGCGCCGCATACGGCAGACAGTAGCAAGGGCGTCTCTCCCGCCATCTGAAACAGCAGCTTGCCGACGAGGTTCCCCGCGAGCACCACGGCGCTGATCAGCGCTTGGCCCACACCGAAAGCCACCAAGGGGGACAAGCCCTGAAGACGGGTGCTGCGCGTCACCACCACATAGACGAGCGGCTGGAAGAACAGCGTGCAGCCCTGAACGAGCGCCCCTCCGACCGGCACCGCCGCCGCACCGAGCACCAGAATGGCCACAAGACCCACGACGCTGAAGGTGACGGTGATGCGATACAGCTGCGCTACGGAGAAGGCCGTCCGCTCAGCCGTCAGGGGCACGAGCGCCATGGTGGCGATGCAGGCGCAAAGAGCGATGCCACCCGGGTAAAGGCTGTCGGCCCCCTCGTAGGAAGTGCCCATGATGACCGAGGCCATCACGTTGCCCACAAGGGCCGCCACGGCAATCACCCCCAGCGAGCGCCACGGAAGCGCATGTAGCTCGCGCGAGCCGGCCGTCACCTCACCGGGAGCCTTCCCCGAGGAACCCGGCGAACCCGCTATGTCGGTAGAGAGAGCAGAGGAGGGGAACACCTCGGGAGCAAGCCCCGAACGTGCCGAGGCATCCCAGAACCAGAGGCCCCAGGAAGCTAGGGGCAGAAAGACAACAACGACCTGGGCCGCCACGACAAAGGGCGTTGCGACGTAAAGCAAGAGAATTGCGAAATAGATCCCATAGGCCACGAGGAACGAGACCATGACGACTGCCGACACATCCCTTGACTCCAAGGAGTAGCGGGCGCCCCAGGCGCAGCCGAGCAGCGTTCCCGCAACCCCGCATATCGCCCCGCAGCCGACGAGGGGCCATGGCGCGTCGATCGCCACCGTCAGCGGAAGCAGCGCGCTCGCCAGCGCGAGCAGCGAGGCGCACACCAGCAGCACGCCGCGCCCCACCGCAACGGAGCGCTTCCGCAAAGCGAGGACGATGGCCACAGCGGCAACCACCACCGCGCCTTGGGAGACGAAGAAACCGACTTCGATGCCGACGCCGCCGACCGGTCGCTCGGCGGGAATGAGCACGGGGCTCAGATACGCCAGAAACCCCCAAGCCCACAGGCAGGCCGAGCCGAACACCGCCCGGCCCCAGCCCACGCGGCGGGCGCCCCGCACCGCCTCGGCACCTTCTCGTTCATTTAGCACAGCCCCAGCCACCACACGCTCCTCTCTTGAACTGGAGTAAGTATCGCACAGATCAGTGCGGCCATCACGAACAACCACAGGAGATGACATGGCTTTTACCTGCGTTTTCTCAAATATCTACCGTTTCGGTGGATGGGGTTAGCGCACCTGGCGAGCAAAGATAGGGCCACTGCGTTGAGGCTCCGGCAAAGGGCCGGCACCCGACGCCGAGAGACACGATGGAGGGAACATCATGACCGAATGCACCCAACCCAGCACCCCGTCCGCCCCTTGCCCCACGGGCAGCTCGAACCCCGCCGCGGCGCCTTCCGTGAGCCGGCGCGGCTTCCTCTCCGGCGCGGCCGTCGCCGCCGGGACCGCCGCCCTCGCAGGCCTTGCGGGTTGCGCGCCCAAGACCCAGGCCGAAGTCGCGGGCGAGACCATCGCCGCCGACGATGCGGCGACCGGCGGCACCATGCAGACCACCGATCCCGCCAAGGCCGTCTGGCCGGTGGTAGAGGAAGTGGAAGTGGGCTCGGCCGGCGAGGGAGTGGTCGCTTTTGTGGCAGAGCCCATCGCCGCCGATGAGATCGTCGCCACCCACGACGTGGACGTCGTCGTCTGCGGCCTGGGACCGGCCGGCGACGCCGCCGCCCTGGCCTGCGCCGAGCAGGGCCTGAAAACCGTGGCCGTGGAGAAGCAGAACCGCGGCAACTACAACTCGGCCACCATCGGCGGCACCAATTCCGAGCTGCACAAGTTCTGGGGCATGGAGTACGACACCACCGAGTGGATGTCAGACGCCATGATCGGCTGCTCGTTCCAGGCGGACATGACGCTGTACCAGCACTACCTCGAGAAGAACGGCGAAGCCGTGAACTGGTACATCAGCCACTTCGACAACCAAGACTTCAACGACTACCCCCTCACCTTCGCCGCCGGCGACTTCCCCGACTTCCGCGAGCAGTACGACCCCACGGCGCTCAGTCGCTCGTGGAACACGTCGCTGAACCTCCCCTATCCTTCCGGCGAGCTGGCCGACATTCTCACTGGCATCCTCACCGAGGCCGGCGTCGAGATCCGCTACGAGACCCCGGCCTGCCAGCTGGTGGCCGACGAGGCGGGCTCCGTGACCGGCGTCATCGTGAAGAGCGCCGACGGGTACGAGCAGTACAACTGCGCCAAGGGCGTCGTGCTGGCCACCGGCGGCTACGAGTTCAACCAGCAGATGCTGAAAGAGCGCTGCCGCCCGCGCAGCGTGCCGGGCCGCTGGCTCACCGGCGCCTTCGGCAACACGGGCGACGGCCTTCAAATGGGCGTGGCCGTCGGCGCTGCCGAGGATGAGTTCCCGCAGTCCATCATGCTCGATCCCGAGCAGCTCATGCCCTTCGTGCGCGTGAACAAGCTCGGCAAGAGGTTCACCCCGGAGTACGACCCTTACGGCCAGCTGGCCATGGCCATCCAGTACCAGCCCGGCACCTACGATTTCTACATCGTGGACAGCGCCCTGGACACCAAGATCGACAAGATTTGGACGCCGAGTTCTTCCTGCTACGGGCCCAAGGAGCAGTGGGTAGCTGCCGCCCAGAGCGAGAACGCCTTCAAGGCCGACACCCTGGAAGAGCTGGCCGAGCTCATGGAAGTGCCCGCCGACACCTTCGTGGAGACCATCAACCACTGGAACGAGATGTGCGCCGCCGGCGCCGACACCGACTTCGACATGCCCGGCTCCATGATGATGACCATCGATCAGCCGCCGTTCTACGCCACCAAGGAGTTCGCCGACGGCCTGTGCACCACGGGCGGTCTCATCGTCGACACCGAGTGCCGCGTGCTCGACAAGGATCGCCAGCCCATCGAGGGCCTGTTCGCGGCAGGCATCGTGTCCGGCGGCATGTTCTACAACACCTATCCGCACCACCTGAACTGCCTCTCGCACACCCGCAACTGCCTGATGGGCTACACCATCGGCCAGGTGCTGGGCGCCAAGCAGTAGCTCCGCATCCCCACTTATTCCGATAGGGCGCCTTCCCTCCCCGCGTCCTGCATGCGAACGGGCGGCCGCCAAGCGCGCCGCCCGTTTCGTTGTCGCCCCTTCTATCCGCGCACCGCATCTGAGGGGACGATGGTCATCGATTGGAAGCGATCGGCCATGTAAGCATCGCCGAACTCGTGATCGTAGAACTGCTGGAGAGGCGTGTCCACCGGGTCGTGGGACAGGCGCATATACCAGCAGTCGAGGGCCTGCAGGGTCATGACGGCGTCCACCAACATGAAGCAGGCGGCCACAGTGGTAAGCATATAACGCCAGTTCCACGGAATGAAATTCACGAGCCGCAGCATGAACGGCAACAGCAGCTTTATCCACACCACGCCGAGCAGACCCCAGCAGGCCATGAACGGCAGGCACGTGCGGCCGCCGAACAGTGATCCGGGCATGTTAGAGTAGTCCCAGGCCACCGCGCCGAACGCGTACTGCATGAACAGGCTCACGAACGCCTCGAAGGCACCGCCGATGACCGCCGCCACCAGAAAGATGACGAGCCAATTGCTTTTGTGGAAGCGGTTGAGGAAGATGGTCATGAGCACCGCGCCGCAACCGTAGATGGGCGAGAACGGGCCGAACAGCAGCCCCGCGCGGTCTTGCCATTGGCCTGGCACCACGAACAGAAAGTGGACGATCTCTTCCATGAGCAGCCCCAGCACGCTGGCCACGACGAATATCCAGAACAGGTTGAAGAAGTTCAGCGTGATGTAGCCCTTGCCCGAGGGGTCGCGGCCGAGCGTGCCGGCCTCCCCCTCCGCATGCTCCTCGGCCTCGCGGGCCTTGCGGTGGGCGCGACGTTCTTCGAGCAGCGAGGGGTCAAGGTAGCTCTGCAGCGCCACCGTGACTGCGAAACCGACGCCGTAGGGAATAAGCTCGTAGCCAATGCCGGCCAGCATGATGGAGCACAGAGCCCCGGCCAGAAGAAGCACGTACAACCCGTAGGAGAGCAGCGCCGCCCAGCGCCGCTGGTTGCGGATGAGGCGCACGCCGAACACAATGAGCGTGACGGCGAGGGCCACCAGCACGGCCAGATTCACGAAGGTAACCACGATGGTGGAGATGCCCTCGCCGCGCATAGCCCCAGAGTCGAACATGGTCACAGCTTGATACATGGTCTTCGCGATGACCGGCAGCGCGACGCCCGAGCCGATAATGAGCAGCACGCCGAACACGCGCAGCACCACTGGCAGACGCTTCTTGTCGGCGGGGCTGGCGAATTCGGCAGCGATAGTGGCCGCGGTCTCATCAAGGGCGTGCTTTTTCTCGGCCAGAGCCTCCTTAGCGTCATCGACAATGACGCTCGGGTGCTCCACGGCGCGCACGACATCGCGGGCCTCGTCGGCGGCGTGGGCGAGCTTTTCCTCGGCCGCATGCACGATGCGCTCGGGGTGGCGCGCGTCGTCTAAGGCCTCGCGGATCTCTTCTTTGTCGCGAGCAACGTCGGCCACCAGCTCGGCATGATCGTTATGTAGCTGGTCGTGCCACTCGCGATGAGTTTCAGCCACGTCGGCCTTCTCGAATTCCACGGCCTTCTCAAGGTCGTCCCGCAGGTCGGCCTCGGCCTTGTGCGCGGCCTCTTCCAGGTGATCTACATGGCGTTTTTCATCTCCCATGGCCGGCCTCCTTTTCCCTGAACGCATGTCTCGGCATCCAGTGTAAAGGGGCGCTCTGTGAAACCATGACCAGCTGACGCAACGTCTGCCAACCCGATAAGCCCTCGTTATGCAGCGGTTACGGGAAACAAGCGGCCGGCGGCCTACCCCCAGCAGGCGATGAACATCGCAATGCCCACGAACACGACGGCCAGCCCCATAACGGCCATAATGTCGCTCAACTTGTGCACGTCAGCCTCCTCGCGCTCGTTCTGCTCTGATTCTCTATCTACTAGACGTTTGGGAAGCCCGCTTTGTTGCACGCCCCACCCACCTTCCACAAAAGCAGCACGAACCAGAGAACGCCTCGACCGCGAAAGAGGGCTACGAAGAAACGCGCGGGACAAGAACGTCGACCAGGCGCCTCGCCAATCTAGCGCCCGAGGATCCCGTCGGTGTAGGCGTTGCGAGGGTGCACTTGGGCGGCATCGCGAGCGTTCGCCAGCTTCAGGGCGATAACGCGCCACGGGCTGCAATCGAGATACGCAACTTCCATGGCCGAAAGATCGGCATTATCGATGCCGTCCTGCTCGGCGAAGCTGTTACGGTAAATGACGAAGGCGTAGCGGATTACGCGCGTCTCACCCGGCATCAGCGTGTCATACCCGCCGGCAAGGCCCACTATGAAGTCATCGCCACCAAGAGGATACAGCGCTGCTTGAGCATAATTGTCTGGAAGCATCCCGGCATTCATCATCGCGTTATCGCCCGCGAAGGCGGCACACCACAGCACAGGGTTCGGCGGTGCCGCGGGTTCGGTGCCGAGATTGCCAACCTCTACATCGACCACCACCATGCGAACGTCCTCGTCGGCGAACAGCATTCCCGAACCTGCCGAGAGGTTCGTCTCGACGTACAGCGGATACCATTCCGTAAACGCCGCTGGAGACACCATGGCGCAATCGACGACGCGGGCCGAGAACGGGGCGATCTCCTCATCCCATCCCTCGCTTTCCATCGCGGCTTGTCTCTCGGCTTCGGTCTTGGAATCCCAGTCCTCCTGCAGGTAGGAGCTTGCCTCCAGGTCGTATTTCATTCCCCAGTCCAAGTCATCCAGCACGACGGTCTCGCCAAAAGGAACTTTCACAATCTCCTCGGCCTTCCAATGGGGAGCGTAACCCGATGACATCCCCGTCGGCGTCTCCTGGGTTAAGGTAGCGCGTGCGGGCTGAGCGATAAAATGCGGAATCATCCAGGCGAGCGCCGCCAGAAGCACCCCTATGGCCGCAACGCCGACAACAACGCGGATCGCCCGGTTCGGCCCTGGCGCCTTCAAGCTCGTTTCTTCGGCCATAGCTCGCTCCTTTTCGCTCGATTACCGAGCCCAAACTAGCATGGGATCAGGCCAAAGGGCAATGGTGAGGTTTTTCACCCTAGGGCAAGCGCCTGCAATAAGATAAAGTGAGAGGCATCCAATCGGAAAAGGAGCCGAACCCGTGATTCCCTTCGCCAGCTTCATTATCGTCTTTTCCGCCCTAATCGGCGTAGGCGCGGCCTGCGCGGCCGTCGGGCAAGCTTGCTTTCGCCGACGCAGCGACGATGTGAGCACACGGCTGGCGGTACTGTGGTCGGTCGCAAGCATCGGGCTCTCCATTGTCGTGCCGGCACTGGATGGATTTCAGGCATCCAAAACGGCCGCGATCGCCTCAGCGGCGCTGCTGGCAGCAACCGCACTGGCCTCCTTTTTTCCTAAGTCGTTACTGGCGCGAAGCCGCCATGAAGCGCGAAGCAGAGCGTTTGCAACTGGCGAAAAGCGGCTACGCTGACTCGCAGCTGGCCGACCCGGAGGTGCCGCAAGAGCCTGATATCGAAGCCCTCTGCGCCAAGGCCGCCCGCACCTACGACCTCACCCGCCGCGAAGAGGATGTGCTGCGCCTCCTCGTTGAAGGGCGCACGGCACCGCAAATCGCCGAGGAGCTCGTCGTCTCGCCCAACACCGTGAAAACCCACGTGCGCAACCTCTATCGAAAGCTCGGCATCAACCGCCGCGCCGACCTCGCCTGCCGCCTCGAAAGCTAAAAGCGATCCTTGCTAGAAATAGCACGCGCTGACATTATCCAAGCTCTAACTTTAAGAGAGACCGCTCGTAGATGTCCTTCCTTTCGACTGCGACGTCAAGACTGTCGGTAGCCCATAGTCAACACACTTAAGAAAAAGCTGGAAGACTCGCCGAAATCAACTATCGCAAAATTTGCGACAGTTCGCAGCGCCATCGCGCAATGCCCCCTAATCCCCGTAGGGGATGACGCCCGTGAAGGGGTAGGAACCGTCGGTGGCTATGAGGAGGTAGTTGTCGGCGCCGCCGAACTCGTCGTCAGAGGCGTCGATGACGTACACGTTGGCGAAGTGACCGCGCAGGCGCTCCACCTGGGAGAAGAGGCGGTACATGGCGTCGCCAGTGTATTCCACGACACAGTTAGCCATGAGTAGGCCGCCCGGCGTCAAGTGCGCGCGGGCGCAAGCAATGCCCTCGTCGCTGGCGAAGAACGGCACCGCCTCGCGCCCGACGAAAACGTCGTTGATGATGGCATCGTAGGGGGCGCCGTCCGACCGCCGCAGGAACGCCTCGCCGTCTTCCACGAAGATGCGCAGATCGTCGGCGCGGCCCTCGGCAGCCAGCTGCATCTCCAGACGATCAAGGAAGAAACGTTCCCGGGCGATTTGCACCATGGCCGGATCGATTTCCACCACGTCCAGCGCAACGCCCGGATGCTCCAGCAGCAGCTGCTTGGGATAGGCGAACCCAGCGCCGCCGAGCATGAGCACGCGGTTTACGACCAGCGGATCCGGCGCCTCGGAAAGCGCCGCCTCGAAGAGGTGGTCGAAGGATCGCAGGTACGCAAAGGGGCACGTCGCCCAACGCTCGTCCAGATAGGTCGCCGACTGCAGCACCCCGCCCACGTTCAACATGCGCACAAGCGATCCGTCCTCCGCCGGCATCGCATACACCGCCGCCTCCCCGAACCGAGAAGGAAACACCTCGCGCTTCCCCGCGCGCCCGGCGACCCTGTCCCACCAATCCGCCAGCACCATCGCCCCTTTCCGAGCCTGCAACTGCGACCACGGCCGAACCTTATCGCACTCTGTGCCACAGTATCGCACAGAAACCGCCGTGTTAGTTTCAGTTGCTTGCCTGATCGGGCGGCAATCGCTACGGTTGAAAGGAGAATGAGATCATCGGCGACAAGGAGGGCCTTGTGCTGGCCGTCGCCTTCTACGCCATACCAGGGCTCTCGGGTTCCATAGCGATCCAAGAAGCGGCGATCAACCGTACTATCATAGACTACGAGCTCAACGGCCAGGCAAGCCAGTTCGTCATCGACCTAGACGCCTACGACCCCACGACAGCCATCGGCTGCACCGGCTCCCCCGCCATAGCCGGCGCCGTGAACGCCCAGCAGTTCTACAACATCCCAGGCAGCGCCAGCGAATTCGAAGAGGCCGTCTGCGCCTACATAGAAGACCACGGCGGCACCGTCACCTCCGTAGAGACGATCTCGGAGTCTTAGCTAGATTATTAACGGCATATCAGCGAATCTCGGGGACTCGTTCGGCCAGCCCCCTGGAAACTCATCTAGCAGAGCACCTAGCCTCAGCCTTCCCATTGTCCTCGACAGCACCTGGTACCACCAGCCCGCAGCTACGATTCCTCATTCGACGGCGTCAGCACCTGTCACGATTTCGCGGGGTGCCGTTGTCTGTAGCGCAATGCACCTTCAACTTCGGAAACTGCAAAAGCCCAGATCATAGCCATGGGATATCTTGGTCGTCGGAATCGGCGTAGAAGCAAACTGAGTAAGGCACATCGTCATTGGTAGGATCATCGTCTTCGCGACTGGCGGCGGGGAGCCATAGCTCGTGGCGAAGCACGGTGCCGCCCATCGCCTCTATGGCTTGATTCGCGCGTTCGGACAGCGCATCCAGGCCGCCCGGCTTCTTGAGAAGCTCCGCTGCATCCATGGCCTCCGCCATACCCGGCTCCCCAGCGCAGCCAATAACACACTCATGATCCTCGGGATCCAGGAAAAGTCGCATCGACTTCTCCTCGCCATCGAGGCGATAAACGATCTTGTAGTAATCCGGGTCGTCGGCCACGCTGTCCCACCATATCACGTATGAGAACTGCTGGTTTGGCAGCCAGACGAAAAGTCCGAAGGCCAGCGCCATAGCCGCCGCGCCGACGAACGCCCATTTGAGGGAGCGCACGAGGCGATCGAGCCGTTGCGACTCACTGGTAATGCGCTCATCAAGAAGAGAGGTCTCCCACGCAAGGTCGTCCGGCTTTTTCTCCGCCATCGCACTCTCCCCCAGCAGTTCAGCGGCGCTCACTCCGAGGGCGCGGGCCAGGGCCACAAGCGAATCGGCGTCGGGAACCGAGGTGCCACGCTCCCACTTCGAGACGGTCTGGCGCACCACGTGGATGCGCTCGGCCAACTCGTCCTGACTCAATCCCTGCTCAGTGCGCAGCTTCTTGATGGTGTCCTTCAGCATGGCGCCAGCCCTTCTCGGAAACGTTCTCACCGCTTCACCGTAACAAGAAAGCTCCGCATGCGCAAGCAACGATGCTTAACAAAGGATCGCTGAACTGGTACTTCATAGACCGGCGTGCCGGAGGAACCATCCTCCGGCACGGAGTTCGCCGCAAGCCAAAAAAGCAAGCTGGTTCTACAAAGCCGCGGTGGCAATGCAGCCGGCGAGGACGAAGACGGCGACGGCGAGCAGGGCGACAGCGCAGAGCGTGGTGATCATGATAGGCTCCTTTCGCTCGGGCGGGACGCGGGCTGGGCGATGTGCTCCCAATTGAGCCTTTCGGCGGTTCCGCATCCCCCAATTTCAATGGCTCCATCATGGCAGCATCCACTTACGCTGCCGTTGCGCGTATCTTACGGTTTTGTCGTTTAAGCGCCGGCCTTGGCGAGAAAGATGTCGGGGTCGAGATCCTCCCATGAGGCGATGAGGAAGTCGGCGCGCTCGAAGAGCTGGTCGCGGGTGCCGGAGATGTCGTTGTCGTAGATGGCGCCAGTGCGGTAGCCGGCCGCGCGCAGGGTGTCCAGGGCGTAGGCGGCATCTTCGAAAGCCCAGGTGTGGGCGCGATCAGTGCCGAGGAAGCTGCGGGCGTGGTCGTAAACAGCCGGTTCGCGTTTGCTCGTCTGCAGGTCGTCCACAGACACGACGGTCTTCATGTAGGGGGCGAACCCACAGCGTTCCACGCACGTGGCCAGCATGTCGGCCGGCGTGGACGAGGCTACCGCCATGGGCACGCCGCGCTCGTGCAGGGCCTGCACGAAGGCCAGCGCGCCCGGACGAGCCTCCACTTCGTTGGCGTAGAAGGCGCGCATGCGGTCGAAGATCATCTCGAGCACCGCCTCGTTGCTCTCGCCGAGACCGCATTGCTCATGTAAATAGGCGCTGGCCTCGGGCAGCGACATGGTGGTGATGGCTTCGGCGTCGGCCTCGGTCAGCGTGATGCCGGCCTCGGCCGCCAGGGTGCGATCCACCTCATGCCACGCTCCCATGGAATCCACCAGCGTCCCATCGCAATCGAAAATGGTGCCGATCACTTATTCCTCCACGCGGATGACGGAAGGCGTGTCCAGCACCACGTTGTCCAGGGCCAGGGCCTCTTCCAGAGCCTCGCGGATGTCGCGCTCGCGGCAGCGGTGGGTGACCACTACCTGGTCGACGCGCTCGGCGCCAGAGCGGCCGCGCTGCACGATGGACTTCACCGAGATGTTGTGACGCGCGAACACACCGGCCATGGTTTCCAGAACGCCCGGACGGTCGGTCACCGAGAAACGCAGGTAATAGCGCATGACCAGCTCGTCCATGGGCAGGATGGGCAGGTCATCGGTGCAGGTGCAGCCCACAATGGGAGCCACGCCCTGCTGAATGTGGCGCGCAACTTCCAGCACGTCGCCCATGACGGCACTAGCCGCGGCACCCGCGCCGGCGCCCTCGCCGAAGAACATGGTCTCGCCCACGGCGTCCCCCACCACGTAGATGGCATTGAATACGCCGTTCACCGTAGCCAGCTGATGGGAGAGCGGCAACATGGTGGGATGTACGCGCACGTCGACGCCTTCGTCGGTGCGATGCGCGATGGCGAGCAGCTTTACGCAGTAGCCCATATCGCGTGCGGCGTCCAGATCCATGGTGGTGATGTTGCGGATGCCTTCGGTATGAACCTCGCCCATGGTCACGCGCGAGTTGAACGCGATGGATGCGAGAATGGCGATCTTTGCAGCAGCGTCGAATCCATCCACGTCGGCTGTGGGATCCGCCTCGGCAAAGCCCTTCTCCTGCGCCTCCTTGAGCGCGGCGTCGTAGCTGAGGCCGTCCTCCACCATGCGCGTGAGCATGTAGTTCGTCGTACCGTTCACGATGCCCATAACGGAATCGATGCGGTTCGCGATAAGAGAATGCTTCATCGGATCGATGATAGGGATGCCGCCGCCTACGCTGGCCTCGAACGCAATTTCCTTGCCCGCCTCATCCGCCAGGCGCATGACTTCTTCGCCGTAGGTGGCCATAAGCGCCTTGTTGGCCGTGACCACATGCTTGCCGGCGCGCAGAGCGCCGCACACCACGTCGCGCGCGACCGTCGTGCCGCCGATGAGCTCGATGACGACGTCGATGTCGGGGTCGTTTAGAACGTCTTGAAAGTCCTGCGTGAAGATATCCTCCACCCCGTGGGCGATCGCCTGCTCGGGGTTGCGCGAGCACACCCGCACCAGTTCCACGTCGATACCGTAATGACGCTTGAAGTCGTCGCGATGGTTCCTCAGAATGTCAATGCATCCGCCGCCCACCGTGCCGGTTCCCACGAGCCCCAGTTTAACCGTCATCTGCCATTCTCCTTACATTGCGTGCCGCGCCTTCGGCCCACATTGTACCCCATGTGCTCGGCAGCATGCACAGGCATCAGAATACCGACAGGTTGCGAAACGCGCGAACAGCTCGTGCGCGGGATGCGCGCCGCGAGAGGTTCAGCTCGGGGGCCTACACATCCCTGCTCATGAGGTCTTCATACGTCTCCCGCCGCGTGGTCACGCGCGCCTCGCCGTCCTTCACGAACACAACGGCCGGCCGCGGCTGACCGTTGTAGTTGCTCGCCATAGTGTAGCAGTACGCGCCCGTGCCGAAGACTGCGACGATATCGCCCAGGTCAGCGTGCTGCATCGGCATGTCGATGACCACGGCGTCGCCGCTTTCGCAGTGCTTTCCGGCAATGGTGACGATCTCGGTGCGCGGTTGGGCCGCCTTGTTGGCGACCACCGGCTCGTAGTCGGCGTGGTAGAGCGCCGTGCGGATGTTGTCGGACATGCCGCCGTCCACCGCCACGTACTTGCGAATGCCCGGCAGCGTTTTCAGGATGCCCACCGTGTACAGCGTCACGCCCGCGGTGGCCACGAGGCTGCGGCCCGGCTCGGTGAGCAGGCATGGCTCGGCCACACCATGCTTCGCGCACGCGCCGCGCACGGCTGAGGCCACCGTTTCGGCGAACTCCTCGATAGAAGCCGGCTTGTCGTCGACCGTGTACGCGATGCCGAGGCCGCCGCCCACATCCAACTCCTCGATGCGGTAGTCGTACTCCTGCTCGATGCGCGCCATGAGCTCCACCATGACGTCGACGGCCTCGGGGTAGGAATTCAGCGAGAATATCTGCGAGCCGATGTGGCAGTGCAGCCCCGCCAACCTCACGTTCGGGGCCGCCAGCACGTCCTTCACGCACCCGAAGGCGAAATCCTCGCGCATGGTGAAACCGAACTTCGAGTCTTCGCATCCCGTGCGGATGTACTGATGCGTGTCGGCCTCGACGCCCGGCGTGATGCGCATGTAGATAGCCTGCTCGACGCCCAGCTCGCCGGCGATCTCGGAAATGCGCCCGAGCTCGATGCGGCTGTCGACGATGATGCGGCCGACGCCCGCCTGGATGGCTTCGCGCAGCTCGCGCGGCGTCTTGTTGTTGCCGTGCATGAAGATGCGCTCGGCCGGAAAGCCCACAGCCAGCGCGCACGCCAGCTCGCCGCCGCCCGACACGTCCAGGCACAGGCCCTCTTCGTTCACGATGCGCGCGGCCTCCTTGTTGAGGAACGCCTTGCTGGCGTAGACGACGTCGGTGTTGCCGTAGCGGCTGCGAAACGCCTCGAGGTAGGTTTCCATGCGCGTGCGCATGTCGCGCTCGTCCATGACGTAGAGCGCCGTGCCCTGCTCGCGCGCGAGCTCCACCATGTCGACGCCGCCGACGAACAGGTGCTCGTCGCGCACTTCGGCCGTGAGGGGGAGCACCGCGCCCAGCTCCATGGTGGTGCGGTTGTCGGGCTGCTTGCTCGTGTCTGCCGCAGGTAGGGACATGCGCGTTCCTTTCGTGTCCATCGTGTTGCAGAGAGAATTCACCCAGTCTAGCATTGCCGTGGGAGAGGCGGTTTTCAGATGGGCTAAAAAGAGGAATATTACACGGCGAGCAGCGTGTTTCGCAGCGCGCGAATGCGCTTGTCGACGATTGCCGGCCAACGTGTCCGAACTACGAGGTCAAACCCGTTGCAGAATCGCTTGCTGCTTCGTATAATGCGGATTATCGACGGTGCGCGCAGGGGGAGGCAACGTGCGAATGCGCGCGGATGCGCTTGCCGGTGCGCCCGAATTGGCTGCTCAAGAGGCTACATCATCCAGCTCGGGCGGCGCAGGTATTGCGGGAGACCGGGATCTATTCCCGGTCTTTGCTTTCATGATTATATTCCCAGATCAGATTTAAATCCTCCGGCAAGGCGCACCATGCGATCTAGCGCGCGCTCGCGCGCGTCCAGTCAGTGCCAAACAGCACATTCAGTGCTGTTTGCCCCCGCTTCGTCCGTGTTCTTTATAGTCCGTCCACAGATCGTGGAGGAAGCTCCCGATCGTGGCCACCGCCGCTATGGCGTAAAGGATTTCAAGAACGATGCTCATAGGCACCACTCCCTTCGAGGAAGCGCCACCCGAACACGGACACCGCCGGCATCGTGCATTCTACGCTGACGAAGAGGTGGTGGGAAGGTGGTAAATTTCCT
>ENA-ORTH01002288-ORTH01002288.1-human-gut-metagenome-genome-assembly--contig:-NODE-2288-length-15872-cov-2.999241_pt1 | contig 15872 bp, 13 predicted proteins | sample MGYA00241914_ERZ509192 | MGnify/ENA primary metagenome ERZ509192 (study PRJEB26280, sample SAMEA2338826) | human gut metagenome | biome: human gut; feature: human-associated habitat; material: faeces... | reverse complement strand
CAGACTTGAACCCTGGAGATAAAGAAGCAGAAGCAAAATTCAAAGAGGTAAATGAAGCTTACGCTGTCCTTTCGGATTCGGAGAAGCGTGCCCGTTATGACCAGTTTGGTCATGCTGGTGTTGACCCGAGCTATGGCGGCGGCAGCGGATTTGGCGCAGGCGGCTTTGACTTTGGAGATATCGGTGATATCTTCGACAGCTTTTTTGGCGGCGGCGGATTCGGCGGATTCGGCGGTTCCAGCCGTACCAGAAATCCAAACGCACCAATCCGAGGAAACAATATCAACATTGATATTGCGCTTTCCTTTATGGAAGCTGCAAAAGGCTGCAAGAAGGAAATAAGTTTCAGCCGTCTGATTAAGTGTGAAGAGTGTTCTGGTACTGGTGCGGCAAAGGGTACTTCTCCTGAAACCTGTCCGGAATGTCATGGCTCCGGTCAGGTCCGCGTTCAGCAGCGTACTCCGTTCGGCGTAGTCCAGAGTGTAAAAGCCTGCTCGAAATGTTCCGGTACCGGTAAAATCATCAAGACCCCTTGTGATAAATGTAAGGGAATGGGTAGAGTCAGAAAATCGGTCAAACTGGAAGTGGATGTTCCAGCTGGTATCGATAATGGTCAGACTTTTGTTCTGCGCGGACAGGGTGACCACGGCGTTAACGGCGGTCCGGCAGGCGATGTCAATGTTACTGTATCGGTTCGTCCTGACCCACTGTTTGAGCGTGATGGCTTTGATGTATGGTGCGAAATTCCAATCACCTTCCCACAGGCTGTATTGGGCGACGAGGTCGTTGTACCAACCATCGATGGTAAGGTAAAATATAATATTCCGGAAGGAACCCAGCCGGCAACCGTATTCCGTCTGAGAAATAAGGGTATTCCTTATGTAAACGGCAGAGGCCGCGGCGACCAGTATGTCCGCGTTAACCTGGAAGTTCCAACCAACCTGACCAATAAGCAGAAGGATGCGCTCAAAGAATTTGATACTCTGACTGGTGATAAGAACTACCGAAAACGAAAAGGGTTCTTCGATAAGCTCAAAGACTTTATGAAGGACTAATTTATGCTGCTTTAAAAGTGGCGTAATTAAGCCAATAATTTATAAAACATCAATCAGGAAGGCTTTATTTGACACCATTTTTACACCATGAAAAACACCCCGTTTGTTAGATGAATAGTCTAGCAAACGGGGTGTTTTGTTGTTGGAATTTCTAGTAGCAAAGGGATCAATCAATGATCATGACGTTCTGATACCAATGTTAAAGCACTTTATGATTGAGCGATCTGATCGTCAGGTACTGCTGTTTGGGAAGGGGTGCGCAAGGCAACTTGGTATTGAACGTTTGACTGATCGACATAATCAAAAATGATTTCTGCAAGCTGATATGCAGTCCGATAAATATTGACAGAACTGCTTGCGCGGGCATAGTCCGAAGGGTTCATCAAATTGCCAAGATCAATATTCAGGGATGGAGCAAGAGAAACATCACCTGGATAAGAGGAAGTTTGTACTACTGGCTGTGCAGAACATTGAAGCTGTTTGGACAGTTGGTCGGAAAGCTGCTGTGCTAGTTCTTCTCCAAATTGATTGCAGGAAATTGAAATACCACTTTTCTGATTTCCGCAATGATGGATGGAAAGGAAGAGATCAGCTTCCCGATACTGAGCAACCATAACGCGGTCAAGTCCGGCCATGGCACTGTGGTCACTTCTGGTCAGGAAGACGTTTGCTCCCAGATTGTCCAGACGGTCATAAAGTGCTTCGGCTACAGCAAGGTTCAAAGCTTCTTCGTTAGCTCCCTGAATGCCCATGAGACTGTCTGCGCCTAAATCCTTTCCGCCGTGTCCGGCATCGATGACGATGTTCATGCCCTGAAGCGGAGGGGTGTTTCCGCGGGGATCTTCAGAAAGGTGAGAACGGAAGTAGACAATCATATTTCCTTCGTGGAAAGAAACCTGATATCCATAAAACGGCATATTCTCTTTTAGCTTTAAGGTGACATGAACCTGATCTTCGTCCTTGTCTACCTGGATGTCCTCAAATAAATCGCTGTTTAGATAATTCAGTCGGTCATTCATCTGGGTGATGTGGGACAGAGTAAGGGTGACAACCCTTTCTTCCGCATCATATCTTACAGCGCAAGGAGCAGAAGAAGCACCAACAAAGGTGATGTATTCTCCGCGGTTGGTTGTCTGAATGACAACATTTTTGACCTTTTTGGACAGGGTGTAGATGTCAGCGGTGCTGGTCAAAATGCGGGCGGAGTCTTTTTGAATACAGCCGCCGGAGCTGAGATAGAAGTGATCTTCTGTATAGCGGTCGATCGAGTCCTTAGTTCCTTCCGGAAGAACATACAAAATCTCACTTTCGGAGCTGTCTTTGAATACAGGGGTGACTGGAGCGGTCAACTGAACAGCAGCAGTCTGCTGGCTGCCAAGCAGAATCAGTTTTCCATCAGAAATCTGCTGGCTGATCTTTCCGCCATAGGTCATGGAATAAGAAACCTGTCCTAAAGTTCGAACTTCTGCTTCATGATCTTCTTCCAGATAGAGAGGAGCAGTGTATTTGGCGGGTTCTCCCTGCGGGATGGAAGGATTCACCTGAGTAAGCGGATAAACTTCTGTACCGATTCTTGCAGTGACCTGTGCTCCGGAAGGCGCAACGCAGGAAAGGAAAGAAGGGGTCGTGGATGAAACAATCTCATCATTTACAGGGTAGGTCGATTCAGGCTGGATGCAGTTGATCGGGGTTGTTTCCTGCGAAACATTATCGGTTCGGGTGATGGTTACGGTGCGCTTTTTGCCGTTCTGTTCCAAAGAAAAGCTGTTGATACCGACTGAAAGCGGAACCGAAAAGGAGAAATATCCGGAAGGAAGGATTTCACCATAAGCACCCTGATATTCCTGCCCATTAAGGTAAAGCGGCTGATTTGGATCACAGCTTCCGGTGATCGGATAGGAACTTTGTGATGTAGTAACGGTATCGGCTGGGGAGCCGACAGTCAGCCCCGAAGTTTTTTTCAGGAAGCTGTCCTCATACCAAAGGGAACTGTTTTGCGGGGTGCTCATATCCGAATAAAGGGAAGGGAACAGAAGAATATTCCGCATGGAGTTGATCACACAGCCGTAGACCGAGTTTGTCTGGGTGGAAAACTGACGGAACAGTGTTTCCTGCGGGTCAGAATAGAAGGTCTGTTCTGTGCGAGGCGCCAAAACCATTGAGGCGTCCTGATATGGGAACAAAGCCAGCTGCGGCAGAGTTTGCAGCATGTTTTTCCAGACAAGCAGCTCCTGCTCATACGCATTCTCTCCAGAGACACTGCCGACAATCTGCGGCATGATAAAGTCAACACATTCCTCGGCTGCCAGTTCCTTTAAAAAGCTCAGAATTTCCTGCTGGGAAAAGAGCTCCATCATCTCTTTTGGAAAGATCACACCAATTTTGACCACCGAAGAACGGCGGCGGACATTATCCCGAACAGAGAGCATGATGTTTTTTAAAGCGGGCAGAGATGCGCCATATTTGGTAAAGCAGTCATTGAAATCGATAACGACACCGTTGATTTTATAGTTTGAAACAAGCTCCAGCGAAAGATTTCCGATCAGCTTCCAGACCTCTTCCTGTGAAGGATCGAGGAAAAGGGAATTTCCATTCTGTTTTACCAGATGGGGATAATCAGATGCGCGGGTGTTGTACTGCTCATTGTAAGAAATATTTCCCAGATCAAATGGAGAGATGACAGCACAAAGAGAGAGGCCGCTGCTTTCACTCTCTTTAATCAGGGATTTGAGCGGGTCTTTCAGAGAAAATCCACCATCTTTGGAAAGAGCTGGATTTTGTTTGAGATAGGACGAGTGGTACATCGAGCCCATTTGGGGATTGACTGGATAAAAGATGGTATCCATCCCGATACTGGATGCCAACGCTACCATCTCTTCTGCCTCGGGACGCAGCTGCCAGTAACCAGTCTCACTGGATTGGGGGTAGCTGCAGGTGCCGATGCTGTCGATGACAACACCATTTAAGCTTTGTCCGCCGGAAAAATAGGAGCGTTCCTGCTCCAGACGGTCCTGGACGGTATTGGGTTCGGTTAAGGTATCTGTATCGGTTGCAAATCCTGAAATGCTTCCGGATAAAAGCAGGGCAACAGCTAATATCATCGAAAGGAGTCTTTTTTTCTTCAAAATCCTCACCTCAATTTCGACTGAAAATCGAATTTCGACTTTTCATCGAACGACGATTTCTTTTATAATCTTAGTCTAACAAAAATTGACTCAAAAAGCTATTGTGAGGATCTGTTTTTTCAAAAAATTTAAAAACTTTTGGTGTTTTTCATGGGATAAGGTGTGTTGTAGCGGTTTTGTGAAAGTTCGAACAGAAATAGAATGCTCATCATAATCAGACAGCCAGTCAAGAGAGGGGTATTTTCGTTACTGATGGGAAGTGGCTGGGAGGAAGAAGAAAAGACCGCTGCCGTTTGTGGAAAGAGTTTCAGATAACAGAAGACCAGAAAAGACGAACAGACAGCGTGCAGTGCCCTTGCAGCCAAAAAGGGGCGCATGGATAAGGTGGTGTCCTTTAAAATTCCCGCCAGCTGGGCGATGACAGAAAATCCCCCAAAGGAAAGAAAGCAGGACGCAAACAAGATACCCAGCGGAAGGGTGCCGGAAAGCAGGCATCCATTAGTCACTTCCAGACTGCCGAGCAAAATGCAGGAAAGAAAACGATTTTGAAAGAGATTTGCGGCTGCTTCGGATACGGCACGAAACAAAATGATAAATCCGCACATCTGTGCTAAGGAGGAGACAGCACCGCTTACCGCCGATACAAATGCCTGACCAAAAGGGAGAAACGGTTTTGGCGTGTTTGCAGGAGTAAAGCAGGCAAGAACCTGTTTTTGTTTTTTTCTTCGGGCAAAGATTCCGGTGACGACAGCGAAAATCAGAGAGATGATAAGCTGAACCAGATAAAGCACAAATCCTGCCTGATAGCTTCCAAACATGCCATAGCCCACAGCGGTGATGGTAAAGGAGGGCCCGGCACAGCAGCAGTAAAGCAGCATCCGTTGGGCACAGCCAGGCTCAATTCGGTGCTGATTCAGAAGATCAGCGATAGATTTTGCCCCCATCGGATAGCCGCCAATCAGACTGAGCAGGACAACACTCCCCAGTTCCGACGGTAGAAAGAACAGATGTTTGGTGATAGGGGAGAGAGGAACAGACAACAGGCGGTACAGTCCGCTCTGCAGCAAAAATCCGGTCAGCACCATAAAACAAAACAGTGATGGAATAACAGTTTTCAGACACAATTCGATTCCCGACACCACCCCCTTGGAAACAGTTTGTCCGTCCACAATCAGAAAAACGGCGCAGAACACGCAGAAAACGGCTGCCAGGAAGCTGCCGGGGTCGGTGCGAAAAAGGGTCGATTTCTTTTTGCTACTTTCTTTCATAAATCATCATCCTTTATTTTGTTGATAGTATGCGCACTGCTCTGGAAATGCGGTGCGCGGTCATCCTATCCTTATGCACAGGAGAAAGAAAAATTGACTGCTAAAATGATTTTTCTTTTCATATACTTGTCAATAAAACAACAGGAGGGAAACACTGATGAGTCGACGAAAGAAAGAACAGTCCCAAACGCAGAAAATCAAGGAAGCAGTTACCCTGACGGGCGCTTTGTTTCATAAAGAGTTGCATATCGAGATGGTCTCGAACAAGGAAGCGCTGATTGATGGCTGTAAGGGAATTGTAGAATATAACGAAAATATCATTCGCCTGAATATTCCGGAAGGACAGATCCAGTTTCGCGGGCGGGGGCTGGAAATTGCCTGCATGAGTGAGGAAAGCATGATTGTCCGGGGATATATCATGGGGCTGGAATTTTGTCATTAAGGAGGGATTTTTTTGCTGCTGGTTCGGAGCTTACGATTTATCAGGGGAAGTGTCACCTTTGAGGTAAAGGGAAAGTTTGCGGAGCGCTTCTTTAATCTGCTGGGGCGCAACGGGATTCCGGTTTTTTCGGTGTCCCCGACAAAAGATGGGTTTTATGCGACCACTACAGTGAAAAAATACTTTAAAATCCGCCCTTTTGTCAGAAAGACGCATGTCCGGGTACATGTTGTCAAGCGTCAGGGGCTGCCGTTTTTGATGAAACGCTACTCCAAGCGAATCGGTTTGCTTGCCGGTGTACTGGTGTTTGCACTGGTTCTGCTGCTGTCCGGAGAATTTGTATGGGAAATTCGGGTAAACGGAAACGAGCTTGTCAGTGAGCAGGAGATTTTGCAGTCCCTGGAAGAGATGGGGCTAAAGCGGGGCGTGTGGAAAAACAGTCTGGATGTACAGAAGCTGGCGTTGTCTTTGCGAAGAGAGTATCATGAGATTGGATGGGCAGCGGTCAACTTGATTGGCAGTGTAGCGGAAATTGAAATTGGCGAACGGGACGAAGGAGATGAAGTGGTGGAGGACAGCTCTCCCTGTAATGTGGTGGCTTCCCGCGGCGGGCAGATCGTTTCGATGGAGGTGTATGACGGGCAGAAGGCGGTCAGCAAGGGGGATACGGTAAAGCAGGGTGATCTGGTTGTGAGCGGAGTAGTTGTCAGCAGCAAGGGGAAAACTATCCTGCGGCATGCAAGCGCAAAGGTCATGGCGGAATATCCCGAACAGTATCAGGTGACGATCGCTTTGTCGGAAGAGCAGAAACTGATTGCGGGCGGGGCAAAAAATTATCGCTATCTCAACGTCGGTTCGCTGCGCCTTCCGCTTTTTCTGGCAGGGAAAAAGCCGGATGAGTGTTTTGAACGGGTTTACACCCGACCTATCAAAGTGTTTGGAATCATGCTTCCGTTTGAGATGACCGTTCATCAGGTGATTCCGGCAAAAACAGAGATGGTAACTATCAGCAAGGAAAAGGCAAGGGAATTTGCCGAACAGAAATTTTCAGAATATGAGAGACAGAAAGGGGACTGTCAGGTAATCAGCCGAAAAATCAGCGAAAAGGCAGAAGGAGACAGCATCATCTTTACTGCAGACTATGTGTTTTGTGAAGATATTGCAAAAACAGAACCGATTTTACTGAACTCTCGGACAGAATCATACGACAAACCTTAAAGAAACCGATAAAAAGCGCAGAAAAATCAAAATAAATTTGTAAAATTTGATTGAGTGTGGTATAATATTGAGCGAATAAAAATAATAGAGGAAATTTTGGCTATCAAATGGTCTGGAGGGAATATTCATCGAACAGGTATTGCAGATCGAACAGATCGAACATGTTCTGGTCCTGTTTGGCAATGCAGATCAGAACATCAAAATTATTGAAGAACATTTTGGAGTAAACATTGTCTGCCGTGGAACCGAGGTCAAGATTACCGGCGAGAGCGAGGCGGTTTCCAAGGCACAGAGAACCATCGATACTCTGCTTGCCATGATTCAGAAGGACGGCAATCTGTCGGAGCAGAACATCCGCTATGTCATGACACTGGTGGAACAGGGCAGCGAGCAGAGTATGGTGCAGATGAACAACAGCTGCATCGCGGTGACCGTTAAAGGAAAACCGATCAAACCCAAAACTCTGGGACAGAAAAAATATATTGATGCGATCGAGAACAACACCATCACCTTCGGCATCGGTCCGGCAGGTACCGGCAAAACCTATCTTGCTGTTGCCATGGCGGTTCGCGCATTCCGCGATGAGCAGGTCAGCCGCATCATCCTGACCCGTCCGGCGGTGGAAGCGGGCGAAAAGCTCGGCTTTCTGCCCGGCGATCTTCAGGACAAGGTTGACCCGTATCTTCGTCCGCTGTATGATGCAATGTTTGATATGATGGGACCGGAAAACTTCCAGCGCAACATGGAGAAGGGCTGCATCGAGGTAGCACCGCTTGCCTACATGCGTGGACGTACTTTGGATGATTCGTTTATCATTCTGGATGAGGCGCAGAACACCACACCGGAACAGATGAAGATGTTTTTGACCCGTCTGGGCTTTAACTCCAAAGCGATTGTAACCGGTGACGTGACCCAGATTGACCTGCCAAACGCGGGACGTTCGGGATTGATCGAAGCAGTTAAGGTGCTTAAGAATATTGATGACATCGCCATAATGAAATTGACCGAGAAGGATGTTGTGCGCCACAAGCTGGTTCAGGACATCATTACAGCATATGAGAGATATCACAACAAGGAGGCTCGCAGATAACTATGGACGGAGTAAAAGTTGCTATTTCAAACAGACAGAAGGCAGTGAAAATTCCGACAGGAATCAGGCTGCTGGTTCGCCGTTGTTGCAGTGCGGTACTGACACAGGAAGAGTTTCAGGGAGCTGCGGAAGTCAGCGTCAGCTTTGTAGATAACGAGCAGATTCGAGAATTAAACCATGAATTTCGTGATAAGGACACCGCAACCGATGTTCTTTCCTTCCCATTAGGAGAAAATGGCGTATATGACTACAACAATGAAACCGGCGCATACATGCTGGGTGACATTGTAATTTCGGTAGAGCGCGCAATCGAACAGGCACAGATGTATGGACATTCTCTGCGCCGTGAGATCGGTTTTTTGACCGTTCATTCGATGCTGCATCTGCTGGGATACGACCATGAGGGAGACCATCTGGAAGCGCTGCGTATGAGAGAAAAGGAAGAGCTGGTTTTGACCAAGCTTGGATTACAGCGCGATATGAGCTTTGTCCCGGAAGAAGATGTCGACGCTTAAATCATTTTTATCTTCCTTTGGTGCGGCAGGAAAGGGCATTGTATGCACCATTCGGGAAGAAAGGAACTTTCGCTTTCATCTGACGGCAGCCTTTTATGTTTTTTGCCTGCGGGGATTGTACGGAGAATATTTTTCTTTTTCCCGCGCAGAGGACGCTGTTTTATTCCTGACCATCGGGGCGGTGTTTGCCATGGAGCTTTTAAACACCGCAGTAGAGAATGCAGTCGACCTGTGTTCTCCGCAGCTTCACCCACTGGCAGGAAAAGCAAAGGATGCAGCGGCGGCAGCGGTACTGGTGAGTGCAGCGGCGGCAGTTTGTGTTGGGGTGTGCCTGTTTTGGCAGCCAGAAGCCCTGATGCTTGTCGCGGTAGATTTGCTTACTCACCCGTTTAAGCTTGCCGCACTTTTTTTCACCGCGATTTTAAGCGTGTTTTTTATTTTTAAATCAGGAAAATCATAACGACTTGATAGAGGAAAGGCAGGATTTCCATGACAAAATCGGCATTCGTTGCCATCGTAGGAAAACCGAATGTGGGAAAATCTTCCCTGTTAAACCTGTTGGTTGGGGAAAAGATTGCCATTATCTCGGACAAGCCCCAGACAACCCGCACCAGAATTACCGGCGTCTTGACCGAAGGGGAGACCCAGCTGGTGTTTATTGATACGCCTGGTCTGCACAAGCCCAAAAATAAGCTGGGCGATTATATGGTAAAACAGGTGACCGACTCGGTTGGTGACGTGGACTGTGCCGTATTTGTGACCGATCCGCTGGGAGAGGTGACCGAAGCAGAAAAGCAGCTGATTGAAAATATCCGTCAGCTTCATCTGCCGGCAATCCTAGTCATCAACAAGATTGATACCTTGCAGAACAAGGAAGATATGGTCAAAAAGATGGTGACCATTTCCGGAATGTATGATTTCGAAGAGGTCGTTCCGATCAGCGTTTATCAGGAGGATGGAACTGAGCTTCTGCTCAAGCTCATTCAGGATCAGGCGCAGGAAGGACCGCATTTCTTCCCGAATGATACCCTGACCGATCAACCGGAAAAGGTGATTGTGGCAGAGATCATCCGTGAAAAGGTTCTGCGCAACATGCGTGACGAGATTCCGCATGGAACCGCCGTTGTAATCGAACGGATGCGCGAACGTCCAGGCAAGGATATCATGGATATCGACGCGACCATCCTCTGCGAAAAATCGAGCCATAAAGGCATGATTATCGGAAAACAGGGAAGTATGCTTAAGAAGATCGCAAGCCAGTCGCGTCAGGAAATCGAAAGCTTTTTGGAAACCAGAGTCAATCTCCAGTGCTGGGTTAAGATCCGCGAAGACTGGAGAAACAGCGAGTTTTCCATCCGCGATCTGGGATTTAATTAACGATAGCAGTATTTGGCAGTGCTGATAAGGGAAGATTTTTAGGGAACAATCCTTTTAAGTACTAAAATTCTGATTGCAGGATTTTGGAATCGAAACAAGTTCGGAGGGATTGGGATGAAAAAATCAGAACAAGTGTCAGCACAGCTTTTGTGGAAGCAGTTTGAACAGACCGGAAAGATCAGTGACTATCTTAACTACTGCGCACAGCAGCATGAAACCATAGAGGAAGGAACAGAAGAGTATGCAGGTGACAGCAAACGGACTGGTGATCCACGAAAGGGTTCTGAGCAACGATAATCGTCTGCTTACCATCCTGACCGCGGAATACGGCATTGTCAGGGCGTTTGTCAAGCTAGTAAAAAAGCTTGGGGGCACCATGTCCGCCTCCACCGACCTGTTTGCTTATTCTTCCTTTGTGCTGTTTCACAACAAAGATCAGTACAGCATCAACAGTGCCGAAGCAAACCGGATTTTCTATCATCTCAGGGATGACCTGGAGATGACGGCGCTTGCTTCCTATATGGGACAGCTTGCAGAAGAGCTTGCTCCCGAAGGGGAAGAGGCAGAGGAATACCTCAAACTGTTTTTAAACTGCCTTCATCTGTTGGAACAGAAAAAACGAACGGTCGACTTTATCAAGCCTGTGTTTGAGCTTCGGATGCTGACCATGTCCGGCTATATGCCGGATCTGGTCGGATGCCAGCAATGTGGAGAGTACGAAGCGGAAGGTTTTTATTTCTTTCCGGCAACGGGAACGCTTTTGTGCACCGATTGCCAGAAGGTGCCGCCGCAAGGCAGTATTCTGCTGACCAAAGCACAGCTTGCGGCGATGCGGCACATCATCTATTCGGAGTCTGGCCGTATTTTTGGATTTAAGATGTCTGGGGAAGGGCTGCAAAACTTAGGGAAAATCACCGAGATTTATCTCAAAGCGCAGTTGGAAAAGAGTTTTCCTTCTCTGGATTTTTACCATAGTCTGCGTGATATGACCCTTTCGGTCATGAAGACAGCGCAGCAGCAACAACCTTAAGTGTGTGAATAAAGGATGTGAGAGAGATGTACCAGGCACAACGGTATTTTCGTGCACTGGAATTGAATAAAGTGCTGGAAAAGCTTTCGGAGCAGGCAAACTGCGATGATAGCAAACAGATGGCACTTTCTCTGACACCGCTGGAAGACTATGCACAGGTGAAAGCTCTGATGCAGAAAACAGCGGATGCCTATATGCTCAGCGCAAGATACACCTCGCCGGCTTTACATAAACTGAAAAATTGTGAAGCGGCTTTAAAGAAAGCAGAAAAAGGTTCCAACCTTTCACTGTGGGAACTGCTGGATGTTTCTGCAGTGCTGCACAATATCCGCTCGGTCAAGGACTGGCGCAAACGCTGTGAAGGGGAGAGCACCTCTCTGGATGTATTGTTTGAGCTTTTGATGCCAAACCGCGAGCTGGAAAACACCATCGACAACGCAATTCTTTCTGAGGAAGAGCTTGCGGACAGTGCGAGCCGAGAGCTTGGCGATCTGCGCCGCAAGATCAATCAGGCAAAACTGCGTGTCAGAGAAAAGCTCGACGCAATCATCAAGTCCCCGACCCAGAGCAAATATCTTCAGGAAACACTGGTCACCATGCGTGACGGACGTTTTGTTGTTCCAGTAAAGAGCGAACACCGCTCTGAGATCAAAGGTCTGGTTCATGATACCTCTGCCAGCGGTGCGACCATCTTCATCGAGCCAATGGCAGTTGTAGAAGCAAACAACGAGATCCGCGTACTTCAGGCAAAGGAAAAACGTGAGATCGAGCGCATCATTGCGGAACTTTCGGTAATGGTCGGCTCTTTTTCAGAACCGATTATTCAAAGTTACCGCGCTTTAGTGGAGATTGACCTTTATTTTGCAAAGGCTTCGCTTGCTTACAAAATGAAGGCAACCGTTCCAAACATTGTGGACAGCGGAGAGATCGACTTAAAACGTGCCCGTCATCCGCTGATTGATCCGGAAAAGGTTGTCCCGACCGATGTAAATCTCGGTAAGGATTTTAATACGCTGGTCATCACCGGTCCAAACACCGGCGGTAAGACCGTTGCCTTGAAGACCTTGGGTCTGCTTACCCTGATGGCAATGTGCGGACTGATGCTGCCGGTTGCTGAAAACAGCACGATCTCGGTTTATAAGAAGGTGCTGGTCGACATCGGTGACGAGCAGAGCATCGAACAGAGCCTGTCCACCTTCTCGGCGCACATGACAAACATTGTGTCGATCATCGAGGAGGCAGATTCAGACAGCTTGGTGCTGCTTGATGAGCTGGGAGCAGGAACCGACCCTGTTGAGGGTGCGGCGCTTGCAATTTCCATCATGGAGCGCCTTGCAATGTACGGTGCAAAGATTGCAGCAACCACCCACTATGCAGAAATCAAGGAATATGCACTGCAGACCGAAAATGTCTGCAATGCAAGCTGTGAGTTTGATGTCGAAACCTTAAAGCCGACCTACCGTCTGCTGATTGGTATCCCGGGAAAATCCAACGCCTTTGCAATCAGCCAGCGTCTGGGACTGCCGGAGGAAATCATCGAAGCGGCAAAACAGAACATCTCGGCAGAAAAGACCCGCTTTGAGGATGTTCTGGCTCAGCTGGATGAGGCACGCCAGGCACTGGAAAAGGAAAAGGAAGAGGTGGACAGACTCAAGGCAGAACAGCTTGAGTCCAAACGAAACCTTGAACAGTACAAGCAAAAGACCTATAAGATGATGGAGCGCGAATTGCAGAACGCGCAGGAAAAAGCAAACCGAATCGTATCTTCGGCAAAAGCCGAATCGGCGAAACTGCTGGAAGAGCTCGACGATCTGCGCAAGCAGAAGGAGAGCGAGGAGTTCTCCAAGCTGGTGCAGGGTGCAAAATCGGTTTACAAGTCCAACATCAACCGTCTGGAGGATATTGCAAATCCGGTTATCGGAAGGATGAAGGAAGAATATGTTCCGCCGCGTCCGTTCAAGAAGGGCGACCTGGTTCTGGTCGTGCAGCTTAACGAGGAAGGCGTACTTCTTTCCGATCCTGACAGCTCCGGAAATGTACAGGTTCAGGCGGGTATTATGAAAACAAAAGTTCCGGTCAGCGATCTGAGACTGGTGGATAAAAAACGCCGCAGACAGATTGACCGCATGGAACGCAAGAATAACGGCGGTGTCACCAAGACACTGAAAGATAAATCGCAGCGCAGTGCAAGCAGTGAGATTGACCTGCGCGGACAGACCATCGAAGAGGGAATCATGATGGTCGATCAGTATATTGACAGTTGTTTACTCATGGGTATCAAAACCATCACCATCATTCACGGTAAGGGAACCGGTGCGCTGAGAAGCGCAATCCAGCAGCACCTGAAAAACCACAAAATGGTACGCACCTTCCGCCTCGGTGTCTATGGCGAGGGAGAAGATGGCGTAACGATTGCCGAATTAAAATAACCGGAATGTCCGGTGAGGAGTGGATGGAATTTGAGTGGAACAAGCGGCATATTAAAGTATGTTTCCAGCGAACATCTCGCTAGGAAGATTGATTTTCAGGGACCAGTTCCATCGACCAAGGAAGTGTACCGCAGAGCACTGAATATTGCGTGGCCTTCCGCAGCCGAAACGGTACTGGTCAGCCTGGTCGGTTCGGTCGATACCATCATGGTAGGCGGACTGGGACCGGCAGCAATTGCAGCGGTAGGACTGACCAATCAGCCGAAGTTTATTTTGCTTGCGCTGATTAACTCGTTAAACGTCGGTGTCACCACGGTTGTTGCACGAAGAAGAGGACAGGAAAACAGAGAAGGCGCACAGAAATGTGTGCGTGTCGCATTAATGATCACCTTCACACTTTCGCTGATTCTGGCGATTCTGGGATTTGTCTTTGCAGAGCCGATTATGAGCATTTCCGGCGCTGCAGCGGATACCATGCAGGACTCGATTGATTATTTTAGAATCCTGATGATCGGTTTTGTGCCGATGTGTATAGGACTTACAGTGAATGCAGCACAAAGAGGTGTGGGCAACACAAGAATTGCGATGACCACCAATTTGACCTCTAACGGCATTAACCTGATTTTTAACTATCTGCTGATTCATGGAAATCTGGGATTTCCGCGTCTGGAAGTAAAGGGTGCTGCACTGGCAACCATTCTGGGAAGTACCGTTGCGTGCCTGATGTCGATTCGTTCGATCCTGCCGCATGATACTTACCTGCACATCAGACTGAGGGATAAATGGCGGCTGGATAAAGAGACACTGGGCAGCATCTGGAAGATCAGCTACAGTGCAGTGATCGAGCAGCTGTTTATGCGTATCGGATTCTTTACTTACGTCAGAATCGTTGCAGGACTGGGTACCATCGCATTTGCAACCCACCAGATCTGCATGAACGTTATCAACCTTTCCTTCTCGTTTGGAGATGGATTCAGTATTGCGATTGCTTCGCTGGTTGGACAGTCACTGGGCGCAAAACGTCCGGACATGGCAAAGCTGTACGTAAAGGTGAACAAGGTATTGCTGTACGCAATTTCCGGCACCTTATCGGTTATCTTTGTTGTGTTCCGATACCAAATTATCGGACTGTTTACCGATGAAGCGGCAATTATTACCGAAGCGGGAACCTTGATGCTGATTATCGCAGCGACCACCGTTATTCAGACATCCGCACTTTCCTATACAGGATGTTTGAGAGGTGCCGGTGATGCACGATACATAGCTATTACGGCATTTATCAGTATTGCGATTATCCGCCCATTGTCTGCATGGGTACTTTGTTATCCGGTTGGCTGGGGACTAGTTGGTGCATGGATTTCGCTGTTTATTGACCAGTGCATGAGATGTATTCTCAACGGTACCCGTTTCCGCAAAGGAAAGTGGGCAGAAATCGAAGTATAGGCAGGCTGACCAGCTTGAAGCTGGACCCGGTTCGCGTTGTCGGTTTCGTGCAAACTTGAAAGTCTCGTTCTCGCGCAGGTCGCTTGCCTCCGGCTGCGCTCGGCAGCATGAAGCTGCACACAATTCGCGTTGTCGGTTTCGTGCGAACTTGAAAGTTTTGTTCTCGCGCAGGTCGCTTGTCTCCGGCTATGCTCGGCAGGCTGAGCCTGCATGCAATTCGCGTTGATGGTAGTTTCAATACACGGCGCTCGCTCGTTTGAGAATGGCGCAGCTGGCGGATGATTGTTGACGGTACCGGCTTGAAGCTGGACATTTCGTACAACAAACACACGAAAACAGGAAAGATAAAAACAAAGGACTTTACCGGAGTTAATCCGATAAGTAATATATATATTTTGGGAGGTATTTGTCATGGATGTTTTTAAAGTAGCAAATTACAAGGAATATCTTTTTGACACAGCAAAAACAATTTTTGGTATTGACAGCCCAAGCGGTTACTACCATGCAGTTGTAAAGGAAGTTGAGAAAATCGCAACCGGTCTGGGTTACAAATTCGAACAGATCGAAAAAGGCTGCGGTATCATCACCATCGACGGCGAAGACAACAGCAAAACTGTTATGCTTTCCGCTCACGTTGATACTCTTGGTCTGATGGTTCGCTCCATCACCTCCGATGGTAATCTGAAATTCACAAAGGTTGGCGGTCCAATCATGCCAACTCTCGACGGTGAATACTGCCGCATCCACACCAGAGATGGTCGTGTTTACACTGGTACTATCATTTCCGAAAGCCCGGCTGTTCACGTTCATCCGGATGCTTCCACCAGAACCAGAGATGAGGACAACATGATCGTCCGCATCCCTGGTTCTGGTTGAAGCATCC
>ENA-ORTH01002283-ORTH01002283.1-human-gut-metagenome-genome-assembly--contig:-NODE-2283-length-15917-cov-3.189825_pt1 | contig 15917 bp, 15 predicted proteins | sample MGYA00241914_ERZ509192 | MGnify/ENA primary metagenome ERZ509192 (study PRJEB26280, sample SAMEA2338826) | human gut metagenome | biome: human gut; feature: human-associated habitat; material: faeces... | reverse complement strand
CCGACACAATGCGCAAGTGCCGGATAGGAACGGCAAAATTTTTTACACTTCTATTGCTTCTTTATCACACATCAATAAAAGCTGCCGGTGGCAAACAAGCTGCTGATCATTTCGACGGACGGCCGCTCTGCCGATGGCGCTGATGCGCTGCAGAAAATCATTAAGGAGGCCAAGAAGGACGGCGTGACGGTGATCGGCGCAGGAATCGGCGCATCCCGCAGTGCTGTCGAAAAAGAGTTCGCCAACGCTTTTCTGGACGTTTCGGATATGGAGAAGATGCCGCAGCTGCTTGCGGGAATCGTGAAGCGGCACCTGCTGCGTTAAAACAATCAAAATAACCGCACCGGCCTAATCACGCATCCACGTGTTTAGGCCGGTCTTCTCGTATGAATAGACATTGACGAGAATGGCAAAAGCTAATAGAATAGAGACAGATACATCAATGCCCCGGCTTAAGTTGTGGGAAATTGTTAAGTGCAGCATAGGGAGATGATATTTTGACGCACAATGAACCAACGGTGTTGTTTCACGGGAGCGACAGTATCGTTTCGTACCCGGAGATACGAAAAACAAAATACACGAAAGATTTTTCATGGGGCTTTTATTGTACAAAGGACATGGAACAGGCGCGAAAATGAGCGAGGCGGCATGGAAAAAAATGGTGTTCTCAATCGTTATGCCTATCGTCCAAACCCGGCATTGCACATTAAAGTGTTCGATGGTATGAGTGATGAATGGTTGGATTTCATCGCGGAATGTCGTGCCGGAGCAATACACGAGTACGATATTGTAGAAGGCCCGATGGCAGATGACACAATATGGAACTATGTCAACGATTTTTTGGCCGGGAATATCAATCGGAATGCATTTTGGGCACTGGCACAGTTTAAGCATCCAACGCACCAGATCAGCTTTCACACGATACGAGCACTCGATTGCCTGACGTTTGAGAAGGGAGAACGCGTTGTATGAATGACAGGCAGAAAGACGATGTTTTTTATGTGTGCTGTCTGATAGAGTATGTGTCTCGCATTACAAAAAATCACCGATGGGAGGTAGTCCGCCGATTGGGTGCGGACGAGATTCATCGAATGCTTGACAATGCGGAGATCAATCACTGCCTGTCTTTTGAACAGGTCGGTGAGGAGATTGTGGAGCAATACAAAATTCCGGAGGGTGATTTTGACACGGTTGCAAAATGCGAATACACAGTGCCTGGCTATTTGGAAATTGGCAGAGTTTATCAGCAGCTTGTCTTGAGCATTGGCGCAAAGCAACGGCCAGAAGATGCAATTTATTCGGTTTTTGTATCTTTCATCAGTGATGCAATTTCGGATTTTAATACAAATGTGTATTATAGCAATCCAGACTATCTGCGCTGTTCCTTCCTTGAAGGGAAATTGCTCGCCTGAAACCGGGCGGCAGACGATATGCGCGATCTGGAAGTCTGTTTTTATAGTAGGGGCGGCCCACGCAGAGCCGCCCTTTTTCTTTTGCAAAAAAGGTCTTGCAGTTCTGTGCAAAGCCTTTAGACTAAAGATATAGCATAGGTTACATTGCAATCATACAATTTACAAACTGCAAACAAGGGCAGACCTTTCTTTTGAAGGGCCTGCCCTTTTTACATAGACGAAACAAAATCACAAACATATCAACGGAGGAAACAACAATGGAAAATGCACAGAAAAATCCGCAGACCCTGCAGGAAGCCCTGCTGGAAACGCTCCGCAAGCTGGCGGGCATCAACGAAGTGGAGGGATTCGATCCGAGGCTGCTGGTCGCCTGCTACAAAAACGAGAGCGGAGAAGAAAACCTCTATCTCCCGGCGGAACCGGCGATGCTCTGGTTCAGGCTCAAGTACCCACATGGCCGGCTGGAGCAGGTTGCTACCCGCGTGACGGACAGCATGGCGACGGTCGAGGGCCGAGTGTTCGACGAAAACGGTGCAATGCTTGCAAACGCGTTTGTGACGCGATACCGCAGCGATACCGACCAGTTCGGAAAGGATTATGTCCAGAACGCCGGCACCTGCGCGATTCGCAAGGCGCTTGGGAACTGCGGCTTTGGAACACCCGCCACGGCGGAGTTTATCGAGGGTGTCACCGTCGTTTACGACAGGAATGCCGCGCCGGAGCAGCCCGTTGACAGCGGCGCCGCCGTCAAGCGCCTTACGCCGCCGCCCGCGCCGAAGAAGCGGAAAGCAGCGGAAACTGTGGCAACGGCCGAAACCGCGCCGCAGCCCGAACCGGATAAACCGGCAAGGCCCCGCGACATCTCTATGGCGGAGGACGTGCCGCCTGCGCCTGCACTGGCTGAGGCCGAAAAACCGAAAACGGCACCGGTGCCGCCACCCGTTATGAAACCGGCCGCGCAGAGCGTCAAGGCTCCGTCCACATTGGATGAGGCGATGGCCTTTGTCGTCCCGACCGGGCGGTATGCCGGAAAGACTTTTGGGCAGCTGATCGAGGAAAAGGAAAATGACGCCATCCGTTATTTCCTGCGCCCGCTCTATGCCGGAAAGCCGATCCAGCAGGCCGCAAGGATGGTGGCCGGGCAGTACGGTCTGTAAACGCATAAAACAAAAAGGTGAACCGCCAGTCGCAGTAAGTGACTGGCGGTTTGCTGTACATCGCAGGAGGAAAAGAAAATGTGTCACACGTCGGAGTTTGGTATCACGATCTATGATGTGCTGACTCTCGGCGGCGCACAACAGGTCGGGACACCGTCGCGAAAAGGTGAAATCAAGGTGCTTTGCCCGCACGGTGTGAAAACCTCAAGGGGGAAAACGGCTACCTTTGATGTAAACCTCGCGAAGAGCAATTTCAAATGCTACCGGGAATGCACTGATTGCATCGGCCACGGAGGGATGCTCGACCTGTATAACCTGTTGTGCGGGAGTGGGGCAGACCGGAAAACAGCCTATGCGGAAATCGTGAGCAAACTGAAATACGGTGATTTGCCAAAGAGCGAACGGCTGGCAGAGCCTGCTTTCGTTCCGCAAAAAATGCAAGGGAACGCCGCAGACGCACCCGTATTGGACAAAGCGTACAGAGCATTTCTCGCCACATTGACGCTCAGTGAAAGACACCGCGCCAATTTGCTGTCGCGTGGGTTGACGGAACGGGCAATTCAACAGGGATTGTACAAGAGCGTGCCGCAGGGGCAGGCAATGTGGAAAAAATCACTCGACGCGCTGGAAAGACAGGGAATCATGCTGCAGGGCGTGCCGGGCTTTTACAGGAAAAATGGAAGATATTGCGCCGCGACATTCCGCAGCGGGTTCTTTATTCCTTACTTCGATGAGAAGGGACGCATCTGCGGGATGCAGATCCGGTTCGACACGGTAAAGGAAAGCGACAAGCGGTATCTGTGGTTTTCTTCGGCGGGCTATGAGGACGGCTGTTCCGCCCGGAACATCACCTCCTATGGTGCGCCCAGCCAGATGCCGGTGGTGGATTCAGGTCGCCTTGTTTTTGTGACAGAAGGCGCCTTGAAAGCCGCTGCAGCAAACGCGCTGGACGCAAAGCACCATCCGATCATTGCCATCGGCGGCGTGAGCTGCTACGGGCAGTGGGAAGAAACGTGCCGGTATCTGCAAAGCAAGAATATCCGATTTGTCGCGGACGCGTTCGATTCCGACCGGGAAACGAATGCCAGCGTACAAAAATCGCTCGAAAAGTTATACAGCATCGCGGCACAATACGGGATTCGGATGCAGCGCTGCGACTGGGGAACGGCGCAAAAAGGCGTCGATGATTTCCTGCTTGGTGCGGCCGTCCAAACAGACGATGGCGTGATACTGTCGTCGCTGTGGGATCCCAGAAAATTCGTGCCGCCGGTACGATACATCAAAAAGAATATGCCGGCGATGTTCAAGCCGCCGGTAAAAAAGCCGAAAATTGCATAATAATGGAGGGAAATGACAATGGCGAACGAGAGAGATTTTATCTGGCAGCAGCAGGGCGCAAGTTCGTTTGTGAAAATCAAGATGGACTGGGCGCGGTTCGGCAAAATCCATTTCAGCTTCGTGCAGCACAGCGGCAAGCCCGCCTGCAAGCAGGTCGCCAGCATTGAGGCGGCGCTGAAAGTGGACGGCGGCGATGGCGCGCTGTATCTGGCAGAGGCGGTGAAGAACAACACGATGGAGCGCAGGCGAGCCAAAGCGCTGGAGGATCAGAAAGCGTCCGGAGCAAAATACCCGGCGCCGATGTTCACCTCTATGGGCGGCACGACGGCCCAGCGCTCCAAAACCGGGCAGTGCGTGTTCCGTCAGGTTTCGCTGGTGCCCGGCATGAAAACCGACTATGCGCTGCAGGTCGTTGAGGCCGACGGGGAGCAGACCGCTACCGGCGGCATTTCCATGAAAAAGGGCGCGCAGGTCACGCGCATCACAGTCGGCTTGAAACGAGAGGAATTGCTCTCGATGGCGAGCGCGATCCTGATGGCGTGGCAGGCGTACATGATCGCCAGCAGCGCCTACGGTACGCTCGGCGCAAAGCCCTATGCCGATGTGCAGGACGCTGATGAGCCGGATGTGTCCGCGAATCGCCAGATGCCCGTGAAGGTCGTTACGACCACGGCCTCGACGGCATGGGTGATTTACGACAGCCTCGGAGAGACCTTTGAGGTTGCCGTTAGTCATGACGCGGCGATTCTGTGTGTGCAGGAAAGCATCACGGTTCTGCGAAAAACCGGGCAGTGCTACTCCCGCAAGGATAACGCTGAATACAATGCGGTCAAGACCGCGATCCAGACGGATTGCGATGAGCTGCCGTCCATCACCTTGTATGGCAAGGACAATACCACCTGCGAGGTGATCGTTGTCAAGCGCACGATTCGCAAGTCCCCGCAAGAAACCCAGTTTCCCAGTGGACAGGCGTCGTAAAGCCCAGCTGCCTCAAATATAACAACATCCCCATTTCGAAAGTCCCCGCACCGTACTTGGTTGCGGGGATTTTTCGATTTAGGTTGAATTTATCCTAAAAACGGCGTATACTATATACAAGAGGTGAGAAAAATGCTGGTGAACACGAACAGTTTGTTTTCTATGTCAGAGGCAAATCAAAATTTTTCGCGTATAGCAAGAGAGGTTGATGAGAAGGGGACGGCTGTTATCTTAAAAAACAATGTCCCTCGCTATTTAATCATCGACTTTAGCCAAGCGGAGAGTGCACAGGCTGCCGAAGATGAGGATGTCATGGAGATTTCCAAGAGGCTGATCCAGAAGAACAGAGCAGCATACGAGGTGCTTGCCAAGTGAAAAGGTTGAGCAAGCGCCAAGTTGTCATGCTCCACGAGCAGTTAATCCGCGAAACGGGAGGTACTGCCGGAATCCGTGATGATGGCTTGTTGGAATCCGCGCTGGAAGCCCCTTTTCAGGAGTTCGGCGGCGTATCCGTCTATCCGTCGGTGCAGCAAAAGGCCGCAAGGCTGGGTTTTGGGCTGGTTAAAAACCATCCCTTTGTAGATGGAAACAAGCGGATCGGCGCACACGCCATGCTTGTGTTTTTGGAATTAAACGGTATCGAGCTTAACCATACCTCGGAGGAACTTTCGGAAATCATCTTAAAACTGGCTGCGGGCGATGCGGATTTGCAAAGCCTGCTTTCATGGATTTTGGAGCATCAAGCATGAACCGTCGTTGCCCGCTTCCTTTGGGAGGCGGGCTTTTCTTTTGCCGGCACACGAAAAAGAGGCACGGAGCTATTGAGAATTTGTGCAAAGCTCGTATGATAGATTTAACAGAATCATGAGCATTTCCAGATAGATAGCAGGGCGAAAGGAATTTACAAAAATGGGAAAAAAGCTTGTCATTGCCGAAAAGCCGATGCTGGCAAAGGCAATTCTGGACGCGATTCCCGGCACGGCGAAGTCCATAAAGGCGGGAGAGCGCGTTTTCTATACGGAAAAAGGGGATTATCTTGTGGTTGCGCTGGCGGGCCATGTGCTGCAGCTCAAGGAGCCGGAGGACTATGACCCAAAATACAAAAAGTGGACGCTGGAAGACCTGCCGATTTTCTTCCCGGATTGGGCGGCCGTTCCGGCGCAGGGAAAAGGCAATATTGTAAAGTGCGTGAAAAGCCTGCTGCCGCAGGCGGACAGTGTGATCCATGCGGGCGATGTGGACGACGAGGGCCAACTGATTGTGGATGAGCTGCTGCGCTACTGCGGTTATCGCGGCAAGGTGCAGCGGCTATATACCAGCGACACATCAACAGCCGCACTCAAGAAACGGCTTGGGATGCTGGAGGACAATGCAAAATGGGAGCCGCTGGGAGTTTCAGCCTATGCGCGCAGTGTGACGGACAAGACGTTCGGCATCAACTTTTCCCGCCTCTATACAAAGCTGAACGGCACACTGCTGACGGTCGGCAGGGTGCAGACCCCGGCGATGGGCTTGGTTGTCGCCCGTGATGAGGCAATCGAAAACCATGTGGCGCGCAAATATTATGCGCTGGAAGTTCAAGCCGAGATCGACGGCCGCCAGCCGTATATCCCGGCAGAATTTATCCCGACAAAGGGCAACCCGCTGCTCGGCGAAGAGGATAAGGTCTGGGAACGCAAGGGGCTTGAGAAAGTGCTTGCCGAGTGCAGGGAAAAGAGTTTCCCGGCCAAGGTATCAAAGAAAGAAGAAACAGAAGCCCCGCCGCTGCCGTTCAATCTGAACAAGCTGAACCTCTATTGCAGCTCGCGCTGGGGCTACGACCCGCAGCAGGTAATGGAAATCACACAGAGCTTGCGTGAAAAATATCGGGCGATCACCTACAACCGGTCTGACAGCCAGTATCTGACGACGGAACAATTCCGGGAAGCGCCCGGCACTGTATCACGGGCGCTTGCAAACCTCGGTATGCAGATACCGGAAATCGACACGAGCCGGAAATCCAGATGTTTCGATGATTCCAAGGTATCAGCGCACACGGCCATCATCCCCACGAATGAAAAGGTAAATGTGGGAGCCATGACGCGGGCGGAGCAAAATGTCTACAAGGCGATCTGCGGACACTACCTGATCCAGTTCATGCCGGGGTGTAAAAAGCGGAAGACGAATCTGCGCATCGACTGCCCGCAGGGCACATTTTCGGCCACCTCGGTTGAAGTCATCGACAAGGGTTTTAAGGCGGTCATCCGCGCCGGCAGTGAAGACAAGGCGCCCGGCGCGCTGTCCGGCTTTGCGGCGGGAGATTACAGGGCCTGTATCATGGACGGCAGCGTTACGGAGCATGAAACGACGCCCCCGCGCCGGTATACCAAGGCAACGCTGGCCGCCGACATGAGCAGCGTGGCAAAATATGTGCAGGACCCCCAGATAAAAGCGACACTGATCCGCAAAGACGATGGCAAGGAAGGAGAGAGTGGGTCCATCGGCACCGGCGCGACGCGCCCGGCAATCATTGAGGGGCTTGTTAAGCGCGGATTCCTGCGCGAGGAAGGCAAGTATGTCATCTCGACCGAGCTGGGACGACAATTTTACCGAGCACTGCCGGATGCAATCAAGAAACCGGATGTGACGGCGGAATGGTGGCTGATTCAGGAAAATATCAAGGACGGCAAGGCCCGGCCAGAGGACTTGTTCAAAAAGGTGCTGGCGGATTTTGAAACAGTGCGCCGGAGCGTCGGGACATCGCGGGCCGTGAGCGCCGCAACGGCAGACAAATCAGCCGGCCGTAAAACAGTGGGCGTTTGCCCCCGGTGCGGAAAACCCGTCGTCGAGGGAAGCAAGGGCTTTGGATGCAGCGGTTATAAGGACGGCTGCGGCTTTGTGCTCTGGATGACCGGAAAATACGGCGCGCATAAGGTACTGGGGGATTCCGGGAAAAAGGTGACATCGGCAATGGCAGAAAAACTGCTCTCTAAAGGGAAAGTGCTGGTGAAGGGGCTAACCTCTGCCAAAGGAACGAAATACGACGCATGGGTCTGCATGGAGGATACCGGGCGCGGCGTCTTTCTAAAGTTGAGTTTCGACGACCTGCCGCAAAAGAAAGGAAAGAAACGTGGAACAAACTGAAATCGTTGATGTCCGGAGAGAACGGAAAAAGAAAATCACGCAATGGGCGAAAGAAGAAATCGGCGCATGGATGCCGGTGATCCTTGCGGTGCTTATCGTTATTTTGCTCTCCAAAACAGTATGGCTGTGCGCGACGATCCCGACCAAATCCATGTATCCGACTCTGCCGGCGCCGTGTTTTGTGTTCAGCTCCCGCGTTGCCTATTGGAACCATACGCCGCAGCGCGGTGATATTGTTCTGTTTTACCGGGGAAACGGGGAGAAAACCGTCTACGCCAAACGGGTGATTGGACTGCCCGGCGATGTGGTCGATATTGTCCACGGGCAAACCTATATCAATGACGAGTTGCTGGATGAACCGTATCTTGCGGAGACGCCCGACCCTACGGTGGAGCTGCGCTTCATCGTCCCGGAGGGCAACTACTTTATGATGGGCGACAACCGCAACCATTCCTATGACTCGCGGTATTGGGCAGAACATTTTGTGCCGGAAGAAAATATCATCTCACGGGTGAATCCAAAATGGGTGATACCACTTGCCAGCAACAAAAAAGAAGAAAATTGAGCCGTATGCGTCTTTACAATCTGTGCAAAGTCTTTACTATAAGAGTATAGCATAGATTCCAAAGCAATCATCATTCACAAACTGCACGAGGGCAGACCTTTCTTTCAGAAGGGTCTGCCCTCTTTATATATATACAAAAAACAAAAAACCGAACATCACAACAAAAAACGGAGGATTTACTTAACATGGAAAACGCACGGAATTTTGTCCTTGACAACGCCGAAATCAGCTTTACCGACTACAACGAGATGCGCGCCTTTGTGGAGGAACGCGAGAAGAACACCGAGTGGCTGGAACAGGGTGTGCGCGAGCTTGTTTTTGGCGCGCTGCACGAGGAACCTCTCTGCGCGCCGGTGTATGCCGAAAAGATGCACGTCTCGCAGGAGGCTATTGAGGACACGATGGCCGGAGCCGGGCTGAAGCTGACCGTTTCCAGCGGAACGCGGCCGGTGGGAGCCAGCGCTGTGGCGAGCATCATCAACAGGGCCGGCCTGCAGGCTGCGGGCTGGAAGAAGCTGCGCAACGGGAATCTTGAGTCCCTGAAAAGTGTGCTGAACATGCTGATGGATGTCAGCAGCGGCGCCGTCCACATCAAGGTGGCGGACGAAAAGATTCGCGCGGTGCATTCCGGGAAGTATACGGCACTCCGCGCCGACCGGCTGCTGGATATGGTGAAAGGGTATTTCGACCGGGAATGGCCGAACGCGACGTTTGAGGAGGGCTATTTCTCCCACGAGCGGATGCAGGAGGTCATCGACTTGGCACAGTACAAGGACGACTTTTTCGGACGTATCCCTACTGGCATCTTTCAGTCCGCGACTCCGGCGTTTGTGGTCTACTCGTCCGATGTCGCCACGAGCGCTGTCACGCTGGTTCCGAGCATGAAGCTCGGCGGTGTCTGCGCCCCGATGACGAAGGCTGTCAAGATCGAGCACATGGGCGAAGACCTTGAGGCCCGTGTTTCGGACGCGCTGGCAATGATCCTCGCGTATTTTCAGGGCGCCGTTGCCGACATGCAGGCGTTGGAGAACGTGGAGGTCAAATATGGGACAAACGCGCTCAAGCGCCTGCTGAAGGACGGCGGAATGCCGAAAAAGTGCGCTTGGGAAGCCATTGAGGGGTTTGACGGTATGTACGGCAGCAGTCCTGTGACCGCAATAGAAATCTACCTTGCGGCCGTGGACGCCTACAGCGCCGTGCTGCGTGAGTTTCCGCAGGATAAGAAAAAGATCCTTTTGGCCGCAGACTGTGTAGCCCGCGTTGCAAACGCCCGCTGGTCCGACGTCGATAAGGCCGGGGAGGTGAAATTTTAATTTGAGCATCAAGCCCAAAACAGTGTTTATCGTTCTCATCGTGCTTTTCCTGCTCTTTGTGTTTAGCCCGATGATGCGGTGAGCGGCAGCCCGGAGTTGGTAACATCTGACTCCGGGCTGCTTTTTGATGAACAGGGAAAAGGAGTGAGTTTCAATGTCTACTTATGACGGAACACAAAAAGCGAACAGTGGCTGCGCACAGAACATCCCATATCATATCTTCCGCACGTCGTATGTCGATAATCTGCGGCAGGATGCTCTGGCGATGGCGAGCAGCGAGGCAATCGCGTTTTGCGACGTTGACAATTTCAGTGGGCCGGAAATTGAGTGTGACGCAAGCACACTGACGGAAGACGAGTGGCAGAAACGCCGCGCGCATACCATCGGCGGCTCGGACTGCGCAGCGATCTTCGGCGAAAACAGGTACAAGACGAATCTGGACGTGTACTACGAGAAAATCGGGCAGCAGCCGGTATTCGCACAGGAGGAAACGCCGGAATCCCGACTTAACAAGCTCTGGGGCCATATCGCGGAAGAATATATCAAACAGTGGATAGCGGAGCGGTATCCGTACTGTGAGATTTTCTATGACACAAACATATACCGGTATCCCGAAAAACCGTATATCACCGCCAACATCGACGGCATGATGCGCAAGCCCGACGGCAGCTATTGCCTGTTGGAGTTCAAAACCGCGAACAGCATGAAAAAGGGCGAATGGGAAAACGGAAATGTGCCGCCGCAGTATATCTATCAGGTGCGGCAGTACATGGCGATTCTGGGCGTCTGGGAGTGCATCGTCGTCTGTATGTTCGACCGCGACAACGTTGTCGCCAATACTGTCGTGCGGGATCTCGATGAAGAAATGCGCATCATCGACGGGTTGGATGAGTTCTGGAACGATCATGTTCTGCCCCGTATCCCGCCCGAACCGCTGGGGACGGCAGACGGCATCATCAGCACCCTACAGCGCTATGGAGGCCCGGCTAATCCGCGTGCTGACCGTGTGCGGCTTACCGGCGACGAACTGGAAGAACTTTGCCGCCAGTGTGTTGAAATGTCGCTGGAGAAAGCCCGCGCTAAGAAAATGGCCGATGAGGTCGATGCGCGCTGAAAGGAATTGAGCATTGGCTTGATTGCCGCGCTCGGCAACGCGACGGACGGTGCTTTGACCTCTGCCGATGGCACAACGGAATACCAGATCAGGTACAGACCGAGAAAAGCACCCAAGAAAGTCGATTTTGACATGCTGCAAGCGCGATACCCGGACGCCTTTGCTGCCTGTGTTTCGCAGGAGGCTGAGGGCAGCCGGACGTTCGGTATCAAAGCAATCGCCCGCAATTAACAATCATCCGCCCGGCCGGGCGGATACATAAGGAGGAGTAACAAATGCTGAGATTGGACACGATCCACGAACAGGTGCATATGCTGCTGATGGAAGCCCTTGAGGGCGAATACCTCGACCCGGAACAGACGCTGTATGTCAATCTCGATGAGCGTATGGCGGGCATCGAGGAGGACAGCATGGCCGAAGCGTGCTATGCGTGGGATACCATGACGGGGGAAGATTTTCTGAACGCTGTTGTGGCACACCATGTCAGCGAGTACGGCGGGTATCAGGCAGAGATTCCGTGTTTTGAGACGCTGTGCGAAAGCGTCGTCATGTGGTGAGGCCGCAAAAAGAAAATAGCCCTTGCAATCCTATGCAAAGCCCTTATGCTAAAAGCATAGCATAGATTCCAAGACAATCATCATTCACAATCTGTTATACAAGACGGACTTTCCTGTTTGGAAAGTCCGTCTTTTCACATATATAAGCGTAAATATCAAAAAATCTAAGGAGGTACATAATAATGGCTCAGATAATTCGCTTGGAATGTACAACGGGCGGCCACAACAAGTTTTACGAGATGACCGAGAACGGCGACGGCACCTTTACCGCGCGGTATGGGGCAATCGGAACGTCAGGCGCGACAAAAACCTATCCGATGAGCAAATGGCCCAGCATCTACAACGAGAAGATTCGTAAAGGGTATATCCACCTGCCAAATCAACCAATGTATCAAAGACCGTCAAAGAACAGCGGCGGTCCAAAATACGGTTTTACGGGCGAAACGAGAATTATCCCCGGCACTACGCGCACCGCCTACCGAATCGTATCAAGGATAGACTTTACCGCTGGCGACGGCAGTGAAGTCCATGCCGGTGACAAAGGCGGTTGGGCTGAACAGGACGGCCTCCTGTCCCAGAATGTCGATGACTCCAGCTGGGTTGCGGACGAGGCAATTCTCTACGGGGAGGCTGTTGTGAAAAACGACGCCGTGATAAAAGACGTTGCTATGGTTTACGGCCACGCGACCGTAAGTGATTTCGCAGTGGTGAAGGACGACGCCAGTGTCTGCGACCACGCGGTTGTCACCAACTACAGCGTTGTCTATGGCAACGCGGTCATCTTTGGCAGGGCGATAATCAACAAAGCGTGGGTAAACGCAGACATTGGCGGAGACATCACGGTCGGCGAAAGCGAATGGCTCGATGAAAATCTCATACTTTAACACCATGAGAAAGGAAAATACATGGAAAACGTACTTACAAGTATTGTCTCTTATCCTGAACGCGGCGAGGGCGGCAGCAACCGGTATCGCGGCAACTGCTCCCCGAAGCTGATTGAAGACCTGCTCGGTTTTTTCAAGCCGGCGGAAATCTGCGACTATATGTGCGGCAGCGGCACCACAAAGGCCGCCGCCGACAAGATGGGCGTTGTAAGTCATCTGTACGACCTGCACAGCGGGTTTGACCTGATGAACAGCGACATCCCAGAACGCCCAGAATGTATCTTTTGGCACCCGCCGTATTGGGACATCATCAAGTATTCCGGCGTCATGTACGATGCGGACGAGGTAAAGCAGCGGTATGGGTACGACCCGACGCAGCACGACCTGTCCCGCATTGCCACATGGGACGAGTTTGTCTCGGCCATGAACTATGCGATGATGAAACAGTTTGCGGCCCTCGAAAAAGGCGGCCGGATGGCGGTTCTGATGGGGGACATCAAGAAAAAAGGCCGATTGTACAGCATGATTGCGGAAATCGCAAAGCCCGGCACGCTGGAAAACATCATCATCAAGGCACAGCACAACTGTGTTTCGGACAGGACACAGTACAGCGGCCGTTTCATTCCAATTTTGCACGAGTATGTGATGATCGTCCACAAGGACGGCGCGCTGCAATACCCGGTTCTGCTCACTGCAAAGAAGGAAGCGGACATCCGGGATATGCGCTGCGCAACGTGGCGGGATGTGATTGCCGAGGTTCTGCAGCAGTACGGCCACGCCGCTTCTCTGACAGACATCTACCAGTCGGTAGAACCTCATCGGAAAGCGCAGTCCAACAAATTCTGGCGGGAGAAGGTACGACAGACGCTGCACAGCTATCCCAACAGTTTTTGCCAGAACGGCGACGGGGCATGGACGCTCTGCAAAGGCCAAAAAGTCGCTTGACTGGCTGTGCAAAGCCGTTAAACTGGTGGTATAGCATAGATCCCATATTGCAAAAAATTCACAACCTGTCAACAAGGGCAGACTTTCCGTTTTGGAGAGCCTGCCCTTTTAACATATATAAGCAAAAATATCAAAAATCAAAAGGAGATTGGAAACATGAATACTTTTTCGATTATCACAGGGGAAATCCAGAAAGAGTTTGAGCAGCAGAATCCCGCAACGGAGGGCTTGCCCAATATCTGCGGATACATGGGCCGGGCCTGTCGCCAGATGGAAAAAGAGGAGGGTGCCAACCGTGCCAACTGCACGACGTGCCCGCTGGCCCAGTTTGCCCGCATGAAAGAATTGTACCGTGTGCTGGACGAGTGGTCGGACGCTTACTACAACAACGACGCGCCGCTCGTGACGGACGAGGAATACGACCGGCACATGCAGGAGCTGAAACGTCTGGAATCGGCACATCCAGAATGGATCGCCGAGGACAGCCCGACACAGAATGTTGGCGGCAAGCGCGTGCTGGGCATCCCTGTCACGCACACGGTTCCGATGCTGTCGCTGGAGGATGTTTTTGCCCGCGAGGACGTGGAAGACTTCGTACGCACTGTACAAAGTGTAGACCCGCAGGCCGTGTTTTCCGTTGAGGAGAAAATCGACGGTCTGAGTTTGTCCTTGGAATACCGGGATGGGAAGCTGGTTCGTGCTTCTACGCGTGGCGATGGGCACGAGGGCGAGAATGTCACCGAAAACGTCCGGCAGATGAAAGATGTACCGCAGATGATTCAGGACGAGTTCATCCAAGACGCCTCCGGCGGCTATTTCGAGGTGCGCGGCGAGTGTTATATGAGCACCGATGATTTTGAGACCGTGAACGCCCGGCTGCTGGGAGAGGGCAAAAACCTGTTTGCCAACGCCCGCAACTGCGCGGCAGGAACGCTGCGGCAGGCAGACCCCGCAATCGTTAAAGAACGCGGGCTGAGTCTGTTTGTCTTTGACACGCTGCAGCCGAACGCCGCACTGTCGGAACTTTCGCACGGAGCCAGGCTCAATCTTCTGGAAAGCTGGAAATTTCCCTGCGTCGCACGCATCACATGTCACAGCGCACAGGAGGTCTGGAACGCAATCGAGGCCATTGGAGAACGGCGCACAAAACTGCCCTATGGCATTGACGGCGCCGTTGTCAAGGTGTGCGGCAATGCACTGCGTCAGCGGCTCGGAACGCGCACCAAGACGCCGAAATGGGCCATCGCCTATAAATACCCGGCGGAGGAAAAAGCCACGGTTCTGCGTGAAATCCAGCTGCAGACAGGACGCACTGGGCGCGTGACGCCGGTTGCGGTGTTCGACCCGGTGCAGCTTGCTGGAACAACCGTGCAAAAGGCTACGTTGAACAACGCCCAATATATCAAGGCGCTGGACTGCCGCGTGGGGGATACCATTGTCGTGTACAAGAGCGGCGATATTATCCCGCAGGTGCGCCGTGCGGAAACGTCGAAACGCCCAGCGGATGCTGTCCCATTCGACATGATGAAAATGACCTGCCCTGTGTGCGGCGGGGCATTGGCGAGTGAAAACGGCAGCGTCGATTTGTACTGCCAGAACCCGGTGTGCCCGGCCAAAGCTGTGCAGCGCATCATCTTTTTCGCGTCGAAACCCTGCATGGACATCGACGGGCTTGGCCCGGTTCGCGTGCAGGAGCTGGTTGAAAACCGGTTCATCGAAACGCCCGCTGACTTGTACAGTCTTCATGTTGAGAAAACAGGGCTGACAGAGATGTACGGCGAAAAGACGGCAAAGAAGCTGCTGGACGCCATTGAAGAGTCGAAGAAGCGCCCCGCAGACCGCGTTCTGAAAGCGCTCGGCTGGCGGAACGTCGGCGGCCATGTGGCGCGCACACTGCTGGGATTCTATGGCGGTATCACCGAGCTGTTCGATTGCAAAGAGCAGGTATCTCAAAGCGTGGCCGGTTTGCCCGGCATCGGACAGGGAATTGCTCAAAATATCGCGGAGATGCTCAAGGACGCCGAGATGAGAGAACAGGTGAGACGTTTGGCCGAGGCCGGCGTGAATATGGCCTATGCCGCGCCGGCAGACAACGCTGATACGACACCTGTGTTTACTGGCAAAACCTTTGTCATCACCGGCACTCTGCCGTCTATGAGCCGAGACGAGGCCAAAGCCTATATCGAGACGCGCGGCGGCAAGGTTTCGGGCAGCGTGTCCAAAAAGACGGACTATCTGCTTGCGGGCGAGGCTGCCGGTTCCAAGCTGACGAAGGCAAAAGAGCTTGGCATCAAGGTGATCTCGCAGCAAGAATTGGAAAAAATGGCGGATTAAAAAATGACTTGCGTTTCTGTGCAAAGTCCTTAGGGAACCTCTGAACAAATCGCCTTCATTCAGCGCCGAGCGAGAAAATAGACGATTACCGCTAGGTTCAAGCGATTCAGTCGGAAAATAGCCAGTATTCCTTTGCATTTCCGCCCCATTTCCTGAAAAAGGGCAGACTGCCCCTATATCAGGTTGTGGAAAGTTTT
>ENA-ORTH01002282-ORTH01002282.1-human-gut-metagenome-genome-assembly--contig:-NODE-2282-length-15934-cov-5.734744_pt1 | contig 15934 bp, 14 predicted proteins | sample MGYA00241914_ERZ509192 | MGnify/ENA primary metagenome ERZ509192 (study PRJEB26280, sample SAMEA2338826) | human gut metagenome | biome: human gut; feature: human-associated habitat; material: faeces... | reverse complement strand
GAATTAGAAGGTGGGGGTTACAGCTCACCGCCGGAGAGGACCGGGGTCAGGTCCTCAAAGTTGGAGAAGCTGGGATAAGAGATGCGCACATCATCGCCGGTGGCGTTGACATCCATCTGCATATCCATCTGGAGCTTGGCAGTAATCTGCGCATTTTCGGTCTCCGTGACAGGCAGGCCCAGCACCAGATCCAGGTCGAAGTCCGCGGTGCAGGACTCCAGCTCTCCGTCGGAACCGACGGTGTAGACGTATGTGCAGCTCTGCAGATCTGCGGTGAGGTCCACCGGGCTCTCCATGGCGGCAAGCTCTTCCTGCAAGGCCGTCAGCAGATCCTCCAGAAGGCTGTTCAGGCTGTCATCCATCTTCATGGTGTATACGGTGCGGGAGCCCGTGCGGGAGACGTCGATGGAGTCGATCATGGGCAGCATCATGCTGTTCATCTGGCCGCTGATCTGCAGCATCTCCTGGTAAAACTCCGCGAACCCGTCCATGTTGCCAACCGGATATTTGTACCGGTCTGTGGTTCCGTCCATCTCCTCCTGGATATAGACCCAGCCGTCCTGCATCCACTCCTGAACAGAGACTTGATCCTGCATGGTCACATCGGGGCCGGCGCCTGCCGTGTTGGATTCCATGTTCATGTTCATGGAAATGGCCAGCTGGAGCGGGTCTTTCAGAATCATCTGGATGCGGCCGTTTCCGGAGACGGCCACGGACATGGTTTCGTGGATGGTCTCGGTCCCATCGGAGCCGTCAACGGCAATGTCCATCCCCATATTCATGGTATAGTCCGCGTCGATGCCGGTGGAGGAGGCCTGGCTGGCGGCGGTCAGGGCCCGGTAGGCCTCGATTTTCTCGGTAATGGGCCGGGCGGCCTCGGCGTCAATGGCGCCGCTCTCCACCAGGCTGGCCAGCAGATAGGTGCTGCCGTCCTTGAGATCAGCGCCCAGGGCCTGGTAGGTGACGGCAGCCAGATCGTCCCGCAGGAAGGGGGCGGCGTCCAGCATGGAGAGGTTGAACAGGCCGTGGAGCATGGCGAAGTCCAGCGTGTCTGCGTACAGGAAGTCCACGCCGTCCTCATAGCCTAGTGCCCGCAGCAGGAAGGCGCAATACATTTTTGCGCTGCACGGACTGGATGCGCCGAAAGTGGTGGCGGAGGTGCCGTTGGTGATGCCTTGGCTGTACAGCCAGGCGACGGAGGGGGCCGCGGTTTCGCTCACGTCGGTGAAGGGCATGGAGATCTCTCCCGCCTCATAGGCGGCTTTGGCCTCGTCCTCGGCGCCGTAGAGCCGCACCAGCATGATGGCGGCCTCGGAACGGGTAGGGGCGCGGTCCATCAAAGCCGCCGGCGGTGCCCCGGAACACGCCGATGGCGGACAATTCCTCCGCAACGGAGTCGTAGGAAGAGGCGGAGGCGGTCCCGGCCATTGCCGCAGTCAGCAACAAGGTCGCGGCCAGTATGGTCAGAATGCGTTTCATGGTCAACGCTCCTCTCTTTTTTGGTGGAAGAATTTCCACTGATTACTGCTATCTTACGCCGGGCGGAGAGAGCCGTCAAGAGCAGGGAACATGATTTATGGAAAAAGGGCTGGTATTTCCCGCCGGTTCCCGGTATAATGTACCCAAATGGTTTCTCTTTCCCCATTTTTCCAAACAGCTGTGATCGGCTGGGGCGAGGCGGGAAAGCAGAATCATTGGGAGAAAGCGCGTCCGGCCAAAGGGCTGACACGGGGCAACGGAGCAGGTGCCGTGAATCCCGGCGGCCTATGCATGGATCCGGCGGAGAGAGCAAAATTGCGGCTCTTTTGCAGCCTGCCCGCTGTTCTGGGCAGCCGCTGGACGAGCTGTTTGGCAGGATGGAAAAGAGGAGAGACCATGCGCAAGCTGGCCGCGTTCACCGTGTCCTTCGCTCTGGGGATCTGTCTGGCCCAGTATCTGCTGCCGGAGAGGCTTCTTCTGCCCGTGGCGGCAGTTTTCTTTGCCGCGGCCTGCCTCGCCCTGCTGCTGCCGGGACTTTGGCGGAAGCGGGTGTTGCTGGTGGGCACGGGGCTGGCCCTGGCCCTGGGGTGGAACTGGCTGTACAGCTATGCTGTACGGGCGCCTCTTGCGGCCCTGTCCGGCAGCGAGGGCACCGCTTCCATGACTCTTTTGGAGTACGCCGTCCCCACGGACTACGGCGCCAAGGTGACAGTGAAGCTGGAGGGGGTTCCCCTGGGCAAGGTGGTCTGCTACGGCGGGGCGGACCTGCTGGACCTGGAGCCGGGCCAGACGGTGGCGGCACAGGTGAAATTTCAGGATTCCGCCCGGCTTCGGGAGGATACCATTACCAACTTCACCGCTCAGGGAGTGTTCCTGCTGGCCTACCAGCGGGGAGACGAGGCCGTCTACGGTGAGGGATCCGCCGGCTCGCCACGGTGGTGGCCCGCCCATGCGGCCCGGGCCATGCAGAACCGGGTGACGGCGCTGTTTGACGGAGATGAGGCCGCGTTCCTCAGCGCCATCCTCACCGGGGACACGTCCGGATTGTCGGAAGAAGCCCGGTCCGACCTGTCGGAGGCGGGACTCAGCCACATCCTGGCCGTGTCCGGGTTGCACTGCGGCTTTCTGATGACGCTGATTCTGCTGCTCACAGGACGGCACCGGCACCGTCTGGCGGCGGCGCTGGCGCTGCCCGTCCTGATGTTCTATACGCTGTTGACCGGGGCCAGTCCCTCGGTGGTCCGGGCCTGCATCATGGTGGTGTTCGTGCTGGCGGCACCCCTGTTTCAGCGGGACAGCGACCCGCCCACCACGCTGTCCGCCGCCCTGTTTTTGATCCTGCTGGCGAACCCCTTTGCGGCGGCCTCCATCAGTCTGCAGCTGTCCTTCGGAGCCATGGCGGGGCTTCTCTGGCTGACGCCGAAGCTCCAGGACCTGCTGTTGGGGGAGAGACCGAGTGGGAAGGTCTGCCGACTGCTGGTTTCCAGCCTGTCGGCCACCGTGGGGGCCATGGCATTCACGGTGCCCTTGTGCGCTGTCTACTTCGGGTCGCTGGTACTGATCTCTCCGGTAAGCAACCTGCTGTGCCTGACAGCCTCCAGCCTTGTGTTCACGCTGGGGCTTGGGGCAGTCCTGGCGAGCTTCCTCTGGGTGCCTCTGGGGACGGTGATCGGCTTCGTGCCGGCTTTGCTGACCCGGTATATCCTCTGGATATCCGGGGTTCTGGCGTCTGTCCCCCACCACGCCCTGTACTTCACCAACCCGTATCTGAAATACTGGCTGGTATTTCTGTATGTCCTCTTCGCCGCGGCCTTTTTCCTGCGGCCCAAGGCCCGGCGGAAGTATGCCGTGGCCGGTGTGCTGGCGGCGGTATCCCTGGCGGTGACGGTGCGGCTGGGCGCGCCCCACTACACCCGGGGCGGCCTGGACGCCTATGTGCTGGACGTGGGGCAGGGGGAGAGCGTGCTGCTGACCTCCGGCGGGAAATTTGCCCTGGTGGACTGCGGCAGCCGCAACAGCTGGTACGACGCCGGCGGCATCGCGGCGGATCACCTGGCCACCATGGGCTGTGGGACGCTGGACTATCTGATTCTGACCCACTACGACTACGATCACATCTCCGGCGTGGCGGAGCTGCTGGCAAGAGCGCGGGTGGACACTCTGCTCCTGCCGGACGTGTCCGACGATGCAGGGGCGCGGTTCCGGGTGGAGCTGGCCGCCCGGAACCACGGCGTGGACATTCAATACGTGGAGGCGGAGACGGTTTACACCCTGGGGGAGAGCAGCCTCACCATCTACCCGCCGGGGGACGTGGAGGGCGACAACGAACAGGGGCTGGCCGTCCTGTGCACCTATGGCGACTACGACCTGCTGATTACCGGGGACCGGAACATGGCGGCGGAGCGGCAGCTGATCGCCGACCATGATCTGCCCGACATCGAGGCCCTGGTAGTAGGCCACCACGGCTCCAAATCCTCCACCTCGAAGGAGTTGCTGGAGGCCCTGACGCCGGAGACGGGCATCATCAGCGTGGGGGACAACAGCTACGGCCACCCCACGGAGGACGCCCTCCGCCGCCTGGTGCTGGCAGACGTGGAGATCTACCGGACGGACAAGCAGGGTACCGTCCATCTATCTGTGAATTGAGGAGACACCATGGCATACGCGAAAAAGACATCCAAGGCCAACGAGGCCTTTCAGAAACTGAAAAACGACCTGGCCGCGGGAACGGCGGGGAACGCCTACATCTTCTACGGGGAGGAGACGTATCTCCGGGAGTACTATCTCAAAGAGCTGCGGAAGAAGCTGGTCCCCGCCGGGTTTGAGGAGTTCAACTACCACACCCTGGAGGGGAAGGACCTGACGGTCCAGACCCTGGCAGAGACGGCGGAGGCCATGCCCATGATGGCGGAGCGGACGCTGATCGTGGTGTCGGACTTCGACCTGTTCAAGCTGAACGAGGAGCAGCGGGAAAAGCTGATCGCCTTTTTGGAGGATGTGCCGCCCTACTGCTGCGTGGTGTTCCTCTACGACACGGTGGAATACAAGCCCAACCGCACCATGAAGAAGCTGTACAAGGCCGTCACCGACCACGTGGAAGCGGTGGAGTTCCGTCCGGCGGACAACAGCGACCTGGTGGTGTGGATCGCCCGGCGGTTCAAGGCCCTGGGGAAGGAGATCGACCGTCAGACGGCGGAGTACCTGATCTTCACCTGCGGCGGTCTGATGACGGGGCTGGTGCCGGAGATCGCAAAGATCGGCGCCTACGCCAAAGGCAGGGCCATCACCCAGAAGGACATCGACGCTGTGGCGGATCCGGTGCTGTCGGCGGAGGTGTTCCGCCTGTCCGACGCGGTGCTCCAGGGGAATTACGACGGGGCGGCCCGCATCCTGGGGGATCTGCTGAAAATGCAGACAGAGCCCATCATGATCCTGGCGGCTTTGGGCAGCCAGCTCCGGCGCATCTATACCGCCCGGATGGCCATTGACAGCGGCAAGGACAAGTACTGGCTCATGGAGCTGTGGGAGATGAAGAGCGACTATCCGGCCAAACTCCTGCTCTCCGCCGCCAAAAAGACCACGGCCGCCTGGTGCGCCGACGCGGTGCAGATGTGCCAGGTGCTGGACCGGCGGATGAAGAGCGAGAAGGGCGTGGACGCCGTGGGCGAGCTGAAGCTGCTGCTGGTGCGTCTGGGGGCGCAGCGGCGATGAAGAAAGCGATCCGAGAGGTCATTGTGGTAGAGGGCCGCTACGACAAAAACGCCCTCAGTCAGGTGGTGGACGCTACCATCATCACACTGGGCGGCTTCGCCGTGTTCAACGACCGGGAGAAGCTGGCCTTTCTCCGCCGCCTGGCGGAGCAGAGGGGGCTCATCGTGCTGACGGACAGCGATGGGGCAGGGTTCGTCATCCGGAACTATCTGAAGGGTGCCCTCCCACAGGATCGGGTGAAGCAGGCATATATCCCGGACATCCCAGGCAAGGAGCGCCGCAAGCGGACCCCCGGCAAAGAGGGCAAGCTGGGCGTGGAGGGTATGAGGCCCGCCGTGCTGCTGGAGGCCCTGCGCCGGGCGGGCGCCACCTTCGCCGACGAGGGGGCGACGGAGTGTCCGGGAGACCCTATCACCAAGGCGGATCTGTTCGCCCTGGGCCTCACCGGCGGAACCGACAGCGCCGCGAAGCGCCGGGCGCTGCTGAAGCAGCTGGACCTGCCGGAGCACCTGACGCCCAACGGCATGTTAGAGGCGTTGAACCTGTTATACAGCCGGGAGGAGTTCCTTTCCCGAATGGTGAAAACTCAGTAAAAAGCGGGAGGAAGCCGGGCCATCGACAGGGTTCGACAGCATTCCCCCAAACGGCAGTGCTACAATTTTTTTGTTCGTGTGTGACAACAGACAGAAGGAGGAAATCGAGGTGCGGGCCTTCCTGGTAGGAAGAAGGCCGTGCCGCGGCGTACCGGTGGACTACTTTCTGCTGGTGGAGGAGTGGGACGCCCTCTGGGAGTGCTACGGCATCCGCGTGGAGAGCGGCGGGGAGCGGACGGAGATCCCAGGGATCACCGCCTCGCAGTCTGGGATCCTGTCGCTGCTGTCCAAGCTGATGCGGGGGAGCGTGACGCCCGTCGCGGCGCGGGATGTGGTGGAGGACTGGTTGCTGGAATAGCGTGCAGTCCGGCCGTAAAAAGGAGTCCGGAGAGGATGCAGGGTGTGCATTCTCTCCGGACTCTTTTTACAAATTTCAGGGCGCTTTTGCCAACGCCGCCAGAACGGCGGACAGGAGCGGGCACAGGACCAGTCCCGCCGCCAGCAGCCGTCCCCGGCGGGAAGCGAACGTCACGCCCTTCCGTCCCGCTCGTTCCGCCAGCAGCCCCATGGGGAGGGACAGCAGATAGTGCATCCCCAGAAGGCCCAGCCGTAGTGCCCGTGTCCCATGGCCGCTCCCGGCGGGTGGGGCCCCAGAACCAGCCCCATCAAAAATCCGATGAGAAAATAGGCGCAGGTGGTGCAGGAGAGCCGGTACCGCCCCAGCAGCGCCGTCAGGGCGGAGAGGGCCATGGCCCACCAGAAGAGACCGCTGCTGAGGAGCCAGCCGTAGAGATAGCTCTCCCCGCCGCTGGGCCGCTCCCACAGCAGCCAGCCCAGCAGGGAGCTGTCCTCCAGGGGGCACCAGAGGATGCGGCCCAGCAGGTAAAAGACAAGATACCCCGCAGTTACCGCCAGAGCCGCCAGGACCCGGGGACGCCGGCGGCTCCGGGACCACAGGGGTGGAGGTGCCTCTGCCGCCGGAGCGTCCGCCTCCTCTGATGGGAGCAGCAGGTCCACCGTGGTGCCGAAGAGCTCCGCCAGGCGGAAGAGGTTCTCCGTGCTGGGGGCGCTCTGGCCGGACTCCCATTTGGTAACCGCCTGGCGGCTGACATCCATCCGGCGGGCCAGAGCCTCCTGGGACAAGCCTGCCCGCCGGCGGTGTTCCCTGATCCGCTGACCCAGCGTGGTCATGGACACACCTCCTTTCAGACTTTATGCTACCAGAATTCAACTCCTTTGACCACCAACTATCCGGCAACAATCGGTTGCGGCGGCGGAAAAGGGCAGCTTTACCGCTTCAGCAGCCGCCGTAGAGAAGCGGCGTCCAGCAGGTTCACCGTATGGAAGGCACCGCCGTAAAACACGGCGTAGTTGTTGAACACGCAGGGAAGAGCCTTGGCCTTCTCCAATGTGTCTACAGGCACCAGAGAATACGGAGCCCCGGCCTCTCCACACACCTGCCGGATGATCTCCAGGCTGTTGACCGCATAGGGACACTGGTCACTGTAATAAATCGTCAGCGCCTTATCCTCGATGGTCCCCGCCCTGGCTTGGTCCGTAAAGCGGGGGAGGGTACCGTCGAAGGATCGGGCCAGCAGGGTGTAGCCATAGCCCGTTTCATCCACCGTCTCAAAGCCGTACTTCCGGGCGAAGGACTGGTCGGAGAGCCAGGCCTTCTGTTTTTCCGCCCCCAGCATGCAGATGCCGGATTTTCCCCGGTCCCGGGCGTCCGCCAGGCAGTGCTCCATCAGTGCCCGGCCGTACCCCTTGTCCTTGTATGCACCGGCCACCCAGAGGCAGTAGAGGTACAGATAGTTGTCCCCCTCTACAGGGACCCAGGCGGTCTCCAAAGGGGCGTACTCGATAAAGACCTTTTCCTTGACATCCAGTTTCCGGAAGACGTGCCCCTCCGGCAGGCGGTCCACCAGCCATCGGCGTTTAGCCTCCACGCCGGGGTGGGGCTTTTTGCTGCGGATGATGCAGCACAGGTGCTGATCGGCGATGTTTTCCGCCGTCAGATCGATGAATCCCGGTTCCATACAGACGCTCTCTTTCCGCCGGAGACGCCGGCCTTTTTTTCGTATCGTACCAGATCCGGCGGAAGAACGCAACTGTCCTGCCGGTTCGCCAAAGGCGCTGCCAGCGGCAGGTTTATCTTAATGATACGGTGCCGGCGCATCCCGCTTTTGGGCATTGAGGACAGGTCAATCTCCGTTTTGTGAATATGTGATCGCTTTTGACATATTCCCGCATACAGACAAGTTTTTGCTGTCCCCATGCCGCCAATGGCCGTCTAAAACAACGTATTGCATTTCCCCGTCAGATTTTGTATAATAAATATCCTAACGTGTACGCATACCAACGATACACTGCGCGAGAGGGAGGAATGACAGCGCATGGCAGAGGAGATCAAGCTGACGCAGGACGAGGCGCCGGAGAGCCGGAACTTTATCCACGCTTTCATCGAGGAGGACATCGGCCCCGGCGGCCAGTTCGAGGGGATGACCGTCCACACCCGGTTCCCGCCGGAGCCCAACGGCTACCTGCACATCGGGCACTGCAAGGCGCTGACCATCGACTTCGGCACGGCGGAGAAGTTCGGCGGCCTGTGCAACCTGCGGATGGATGACACGAACCCCACCAAGGAGGACGAGGAATTCGTAGACGCCATTCAGCAGGACATTCACTGGCTGGGCTTTGACTGGGGCGACCGGTTCTTCTACGGCTCGGATTACTTTGACGAGGATTATCGTCAGGCGGTGGGCCTCATCAAGAAGGGCCTGGCTTATGTCTGCGAGCTGACGCCGGAGCAGTTCAAGGAGTACCGGGGAGATACCACCACTCCGGCCCGCTCCCCCTGGCGGGACCGGCCCATCGAGGAGAGCCTGGACCTGTTCGAGCGGATGAAGAACGGCGAGTTCCCGGAGGGCAAGTACACCCTGCGGGCCAAGATCGACCTGGCCAGCGGCAACTTCAATATGCGGGACCCGGTGCTCTACCGGATCAACTACCTGCCCCATCACCGACAGGGGAACAAGTGGTGCATCTATCCCATGTACGACTTCGCCCACCCCATTCAGGACGCGCTGGAGGGCATCACCCACTCCCTCTGCTCCCTGGAGTTTGAAAACCACCGCCCCCTATACAACTGGGTGGTAGAGCACTGTGACCTGCCCAGCCATCCCCGGCAGATCGAGTTCGCCCGCCTGGGCATCGACCACACGGTGCTCTCCAAGCGCAAGCTCCGCAAGCTGGTGGAGGAGGGGAGGGTCTCCGGCTGGGACGATCCCCGGATGCCCACGCTCTGCGGCCTGCGCCGCCGGGGCTATACGCCCCGGTCTATCCGGAACTTCTGTGAGCGCATCGGTGTGGCAAAGTCTGCCAACGTGGTGGAATACGGCTTCCTGGAGCACTGCCTGCGGGAGGACCTGAACGAGACCGCCCAGCGGACCATGGCGGTGATCCGGCCCATCAGGCTGACCATCACCAACTATCCGGAGGGGAAAAGTGAGACTGTTACCGTGGAGAACAACCCCCTGGACCCCGCCGCCGGCACCCGGGAGATCGCCTTCTCCCGCAACCTCTGGATCGAGTCCGACGATTTCCTGGAGACCCCGGTGCCCAAGTACAAGCGGCTCTACCCCAATGGACCGGAGTGCCGCCTGAAAGGGGCCTATCTCATCCGCTGCACCGGCTGCGTGAAGGACGAGAACGGCAGCGTCACCGAGGTGCTGGCGGAGTACGACCCGGAGAGCCGGGGCGGCGACCCCGCTGACGGCCGGAAGGTGAGGGGTGCCACCATCCATTGGGTGGATGCCGCCACCGCCATCGACGCGGAGGTGCGGCTGTACGACAACCTGTTCACCGACGCGGACCCGGACGCGGCCGACAAGAACTTCCTGGAGTGCCTGAACCCCAACTCCCTGGAGGTCCTCACCGGCTGCAAGGTGGAGCCTTCCCTGGCGGATGCCGCAGCTCCCGCCAGCTTCCAGTTCATGCGCCTGGGCTACTTCTGCCTGGACAGCAAGGACTCCAAGCCCGGCCATCTGGTGTTCAACCGATCTGTGAGCTTGAAGGACAGCTTCAAGAAATAAGCATACAAAAAGACCGCCGAAGGGCGGTCTTTTTGTATGCGCTTCTCACAGCGGGATCTCCCGGTCCAGCTTGTAGAAGGTGAAGGATCCGTTCCCCAGCAGCGTCCCCGCCTGGTCCCGGATCTCCACCTCGTAAAAGCAGAGAGTTCGGCCGGGCTTGGTCTCCCGGGCCTCTGCCACCAGATGGTCCCCCAGCTTGGCGCTGCGGAGAAAGTTGTAGGAGGCGTTCACCGTCACGGCATAATATCCGTGGGAGGCCATGGCGGAGCCGCAGGCCGTGTCTGCCAGGGAGAAGTAGCAGCCCCCGTGGGCAACCCCCACAGGGTTGGCGTCCTCCGCCGTGATGTCCTTTACCGCCCGGGCGTAGCCGGGGCCGATCTCCTCCACAAAGATCCCCAGCCGCTGGGCGAAGGGGTTGGAGCTGTTCCGGGTGTCTCTGAGCTTTTTGTAGTCCATGTGTGCGGTCTCCTCGTTTTTGATGACTTGCTTTCAGCTTACTCCGAACTTGTGAAAAGGTCAATTTTTTTCCTCCTTTTTTCAGTGGAAATTCAGAAATCCATGATAGACTGCCTCCATCTTGACGGAAAGGATTTGCTGCAATGAAACGAATTGCTTCTCTCTTGCTGGGGCTGGCGATGGCTGCGGCCGCGCTTTCTGGCTGCGGCGCGCAGGGCCGCGAGACGGCCGCGCAGGAATTTCCGGACGCTGTTTCCATCGTCCTCTCGGATGACGGCATTATTGTGGACGGGAAGGCGGTCTCCACAGACGAGTCAGCCGCCGTCCACACGGCCCATGACATTGTCTGCTATGAATCCGGCCGCGACTTCACCTACGGCGAGGGCACGGAGGCCGACGAACACACCGCCGAAGAGGCGGAGGCCCACACGGTGGTCCACATCACACAACCCGGCACCTACGCCCTCAGCGGCACCCTGTCCGCAGGACAGATCGCTGTGGACCTGGGGGAGGACGCGGAGGACGACCCGGCGGCAGTGGTGACGCTGATCCTGAACGGCGTGGACATCACCTGCACTGTGGCCCCGGCGGTGATTTTCTATAACGTCTATGAGTGCGGCAGCACAGACGAGGACACCGCCTCGGAGACCGTGGACACCTCCGCCGCCGGTGCCAACGTGCTGATTGCTGACGGTACTATCAACAACGTCACCGGCTCCTATGTGGCCCGGATCTACGACCCGGACAGCGTGGTGCTCAGCGAGGACGGAATGACCGTGGAGGACAGCGAGAAGCTCCACAAATACGACGGCGCATTTTACTCCAAGATGTCCATGAATGTGGACGGGGGTGAGGCCGGCACTGGTGTGCTGAACATCACCGCCGACAATGAGGGGCTGGACACGGAGCTGCACCTCACCATCAACGGCGGCACCATCAACATCACCTCCGGCAATGACGGCATCAACACCAATGAGGACAATGTATCCGTCACCACTGTCAACGGCGGTTCCGTGAACATTCAGGTCGCCGGCGAGACCGGCGAAGGCGACGGCATCGACTCCAACGGCTGGCTGGTAATCAACGGCGGCGCCGTCACCGCCGCGGCCTGCTCCGACAGCGGGGACGCGGGTATCGACGCCACCATGGGCATCACCATCAACGGCGGCACAGTAGCGGCCTCCGGCAATATGTATGACCAAATCGACGGCGGGGCCCAGAACTATGTGGTGTTCTCCTTTGCATCCCGGCAGAACGGCGGCCAGACCTATACCCTGCAAAACGCCGACGGGGAGACTGTGGGCACCTGGACGCCGGCAAACGACTTCACCTGTCTGGTGGTGTCCTCCCCGGACCTGACGGCAGGGGACTACACCCTGTGGCAGGGAGACACCCAACTGGCCGGCACCATGTCCGACGGCGTGGGCAGCCCCGGCGGCGGTCGGCACATGGGCGGTGAGGCGCCTCCCGCGGACTTGGATCCCTGGCAGGCGCCGGAGGGCGAGGTGCCGGAGAACGCTGGCAGTGAAGTTCCGGACGATCCCCCTGAGCGCCCGGATGGGGAAATGGAGCCTGACGGTAGGGAATCTCCCGCAGGCGGCCGCGGCCCCGGCGGCGGAGAGGGCGGCCAGAGCGCCGCGGGCCTGTCCAAGACATTCACTTTGTCGGATGGCGGGAGCTTCTTTAACGGGCTCTCACCGACGGAGACAGCAGAAGCCTCTGAGACGTAAAGACAGCGGGGCCGGTTTCCCGGCCCCGCCTGCTCATATATTTTTTTTGATGGTGTTGATGGCGCCCTTCTCCAGCCGGCTCACCTGAGCCTGGGAGATGCCGACCTCCGCGCTGACCTCCATCTGGGTCTTTCCCTCGTAGAACCGCAGGGAGAGGATGCGCCGCTCCCGGTCATCCAGCCGCTTCATGGCCTCTTTCAGGGCGATGCGGTCCGTCCAGGCCTCGTCGGTGTTCCGGGTGTCGCTGACCTGGTCCATGACGCAGATGGCGTCGCCGCCGTCGGAGTATACCGGCTCGTACAGCGACACGGGATCCACGATGGCGTCCATGGCGAAGACCACTTCCTCCCGGGGGATGCCCAGCTCCTGGGCGATCTGTTCCACCGTGGGCTCCCGCTGGTTTTCCGCCAGGTACTTGTCCCGGACCTGCAGGACTTTATAGGCCGTGTCCCGCATGGAGCGGGACACCCGGATGGCGCTGTTGTCCCGGAGATATCGGCGGATCTCGCCGATGATCATGGGCACGCCGTAAGTGGAAAACCGCACTGGCTGATTGATATCAAAGTTATCGATGGCCTTGATGAGCCCCACGCAGCCCACCTGAAACAGGTCGTCGGCGTTCTCGCCCCGGCCGGCGAAGCGCTGGATGACGGAGAGCACCAGCCGCAGATTTCCCTCGATCAGTTCCCGGCGGGCCTCCTGGTCCCCGGCCTTGGTGCGGCGCAGGAGTTCCATGGTCTCCTCGTTTTTCAACACCTTCAGCTTTGCCGTGTTGACGCCCGCGATCTCCACCTTGCCCTGCATGGCTGTGCCCCCTCAAACCCTGAAACTTCATGAGTTCAGTATGGCCGGAGGGCTTTTTTCCTATACTGGAAGCTTTTGTCGCTTTCTGCCCGTCTGCATAAAACAGTGTTGGGACATTCCGTCCACTGCATAGTCTCAAGGCAGGGGGTGAGCGCGGTGCAGTGCAGGATCCGGGATTTCCGGTGCAAGGAGGTCATCAACGTCTGCGACGGCTGCCGCCTGGGCTACGTGTCGGACCTGGACGTGCGGGTGCCGGAGGGGCAGGTGGTAGCCATCATCGTCTACGGCCCGAGCCGCTTTTTCGGCCTGTTCGGCAGGGGGGAGGAGTTCTACATCCCCTGGGAGTGCATCCAGCGGATCGGAGACGACATCATCCTCATCGACAAGCCCTTTCAGCGGCGGGATCCCCGCCTGGAGCGGAAGCGGCGCAAGCGTTGCTGACAAATGCCCCCGCGGCTTTCACCGCGGGGGCATTTGCGTATGCCGGCGGAGCGGTCACGGCTCCTCCGGATAGCTGATCTTCAGCGTCATGCCGTCGTGCCAGACACCGGCGCTGCGGGAGATGGGCAGATACTGCCCCTCGGTAAAGCCGATGGTCTCCCCGTCGTGGAAGGTGACATCCTCCTCCAATACATAGCTGGCCAGATCCAACAGGAAGCTGTGCAGGTCACCCGGGGCAGCCTGGGTGTCCAGAACCTCTATCTCCTCCTTGCCGAAGGCCGCAAGGCCGTCAGTGTAGCCGCACAGGCCCTCTTCCCGGCGGTAGAGGCCCATCCACACCAGATCCAGCAGGGGCAGCTCCCCGTCCTCCATGGGTTGAGACGCGTTAAGATAGAACTCCGGCTGGTACACGGTGCCGTTGGCGTAGACACCCAGCGTTCCGCGCTGGCGGCAGGCGGCACACACCAGCTTCACCTGGAGTATGGCCGCCTCTCGGACGGATTCCTCCCGGGGCAGGACGGTCACCAACAGCTGGCCCCGGTGGCGGGCAGCAGATTCCGCTGCCTCCGGCCACAGGTAGTTGTGGGCGGCGTTTTCCTCCGCCTCGCCGTGGGGCACAGGGAATGGGTATAGGCAGACCGCCGCCAGCATTCCACTGACCTCAAAGGTCAGGGTGCTGCCGCCGTCTTCAGATTCCTCCGCCTCTGTGAGGCAGGGGATGCCGTACAGATCCCGCAGATCCCGGCGGAACTGGTCCGGGTCCCAGGCAGGCGCTTCCAGTAGGACAAAGGCCAGGAAGGCGCCGCCCTCCGGCCGGGTCAGGGCGGGCTGCCGGTCCTCGCTGCAAAGGGAGAAATCCCTGTCGAACAGGACCATCTGCTGGTCCTGCCCCCGGATGTAACACAGGCGCATCGTCCGGTCCGGATGGACCGCGAACCATTCCAGGGATAGTCCCTCCGTTCCCAGCCCCGCCTGGGCGGCCAGGAAGGTTCGGCCCCGGCGGTCCAGCTCCGGCAGCCGGCGCACAAACTCACGGACCCAGGAGAGGGGAAACTTGGACAGCGCCGCCTCGTTCATGAAGAAACGCCCCAGCAGGCTGCCGTTCTGATAGGGCAGCCGGAAAGTGCAGTAGGGGGCGTCCGCCTCCCACTCCGTGGGGGAGAGGGCGGTCTTGATGGCGGCGAGGTTCTCCGGATCGCAGCAGATCCCGGCGATGGACAGCCGCTTTTCCGCCTCGTTTTCGTCTCCGCCGGCCTGCAGAACCGCGTCGCACTCCGGATCGATCCAGTGGAACTCCATCTCCTCCAGAGTCCGGCCCTCCTGGATCTCCCGACGGAGGGTGGTGAACTCGTAGTCCCCAGGCACCAGAGCCAGCCCCCGGTCCACCGCCTCCAGAGCACCGGACGCATCGCCGAAGTGAGCCCGGAGCTTGGCGGTCTCCAGCCAGCCCCAGGGATACTCCGGGTCCAGGGACACGCCGGTCTCCGCATAATGCCGGGCCTCCTCCAAGCGGCCGCAGTACATCAGGGCGCAGGCGTAGCGATAGTACCAGATCCCGCTCCCGGCCGCCTCCGCCGCCGGTTCCGAGGCGGGCATCCACTGGGCAGCTTTATAATAGTAGTCATAGTCGTCGATGTTGTTGCAGGCATAGGCGTACCACAGGGCAAGATCCAGATCGCCCCGGGCCTGCTCCTCCGTGAACTCTCCCTGACGCACACCGTCCCGGACCCGCTGGTCTAGGTAGTCCAGCATTTTGTAAAAGTAGCCGGAGACGTCTCCGCACAGTTCCTCCAGTGCCGCCACATCCTCCGCCATCAGGACCGGCGGAACCTTTTCACCGGGAACCGTTCCACCCGGAGATGATTTCTGCTTTTCAGTGTCCATCCATGTGCTCCTTTCTGATCTGCCGCGTTTTTATATAAACTGAAAATGGGATTTTGGTCATTATAGCAGACAGACAGGCGCGGCGCAACAACAAATGGGGGGCTGCTGGGGAACTCGGACAAATTCGGACAAAACCGGGAATTTTACACGGCTTTTGGGAAAAAATACTTGCATTGCACACTGGATTGTGATACTATATTTCAGCATTCCGCACGGTGCGTCGACTTTCTGTCTGTGCCCGGGGCCCAAAACGGCCGGGTTGGCAGGGGGGATGAAACCGCCGGAGGACCAACTAAATTGAAATTGGAGGAACACACAACTATGGCAAATTCTAGCGTCGTATCCATGAAGGCCCTGCTGGAGGCGGGCGTCCACTTCGGTCACCAGACCCGCCGTTGGAACCCCAAGATGGCTCCCTATATCTACACGGAGCGCAACGGCATCTATATCGTGGACCTGCAGAAGACCGTCCGCAAGCTGGAGGAGGCATACAGCTTCGTCCGTCAGCTGTCTGAGAGCGGCCAGTCCCTGCTGTTCGTGGGCACCAAGAAGCAGGCGCAGGAGGCCATCCGCGAGGAGGCCACCCGTTGCGGCCAGTTCTATGTGAATGCCCGGTGGCTGGGCGGCATGATGACCAACTTCAAGACCATGCGCACCCGTGTGGACCGGCTGAACCAGCTGAAGACCATGCAGGAGGACGGCACCTTCGACATGCTGCCCAAGAAGGAAGTCATGAAGCACC
>ENA-ORTH01002275-ORTH01002275.1-human-gut-metagenome-genome-assembly--contig:-NODE-2275-length-15977-cov-2.775091_pt1 | contig 15977 bp, 12 predicted proteins | sample MGYA00241914_ERZ509192 | MGnify/ENA primary metagenome ERZ509192 (study PRJEB26280, sample SAMEA2338826) | human gut metagenome | biome: human gut; feature: human-associated habitat; material: faeces... | reverse complement strand
CGTCCGTCTCGATGCCGGCCTGGCGACCTGTAAAACTCATGGCCTTGTAGCCGCGCGCTTCGATGGCCATAGCCAGAAGCGTCATGGACACCTGCTCGCCGGTGGACAGCAGACGGTCCATCTCACGCGCCGGCGGGGTGTCGTTGAGCGCGCTTGCCAGCCCGACCAACTCATCGGTCGTCTTGCCCATAGCGGACACTACGGCGACGACATCATGGCCTGCCTGCTTGCGCGCGATGAGCCGCTTCGCAACCATCTGGATGCGCTCGGGCGAGGCGACGGACGTGCCTCCGAATTTGCATACGATTAGCGACATGGCTATCTTTCTTTTAACAGTGAACCCAATCGAGCGTTCACTATACCAAACAACCTGCAAGCCAATCGACTAAATGCCCCCGAGCAGGCGTTTATTCACAGCGAATGTGCATAGCGCGCCCGCGGCCGCGGGCGCGCAGGATGTGAAGGCTTCACCGGTCCGCGCGCTCGGCGTCTGCCTCCTGCAACCCCACTAAGCTGAGCAGTTCGTTTCGCGAATGGACATCGGTCTTCCGGTAGATGTGCTTGACGTGGACCCGGATGGTGCTCACCTCGATGCATAGCTCCTCCGCTATGCGGCTCGGCTTCTTCTTCTGCAGAAGGCACAGGAGTATCTGCTCTTCACGTGGCGTGAGTCCGCACTCCTGCGCAACCTCGTGGCATCGGATGCCCAGGTGCGTCTTGCTCAGTATGAGGTCGATGTCCTTGGACAGGGGGTTCTTTAGCACGACGCCCCAGGGGGAGTCGATCTGCTTTTCCGAAAAGAAGAACAGCGTGGTCAGCCCGATGAGGATGACGACGATAGCTGATGAAACGACCTGGGAGATCGTCGGGTCGAGAGGCGCCTGCCAGAGCAGCTGGCTCGTCATCGTGCCCGCGAGACCGAACAGCAGCCGCACGAAGCGCTCGATGGCGAAAAGCCACAAGGCGCATATGCCGTAGCGGTAGGACAGGTTGCCCAAGATGCACATGATCAGCGTGACGAACAGAGTGTATCCGCCAGAAGCCAGCATGCCGGGCAGCACGTCGCCGAACGGCAGCAGGCCGCCCAGCGGCACGAGGGCCAGCAAGGTCGCGGGAAGCGCGAGCTTCCAGAGCAGGGACAGATCGAGATCGTCGCCCTTCGTCATCACCAGCCCGTAAACGACCAGCGCCGCCGCTACCACGCCGGGGTTCGAATCCACGCCGATCGTCTCGATGGTGAGGGGAAGCGTCATACCCAGCGCGAACGCGTAGAGTGCGACCACCAGCGCCGGCTTGAAGGGAAACGAGAACCTGCGCGAAGGAACCGGCGGACGATCCTCCTCGGGCAGGCTCGCGAAGGAGCGCCACAGGCACAGCATGGATGCGGCGGGTAAGAGCGCGTTGCACGTCCAGAGCCACTCAAATGCCAGACCCCTCATAAGCAGCACGCAAAAGAAGCTCAAGATGAGACTCATCGAATAGTACAAGGCGATTTTCAATGCGTTGAAGCAGCTGAAGAACTCGGCCCACAGCATGAGGGCGAACGCCACCCCCACCCCGCCCGTGAAGACGGCCGGCAGTGACAGGAAGGGCGCCGTGGAAGGGAGCAGGTGCGTGCAGAGGCTCAGGCAGTTGCTGGCCAGATGAAGCAGCACCGTGACGAGCAGCACGTGGCGGCGGCTCGATAGCGGAGCGATGCGGTTCGCCCCCAGTGCGAACGCCGCCAAGGCCACCGCGGTAGCGCCGTCGAACCAAAGCGACAGCGAGCCCGTTTGGAACGGGAAGGAGGCCTGCGGGCTCAAATACGGAACCTCGGCCCATGCACGCGCGAAGGCGAAGCCGAGAAAGCAGAACGGAGCCGCCGGCAGCTTCTTCCAAACCTTCTCCCAATCAATGCGCACGACCATCCCCCTCGCCCCCGCATTCACCCGCACCGCCGAAACGCCCGGCTCCTCCGCATCGCCAGACGCGCTCTTCGTCAGCTGACGCAGAGACGTTGCGGCGCAACTCGCAGGCGTCCTTCCCCCGAAGCGTTCTTCGCTCCTCATTCTAGAGAACGCACACACGTTTACCAATGGCGAAACGCATCGCAAAGCAAAGATACCCCTGTCTAAACTGGTTTTGGGGTAGGAGCTTTTCGAAGATACCTCAGTATCGAGCGCTTTTGGGAGAGGAGGATGTTGCGTGTTTCACGTAGCCTTCTCCCATGCCGGCCGAATCACGCGCCGGCATGGCGGAATCGCATGTTGGAACAAGGATGGAGAGGGGAAGCACTATGGATATATCGCGACGCAGTTTCATCAAGGGCGCCGGATTGGCAGGTACGGCCGCCTTGGGCGCCGCCGCTTTGGCGGGCTGCGCTTCGACGTCGTCCACCCAGTCGGCCGACGCGGCTGGCTCATCGGAGGCCGGACGCTGGAGCTGGTCGACAGCGCCGGAACCCATTCCCGACGACAAGATATCCGACACGTACGAATGCGAGCTGTGTATCGTCGGAGCCGGCGTGGCGGGAAATCCCGCCGCCCTGTACGCGGCGAAACACGGATACGACGTCATCGTCCTGCAGAAAGAGTCTACGCCCCAGGTGAACGGCCAGGGCTGCGGGTCGTGGAACACGAAGTTCGGCACGGAGAACGGCCTTGTCTGGAACATCTCGAACGACATTCAGAACTTCGCCGCGATTTCCAACGGCAAGCCCAACCTGCGCCTCGTACGAAACATCATGGAGCGTTCAGGGGCCGCCATCGAATGGATTGTCTCCGAAGTGCCCGACCCTGCCCCCAGCTGGGACATCGTGGAAGACACCCATACAGGATGCCAGTGGATCCTCAACGACGATTACGCCACTCGCTACACCGGGTTCAAGACGCTCCACAACAATATCGCCGCGAAGGCCGCTGAGTACGGGGCGCGCTACCTCTACGAGACGCCAGCGGTCCAGCTGGTGACCGACGGAGAGAACAACGTCGTCGGGGTCATCGGACAGACGGGCAGCTCCTACGTCCGGGTGAACGCATCGAAGGGCGTTATCCTGTGCACGGGCGATATCTCCGACGACGAGGAGATGTTGGAGGCGTACTGCCCCGTCATGCTGGACGTTCCTACGAACCATGCCGTGGCCACGAACACCGGCGACGGATTGAAGATGGGCTTATGGGTAGGTGCCGACATGGACGATCCCCCTTCGGGCATGCAGATGTTCATTACGCCGAGCGCGCTGCCGCAAGGCACCGCTCCCTGCGTCAGCCTTCCCTACCTGCATGTGAACACCGAAGGCAAGCGCTTTTTCAACGAGAACGGCGGCGACCAGTACCAGGGCACGTCCATCGCCCTACAGCCCGACCATCGCGCCTACCAGATTATGGACAGCCACGTGGTGGAGCACGGCAGCTGCACACAGGAAGAGTTGGACGAGGGCTTGAAACTGGGCAACACCTACCAATCCGACACCATCGAGGGGCTGGCCGACGCAGTGGGCATTCCCGCCGACGAGCTCGTGCGCACGGTCAAGCGCTACAACGAACTGGTCGACGGCGGGGATGACCTCGACTTCGGCGTCGACCCCGAAGTGCTTGCGAACAACGGCATCAAGGACGCCCCGTTCTACCTCATGGAGTACCAAGCGTCCAAGTTCGTTGCAGCACCCGGCCTCACGTGCAACGAATACCTGCAGGTTCTTTCGAAGGATCGCCAGGTGATCAAGGGCCTGTACGCAGCGGGCAACGTGCAGGGATCCTTCTTCGGGTACGACTATCCCGTCAACGGGTTCGGCGGGTTCTCGCTCGGTCGCTCCATGACGGGCGGCGTTCTGGCGGTCATGAGCGCGACCGGCACATTCGACGACGAGATAGCTTAGAGAATTTCACCTCGGTCTCGGCCCTCCATCCCAGGCCGAGACCGTATAATCCTGCGCGCGCGACCGCGAGCCGCTATGCCTCGAGCGGGTTCGTGTGCTCCAGGAACACGAGCCCCAGCAGGAAGACGAACTCGCGGTCGGGCGCGTCCGGCATACCCAGCACCGCCTTCGCCTTGCGCAGGCGGTAGCGCACCGTGTTCGGGTGCTGATGAAGGATTTCCGCAGCGTGGCGCACGTCGCCGTAGGCGCGCGCGAGGGCCTCGGCCGTTGCCGCAAGCTCTGCGCCGTTCGCGGCATCGTGCTCCTCGAGCAGGGCCCGATGGTAGGCAGCTGTGCGGGCGAACAGGCGGCTGGTGGAGGCCACGGCCCGAAACGCGTCGTGGTGCAAGTCGGTCCAACATGCGACGTCGGCGTCCTCGGTGCGCGCGGTCTTGAGCGCGGCCAGCGCCTCCTGCACGGTCAAATCGCCGTCGAAGAGCGGCCCCTCCTCTCCCACGCCCACGTGCACAAGCCCTGTCCTCTGGATGCGCGCGATAAGATCGGCCTCGGAGGCAGCGCGCACCGAGGCGGGAGGCTGGACGTAGGAGACGAAGGCCAACAGCATGCTGTGGTAGCGGCAGGCGTACGCGGTATCCACGCTGGCCCAGTCGCGCTTGAATTCGGCGAGCACCCCGGCGAGCGCATCGAGGACCGCATACAGCGAGCATTCGTCACCCGAGCGCGGAGCAACGGCGAAGCATTGGAGGGTGGAGCCCATCGCCCCGGTCAGCCCATAGATGGCCGCGCGCGTGACCTGCTCGTCGTGGTCGGCCAGAAGCCCGGCCACCATGCGCCCCTTATCCGATTCCTCCTCGTCGCGGCGGATGAGGTCGAGGGCCTGGTAGGCAACCACCTCGTGGTAGTCGCCCTCATACAGATACAGCGGCACGCCGCGAGCCTCGCTGGCCGCGCGCACGGCAGCGCCGATGGCGGGATGGTAGACGGTCTTCACGGCCACGGCCGCCACGTTGCGCGCGATGAGGGCCAGAAGCGACGCCTCCATGAGATCGGGATCGTTGCGCGCGAAGCCGAGGTTCGACACGATGAACTCGCCCGGCAGGTAGTCGGCGTAGGCCTGCTCGTCGGGCGCGAGATCGAGGATGCCCACGTTGCGCACGCCGCGAGCGCCGGCGCCGGGGCACGGCGCCGCAAGCTCGATGCGCTTGAACGCCGGCAATGCGATGATGTCCGCTACCGTTATCACATGAGACCCCTTCGATGAAGACTGCTCCATGATATACCAGATGCGGCATCGATGCCGAAAGGGCGAGCCGACAGCGGCGCGCAGGTTGCGTCGGCGGCAGTGCGCAAGCGGGCGCCGACCGCCGGTGGCGAAGCGAACTGCACCGGCGCCGACCAGCAGCAAAGCGGGCCGCGCCGGCAAGGTGCCGGCACAGACGTTAGCGGATCTGGCCTGGTAAAGGTCCTCCAGGTTGCCGTTTTCCACCAGCGTGCAGAGTGCGTTGCTGGCATGCTGGGGGCTTACGCCCATTTGCTCGAAGCGCTTCGTCAGCTTCAGGCAGTACGACAGATCGCCGGGTTCAAGCGACAGTAGGGCGGACGCAGCTTGCTCGTTCAGTTTCTCTACCATGGGATGCTCCTCTCACTCGTTTTCACTACCAAGAGGGTACAGCCAGCCGTGTGCGCCGCATTTGTAGAGGCGAAAGAATCGAGGCGATGCGTTTTGTCCGATCGTACAAAGCCGCTTCGGTTCCCTAACCTCCAAAGCTTTCAAAGATGCCTCCTCGAAGCAAGAAGTAAAGGCAGCAACGGCAGTAGCAGGATGCTTCCTCAGGAGCGTCCAGGTCAATGCTTGGCGCCCGAGAAAGGGGCAGCCTGGCTTTCCCAAGCTGCCCCTTTAAGTAGAGGTTAGAATCGATAGGAGCTTTTCGTGTCGATCTGATTAGTCGTCCCAGGTGTATGTCTCAAGTACGCCTAAGGCGGATTTGGCAGCCACCCGGCCAAAACACATCGCACGTCCGCAGCTGATGCTGCCGATAGAGATGGAGCAGTCGTATCCGAAGCACATCCCAACGATGTTGCCCGCAGCGTATAGCCCTTCTATTATGTTGTTGTCGTTATCGAGCACCCGAAGCTCTGGAATGCAAACCAGCCCTCTAAGTGTTGCGAGGATTGCTGGCTGACGCTTTATTGCGTAGAACGGAGCGTTCTTGACTGGTGTGAGCACCAAGAGCGCTGGGTCTTTTCCGTAGTCTTCGTCTTTTCCGTAGTCTTCGTCTTTTCCGTAGTCTTCGTCTTTTCCTTTTCCACCATGGTTTGGTAACGTCTGCATGTTGCAACGAATTCATCAACAGGCACGCCCATGAGTTCTGCAAGTTCTTCGAGGGTGTCAGCTTGCAGGATTGCGCCATTGTCAAGACCTGTCTGCCATGTCTCTTCAGAGCTGGCGTTAACCGCGCTGCGGCGATATCCGGTACCAACGATTTTTTCCCAATTGTCGCGCAACAAACCATCGATGATTTGAAACATTACCTGCTTCGGTTGTCTTGAAACGGTGAGGACGTTGTATTGATAGCTCAGGTTCTCGTCCATGAACCGTTCGCTCTTTGCGTTAACAGAAAGGTAGGGATTTCCAGAGAACGGCGCATCTCCTTCGGGCAGGAGCGTGGGATCGTAGTGAACCATCTGTCCATGAGGAGGACGTTCCATTTGGTGGGGCATGAGCCCATCCACTAGAAAAGCCGAATGGCGGATGACCCTTCAAACGCTGCCCCGCATGACCCAAAAGGCGCCCGTCCCAAAAGGCGCCTGTTTTTGGGACATGTACGCACCCCCATAAGCGCGGCTCGAAAGACGAATTCTGCAGAAAAAACGAGGTAAGGGAACCGATCTCTACGTAAATCCTCGATGGCAGGAGGCGCAGTCGCGCAAGCTCCCGCATAACCCCAGGTCATTAAAAACGCATCGGAGAGCTCGGAAGCTGATAGCACCTTCAGAGTTCCCATACCTCGTTTTTTTAACAGAAAACGAGAGTTCGCCCGCGCTCGACGAAGAATTCCAGGGTTTGACACTGCTGCTGAGCGCGATCGGGCGCGCTATCCCTTGTTCTCCGGCATCCGCCACAGCAGCACGAAGCCCAGCACAAACAGCACGGCTATGGACAGCACGCCCATGGACGAGTTGCCGGTGATCTGAGTGAACACGCTCACCAGAAACGTGCCCATGACGGCGGCGTACTTGCCGAAGATGTCGAAGAAACCGTAGTACTCGTTCGCGTGCTCCTTGGGGATGAGCTTGCCGAACTCGCTGCGCGACAGCGCCTGGATGCCGCCTTGGAACAGGCCCACACAGATGGCGAGGATCCAGAACTCCACGGCCTCGCGCAGGAAGAACGCCGCGAACAGCGTAATGCAGAAGTACGCGCCGATGGCCACCAGCAGCATGCGCTTCGTGCCGAACCTCGTGGACAGCCGCCCGTAGGCGATGGCCGACGGGAACGCCACGAACTGCGTCACCAGCAGCGCTAGCACGAGCTGCGTCGCGTCGATGCCCAGGTCGGTACCGTAGCTCGTGGACATCTTGATAATGGTGTGCACGCCGTCGATGTAGCAGAAGAACGCCAGCATGAAGTAGCGCAGCCGCTTGTCCTTGAAGATGCGCTTGAGCGTGCGCGCCAGGCCGCCGAACGTGTCGCGGATCAGATGCGCGGGGCGCTCTTTGAAATGCGTCTGGTGCACGTTCCTGATGAGCGGGATGCTGAACGCCACCCACCACACAGCCGTGATGAGGAATGCCACCTTCATCCCCACGTCCATGGGGATGCCGATGGTCGGCCCGCCCAGCACCACGGCCAGGCACGCTATGAACGGTACGCACGAGCCGATGTAACCCCACGCATAGCCTTGCGACGACACCTCGTCGTAGCGCTCGTCGCAGGTGGCGTCCACGAGGAACGCGTCGTAGAACACCATCGAGCCGTTCAGCATGATGGACGCGATCACGTACAGCACGAGGAACGCCATCGCCGCCGTGGGGATGCCAAGCGCTGCAAGCGCGATGGCACCGGTGCCCACCGTGCCGATGAAGAACTTCTTCTTGTTGCCCTTGAGGTCGGCGAGGCTGCCCAGGACGGGCATGAGCAGGGCCAGTACGAGCGAAGCCGCCGTTTCGGCGTAGCCCCAGGCCACCACGACCGACGAACCGGGCTCGGCGATCGAGGCGAAGTACACGGGAATGAGCGCCGTGGCCAACAGCACGAACGCCGAATTGCCCACATCGTAGAGAATCCAGCTTTTCTCCTGCTTCGTCAGCTTGCCCGCCATGGCCGCGCCTCTCGTCTTTCGCATTCGGACTTGCATCGCCGTTTTCGCGCCGAAACCCCACCGACGCGTCTTCTCTGCTGCCGCTCGTCCGAGCGCGCGCAAAGGCCCCTCGCGCAGGGTGCCGACCATCCCCGCTCGGCAGTATGTTGAAAGCAAACCGATGGTTAACAACTCACCGCACATTGTATATGATGAGGGCCGTTGATACTCGTTAATTTACGGTAAGGAACGGAGCGTCATCGCATGCCGGCAATCATCACCCACGACTCTTTTGGACGCGACGTCTACGACCGGCTTTTCAGCCTGATCGGCGGCTCGCGCGACGAAGCCGAAGCGTTCCTCTTGGGCAACCAAGGGCCCGATCCGCTCTTCTACGCCGTGCTCAGCCCGCGGCTGCGCGCGCATAACCGTCTGGGCAGCACCATGCACGACAAGCGTCCGAACGAATTGCTGGCCGCCTTTAAAAGCTCGTTGTCGGTGCTGGACAGCGTAGAACGGCCCATCGGCCGCGCGTATGCACTCGGATTCCTGTGCCATTACGTGCTGGACTCGACAGCGCACCCCTTCGTATTCTTCAACGAGTACGAGGCGTGCGACGCCGGCGAGCCGGGTTTGACCCGAGCAGACGGATCCGAGGTGCATGCCGTCATCGAAAGCGAACTCGACGAACTCGTCCTGTTCAAAAAGCGCGAGACCACCGTCGCTGCGTTCAACCCCGCGGAGGAGATTCTCAAGGCGAGTGATCTGGTGCTGCGAGTCGTGTCGAAGATGTACGTCTACGTCGCGGTCACCGTGTACGGCGAGGCGATACCCGCCGATCTGTTCGCAACGGCCGTGAAGGACTTCCGCATCGCCCAGCAGGCGTTCCACTCCCCTCGCGGCTTGAAGCGCGCCGCCATCGGCCGTATCGAGCGATTGGCGCGCCCGCACTCGTTCTTCCGCGCAATGAGCCATCGACCCGTAAAGTTGACGGAGAGCGTTTTCGACAACCATGAGCATCGCACGTGGGAAGATCCCTTCACGGGAAAGGCTCGCACGGAGGGATTCTGGGATCTCTACGACGAAGCGCTTAGGAAGGCTCCTCCGAGCATATCAGCATTCGACCAGGAAGGATTCGACGTCGAAGCGGCGCGCCGCATCACCGGCGACTTGAACTTCTCAGGACAGCCCGTCGTCGCCCTGCTCGTCTCGGTTGAGGACAGTGAAGCCGACGACATTCCTGAAAACGCCTAGACTCCATGCTCGAGGTTGTCCTTACCATCCCCTTCTGGCTCGAACTCGCCGCCGTGCTCACCGGCGGTCTGTCCGGCGCCATGAGCGCCGTGCGAGCCCGCTACGACATCTTCGGCGTGGTCTGCATCGCCATCATCACCGGTCTGGCAGGCGGCATCATGCGTGACCTGCTGCTGCAGAACTACGGTATCTACGCGTTCCAGCGCCCCACGCTCATCGTGGCAGCGGCCGCTGCGGGCGTCATCGTGTTCTTCTTCGGCAAGCTGGCCACCTATCTTGATCCCGTCGTCGACCTGCTCGACAACCTCTCGGTCGCGCTCTGGGCCGTCATCAGCGTGGGAAAGGCCCTGTCAGCCGGCCTCGACATCGTTCCAGCCGTCATCCTGGGTACCATCACCGCCGTCGGCGGCGGCATTCTGCGCGACATCTGTATGAATCGCGAGCCGGAGGCATTCCAAGCCGGTGCTCTGTATGGGTCGGCGGCGCTCATCGGCTCGATCGCGTACGCCCTCATGGCGCAGAACCACATCCTTGACCAGTATGCGGCGCTAACCTGCGCCGTGCTCGTGCTGGGACTGCGTTACGCGTCGCTGTTCTTCGGATGGAGAACCAGCCCGCCGCGCGATTACTCGGATGTGGTGACGAGCGCCGTCGCCAAGCCGGTAAAATCCGTAGCGCGGCGAGTGCGCCCGCCCAAAGGCAAGGTGGAACGCGATAAGGAGCGGCGGGGCTACGAAAAGCTCCGCGCGTTCTGGGCGCGCATGAACGGCGAGGTCGTCCCGAAACGGAATGCGAAAAGCGGGCGCGAGCTCGAAGTACCCGATGGGCGAACAGCTCCAAGCGATGCTTCCGTTGAGCATGCGGCAGATCCGAGCGACCGCATCATCGTCGACCGCGAGGAGCTGCGCCGCATCATGGGCAGCGCAGGCGAGAACGACCAGCCCCCCGATCCATTCGAACCCCGTCGCTGATCACCGGCGCAGGCGGCCTTCGCATTTCAACGTTGCTCCACGGGCGCATCGTTCATGCCGCCCTGTGCGCGAAGCCCCGTGCTGCTCCATCGTCACGCGCTCGGTCCAATCCCGCTATGCGTTCTTGAGCAGAATGCCGCGCATCGTGTCAGCCACATGCTCGCATGCATCGCAGCATTGCTCCATCCGACCGAAAATCTGAGACCACACAAGCAAGTTCTTGCCTTCTTCCCCGCTGTCTCCGTACAGAGCGCGATTTACCTCGCGAAACAGCCGATCGGCTTCCTCTTCGTAGGTGTTCACGTCGATGATGAGACGCTTGAACTCTTTCGACTTCTTGAAATTGCGGAACTCGCCCATGGCCCGATCGAGCGCCTTGCAGCTTTTCTTGACGAGTCGGGCGAACGCACGCGCTTCGGCGTGCATGGCTTGCACGTCGTACATGTAGAAGCACAGCACCACATCTTCGATCCGGTCGATCAGGTCATCGAGTTCGCGCGTCATGTCGATGATATCGTCGCGCTCGATCGGCGTCATGAAGTCGCGAGCCAGACGCTTGTATACCTGATGGCAGTACTCGTCGCTGCGGTTCTCAAGCTCGTGCGCGCGCTCCATGTGCTCGTGCACGCTTTCAGGCGAAGCGTAGTCGTCGATCACCTTGACCAGCAGGCCCGCTACGGTGACGGCGGCCCCTGATTGCTTTTGAAACAGGTTGAAATAGTCCGCCGCACCGTCCGTGCCATGCTTGCCGTTCTTCATGCCCTTGCCCATGAGCGCGCCCTTACACGTTCTTGAGCAGTATGGTGTTCATCGTGTCGGCAGCATGCTCGCACGCGTCGCAGCACTTCTCCATGCGCTCGAAAATCTGCGTCCAAACCAGCACGCGCATAGGGTTCTCGCGATCGACGGTGTGCAGCTTGCGAATCGCGTTCATGAAATGCTGGTCGGCCTCTTCCTCATAGGTATTCACATCGATGATGAGCTGCTTGAACTTCTTCGACTTCTTGAAATTGCGGAAGTCCTCCATAGCCGTGTCGAGCGCCATACAGCTCTTCTTAATGAGGCAGGCGAATTCGCGGGCATCGTTATGCATGAAGTGGACGTCGTACATGTAGAAGCGCTGCATGACGTCTTCGATAAAGTCGACAATGTTGTCGAGCGCATGCGCGAGGCCGATGATATCCTCACGATCGATGGGTGTGATGAAATCGGTGGCCACCGTCTTGAGGATTGCGTGGTTGATCTCGTCTCCCTCATGCTCGATTGTATGGGCCAGCTCCATGATGTTCCCAAGCGCCTCGGCTTCGGTGAATCCATCAATCGCCTCTATCAGCAGATCGGCCTCTCGAACCGCAACTTCCGTTTGCTTCTCGAACGCAGCGAAATAGTCGAACTTGTTCTTCTTGCCCATGGGGCCTCCTTACGAGAACATCAAGAACAGATGGGCGAACACGAACCCGAGCAAACCGCAGCCCGGGAACGTGAGCACCCACGTTTTTACCATATCGACGGCAATCCCCCACTTTACCGCGCTCTTGCGCTTGGCCGCCCCCACGCCCATGATGGCCGTCGTGTTCGTGTGCGTCGTGGACACCGGCAGCCCGGCGAACGTGGATAGCATGAGACAGAAAAATGTCGCGCAGCTGGCGGCGAAGCCTTGGAAGGGCTCGAGCTTCACCATGTCGAGGCCGACGCTCTTGATGATGCGCTCGCCTCCCACGGCCGTGCCGATGCCCATGTTCAAAGCGCAGAAGAACATGAGCCAGATAGGCAGGACCATCTGGTCGGCCTGGCCCACGCCTGTGGCCAGGGTGATGGCCAGCACGAAGATGCTCATGAACTTCTGTCCGTCCTGCGCCCCGTGCATAAAGGCGACGCCTGCGCCCGAGACGATCTGCGCCCAACGGAAGACGGACGCCGTCTTATGACGATCCATGTTGGCGCACAGCCGTCCGATGATCTTTGAATTGAACCACCCGAGGAAAAAGCCGAGAAGCGTGGACAGCAGAATGCCGTACACCACTTTGATCCACTCCTCGCCGTTGATGGCGCCGAAACCGCCCTGCAGCGCGATGGCCGCTCCGGTGAGCCCGGCAATAAGCGAATGGCTTTGCGAAGTGGGAATGCCGAACCACCAGGCAGCGACCCCCCATACGATGATGGCAACCATAGCCGCCATGAGCGCGATGAGCGATTGACGGGCGTCGCCCCCAAAGTCGACCATGTTGAAAATGGTGTGCGCAACGGCTGCCGTAAACAACGATATAACCAAAAGTCCAAGAAAATTGCAGATGGCAGCCATGACGATGGCATGCTTCGGCTTCATCGCGCGCGTCGAAACCACTGTGGCAATCGCATTGGGGGCATCGGTCGCCCCGTTGACAACGATGACGCCGATATTCAGCAGGGTCACCGCCACCAGCACCGGGTTGGAGGCGAGCTCGGCAACAAACGCAGCCCACTCGATGGTCATGAACGCCCTCTCGACAAAACGAAGCAACGATTCGGCACATCATCAGTTTAACGTAAAACCGCGGAACCGAAAGACTTTCACCACGCCTTTTTATGAAGGCGTGCCGAGGGGTCGGCGAAAGATGCACGGAGCCGCTTGATCATGGTAGATTATGGGGATCGTCATGAGGGACGGGTGCCTGCGAGGAGATCGACCGGGGAGGGGAGGCGGACATGAGGGCGAGAATCCAGCTGCCGTTGCAGACGGCCGATTTGATCGCGGGGTTTATGGCCTGGGTCATCCTGTCGTCGCTGCTGCCCGCCATCAAGCAGGATATCGCCATACCCGAAAACCAGCTCGCGCTGCTCACGGCCGTGCCCGTGGTGTTGGGAAGCGTGCTTCGGGTGCCGTTCGGCTACCTCGCGGACCTGCTGGGAGCCCGCGTCATGTTCACGGCAAGCTTCGTGCTACTGCTGGCCCCGGTCTGGCTCATCAGCTCTGCGACAACCTGGCAGGAATTGCTCGTCGGCGGCGTGTTCCTCGGTTTGGGCGGCGCGGTATTCTCCATAGGCGTAACCTCGCTGCCTGCTTACTACCCGCAAGAGCGCCATGGTTTTGTAAACGGCGTGTACGGATTCGGCAACGTGGGCACAGCCCTCACCACATGGCTCGCTCCCGTGGCGGCGGCCGCCTTCGGCTGGCGTGCGGCCGCGCAACTCTACCTCATACTGCTGGCCGCATTCGCCGTGCTGAACTTTGCACTGGGCGACCGCAGCGAACCACGTGCGAAGACGCCCATTATGAGCCAGTTGCGCGCCATCTGGCGCGATAGCCGTTTGTGGAAGTTTTCGCTGTTCTATTTCGTCACGTTCGGAGCGTTCGTGGCACTCACCGTGTACCTGCCGAATTTCCTCACGTCGCACTACGGCTTGGACGGCGTCACGGCAGGTATCGCCACCTCAGCATTCATTGTGACGGCCGCCGTTGTTCGCGTGCTGGGCGGATGGCTGGCCGACCGCTTCGACTGCCATCGATTGCTCGCCGGGACGTTCGCCGCGCACATCGCAGGCGCGGTCGTGCTGGCCGCGGCGCCGGGGCTGTCCCTGTACCTGGCGGGCATCTACCTCATCGGCGCCGCGTGCGGCATCGGCAACGGCGTGGTGTTCAAGCTCGTGCCAAGCGCTTTCGGCAAGCAGGCCGGCTTGGCCAACGGCATTGTGTCCATGTGGGGCGGTCTGGGCGGATTCTTCCCACCGCTCGTCCTCTCGGCATCCTTGGCCGCATTCGGCTCCTACGTGCCGGGATTCGCCGCCTTTGCCTTGTTCGCCGCTGCGTGTCTAGCTATCGCCGCATCGATGGGCAAGCGCTTGGCGCCGCAAGAGCCGCCGGCCAGAGGCCGGCGGTAACCTCCTAGGCGTAGAACGCGAAGACCCGCCGACGCTCGTCGCCTATCCTGGTGAGCGCCTCGTGCCCAGGAAGAACGACGGTCTCGTCAGGCAGTGCAGCCAAACGCTTGAGCGATTTCCGCATAGCCTTCATGTCTCCGCCATGGAAGTCGGTGCGTCCGATGGAGCCGCAGAACAGCGTATCGCCCGAAACGAGCACGGGCGCACCTGCTGGATCGGTACCGAACTGCGGATCGAGGAAGAGGCAGATGCCGCCCTCGGTGTGCCCCGGCGTGAGAATCACCTTCCACGGCATGTTCCCGATCTTGACGATATCGCCATCGCTTACCGTGTGGTCGACCGGGCACGGCTCGAAGCGCATGTCATCGTGCGGCAGCTTCGTCCGGCCCGAGATGACGGGCGCATCGATAGCGGAAGCGATGACGATGGCCCCGGTCTTGTCGCGCAGTTCCTTGGCGGCTCCCACGTGGTCGGAGTGGCGGTGCGTCAAAACGATGGCATCGAGTTTGCGATCGCCGAGCGCGTCGAGTATCTCGTCAGCCTTGCACGTGGGATCCACCACGAAGGTGGCCTCATCATCCGAGACGATGAACACGTTGTTTGCGATCATGCCGAGCACGAGATACTCGACCGGCACGCAGGTGCCCTTTACCTTGTGAATCCGAGCCATAGGAGGCTCCTTCCTTCTCGATCGACACTGTATGTCGTCGTCGCGCGGGACGCGTCCGCGACGACCCTTATTTCTTCTTGCCGCTGCCTGCTTTAGGCACCATGCGACGCGCATCGAACACGCCTTCAACATCGCGCAGCCGGTTCAATACGATATCGATGTGCGCGATGTCGGACACCTGGAACAAAAAGCGCATCTCAACCATACCGTCGCGATGCGATGTGGTGGAGCAAGCCAGCACGTTCGCGCCCATTTCCGAGAGGATGATGGTCACATCGCGCAGCAGATTCATGCGATCAAGCGCCTCGATGAGCACTTCCACCTTGAACGAGGTGTTCTTCGGCAGGTCGTGCTCCCACGACACGTCGATGATGCGCTCGGGCGTCTGCTTCAGATCCTGCGCGTTCGGACAATCGGCGCGATGCACCGACACTCCGCGACCTCGCGTCACGAAACCGAGTATCTCATCGCCCGGCACCGGGTTGCAGCACTTCGACAGGCGCACGAGCACGTCGTCGATGCCCTTCACCACCACGCCGTTGGACGTGTGCGCCTCGTGCTTTTTGGGCCGCTTCACGCTGGTGAGCATGGGGGGCAGCTTGCCTGTGGACATGGTGCCCGAACCCAGGCCCGGCGCTTCGTCGGCCTCGGTGCCGCGATCAACGAGTATCTTCAGCAGGCGGTTCGCCACGTGCTGGGCGCCTTCTTTGCCCGTGCCGATGTTGACGAGCATGTCATCGGCATCGCGAAAGCCCATGTGCTCGGCCACCGCCTTCATAGCGCGCATGGACTGCGCGTTCGAAATGCCAAGGCCGTGCTTGCGCATCTCGCGGGTCAGCTTATCGCGGCCAGCCTGCAGATCATCGCCGCGGCTGATCTTGCTGAAGTACGAGCGTATTTTGCTGCGCGCGCTGGGCGTCTTCACGATGTTCAGCCAGTCGCGCGAAGGACTTGCGCTTTTCTGTGTGAGGATCTCCACACGGTCGCCCAGCTGCAGCTCGTAGGTAAGCGGCACGATGGCCCCGTTCACCTTTGCGCCCACGCAGTGATTGCCCACCTCGGTGTGG
>ENA-ORTH01002272-ORTH01002272.1-human-gut-metagenome-genome-assembly--contig:-NODE-2272-length-16004-cov-3.553577_pt1 | contig 16004 bp, 13 predicted proteins | sample MGYA00241914_ERZ509192 | MGnify/ENA primary metagenome ERZ509192 (study PRJEB26280, sample SAMEA2338826) | human gut metagenome | biome: human gut; feature: human-associated habitat; material: faeces... | reverse complement strand
ACGGTACCCACGGTGGAGCGGGGGTTTTTGGATGTGGTCTTCTGGTCAATGGAGATGGCGGGAGAAAGGCCATCGATGTAGTCCACGTCGGGCTTCTCCATCTGCCCTAAAAACATCCGGGCGTAGGAACTCAGAGACTCCACATACCGGCGCTGACCCTCGGCGTAGATGGTGTCGAAGGCCAGGGACGACTTGCCCGAACCGGACAGGCCGGTGAGCACCACCAGCTTGTCCCGGGGGATGGTCAGGTCGATGTTTTTCAGGTTGTTTTCCCGGGCCCCTTTGATGTCAATAAAATTCTGCATAGTGTCGTTCCTCTATCTTGATCTCTCCCCAGGCGGGGGAAGTTAGTTACTCTCGCAGCAGCACCACTGCCGCCAGGATGCTCACCACACCCAGGGCGGTGGAAATGTCCATGGCCTCATGAAACACCAGCACCCCCACCAAGGCGGCCACCGCCGGCTCCACGGAGGCCAGGATGGCAGCTTTGCCGCTGTCGATCCGGGCCAGCCCCGCGGTATACAGCAGGTAGGGCAGTACAGTGGACACCACCACCAGAGCAGCGGCGGCTCCCAGCAGCTTGGGCTGGGTGGTAAGCACGGCCAGCTCTCCTGGGTGCAGGAACACCAGGGCGGCCAAACCGGCAAAGACGAAGGTGTACAGGGTGACTGTATATGGACCGTAGTGGCGCAGGGCAAAACGGCCGAAGATGGAGTACAGAGCGTAGAAAAATCCGGCTCCCAGCCCCAGCAGCAGGCCCTGCCCCGTCAGGCTGGCCTCGCCGCTCCAGGTGCCCGCCACACAGGCGCAGCCAAAGAAGGTGAGCCCCAGGGCGAGAAGCTTGCGCTTTGTGATCTTGTCCCGCCACAGCAGGGCGGACAGCAGCACCACAAAGGCGGGGGAGGTATAGAGCAAAATGGCGGCCACCGCCAGGGAGCACTGCTCCTGGCAGCTGAAATAGCACCAGGTGAAGAACACCACACTCACCACTCCAGTGCCGAAAAACCACCCCAGATGCTTTCCCTGCACCCGGAAGGCCTCCCGCTTCCACACCGCCAGCACCAGAGCCAGCACCACAAGGCCGCCCAGGTTGCGCACCAGCACGATGCTCTCCGGCCCTAACCCGGCTCCCAGCAGGGCCCGGTTGAAGAGACCAATAAGCCCCCACAGGCTAGCTCCGGCCAATACCAGACCGGCGCCGCCCCGCTGCTGTGTCTCCTTCATCCAGCTTCCCTCCACAAAGCAGAATTATTCCACCGTTACATCGGCGGTGGTGCCCCCCACCAGGGCGATGAGGTCCGCGGGGTTGAGCTGCACCTGGTAGCCGATCTTCCCGGCGGACACCATGATGGTATCGATAATCTCCGCCGTCTCGTGGAACACGGTGGGATACTGCTTCTTCATCCCCACCGGGGAACAGCCCCCGTGGACGTAGCCGGTGAGGTGCAGCAGTTCCTTCTGGTGGAGCATGGCAATGGACTTCTCCCCCACCGCCTTAGCCGCCTTTTTCAGGTCCAGAGTATCTTCCACAGGGATGTCAAACACATAGATAGCCTTGGAGGCACCCCGGGCCACCAGAGTCTTGAACACACACTCCGGGTCCTGGCCCAGGGAACGGGCTACACTTGCCCCGTCCACCGCCACCCCCTCCTCGTGGGGATAGGTGTGGGGGGTGAAGGGGATGCCCTTCTGCTCCAAAATGCGCATGACGTTGGTCTTTTCTTCTTTCTGCTTTGCCATGGATCTCATTCCTTTTGTTGATATGCTTACGCTCACTGCCCACGCAATTCAATGATCTGATCCCGCAGGGTAGCAGCCAATTCAAACTCCAGCATTTTTGCAGCTTCTTTCATTGCCTTCTCCAGGCGGGCGATCTCGGCGGCCTTCTCCTGCTTGCTCATGGCCTTCACCCGGCCCTGGCGGGTCTGGGAGGGCTCGTCCGCCGGAGCGGAGATCTCCAGCAGGTCCCGCACCGACTTGATGACCGTCTTGGGCACGATGCCGTGCTCCTTGTTGTAGGCGTCCTGCTTTTGGCGGCGGCGTTCCGTCTCGTCGATAGCTCGTCGCATAGAGGGTGTGATAGTATCGGCGTACATGACCACCATGCCCTCAGCGTTTCGGGCGGCACGGCCGATGGTCTGGATGAGGGAGGTCTCGCTGCGCAGGAAGCCCTCCTTGTCCGCGTCCAGAATGGCCACCAGGGACACCTCGGGCAGGTCCAGGCCCTCACGTAGCAGGTTGATACCCACCAGCACGTCGAAGGTACCCAAGCGCAGGTCCCGGATGATCTCCATACGTTCCATGGTGTCCACATCGTGGTGCATATAGCGCACCTTGATGCCGTTGTTCTGCAAGTAATCGGTGAGGTCCTCCGCCATCTTCTTGGTGAGGGTGGTGACCAGTACCCGCTCTTTCCGGGCGGTGCGGGCGTTGATCTCGCCGATGAGGTCGTCGATCTGCCCCTCCACGGGCCGCACCTCGATTTTGGGGTCCAGGAGGCCGGTGGGGCGGATCACCTGCTCCACGATCTGGCCCGACCGCTCCCGTTCATAGTCGCCGGGGGTGGCGGAGACGTACACCACCTGGTTGAGCCGCTTCTGAAATTCGTCAAACTTCAGCGGCCGGTTGTCGAAGGCGCAGGGCAGGCGGAAGCCGTAGTCCACCAGAGAGGTCTTGCGGGCCTTGTCGCCGTTGTACATGGCCCGCACCTGGGGCAGGGTGACGTGGCTCTCGTCGATAAACAGCACAAAGTCCTTGGGGAAGTAGTCCAGCAGGGTGTGGGGGGGCGAGCCGGGGGCGCGGCCCTCAATGACCCGGCTGTAGTTCTCAATGCCGGTGCAGTAACCCAGCTCCTGCATCATCTCTACGTCGTACATGGTACGCTGCTTGATGCGCTGGGCCTCAATAAGCTGGTTGTTGGCCTGGAAGAAGGCCACCCGCTCCTCCAACTCCCGGTAGATCTCCTGGACGGCGGCGTCCATCTTCTCCTTGGGGGTGACATAGTGGGTGGCGGGCCAGATGGGGATGGTCTCCAGCCGCCGGATGACCGCACCGGTGACCACGTTGATCTCGCTGATACGGTCGATCTCGTCGCCGAAGAACTCCACCCGGATGGCGGAGTCCTTCCAGTAGGCGGGGAAGATCTCCACCGTGTCCCCCCGCACCCGGAACATGTTGCGCTCAAAGGCGATGTCGTTGCGCTCATAGCGGATGGACACCAGCTTTTTCAGCAGCTCCTCCCGCTCCATCTGGGTTCCCACCCGCAGGGAGACCATCATCTTTGCGAAGTCCTCTGGCTCGCCCAGGCCGTAGATGCAGGATACCGAGGACACCACGATCACGTCCCGCCGCTCCATCAGGGAGGCGGTGGCCGCCAGCCGCAGCCGGTCGATCTCCTCGTTCACCGCCGAGTCCTTCTCAATGAAGGTGTCGGTGTGGGGGATATAGGCCTCGGGCTGGTAGTAGTCGTAGTAGGACACAAAATACTCTACCGCGTTGTTAGGGAAAAATTCCTTAAACTCGGCGCAGAGCTGGGCCGCCAGGGTCTTGTTGTGGGCCAGCACCAGGGTGGGCCGCTGCACCGCCTCGATGACCTTGGCCATAGTGAAGGTCTTGCCCGAACCGGTGACGCCAAGAAGGGTCTGCTCATCCAGACCGTTCTCAATGCCCGCCGCCAGGGCGGCGATGGCCTCCGGCTGGTCGCCGGCGGGCTGATATTCGCTGACAACTTGAAATTTCGACATAGCGCTGTCTCACCTCACAGGTCGGGAAATCGGAACGGCGGCCAGCCGCGCGCAGAAGCGCGCCGCCGCCCTGCGGCGTCCAAGCGTTTTGCGAAGCAAAACCTTGTCCAGACGGAATTCAGTTCCGTCTGGAGGAATAGAAAAACAGGGCTCCCGGCGGATTCATCCGCCGGGATACGCCGGCCGGCTGATATTCGCTGACTACTTGGAATTTGGGCATACCGTCACCTCACAGGGTAATTATAGCAAAACAAATGTTCGATTTCAACCGAGAATTTTAGAACCTGCCTTTTTACGGCTGGTAAAAGCCGCTGTCCCGGAGAGACACCATGTCGTCGTCCACAAAGATCAGGTGGTCTACCAGCTCAACGCCAAGTTTGGCCAGAAAAGGGGCCAGGCTGCGGGTGGTGGCGATGTCATCCTCCGAGGGAAAGGCGATGCCGGAGACGTGGTTGTGGGCCAGCACCACAGCAGCGGCGTTGAGGGCGAGGGCGGCCTCGGTGATGAGACGGGTGGTAATAGCCACGGCGTTGACGTTCCCCTCACCCAGCCGTCGGATGCCCAGCACCTTGTGCTTGCCGTCCATGCACAGCAGGCAGAGCAGCTCGTTCCGGGCCCCGAAGAAATAGGGCCGCAGGAGCTGGTAGTAGTCCCGGCTGTTCCGGGCGATGTCGTCTACCCGGGTGCGGGCAGTGAGGTAGCGGCCGGACAGCTCTTTCACTGTCTTGAGCAGCACCGCCCCATGCTTCCCCATGCCCTTGACCTTGCACAGCTCCTCCGGCGGGGCGTCCAACACCCCGGCCAGGGAGCCGAAACGGTCGATCAGTTCGTGGGCCAGGGGATTGGTGTCGCTGCGGGGATTGGCGTAGAAGAACAGCAGCTCCAGCAGCTTGTGGTCCGGGAAGGAGTCCGGCCGGGCCAGAAATTCGGTTTTCAGACGCTGGCGGTGTCCGTCGTGGGGGCCCATGGCTGAAGATCTCCTTTCCTGTGGATTCAAGCAGGCGGATGAGGGCATCCGCCTCCCTCCTGTCCTCGGAGCCACGGCTCTTACCGGGCGCCGTACTGCTCCAGATAGGCCGCCATCCTGCCCTTCATCTCGTCGTCAATATACACCCTGCCGTCGAGCTCCCGGTTGTGGAGAAAGGCGATGATCTCCCGGACGGTGACGATGGGGTAGACGGCGATGCCGTAGTCCTCCCGCAGCTCGTCCAGGGTGGAGCAGGCCCGGGTGCCCCGCTCCATCCGGTCCACGGAGACGATAAGGGCGCGCATCTTTACGTCGGCCACGTGCTGGAACAGCTCGATGGACTCCCGTACGGCGGTGCCGGCGGTGACCACGTCCTCTACGATCACCACCCGGTCGCCGTCCTGGGGCTTGCAGCCCACCATGACGCCGCCCTCGCCGTGGTCCTTGGCCTCCTTGCGGTTGAAGCAGTAGGGGAGATCCCGCCCATAATTGCGGTACAGGGAGGCGGCGGCGGAGACGGCCAGGGGGATGCCCTTGTAGGCGGGGCCGAAGAGGCAGTCCACCCCGTCGGGGAGGTTCTGCTGGATGCAGGCGGCGTAGTAGTCGCCCAGCTTGGCGGCCTGGGCGCCGGTCTTGTAGTTGCCGGTATTGATGAAGTAGGGAGTCCTGCGGCCGGACTTGGTGGTAAAGTCTCCGAAGGTGAGTACGCCGGCGCGCACCATAAAGGTGATGAATTCTTCCTGATAGGTCATGTTCCCAAACCTCGCTTCTCCAAAAATAGTCGAATTATTATACCACTATTCAGGGGCGCGGACAAGGCCGTGTCTGCGGAAAGAAATTTGGAATTTCACTCTTTTTTAATGTTATTTTACCCGGGCGTATGGTACAATACCAAAGACTTCACAGATGAACAGATGAGGTGTTGCAGTTGGAACTCTTTGAATGGATGACCTCCACCACCTGGGGCGAGAGCCTGCTTACCCTGCTGGTGTCCATGGTGCCGGTGATCGAGCTGCGGGGCGGAGTCCCCTTCGGCACCGCCTTGGGGCTGGCCCCCCTCCACGCACTGGTGGTATGCATCATCGGCAATATGCTCCCCATCCCCTTTATTATCGTATATATCCGCCGGATCTTTCACTGGATGCGCCGCAGATCCCCCAGGCTCAACGCTCTGGTGGACAAGCTGGAGAAGAAGGCCCACCTGAAGGGGCAAAAGGTAACGAAGTACAAATACATCGGCCTGTGGCTCTTTGTGGCCATCCCCCTGCCCGGCACGGGGGCGTGGACGGGGGCGCTGATCGCGGCCCTGCTGGATATGCCCCTGCGCAAGTCCATTCCCTCCATCTTCCTGGGGGTGGTCACCGCGGGGCTGATTATGACCTTTGTCACGGGGGGCGTGGTGGCGATTTTCGCCTCCTGAGCGCCTTTTTCTCAGCTCCGGCATAGAATGGCCCGGAGGTGAGCGAAAATGAACGCGATTTGGCAAGTGCTCCTGGCCCTGCTGGCGGCGGTGGGCCTGTTGGCCCTGGGCTGGCTGACCTTCGGCCGCCTGCTGACCCCGGTGGGGGGCGGCGGGGGCGGTCCGGTGTACGCGGTGGTGCCCGCGTCTGGGGACGGGGCCCACCTGGAACAGGACGTGAAGGGGCTTCTCTGGCTGCGGGGCGGCGAGCTGGCCCGCTTCACCATCGTCATCGCCGACGGCGGGCTGGACGGTACGGGGCGGGCGGTGGCCGCGGCCCTGCTGGCCCGCGGCCAGGGGATCGTCCTCTGCCCGGCGGAGCGGCTGGGGGAGTACATCAAGGCATGAAAAGGGTCCGCCGGCCGGCGGACTTTTTTCTGCGCGCAGGGGCCGGGCGGCGCATTTCCGGCGCGGCAAAGCGGACGAAACTGCGTTTGCCGGTCGACAAATCGGGGCACAGATGATATGATATCCCGTGAGAAAAGGGAGGGAGCAGCATCCATGCAGGAGGCAGAACTGACTTACATCGAGGGCACCGTAGACGCCGTCATCTATCAGAACCAGGAGAACGGCTACACGGTGCTCCGCCTGGACGCGGGGGAGGGGCGGGGGCTCACCGTTGTGGGGTGCCTGCCCGGCGTGGCGCCGGGGGAGAGCATCTCGGTTCAGGGGACATGGATGCACCACGCCTCCTACGGGGAGCAGTTCAAGGCCGAGGCGGTGGAGCGGCGGATGCCCGCGGGCACCAAGGCCATCTTTGACTACCTGGCCTCCGGCGCGGTGCGGGGCATCGGTGCCGCCACCGCCCGGCGGATGGTGGAGGAGTTCGGGGAGGAGGCCCTGACGGTGCTGGAGGAGCACCCCGAGCGGCTCACTCAGATCAAGGGCATCACCCGCAAGCGGGCCCTGGCCATGGGAGAGCACTTCCGGCAGCAGATGGGCATGCGCCGCCTGCTGGAGTTTCTGGGGGAGCATGAGGTGCCCCTCCAGTTGGCCATGCCCCTCTACCGCAAGTACGGCGACCGGGCCCTGGAGATCATCCGGGGCAACCCCTATCTGCTGGTGGACCGGGAGCTGGGGGTGGACTTTTCCAACGCCGACGCGCTGGCCCTGTCTATGGGCATGGAGGGGGACGACCCCCAGCGGCTGGAGGCGGGGCTGCTCTTCGAGCTGACCCACAACCTGGACAACGGCCATACCTTTCTCCCCCGGCGCAAGCTGCTGCCCGCCACGGCCCAGCTCATCGGTGTGGGGGAGGAGGCCCTGGAGGAGGCGCTGGAGGCCCTGCTGGAGCGGGGCGAGGTGGTGGAGGAGCCGGTGGCCGGGGAGCAGGCCGTCTACCTCCATGATCTGTGCGAGGCGGAGCAGTATGTGGCCTTCCGGCTGTGGGAGCTGGCGGCGGGGGAGATCGTGGCCCCCCATGGGCTGGAGGAACTCATCGACCGCATCCAGGCCGAGCAGGGCATCACCTATGCCCCACAGCAGCGCCAGGCAGTGGAGCTGGCCGCCACCAGCCAGGTGATGCTCCTCACCGGCGGACCGGGCACCGGCAAGACCACCTCCCTGCGTGGAGTGCTGGCCCTGTTCGATGCCCTGGGGCTGGAGACCGCCCTGGCCGCCCCCACGGGGCGGGCCGCCAAGCGGCTGGGGGAGCTGTGCGGCGCGGAGGGGACCACGATCCACCGCCTTCTGGAGACCCAGTACGACCCCCACTCCGGCCGGCTGGTGTTTGCCCACGATGAAAGCGACCCGCTGAAGGCCGACACGGTGATCGTGGACGAGACCTCCATGGTGGATATCACCCTCATGCACGGCCTGCTGTCCGCCCTGCGGCCGGAGTGCCGGCTGATCCTGGTGGGCGACCCCGACCAGCTGCCCAGCGTGGGGCCGGGCAACCTGTTCTCCGACCTTATCCGCAGCGGGGTGATCCCCATGGTGCGCCTGACCGAGATCTTCCGGCAGGCCGCCGAGAGCGCCATCGTCCGCAGCGCCCACGGGGTCAACCGGGGGGAGCTGCCCGACCTGCGGGACAACAAGCACGACTTCTTCTTCCTCCGCCGCAAGGAGCCGGCCCGGGCGGCGGAGACCATCGTGGAGCTGGTGAAGACCCGGCTGCCCAACAACATGGGCATCCCGCCGGAGCAGATCCAGGTGCTCTCCCCCACCCGCAAGCGGACGGCGGGCACCGCGTCGCTGAACCGGGCCATCCAGGAGGCGGTGAACCCGCCCGGCCCCGACCGGCCGGAGCGCCGCTTCGGCGAGTACATATTCCGCCGGGGCGACCGGGTGATGCAGGTGCGCAACAACTACGACGTGGTCTGGAAGGACGGCCTCACCTCCGGCATGGGGGTGTTCAACGGGGATATCGGCCAGGTGGTGGAGGTGGACAACCGGGCCGAGCTCCTCGCGGTGGACTTTGACGGCCGCCGGGTTGAATATACCCCTGATATGCTGGGGGAGCTGGAGCCCGCCTACGCCATTACGGTGCACAAGGCCCAGGGCAGCGAGTACCGGGCGGTGATCCTGGCGGTGTGCGAGGGGGCGCCCATGCTCCTGACCCGGGGGGTGCTCTACACCGCCATCACCCGGGCCAGGGAGCTCCTGATCCTGGTGGGGGACGAGGACGTGGTGGCCCACATGACCGCCAACGACCGCCAGCAGCGGCGCTACTCCGGCCTGCGCTGGCGTCTGGCCCAGCTGGCCAACGGGTGAGGCTCCACCCACCCCGTTTGGGCTGCGAAAAAGAAGAACTTAATGTGCACGCATAAGTGCAAAGTGCGTGCACAAACCGATACCATCACCCTGAAAGGTGGTGTCAATATGAAGCGAGACAAGCACCTCGGCATCCGCATGGACAGCCAGCTTCACAAGAAGCTGGTCTACATTGCGGAGTATGAGGGACGCTCCCTCAACTGGCAGGTCATCCACCTCATCCAAGAGTGCGTCCGCGCCTTCGAGCGGGAGCACGGTCCGATTCCGGACGAGGAGCTGTCATGAGCGGGTCGGTGGGGGTCCTGCTGGATCTGCTCTTCCCGCCCAAATGCGTGTTCTGCGGGCGGCTGCTCACCTCGGGGGAGCGGGACTTCTGTGCCCGCTGCCAGCGGGAGCTGCCCTGGCTGGAGGGGCCGGAGGCGGAGCAGACGGGGGAGTTTTTCACCCTGTGCGCCTCTCCGCTGGCCTACCGGGACCAGGTACGGGATTCCATCCGGCGCTACAAATTCAAAGGGCGGCAGGGCTACCACAAGGCCTACGGCCGCTTAGTGGCCCAGTGCGTCCACGACCATCTGGACGGGCGGTGGGATCTCATCACCTGGGTGCCCCTCTCCGACCAGAGGAGGAGGGAGCGGGGCTACGACCAGGCGTTCCTGCTGGCCAGCGCCGCGGCGCTGGAGCTGGGGGAGGTGGCGGTGGAGACGCTGCGCAAGGGGCGCAACACCGAGGCCCAGTCCGGCCTGGACGACGACGCGGCCCGCCGGGCCAATGTGCTGGGGGCCTACACCGCCGTGGACGCAGAGCTGGTGGAGGGCAAACGGGTGCTCCTCATCGACGACGTGATCACCACCGGCGCGACTATTTCAGAATGTGCAAGGATTCTGCGCACCGTGGGGGCCAGAGAGGTGGTATGCGCCACCTTGGCCCGGGCGAGAGGATAGAAACAGGGAAAGTTTGTGGAAATTAGCGTTGAAATAGGTCGGATACTTCGGTATAATATAGGGGATTATTCATGAAATTCTGGGATAAACTAAAACAAAAGCTTTCAAGACTTCGAGGTGCGGGTATGTTCAGTAAGGATATCGGAATCGACCTGGGTACGGCGTCTATCCTGGTCTACGTCAAAGGCAAGGGCGTGGTGCTGCGGGAGCCCTCCGTGGTGGCCATCGACAAGAACACGGGCAAGCTGCTCAAGGTGGGCACCGAGGCGCAGCAGATGCTGGGCCGTACCCCTGGCAACATCGTCGCCATCCGCCCTCTGCGGGAGGGCGTCATCTCCGACTACGACATGACCGAGCGGATGCTCAAGGAGTTCATCCGCAAGGTGACCTCCTTCCGGCTGTTCAAACCCCGCATCGTCATCTGCGTCCCCTCCGGCATCACCGAGGTGGAGGAGCGCGCCGTCATCGACGCGGGCATCCAGGCGGGCGCCCGGCGGGTCTATCTGATTGAGGAGCCCGTGGCCGCCGCCATCGGCGCGGGCATCGACATCGCCAAGCCCGACGGCCACATGATCGTGGACATCGGCGGCGGCACCACCGACATCGCGGTTATCTCCCTGTCCGGCATCGTGGAGTCCACCTCCATCAAGATCGCCGGCGACCAGTTCGACGAGGCCATCGTGAAGTACATACGGCGCAAGCACAATGTACTCATCGGTGAGCGGACGGCGGAGGAGCTGAAGATGCAGATCGGCTGCGTCTTCCCCCGCCCGGAGGAGCAGACGGTGGAGATCAAGGGCCGCTGCCTCATGACCGGCCTGCCCCGGGTGTTCTCTGTGTCCTCCAGCGAGATGATCGAGGCCTTCGAGGAGGTCTCCAGCCGCATCCTGGAGGCTATTCACGGTGTTCTGGAGCGTACTCCCCCCGAGCTGGTGGCCGATATCTCCACCAACGGCATCTGCATGACCGGCGGCGGCTCCCTGGTCTGGGGCTTCGACAAGCTCATCGAGTCCCACACCGGCATCGAGACACACGTGGCCGACGACGCCATCTCCTGCGTGGCCTACGGCACCGGCAAGAGTCTGGACGACGTGGACTCCATGCAGGACGGCACCATCAACCTCTCCCGCAGAAAGCAGATGAACTGAAGAATAAAACAGCACGCCCGGCCGGGCGTGCTGTTTTACGCTGTGTTGCGGCTCAGCCCTCCCGCAGCAGGGCCTCGCCCACAGTGAAGATGTCACCGGCGCCTACGGTGAGGATCAGATCGCCGGGCCGGGCCAGCGCCCGCAGCCGCTCCGTCACCTCGGGCAGCGTGGCATAGTACTCACTGCCGGGGATGCGCGCCGCCAGATCCTTGGAGGAGATGCCGATGTCGTTGACCTCGCGGGCGGCGTAGATCTCCGCCAGAAGGGTGATGTCGGGCGCGCGGAGCGCCTCCACAAAGTCGTTGAACAGGGCGTGGGTGCGGGTATAGGTGTGGGGCTGGAAGGCGCAGATGACCCGCTCATAGCCCAGGGTGCGGGCGGCGGAGAGCAGGGCGTGGAGCTCACCGGGGTGGTGGGCGTAGTCGTCGTACACCTCCGCCCCGTGGTAGGTGCCCTTGTGCTCGAAGCGGCGGCCCGCCCCCCGGAAGGCGGCCAGGCCCTCGGAGACGGCCTCCGGCTCCACCGCCAGGGCGATGGCGGCGGCGGCGGCGGCCAGGGCGTTCTTTACGTTGTGCTCGCCGGGCACCCGCAGGGCCACGTGGGTGAACACATCCCCCCGGTACACCACGTCGAAGGAGGGCAGGCCCCGGTTCCAGGCGAGGTTGGCGGCGCGGACGTCGCCCTGCTCCAGACCGAAGGTGAGGACGGGCCGCTCCTCCCCCTCCAGGGTGTACATGGTGTTGGCGTCGTCGGCATTGGCCACAATGACGCCGCTCTCCGGTACCCGGTCGGCGAAGGCGCGGAAGGAGTGCTCCACGTCGTCCAGATCCTTGAAGAAATCCAGGTGGTCGGCCTCGATGTTGAGGATCACCGCCACGGTGGGGAAGAAGGAGAGGAAGGAGTTGCAGTACTCGCAGCTCTCCAGGATGATGGTGTCCCCGTGGCCCACCCGGTAGCCGGAGCCCAACAGGGGCAGGGTGCCGCCGATCATCACCGTGGGGTCCATCCGGGCGGCCATGATGATGTGAGTGCACATGGAGGTGGTGGTGGTCTTGCCGTGGGTGCCCGCGATGCACAGGGCGTTCTTGTAGCCCCTCATGATGGCTCCCCAGGCCTGGGCCCGCTCAAAGACGGGGATGCCCGCGGCGCGGGCGGCGGCGATTTCGGGATTTTCGTCGTGGACGGCGGCGGTGCGGATCACCAGCTCCGCCCCCTGGACGTTCTCCCCCCGGTGGCCGATGGCCACGGGGATGCCCAGGGCGCGCAGGTGCTCCACCGTGGCGCTGTTGCGCATGTCCGAGCCGGTGATCACCATGCCCGCCTTGTGGAGCACCTCGGCCAGGGGGGACATGGACACCCCGCCGATGCCCACCAGATGGGCCCTGCGGCCGGGGACGATGTAGTCGTGAATATTGGCGCTTGCCATGGGGTTTACACACCCTTTGCTCTAGTTTATAATAAGTTCCGAACACAATATTATAAACCATTATAGGCAAATAGCAAGAAAAAGATACCAGAGGGAGGCGGAAAAATGAAGGGATGGCCCATTCCGGCGGGAGTGGGGGGGTGCCTGGACACGTTGCGGCGGACAGGACACGCGGCCTACCCGGTGGGGGGCTGCGTGCGGGATCTGCTGCTGGGCCGGACGCCGGGGGACTGGGATGTGTGCACCGACGCCAGGCCGGAGCGGGTGATGGAGCTCTTTCCCCACACGGTCCCCACCGGCCTGCGCCACGGCACGGTCACGGTGCGGACGGAGGACGGGCCGGTGGAGGTGACCACCTTCCGCCGGGAGGCGGGCTATGCCGACGGCCGCCACCCGGACGCGGTGGACTTCGACGCCACCCTGGCGGAGGATCTGGCCCGGCGGGATTTCACCGTCAACGCCATGGCCCTGGATGAAAACGGCATGGTGATCGACCGGTACGGCGGGCAGATGGATCTGTTCCGAAGCGTGATCCGCTGCGTGGGCGACCCGGACCGGCGGTTTGCCGAGGACGCCCTGCGGATGCTGCGGGCGGTGCGCTTCGCCGCCCAACTGGGCTTCTCCATCGAGAAGGGCACCCTGGACGCCATCCGGCGCAGTGCCCGCCGGGCGGAAAAGCTGTCGGGGGAGCGGATCAAGGCGGAGCTGGAGAAGATCCTGCTCTCCCCCCGGCCGGAGCTGGCGGGGGAGCTGCTCCGGCTGGGCCTGCTGGCCCACCTGGGGGGGCGTCCAGACTGTCCCGGCCTGCTGGCGCTCCGGGAGGAGCCGCCGGAGCCGGTGCCCCGGTGGCGGGCCTTCTGCCGCCTGACCGGCTTTCCCATTGCGGCCCTGCCGGTGGAGCGGGCCCTCCGCCGTGGGGTGCTCCACCCGGAGGCCGAGGCGGTGCGCGCCCTGGCCCTCTCCGGCGGCACCGTCACCCCCCTCACCCTCTATTTGAAGAATACCACCGGGGAGGAACGGGAGCTCCTGCTCACCGGCTGCCTGATGAACCACTACGCCGCCCAGAACCAGGGCTGAGGAGGAAGCCATGGAGAAAATCAAGATGCAAAACCCCATCGTGGAGATTGATGGGGACGAGATGACCCGGATTCTCTGGGCCATGATCAAGGAGGAGCTCATCCTCCCCTTTGTGGACCTGAACACCGAATATTACGATCTGTGTCTGCCCAACCGGGACGCCACCGACGACCAGGTCACCGTCCAGGCGGCCGAGGCCATCAAACACTGGCACGTGGGGGTGAAATGCGCCACCATCACCCCCAACCTTCAGCGGATGGAGGAGTATCACCTGAAAAAGATGTGGAAGTCCCCCAACGCCACCATCCGGGCGGCCCTGGACGGCACGGTCTTTCGTGCCCCCATCCTCATCTCTAAGGTGAAGCCTGTGGTCTCCTGCTGGAAAAAGCCCATTACCATCGCCCGCCACGCCTACGGCGACATCTACAAGGCCGTGGAGTATCGGGTCCCCGGCCCTGGCAAGGCGGAGATGGTCTTCACCGACGAGGGCGGCAAGGAGCTCTCCCGTCAGACCATCTTTGACTTCAAAGGCCCCGGCGTCCTCCAGGGGATGCACAACCGGGACGACTCCATCCTCTCCTTCGCCCGGTGCTGCTTCACCTATGCCCTGGAGGTGGGCCAGGACGTGTGGTTCTCCTCCAAGGATACCATCTCCAAGGACTACGACCAGACCTTCAAGCTCCTGTTCCAGAAGGTCTATGAGGAGGAGTTCCAGGACAAGTTCCAGGCCGCGGGCCTTCACTACCGTTACGCCCTCATCGACGACGTGGCCGCCAAGGTCATCCGGTCCGAGGGGGGAATGATCTGGGCCTGCAAGAACTACGACGGCGACGTGATGAGCGACCTCATCGCCGCCGCCTCCGGCTCCCTGCCCATGATGACCAGTGTGGTGAGCCCTGACGGCAACTTCGAGTATGAGGCCGCCCACGGCACCATCACCGACCATTACCGCCGGCACCAGAAGGGAGAGGCCCTGTCCTCCAACCCCCTGGCCACCATCGCCGCCTGGGCCGGCGCCCTGAAAAAGCGGGGTGAGTTGGATGGCAACGCCGCCCTGGTCCGCTACGCCGACTGCCTGGGGCAGGCCGGCCTGGACGTGTTCGAGGAGGGCTACCTCTCCGAGGACCTGGCCAGCCTGTGCGACCCCAAGGAGCTCAAAGAGATGCCGGAGAACGGCAAACTCATGAAGCTCATCCGCGCCCGGCTGGAGACCCTCCTGGCCTGAGAAACCCACAAAACACGACAGCAGCCGTCCGGCTCATGCCGGATGGCTGCTGTTTTCCTTTCAGGTACGTTTTTCCCTCCCGGCCGGCGGACATCAGAAATACAGCAGCCGGTTGGCCTGCCGCCGCAGCTCTGCCCGGAAATCCGGGTGGGCCACGGCGATGAGGTTTTCCACCCGCTGGCGCACTGTGCGCTGGCGGAGCTTGGCCACGCCGTACTCCGTGACCACCAGATCGGTTAAATTGCGGGAAACGGAGACAATGGCCCCCGGGTCCAGGGTGGGGACGATCCGGGAGAGGGTCCCCTGCTTGGTGGTGGCCGTCTGGGCCAGGATGGCCCGGCCGCCCTTGGCATGGTAGGCCCCCCAGGCAAAGTCCGTGGCCCCCCCGGTGCCTGAGTGCTGGTAGGGGCCGATGGACTCGGCGCACACCTGGCCGGTGAGGTCAATCTGCAGGGAGGCGTTCACCGAAACCACATTGTCGTTCCGGGCGATCACATAGGGGTCATTGGTGTACCGGCTGCGACGGACCGTCAGGCGGGGATGCTGGTCCACAAAATCATAGAGGAAATGGTCCCCGGAGATAAAAGAACCCACCGTAATGCCCCGGTCGATGGTTTTACACCGGTTGGTCACCGCCCCGCAGGCCATCAGGTGGGCCATGGCAGTGCCGATCTGCTCTGTGTGGATGCCCAGATCATGCTTCTCCATCAGGTGAAAGCCAATGGCGTTGGGGATGCCCCCGAATCCCAGCTGGATACAGTCCCCGTCCCTCATCAGGTCGGAGACATAGCCGGCAATGGTCTCCTCCCTCTCCCCGATGGGCGGGTCCTGGAGCTGGAAGATGGGCTCATCCACCTCATACACCACATCCGCCATAGAGATCGGCAGGGCACTCTCCCCCCAGACCATAGGGGCCCGGGCATTGACCTCAAAAATAATCTTGTCCGCCCGGTAGACGTGCTCCAAGGTCATAATCAGGTCGCAGCTCAGGTGGACATAGCCGTGCCGGTCCATGGGGGAGACCTGGGCCACAAAGACGTTGGGGGGCAGGCACCGCCGGACCTCCTGCCCATAGTTGTGCTGGTTCACCGGGAAATAGGAGTACAGCCCGCTCCCCCCGCCGAACTTTGTGATGTCCGCAAGCGCGTCCCCGACCATGCCGTACAGGGCGCGGACGCTGTCGGGCCGGGCAAGGCAGTCGGACAGCACCGCCTGACGGTAGGCGATGTCCTCCTCCGGCAAGCTCTCCTGAAGCAGCACGGCGCGCACCGTGGCGTCCACCGTCTCGTCTCCGTCCGCCATGGCG
>ENA-ORTH01002269-ORTH01002269.1-human-gut-metagenome-genome-assembly--contig:-NODE-2269-length-16008-cov-4.937692_pt1 | contig 16008 bp, 10 predicted proteins | sample MGYA00241914_ERZ509192 | MGnify/ENA primary metagenome ERZ509192 (study PRJEB26280, sample SAMEA2338826) | human gut metagenome | biome: human gut; feature: human-associated habitat; material: faeces... | reverse complement strand
CCCGCCGGCGTCCTCCGCCTTGCCCCACATCATTTTTCCTCGCCTCCTTTTATGCCATTCCACCCGCCAATTGCTCTAGATGAACGCCCGGCGATGGGCGGAAAGCTCGCGGATTTCGCCGGCGGCGCGTCGAACAGGCCGGCGATGTCGGTGCCCACCAGCGCGTCGTAGTCTCCCCGGCCCAGTTCCTCGCAGACGGCCACATAGGCACCAGTGGCGTCCCGGTTCGCGCCGTTTTCCGCCACCACGGTCAGATGCTCCGGGCGGAAGGCGGGCAGCAACCCGTCGCCCCCCACCGAGCGGAAGGGCACCAGCCGTAAACGGCTGCGCACCGCGGCGGCCGCGCCGCCGTTTCCAGCCCCGGCCTCGCCGGAGACGAAGGCGGCCGGATCCCGGAGCGCCTCCCGCACCTCGGCGGGCAGGACGCTCTCCAGCGCGGCGCGGCGGACCACCGCCACCGGGCTGCCGGAAAACAGTTCGGTCAGGCTGTTGCCGCTGTCGTACAGGGCGCGCACCGCCGCCGTCCTCCCGCCGCAGGTCACCAGCAGACGGTAATCCCGGCCCAAAGGCGATTTTTTGCGGGTAAACCGGTCGTACAGGCACAGGGCGCCGTAGCTCACCACGGTCAGCAGCACGAGGGTCAGCGGAGAGACGTCGTAATACACCACGCCGCCCACCACGTAAAAGCCCTGGGGCGCGGCGAAGAAGTACAACGCGCCGGCCATGCCGGCAAACAGCGTGGAGATGACGAAAAAGACCACCACGGATTTTATGTACGGCAGCCGGCCTCTCCAGGGGAAGGCCACCAGGAGAATGACGCAGGCCGCCGCCAGCTTGACCGCCGTGGCGGCGGCCGTGGGCAGGTCGGGCAGGAAGATCAGGCAGGAGGTCGCGGCCCCCAGCAGGGCGCCCAGCACCATCCGCCAGCGGCGGCGGGGCAGGCGCAGGATGCGGGCGGTGGCCAGCAGAAGGATGAAATCGATCCACAGGTTCAGCGCCAGCAGCACATCAATGTAAATGACCGGCATCCGCCTCGTCCCTTTCGTATACAAACGCCCGTCCCAAGGTCACGCGGACATCCGGGCTTGTATATCCATTATATCGTCAGGCGGGGGGAAATTATGCCGAATGAGGAGAGGCGGCGGCGTTTTTTTATGAAAAGGCTGTCGAATTCTTCCTGCCCGGACGCCGGGATTCGCCGGAATTCGCGGAAAAGCGCGCGGCCGGTTGGCTTTTTCGCGCAAATGTGCTATACTGGCAGCGCGCGGCCGGGCGGCCGAACTTTACACAACAAGGACGGGACACACACCATGAATCTGCACATCAAGCAAGCGGTTCTCCATGTGCTTGACACCAGCATCGACACGCCGGTTCTCTCCGACGCCTGCCTGGAACTGAGCGCGGACGTATACGAGTTTCTGAGCCAGCACGTGGAACGGGCCGCGGCCAGCGACGAGCGGAAGACCTGCGAATTCCAAGAGGGATCGCCCTTCCTGACCTATCCCCTGCACGATCTGGAGCAGTTCCTGCCCACCACCCGGGAAATCGCCCTGCGGCTGTTTCAATACATGCGGATTTATCCGGACATCCCGGCGGCCGACGTGCTGATGATGCAGGCGGAGATCGATGAGCAGCCGCATTTTGTGCTGCTCAAGCTGAATTACAAGGAATCCTACATCCATTTTCTGCAAAACGGCGAGGAGGAAAAGCGCACCTCCATCGTGCGGCAGCGCACGGTGCTGCCGGCGCCGGGGGGCAAGGGCGGCGAGACGTTCCTGCTGAACATGGCCACCGGCGGCGTGCAGGTCATCGAGAAAAAGTTCGATATTGACGGGAAAAAGGATTTCTACTTTTCCTCCCGGTTCCTGGAATGCGCCGCCGCCCTGTCGGAAAAGCAGAAATTCCAGGAAATCAAAAAGGCGGCGGAGAGCGTCAACGAGCTGTTTGGCGGGGGCGACAAGCTGGACAAAAAGGCGGAGACCCGGGTGGCGGCGGTGCTCTGCGACTACATGGGGGACGCGCAGGAGGCCCGGGTGGAAAGCCTGTGCGAGGAGCTGTACAGCGACAACCCCGCCGCCAAGGAGGAGTTCACCCGGATCCTCCGGGAGAAGCACGTGGAGCCGCAGGACACGGTGCAGGTGGCCCCCGCCACCGTCCGCCGGATGGAAAAGCAGTCCATCCGCACGCCCGACGGGGTGGAGATCAAAATCCCCATCAGCCTGTACGAGAGCGGCGACGCGGTGGAATTCATCAACAACCCGGACGGCACCATTTCCCTGCTGATAAAGAACATCGAGCTGTGAAAAACAGCTTGGGTTTGTCTGCCGATAAATAAGCGAAGCCGCTTCCACCAACGGGAAGCGGCTTCGCTTATTTATCGCATGTTTGGCTTACATCGCGCTGCGGGCGTGAAGGATCCAGCGGGCGCGATCCAGGGGATCCACGCCCCGGCGGGGCGTATCCTCCCCGCAGCCCGGCGGACACTCGCGGTATCCGGCAAACCGGGAAGAATAGCTGCCCTTGCCGGAGGTCAGGGAGCGGAAGGTCACCGGATAGTCCAGGGAGGTGGCCACCGGCAGGACGGCCTCCAGGGTGAAGGTATCCCGGGTGACGACAGGGGAATCGAATTCCCCCCGCATGGCGAGGATATCCCCGATTACCCGGCCGAGATGCGCTTCCCCAGCCGTCAGGCGCACCTGCACCAAGGGTTCCAGCAGACGGGATCCGCAGGCGGTCAGGGCGCGGAGGAAGGCCACCGGCGTGGCGACGAAAAAGTCCAGCGGATGGGTATGGATCGGGTGATGCTCTCCGGCCGTCAGGGTGATGGCCGCATCGGTGACCTCCCAGCCGTGAATCCCCTGCGCGAGGGTTTCCCGGACGCTGGTTTCCACATGATGCTGGTACCGGTAAGGCAGCTCTTTTTCCTTGATGACCGAGCGATAGACGATGCCGCTCCCTCGGGGAAGGGGCTCCATCCGCAGGGTCAGGCAGGCCCAGCAGGGCTTGGGCATGGTGTACCGCTCGCTTCCCTCGCCGGGGGCAGCGGGGGTTTCCTTGTAAATCACGCTGGGGGCGGAAAAATTGGCGTGGAGGCGGTAGCGGCCGGCCAGCCGCTCACTGAGGATTTCCAGCTGGATTTTGCCGGTGATCCGCAGATAGATCTCCCGCTTCTCGCGGTTCCATTCCAGGCCGAGAAGGGGATCCTCCTCGCTAAGCTCCCGCAGGGCGTCCAGCAGGGGGGACAGCTCCTCCTCGCAGGAGGGAAACGCCCGCACCAGCAGCAGGGGCACCGCCAGGCGGCCGGGCCGCCGCCGTTCCTGCGCGCCGAGAATATCCCCCGCGCGGATGGAGGGCAGGCCGTACAGCGCGCCGATCTCCCCGCCGCGCAGCACGCCGGCGTCGGTGGCGCGGCTGCCGGAAATCCGCCGGATCTGGGTGATTTTCTCCATCTCCGAACGGCCCAGCACCGGCACGGCGTCCCGATTGCGAAGCTGGCCGCCGAAAAGACGGACGTGGGCGGCCTTGCCCATGACGGGATCGTGCTCGATGGCGAACACCACACCGGACAGGGGCGTATCCTCCCGGGTGTCGGCCGGAGGCAGAAAGCGGACGATGCCGTCCATCAGCTCCCGCATCCCCACTCCCAGCTTGGCCGAGGCCAGCAGAACAGGCGTGAGCTTCCCCGCCCGGGCGGCCCGGGTCAGGGCATTCTCCAGCGTCTCGTCGTCCACCGGGCGGCCCTCCAGATAGGCGTCCTCCAGGGCGGGATCCGCTTCGGCCGCGGCCAGCAGCGCCTCCTCCCGGAAAACAGGATCGGCAAATGGGCGGGGCAGGACGGCGCAGGCGGCATCCCCCTCCCCCTCCGCCCGCTGCACGGGCAGGCAGGCGGCGGTCAGCTCCCGGCCGATTTGATCGAGCACATCGGCAACGCGGCTGCCCGCCCGGTCGATTTTATTGATCACCAGCAGGACGGGGAGATCCATGCGGCGCAAGGCTTCCCACAGCAGGAGGGTGTGGGCCTGCACCCCCTCCACGGCGGAGAGCACCAAAACCGCGCCGTCCAGCGCGGCCAGGCTGCGCTCCACCTCCCCCGCAAAGTCCACGTGGCCGGGCGTGTCGATGAGCTGGACGACGCCTCCGCCGTATTCCAGCCGGGCGCAGGCGGTTTTCACCGAAATGCCTCGCCGCTTTTCCACCTCCAGCCAGTCGGTCTGTGCGGTGCCCTCGTCCACGTTGCCCGGCTGCCGCACGGCGCCGCACAGATACAGCAACTGTTCGGTCAGGGTGGTTTTGCCCGCGTCCACGTGGGCGAGAATCCCGATATTGCGGATATCCGGCACGGCGCGTCCCTCCCCCGGGCGGTTATTTCGGGCTGATGATGCCGACGCGGTAGGCGCGCAGCAGCATTTTCAGGCGGTCGATTTTCTCCTGAATTTCCGCACCTTTATCCATGTCCTTGACCATCAGTCGGTGGCGGGTGGTCTCGAAAATGGTGGTGGTGGTCAGGATGTCCTTGTTCTCCTGAATGGCCGACTGGATGCCGCCGAAGGATTCGTGGGCGATCAGCCGCAGGCCGTGGGAGGAATAGATCAGGGTGTAGCCGGCGATGCCGGTGGTGGCGTGATAGGCCTTGCAGAAGCCGCCGTCGATGACGATGAGGCGGCCGTCCGCCTTGATGGGGCTTTCCCCCTGGATGGCCTTGACCGGCACGTGGCCGTTGATGATATGGGAAGACGAGGGCTCAAGACCGAATTCCCGCAGGATTTTGTCGCACAGGTCGGCGTGCTGGATATGGCGGTAGTAGGGATCCTTTTCTTCTTTCCACAGGGCGGGCTCGGCCACAAAGTACCGTTCGAAGGTGCTGATTTTATCCCGGCCGAACAGCGGGGAATTCCGGCCGCACCACAGATACCACAGGAAATCCACATACTCCTGCTTGAGCGGGTTCTCGGCCGTGGCGTAGTAGGCGCGCCGGGCCGTCTTGTCGGCATAGTCCATATAGGCCCGGCCGCTGTAGGAGCGGCCGTCCGCCGCCGTGAAAACGCGGAAATTGCCGTCCTCATCCATGGGGATGCAGCCGTGGAACAGCAGGTTTTGGTTGATTTTCAGATACATGCTTCCATGGCTGTACAGGAAGCCCACGTGCTTTTGGAGCCGTTCGCTGCCCAAGAACGCCCGGCGCAGGGTGGCCATCAGCTCCCGCTCCGCCACCGACAGGGCATAGGGATCCGCCGCGTCGAGGGTGGGGAAATGGCAGTCGTTGAGCGGGTAGGCGATCCCGCCGATGGTCACCGTCCGTTTGTCGCAGTCCACGTTCCCTAGCAGCAGGCGGTCGTCCATGCCGTATTCCGGGTGGCGGCGGATGATCTGCCCCTCCAGCTTGAACTGCATGATGGCAATGGCCTTGTGCACCTTGGACAGGGTGTCCATGCTGGTGGGCAGATAGTCCTTGTCGTCCGGGTTGCGGGGCATGAACCAGGTGCAGTCCTTATAGGTCTCCTGCGCGAAGCTGATCATGTCCCTCAGGCTGATGCCGTAGCCGTTTTCCACGATATCCAAGGTATTGTACTGTAGGGCCAGGTTGAGCACGCAGGCGATGCACGCCTCGTTCCCCGCCGCGGCGCCCATCCAGAGGATGTCGTGGTTGCCCCACTGGATATCCACGCAGTGGTGATCGATGAGCAAATCGAGGATGTTGTCCGCCCGTTCGCCCCGGTCGTAGATATCCCCCACGATGTGCAGGCAGTCCACGGCCAGCCGCTTGATAAGGGAGCAGAGGCACTCGATGACCTCCTCCGCCCGGTTGATATCGATAATGGTGGAGATGATGTGCTGGTAATAGGACTGCTTGTTCTCCTCGTCGTAGTTGGTATGGAGCAGCTCGTCCAGAATATAGCCGAAGGCCTCGGGCATAGCCTTGCGCACCTTGGAACGGGTGTATTTGGAGGCCACCAGCTTGCAAACCTCCACCAGCCGGTAGAGGGTGATGCTGTACCAATCGTCCATATTGACGGTGTCCCGCTTGATTTCCTCCATCTTTTCCTTGGGGTAATAGATAAGGGTGGCGAACCAGGCCCGCTCCTTTTCCGGCATGGAATGAGCGAAAACCATGTCCACCTTTTCCCGGATGACGCCGGATCCGTTGTTGAGAATATGGCGGAAGGCCTCGTCCTCGCCATGGAGGTCGCTCATGAAATGCTCGGTGCCCTTGGGCAGGTTGCGTATGGCGTTCAGGTTAATGATCTCGGTGCAGACGGACGAGATGTCCGGGTACTGCTGGGCCAGCAGCTTAAGGTAATCCTCCTGGCGGCGCAGCTCCTCATTCTCCAGGCTCACGGCGGGCCTCCTTTCCGGCAATTACAGGCCCAGACGGGCCCGCAGGGCGGCGGTTTTGTCCGTTTTTTCCCACGACACGCCCAAATCCTCCCGGCCGATGTGGCCATAGGCGGCCAGCTGCCGGTAAATGGGACGGCGCAGGCCCAGCTGCCCGATGATGGCGGCGGGGCGGAAATCGAAGACGGCCCGCACGGCCTCGGCCAGCCGGTCGTCAGACACCACGCCGGTGCCCTCGGTATCCACCAGCACCGACACGGGATGCGCCACGCCGATGGCATAGGCCAGCTGCACCTCGCAGCGCTTGGCCAGGCCGGCGGCCACCACGTTCTTGGCCGCGTAGCGGGCCATATAGGAGGCGGAGCGATCGACCTTGGTCGGATCCTTGCCCGAGAAGGCGCCTCCGCCGTGGCGGGCATAGCCGCCGTAGGTGTCCACGATGATCTTGCGGCCGGTGAGGCCCGCGTCGCCCATGGGCCCGCCGATGACGAAGCGGCCCGTGGGGTTCACGTGGATCTCCGCGTCGGGCGAGAGCGCCACGCCCTCGCCGGCCAGCACCGGGCGCACCACCTGCTCCACCACGTCGGCGCGCAGCCGCTCGTAGGGCGCCTCCTCGGCGTGCTGCGTGGACACGACCACCTTCTCCACCCACTTCGGCGCGCCGTCCTCGTAGCGCACGCTCACCTGGGTCTTGCCGTCGGGGCGCAGGTAGTCGAGCGTGCCGTCCTTGCGCACGGCGGCGAGGCGCTCGCTCATGCGCTGGGCCAGGTAGATGGGCATGGGCATGAGGGTGCTCGTCTCGTTGCAGGCGTAGCCGAACATCATGCCCTGGTCGCCCGCGCCGATGAGCTCGTAGGGGTCGTCCGCGGCCCCGCCGTGGGCCGCCTCCCAGCTCTCGTCCACGCCCTGCGCGATGTCGGGGCTCTGCTCGTGGATGGCGTTCACCACGCCGCAGGTGGTGCCGTCGAAGCCGTACTTGGCGCGGTCGTAGCCGATGCCGCACACCACCTCGCGCACGATGGCCGGCACGTCCACGTACGCCTGCGTGCGGATCTCGCCCGCCACGGCCACGAGCCCCGTGGTCGCAAGCGTCTCGCACGCGCAGCGCATCCGCGACACGTCGGCGGGCTGCCCGCTGGGGGCGATGTAGCCCTCGCGCTCGAGCTCTATCTCCTTGGAGATGATGGCGTCCAAGATGGCGTCCGATATCTGGTCGCACATCTTGTCGGGATGCCCCTCGGTGACGGATTCGGACGTGAACAGGTAGGATTTTGGCAAAGCGATCGATAAGCTTGGCCTTTGCTCTATCGTCATTTCAATTCTCTCTATACTTTAGATTGCCCATTATCCAGCTTATTTAGGTTGATGACCCTTATTGGACGTCCATCTTGCTCGACAGCTCCTTTTTTAAAGCCTGATATGACTCTTCGCTCATTGCGTGCTCCATGCGACAGGCATCCCTTTGTGCAATTTCAGTCGGAATGCCAAGGTTGGTAAGAACCTTGAAGAAGAAGCAATGGCGGTCGTAAACTCTTTCAGCGATTTTGCGTCCCCCATTTGAAAGGCGAACCAAACCTCGAGGCCTAAATTCAACATATCCTTCCGCGCTCAAGGAGGACATAGCTTTTGATATGCTCGCCTTGGAAAAACCCATTCTACTGGCCATATCCACTTGCCTTACAAAACCACCAGAACGAGTTTCGAGAATAAGCAGGTTTTCTAGATAGTCTTCCCTTGACTCACTCAAAGTCATCAGTTCCACCTCACTTAATTCAAAATCCGACCCGTCGACGACTGAAGCTCCACCATTTTCTTGAACAGGCTGTCTTCGCGCTCCATGAGCTCCGACGGCTTTCCTTGCTCGGCAACGCGGCCTCCATCCAGCACCACGATTTTGTCGGCGCTCATCACGGTTCTCATCCGGTGTGCGATGACCAGCACGGTTTTGCGTTCAAGGAGACACGATAGCGCCTCCTGCACCTTCGTCTCGTTTTCAACGTCAAGTGAAGCGGTCGCCTCATCCAGAAGAACAATGGGGGCGTTTTTGAGGATCGCCCGGGCAATCGATATGCGCTGGCGCTCGCCTCCGGACAAAAGCGCGCCGTTCTCGCCTATCCTCGTTTCATAGCCCTTCGGCATGCGGGAGACAAAATCATCGCAGTTCGCCGCCCGAGCCGCCGCAAACACCTCCTCATCCGTGGCATCTGGCCTACCGAGTCGGATGTTCTGCATGATCGTGTCGTCGAACAGAACCACATCCTGGAACACTTGGGCGAAATCGACGAGAAGGGCCTCGGGGTCGACGGTCGAAACGTCCACGCCTCCGATGCTCACAACGCCATCGTCGGTATCCCAGAAACGGGCAGCCAGCTTGGCCGCGGTGGACTTGCCGCCCCCGCTCGGACCGACCAAGGCGGTCACCTCGCCCTCCTTCGCAACAAATGAGACGTTCGAGAGAACCTTCTCGCCTCCTTCGTACGAAAAAGTCACGTTGTCGAAAGAAATGTCGTGATTCGCCGGCTCGAATTCCATCGACCCGGTTTGAGGCCGCTCGTGCTCGATGGAGTGCATGCGCTTGATTCCGAGCTTGAGATTGAGAAGCTCCGTCACAACTTCAAGCACGGTGTTGATCGGATCGTAGAATCTCGTCACCACAAGAAGGAAGCAGAAGTACACCATGAACTCTAGTTCCCCCGATGCCAAAAGCAGGGCTCCGACGAGGACGGTCGAAGCTATTCCGAGCTTGAGGAACGCTTGCGCGGCCGACACGGGAACGGCACTCGAAAGCTCCGAGACGATCTGGGCCTTCTCCGCGCGATCGATCTTCTGATCCAGTTGCTCGAGATACGTTTCCGATTGGTTCGCCGCCGTGATCTCTTGGGCGCATTCGAGGTACTCCTGCAAGCCGTCCGCAACGTCAAGCTGGCGGTCGATGAGAAACTGCCCCTTCGCATCTTGGCTCTTCCGAGAGAAGGCGATGATGAGCAAGGCGATGGGAAGAACCCAGAGGGCGGCGATGGCCATCTTCCAGTTGAAGAGCAGAAGCATGATCGAGATCAATATGGTCGACGCGCCGGTTCCGAACAAAAGGGGCATGATATGGGAGAACATGCGCTCCTGATCGGCGCAGTCCTTCATGATGGTGGTGGTGAGGTCCGAGAGGTCGCGCCTTCCGAAAAAGGAAAGGGGCAATCTGCGCAGCACCTCGGCAAGCTCGATCCGCTTTCTGGCACTCTCGCCGTACACGACATTGTAGGTGAAATGGTATTCGAGCCATTGGGTCAGCAGCATGAGCAGGAGTATGACGACGATGGCTGCAAGATAGCCACCAAGAGCAGGGAGGGGCTTCGAGGGGTCGAGCAGATGATCCAGGTAGTCGTTGGTCGCCATGCACAGCACGCCAATGGGTGCCATCATGACGAGGTTGGCGAGAGCGCAGAAGAACGCGCCTCTCTTGAACTCGAAAGCACCCCGCTCGGTCAAAGCGAACTTCTCACGCAGCATCGTTGGCACCCCCTCCGATTCTCCAAGAGACTGATTTCTGATAGTCCTCCCACATCCGGCGATACACTCCCTTGCTTTCGACAAGATCCCCGTGGGATCCCGATTCCGAGATGGCCCCGTTCTCCACGACGCAGATCCTGTCCGCGCCCACCACGGTCGATAGCCGGTGTGCAATCATGAGAACGGTCTTGCCGTGCGTAAGACGCGCGAGCGCACGTTGGATAAGGGCTTCGTTTTCCGGATCGGCGAACGCTGTGGCCTCGTCCAAGACCACGATAGGCGCATCTTTCAGAATGGCCCGGGCAAGCGCGATACGCTGGCATTCGCCGCCCGACAGGTAGACGCCCTTCGCGCCGACCACCGTGTCCAAGCCCTCGGGCAGCTTCGCGATGATGTCGTCGCATTGCGCCGCGTGCGCGGCCGCCTCCACCTCCGCGCGCGTAGCCGACGGGCGCGCGAATCTGATGTTGTCAATGAGGCTGCGCTTGAAAAGCCGTGTGTTTTGGAAGACGAAGGAAACGGAATCCATCAGTTCCGAACGGGGAACATCCCGCACATCAACACCGCCGACAAGCACCCGTCCTTCATCGACGTCCCAGAACCTCGGAACAAGGCTTGCAATGGTGCTCTTGCCTCCTCCCGACGGCCCGACGAGCGCCATCGTTTCTCCTTCGGGAATCGCAAAGCTCACGTTCTTGACGGCAGGTGCGTCAGCACCCGGATACGTGAAAGACACCCCTTCAAAAACGATATCGCGCGTCCCGCTCGCCCTCCCGCCTTTCGCAGAACAACAAGGCATCTCCGGCGTGGATAGGATCCCCTCGATTCGCATCACGGCATCTTGGGCCATCGCCGCAGCTTCAGAGGCGTACAGTATCTTGGTCATCATCGATGTCGTCACCGCGCTGAACACCACGTAGAAGAGGAAGTCCGTGAAGAACGACGCGAAGTCCCCTGCCGCCCCCGCAAGCAGGATGCTGGCGGGAACCAGCACCGCAAAGGTCGAGTTGATCGCCGCGATCTGTACGACCTGCGGTTTTTCGCACAACTTCGAATAGCCATGGGCCATATCCCGGTACTGCAGGATGGCTTCCTTGAATGCGTTGAACGAATCGACCGTTTGCTGGAACACTTTGACGACGGGCATGCCTCGAACATATTCGGTCGCAGCGGCGTTCATTCGGTTCAATGCCTGCTGGTAGTTCGACACGAAAGTCAGATAGCTTGAGTTCTCATCGCTGCCTCCCCCTCCCATCATCCTCCAAATGCACGCGAAGGACACTGCGATGGGAACCAGGCACGCCAAACCCATGGCCCAGTCGAAGATGAACATCACGACGACAAACACAACGGGGGTGACGAGGGCTCCCACGAAATCAGGGAACTTATGGGCGAGCACGGACTCGGTCTGGCCGGCGCAGCCGTCGATCACCCTCCTTAGTTCGCCGGTCGAATGCTCGTCGTAGTAGCCAAGGGGAACCTTGGAGAGATGGTGGGTCGCGGCCTTCCTCATGTTGTTGCCGGTTCGGAATGCCGCGATATGAGTGCACATCAACGCCGCGAAGTACACCACCACTCCGGCCACTGCGAATCCGACTGCCAGCCATGCGTAAAAAGCCGCGCCACTCGCTTCGCTCCATTGAGGAGCCACTGCGACAAACTGCGACATGATAAACCAGACGCACACAAGGGGCATCACGGCAAGCAGCGAATGCAGACCAGCCAAGGCGCAGCCCACCACGGTGAGGACTTTGTAAGGCCCTGCGAAGTCAAGCAACCTGAACAGCGGATGGGGTGCTTTGCGTTTCGACTTTTTGTTCTCTGGGCTTTGTTCCGTCATTTCTCCTCCTGCTCTATTACCAGGACGTTGTTTTGCACTTGCAGCGACTTGAATATTTCCGCAAACTGACCGCGTTACGCTGGGGGTGCAAAAAAATGGTATTCTGTCGCAACCAGCAAATAGAAAGGTGCTGAATATGGGGTCGACGCGCCAGACAGCCGGCTTGCCAGCAATTGACGTGACTTCTATCTGCGATGCCGCCTTGAAGCTCACCAAAGAATTTGGCATAGATGGTTGGTCTATTCGTCAACTGGCTAAAGAAATTAACGCGTACCCAGGTGTCATTAATTACCACGTTGGTCGAAGAGAAGATGTGGTACATCTTGTTATCGAGCACGTTAATGCCGAAATCGACCTTCCTGAGCCTCGCGAGAATTGGAAACGATGGTTCAAGCTTCTTCTTGAGGGGATGCGTTCCACCCTGAGAAAATACCCCGGAGTCGCTCGTAGACTCGCTGCCGTAGGTCCTGGCCTTGGGGAATCCGACCGCATTATCAATTGCGGCATTCAAGTGCTGAGAGATGCTGGGTTTGGCGATTGGTCCACTCTTGTTTATTCCGTTTTGCTTTGCCAAACTTGCGCGTTCGTTGCTACCGAGGATGACAGGGACAAAATGGACGATGTGCGCAAAGAGGTGGGGGGTTCGTATGCGAGTGCGCTTTCTGCGTCCGATCCCGGTATTGCCGCTTTGGCAAAAACGGTCAAACTCCTGACCGAAGAAGAAAGCCTGAGGAGAAGTTTTTTTGATCATCAGTTCTCAGTCCTTCTCGATGCTCTTCTCGGCGGATTGGAAGAGATTTTTTTAAAGGGCTGACTAGCGTATCGAGGTCTTAAGAGCATTTAAATCAATTTTTCCTATGGGGGTCAGGGGCAACAACTCACGAATCTCTACTCTGTCTGGATGCTTGAATGGGGCGATTCCTATGTTGTTTAAAAACTCCCTTATGGATTCCAAGTTGGGCGCATCGCCGCTGCAAACGATAAACGCACACGTCTTTTCGCCAAGGGCTTGATCCGGTATCCCGCAGACGGCTACGTCTACGATGCCGGGCATTTCTCTAAGACTTGCCTCTACGTCTTCCGCCGAGAAAGTCTCACCGCCACGGTTTATTGTGTTTTTCAGACGTCCCGTGATTTTGAAGTTGCCGCAGGGATCCCTCACCGCTAAATCCCCCGTATGATAAAATCCTTCCGAATCAAAAGAGCGCAGAGTAGAATATTCATCTTCGTAATATCCACTCATCAGATACGGTCCTTTCCATATCAATTCCCCTTCTTCGCCGTCTGCGCAAGGTTGCCCATCTTGTCCGATGATAAGAGGGCGATCGTTTTCGGAAAGGGGGAAGCCTTGGGTGGTAAAGGCGATTTCCTCTGGCGCTTCAGGGCTTGTCAGCGTCAATATTCCTTCAGTCATGCCGTATGATTGCTGGACAGCGCAAGAGAAAGCGGCAGAAAGCCTCTTGGCATCTTTTGCGGTAAATCGCGCACCTCCTACATGGATGGACTCAAGGCTTGAAAGATCAACAGGATACCAGTCGAGTGCGTCCATCCAGAGGTTTACCGCCGATGGAACTGCTGTTATTGTCGTCACTTTTGCAGAAGAGATCAATGGAAACACTTCATCGGGACTCACGCTTTCCGCCAAAATGACGGTGCCTCCTTTTTCTAGCGCACCAAGTGCGCCGGGGCATGCGAGCGGCAAATTATGGCATATCGACAAAGCTGCTAGGTATTTTGTTTTTTCGGAAAAAAGCGATCGGGAAGCCGCTTCCACGAAATTGTACACATAGCTGAAATTTGAGCGAGGAATAAGTTTAGGGAGTCCTGTTGTACCACCCGACGGAAGCAGGAACAAAATTGATGAGGAGTGGGGTGCTGTGGCTTGCCAGAGCTCTCCGCGCATATCCGAAACTGATCGATATTGATCGGAAGATCCGATGACAAAACATTTTAGCCTTGGATTGTCCTTTTTGATGGTTTTTGCTAAGGACTCGTAATCATAAGCCGGGGAAGAACACGGAACAATTAGGCAGGATGCATTTGACTTTGAGCAGAAATGAGAGATTTCCGCTTTGCGATGAGTCGGCAAAGCAAGTACGGGGATGCATCCTCTCATTACTGACCCGAACAAGATTATAAGAGATTCAGCTTTGTTCGGAAGCTGAAGGACGATCCTGTCCCCAGCTTCTATCCCCTCCGAAGCAAGGCAAGAGGCGAATCGCCTTGCCGCATCAAATAGCTCAGTGTAAGTATACGTGGTTTCTCTGTCGCGAACCGCAATATTTGCCCCATATTCACGCTCCCATTGCGCAATACGTTCAACAAGAGTGAAACCAACGTCGGTTGCCCTTCTCATAAAACCCCCTTCTGCCATCCGAAGCCTTAGAAGATATTTGCGCAATATTTGCAAACAACAACCCTTTCGCTATAAGTATACTATAGCTAACATTATGTTAGTATGCCTTATATTCAAAGACTTATTGCTTGAAAGGGCGGTTGGCATGTCTGAAGTATGCGTGGAGCTAGTTGGAAAGCTTGTTGAGGAAATGCTCGGACTGTCAAAAGAAGAACTAAGCCCTTCGGATAATCTTATCAGTTTGGGGCTAGGATCTCTTGACATTATGAGAATAGCTGGGTTGCTAACAAAGAATGGCTGCAATGTTACCTTTTCAGAATTGGTTTCGAATCCCTGTATGGCTTCTTGGGTAAATTTTGCAAGAGAGAGGTCTGCGAGAAGCTCGTCTAATGGTAGCCCTCTCCTCGGTTCCGCAAATTACAGCAAAGGCGACCCCTTTCCGATCACGTCCGTCCAACATGCCTATATGGTTGGAAGGCGAGACGGACAGGAGCTAGGGGGAACCGCTTGTCACGCTTATATGGAATTCGAATGCGGATCTCTCGATGCGGCCAAACTCGAACGCGCAGTGGAACTTCTTATTCTAAGGCATCCCATGCTGCGCGCCCGGTTCTCTGATGACGGAACAGCCCGCATCGAAGACAAAGTAACTTGGAAGGGACTAACCACCTACAGAGTGGAAGGAGCAGGCAATCCCGACTCGAGGATTGAAGGTATTCGCCAAGAATTAAGTCACCTACGTTTCGACATCGAGCAAGACGATCTCATAGATGTACGCCTTACTGTCGTATCACCGAAACGCACTATCATGCATATCAACGTCGACCTTCTTGCAGCTGATGTGCTTAGCATCCAAGTTCTCTTAGAGGATCTAGCGCATCTCTACGACGGAACGGATCTCGCCCCCATCGAGATAGACTTCATGGAGTATGCGAGAAGAACCGGAATCGGAGAAGACGCACGAAACGAGGATAGAGAATACTGGCTGAATCGAATAGACAACATGCCAGGCGGCCCCTCTTTGCCACTGAAAGCCCCTATGGAGAGTGTCAAAAGATCTCAATTCACTCGTATGGAGTACTTAATTGATTCTAAGTCTTGGAAGAACTTCACCGAGAAAGGACGGCAAATCGGGGTTACCCAATCTATGGGCATCGCCGCTGTTTATGCCAAGGCTCTTTCTCGATGGAGCGAAGACAAGAAATTTCTTCTCAACCTTCCGCTGTTCAACAGAAAACCAATTCACCCAGACGTTGACAAGATCGTATCCGACTTCACCTCTCTTATCCTTCTTGAGGCTGATTGCGCAAACGCAATTTCCCTTCTTGAACTAGCTTCTCAAATGCAAGGACGCTTTCAGCAGGATGTTGCGCACTCTTCATTTGGAGCTGTAGAGGTTTTGAGAGAGCTTTCTCACCGTTGCCCAAACGATCCCAAGAAAGCCCCTGTTGTATTCGCTAGCAATATCGGCACCCAATTTATCTCCAACAAAGTGGAAGATGTTTTCGGTCCCTTGTCGAAGATGCTAGCAGAAACACCACAGGTATTGCTGGATCATCAGATATACGATCATAAAAACGGGTTGCTTTTGGCGTGGGATTACGTTTCCGAATTGCTTGATGACAAAATAGCCAAACAGATGTTTGAGGCATATTGCACAGCAGTGCGCTTCTACTGCGAAAACGACTGGTCGGAGCCGTTCCCCGACCTGCTGCCCCCTTCGCAGCGCGCGGCGCGCGCCGAGGCGAACTCGGAGGGGGCCGACCTCGGCGGCGGGACGCTCCACGGACGGTTCTTCGCCCGCGCCCAGGCCGAGCCGGATGCCCCGGCGCTGCGGTGGGGAGCCGACGGCGAGGCGACCTACGGGGAGCTTGCCGGCCGCGCCCTGCGCATCGCCGGGGGGCTCGCCGCCTTCCGCTACGGCGCGCCCGGACGGGGATATGACGTCGAGGGCGAGCTGGCCGGCGACGGCCCC
>ENA-ORTH01002265-ORTH01002265.1-human-gut-metagenome-genome-assembly--contig:-NODE-2265-length-16024-cov-12.732231_pt1 | contig 16024 bp, 5 predicted proteins | sample MGYA00241914_ERZ509192 | MGnify/ENA primary metagenome ERZ509192 (study PRJEB26280, sample SAMEA2338826) | human gut metagenome | biome: human gut; feature: human-associated habitat; material: faeces... | reverse complement strand
CTTTCTCAATTTCTGATCTTGACATTTTTTCTTTTCCCTTAAGGATGTTGACCAGTATCTGTTCGGCTTCGTTCAGGTCATAGTTTTCCCTTATAACAGGAAGAATTACTTTGATAGAATTAGAAAAACACTGATACGATGGTTTTATCAGTGCGTTCCTGTAAGCATGATTGATCCTCATGATTCCGGTTCCAAATTTCTCAATATATTTCAGCCGGAAGAACACATTTCCGATAATAGGATTTCTGAGTATGGATATCTGACCATTCAGGTATTCCTCTTCGCTGATTCCGACAGGAAGCCCTCCCGGAGAACTGATCTCAATCCTGTCCGCATACATACTGACTTTTATAGATGCCGGGATATCCCACATTCGATGGATCAGAGCATTGGCTATTGCTTCCCTGAAGGCTTTTTCCGGGATTTTGTCAATACATTTCCTTTCAGCTCCCTCTATTTTTTCATACTGATAATACTTTCGGAACATCTGAAGTGTTTTTTCCAACTGAGAAAGTATGGAAATATTTTCCAGTGATTCCCTGTCCATGATCTCATCTATGGTATCACCAAAACGTATGATATCTATTCCCGTAAACTGATTATCATCAGCAAGAAGTGCAGCTGCATTATTGAACCCACTCTGATCAGAATACAGTTCAAGAGTTTTTAAAATATCTTTATTGATCTTCTCAATGCCCATCACCCGGGTAAATTCTGTTTCCAATTTAGAAAAAGTAAGCTGCTGATTAAATGAAGTAATCTCCTCAAAAGTCTGATTGCAGCCCTCCAGGATCAACCGGTTATATTCCAGACGATCCACTTCAACTGTAGAAGAATCATTTCTTTTATAAGCTTTACCTTTATAGAGATAAGGCTTATACCTGCCTTCATAAACAGTGAGCACGATCGTATTTTCCTGTATCTCCAGACGGAACTCCGGCACAGGACTGAGACTGTCGTTGATCTTATTCTCCAGATTCAAGCATCCGTTCACGGGATCTGTTATGCCGATGATGTTCCCCTGATCATTGATTCCAAATATAATCTTTCCTTCGCCATAATTAGCATAGGCACTGATTGTTTTCAGAAACGTATTAGATGACAGATTTTCCTTATATTCCAATGTTCTGCTTTCCCTCATGATACATTCTCCTCCACATTTTCAACCCTTTGAAACCCAATATTGATTTGTAATTTATAGTATAAAATCGTTCCAATCGAAATGCAACGATTTCTTTTTTCGTTTCATATAGAATACAACGATTTATATAATCATCAAATATAATTCCGCCGATCAACAGCCAACGTAATTGTATAATTGTGAAATAATAAATATTATACGTAAATAATACAGTTATAAATCATTTCATTTTAACTTTTATTTCTATATTGCTCTACTCAAAACAATTTTTTTCCACAAAATCAACCTGTCCACCACCCAAAGGGGAACTATAATCATGACAAAGATTAAGAATACGAAGAAAGGCATGGCTAAGAAAACCTTAAGTATGTCTCTCGTCGTTGCAATGCTGGCAACCTCTAATGTGCCGGTTTGGGCTGCTGAGTTCAGCGATGGAAGTGACGCAGATGTTGCAATTACATCAGAAGCTCCGATTGCAGAAGATACAGATGCCGCTGATGCAGCCGCATTCTCCGATGAGGCTACACCAGAAGTTACAGAGAATACAGATGCTATTGCAGATACTGCAACAGCAGCAACAGAAAAAGCGTTATATTTTGAAAAAGCAGAAATTGGTAAAGCAGTTTCACTTGCAAACGACAGTGTATTAAAAAATGCTGAAGGAAAAAATGTTACTGTTTTTGATTATGAATGGTTGATTGACGGAAGTCAGCCTGCCGATGATAACGGAAGTGCTATGGCTAATTCAGGTCAGGTACGTCTCGGAGGAACCGGAGCCGATGCTACTACAATTAGAAATGCAATTAAACCGTTTACACCACAACCGAATCAGTTAGGTGGAAAACTTACTCTTAAAATTACAGGTGTCAAGGGAACTGCCGAAGATTTTGAAGGTTTCACATATGAAACACCAGCTGTAACTATCACAGCAAAAGATATCACTAATAGTGGAATTACTATTACACAGACTGCCCTATCAAAAAGCAATTTAAAATATGATGGAACTGCAAAAACTCTAAAAGCTGCTGACGTAGAGATTAACTATAATACTAGTACTAGTGGCTATAGCTCAAGTGACTTTACAGCTTCTGATTTCACTTTCATATATGATGGGGATACTGTAAACGCTACTGAAAATGACAAAAATGGTAACCCTGTTCCAGTTAAAGTTACTGCAAAAATTAATAAGCCAGGTTATCAAGGATCTGTTCAGTTTGACATGACTATTGGTCAGAGAACAAGTGCAGAAGTAAAATCTGATTCTGATTCTAAAACTTTAACTGATAAAGATAAAAATGATTTATCTGTTACTCTGAAAAATACTCAGTACAAATATACAGGTGAAAACATTAACTTTACAACAAATGTTGAAGATAATTTCACATTAAAAAGCAATATTTCCGGAAATACTTTGAGCTCTAAAGCAATTACAGCAGTTGAAGGTAAAGATCTTAATCCTCTGAAAAATGTTGGGGACTCTGATATTCTGAAAGTAACTATCAATAAAATTGGAGATGAAGAACTTAATAGAAACTATGCCACAGGAGCTTTTAATACCGCAAGATATTATACAGCAGATAAGGCAACTGTTGTTGCTCGTGATTTAAGTACATGTACTATTGATGATATTAGTATTGGTTCTTTAACAGCCGGAAAAATAACAAAAGACCAGATTAAAGATTTAATTAAGATTTCTGAAGGAAAAGAAACTCTCTCTAGTTCTACAACATTTATGAGCAATGTTGACATTGAAGTTGATGTTCAGGCAGTCAATAAAGCTAAAGATGGTGAAACATTCCCTGTTGTAGTTAAACCAAAAGATACAACCAAAAATATCATTGGTAAGAAGACTATCAATCTGTATGTTGCACAGAATGATATTAGTGAGGCTACATTAAAAACTAAAGGGGCACAATTAAAAAATAATACTATTTCCAACAGTAATGGTGTTGAATTAAATCAAAATACTGAGTTTGCTGCAGAATGCTATCAGGGCGGTGCTAATATTGAAAAAACAGCCGATCAGTTAGGAACTATTATCATTAGTGGTACCAATGTTGTATTAAAAGAAGGAACGGACTATAAAATAGTTTACGAAGATAATACAAATATTGGAACTGCGAAAATATATATTCAGGGTATCAGCTCAACATTATCTGGAAAGAAATGTATTGGTAAATTTACAATTGAAGCAGCAACGATAGCAGGTGACTCTATTACTGTTCCGGAATCCGTATCCTATGACGGCTCTAAAACAGAAGCTAAAGAATATCTGAAAAAATCTGATATTAAAGTACAGGCTAAGACATATACATGGTCTAAGAAAACAGTAGGAAATACTATTTCATTTGAAAAAGTAAATAAATTAATTGATGTTCCAGAAAACCTGTATGATACTGATTTTGCTATAGATGGTGGCGGAACAACAATTAGCGATGGAACAGAATTAACCACTACTGTAAAAATAGCAGATAAAGTTGATACAACAAGTGACGCATACAAGAACTACAATATTGCCAATGTAGGAACTGGTATTAAAGCTTCTAAAAATACAACCGTGGCTACTTTATCTGTTGCGAATGCAGATGTGACTGTAGTTGGTGCTCCATTTGTATATACAGGAAAAGAAATTACACCAGATTTAGTTGTAAAAGATGGTGACCGTACACTTGTAAAAGATGTTGATTATGAAATTGCTTCTAAAGTAAATAATAAGAATGCAGGAACAGCGAAAATTACAATTAGAGGTAAAGGCGATTACAGTAATAAGAAAACAAAAACTGTTGAATTTACCATTAATAAGGCAGATTTGTCAAAAGTGACTATTACTCCTAAGAAAGCATCTGTTACTACTAATAAGTTTACATATTCAGGAAGTAAAATTGCTCCTGCAATTGATGATTATGACATTAAACTAGGTGATGTAACTCTTGATTCAACTGCTGAAAACCTTAAAGTTACCTATCCAGCAAGTTCTTCAGCAAATGTAAATGCTGGTAAAGAAGCAGGTAATGGAACACTCTCAGTTAAAGATACAGCAAAGAATCCAAACTTCGAGGGAACAAATGCATTCAAATTTGATATTGAACAGGCAGAATTAGATGATCAGGGAACATTTACTCTTTGGAAAGATGGAAAAGTTGTTGGATTTACTGGAACTAAGCCTCCGACATCTACTACAGCATCTGGTATTACATCAAGTGATCCGATCTTCACAAATGATGGAACAGAGCATACTTTCGACAAAGTAACATATAAGCCACATACACCATCATTATCAGGCGTTAAAGAATATAAAGAAGGTGTTGACTATGAAATTAAATATTACAACAATGTTCGTGGAGAAGTTGCTGCAATCTATGTAAATGCATTAGGCAATTATAAGAATAAAGAAGATGCAACTCATACATTTGCAGATAAAAAGACAACATTTACTGATGCAAGATTCTTTAAGATTGGTGCTATTACTATTAAAAAATCTGATGTCAAAGTAGCAAATACTGAATATGCTGGCGGAATCGCAGTTAAACCAACAGTAACCATTACTGTAAATGGAAAAACTCTTGTAGATGATTCTGACTATAAGATTGAAACAGTAGGCGATGCTTCTAACGTAACTGCTAAAGATAAGATCTTAAAAGCAAAATTATATGCAAAAGATGGTTATGTATTAGATACTGAATCATGGGGCGCAGGCAACATTAAGACAGATGCAGACGGTTCTTATGTAGAACTTACATGGAAAGTTGTAGCAAAAGATCTTAAGAATACAACCGTAACTGTTGATAAAGATGGAAATGTAACCGTAATGAATGGTTCCGTTGTTGTTCCATCCAAGGAATATGATGTTAAATTCAGTGAAGACGGAAAGAAAGTAACTGTAACAGCTAAAGCTGACAGCAAAAATTATACTGGTTCCAAAGAAGTTGATGTTGACGCTGTTAAAGTTGGTGCTCCAGTAATCAATACTGTTAAAGTATCTGGTAACAAAGCAACAGTAATTCTTTCCGACGAAGCAGATGGTGCATCCGGATATGATTATGTAATCTCTACATCTAAAGATCCTTCAGATAAGGAAGCACGTATCGATGTTGTTAAGAATCAGGTTCAGACAACCGCAGCATTTAAATATGTTCAGCAGGGAACATACTATGCATATTGCCATGCTTGGAAACGTGATGAAAATGGTAAGAAAGTATTCGGCGAATGGTCTAATGTTTATCCATTCTCTGTAACTGCAATAACACCAGACACACCAGAAATCCTCAGTGTTAAGACAAAGGGTTCTACAATCACTGTAACATACAAAGAATCCGCTAACTCTACAGGATATGACGTAGTTCTCGGAAAAGGTTCCAAGAAAGAACATGGCGAGACACGTCCATATCAGTATGGAAAATACAAAAAATTAAATGTTAAACCAGGTGTATGCAAAGCTGTATTCAAGAACGTTCCTGCAGGAACATATTATGCAGGAGTACATTCCTGGAACAGAACAGCTTCTGAAAACGATAACAAAGTATTCAGTAAGTGGTCAAATCTGGAAACTGCTAAAGTTAAATAATCCATTTGGGTAATTAATACAGATTCCTAAAAAAGAAGGCTCCGGTCATTACGACCGGAGTCTTTCTTTTTAGGAACTTTTTCCCACATCCCCAGATAATCTTATGATATAATCAACATACAGAACCATCACTTAAAATATCTCTATATGAAAGGAAGTCATGTATGAAGAAAAGGAAATCATGTTTTATCTGGCTCTTGTGTATTCTTCTCTTAGTCACAGCTTTACCTGCTGTAGATTTTACAGATGTCCAGGCAGCATCCATCAGCAGTACTTTCACCGGATGGAAAACCTCTGCTGGAAAGAAATACTATTATAAGAATGGCAAAAAGCTGACAGACCTGCACAAAATCGGCAAGTATTATTACTGTTTTGCCGCAAACGGTGCTATGCTTACAGGGTGGCACCGTATTCATAATCGTTTCAGATATTTTGGCAAACAGACTGGAAGAATGCGTATCAATCAGACTGTAAATGGACGAAAGATCAACAGTAAAGGGGTCTGGACTCCTGTTGTTGTACTGGATCCGGGGCATTCTGCTGTCGTTGCCGGTGGTTATGAACCTCTTGGTCCTGGTTCCAGTCAGCTGAAGGAGAAAGATACTTCCGGAACCCAGGGTGTTGCTACAGGTGTGGAGGAATATAAGCTTAACCTGAGCATTGGTCTTCAGCTAAGAACCCTTCTTCAGAAAAGAGGGTTTAAGGTAATAATGACCAGAACCAACAGTAAAGTAGCTCTCAGCTGTATTGACCGCGCAAAAGTGGCAAATAAGGCAAAAGCAGATGCGTATATCCGTATCCATGCCAATGGAAGTGATAATTCCTCTATCAGTGGAGCACTGACTATCTGTACAACCAGAAACAGTCCTTATATTTCATCTATGTACAGAAAAAACAAAGCTCTTTCTGAGGCTGTGCTCAATGCATATGTGTCAGCTACAGGATGCAGAAAAGAATACGTCTGGGAAACAGACTCTATGACCGGAAATAACTGGAGCAAAGTTCCGACAACGATTATCGAGATGGGATATATGAGTAATCCTTCCGAAGACCGCCGTATGCAGCAGAGTTCTTATCAGAAAAAAATGGTACGGGGAATTGCAAATGGAATTGAGAATTACCTGATCAAATAGCCTTGCTTTTGAGTCGCAGACAGTTTATACTGGACTGAATGGGTATAAAAAATAATTTGGAGGATTTTTCAAATGAAAATTGCAGTAACATACGATAATGGAGAGATTTTTCAGCATTTTGGAAAAACAGAGTCTTTTAAAGTTTATGAAGTGGAAGACAACAAAGTAGTTTCCAGTGAAGTGATCGGTTCTAACGGTACAGGACATGGAGCACTTGCAGGTCTGCTTGCTGAACAGGGTGTAAATGTTCTGATCTGCGGTGGTATCGGCGGTGGTGCTCAGACAGCTCTCACAGAGGCAGGAATCGAATTATGCGCCGGGGCCCAGGGAAATACTGATCAGGCAGTTGAAAGTTATTTAAAAGGCGAATTAGTGTCTTCCGGAGCCAACTGCGACCATCACCATCATGAAGAAGGTCACTCCTGCGGCAGCCATGAGGAGGGACACTCCTGTGGAGATAGCTGTGGTGGCGGATGCGGTGGATGTGGCGGATCACAGCCACAACTTACAGGACGCAATGTAGGAAAAACCTGCCGCACACATTACAGAGGAACTTTCAATGACGGAACACAGTTTGATTCCTCTTACGACCGTGGCGAACCGCTGGAATTCATCTGCGGCGCAGGCCAGATGATCAGAGGGTTTGATGCTGCTGTAGCTGACATGGAAGTTGGTCAGATCATTGATGTTCACCTTATGCCTGAAGAAGCATACGGTATGGCAGATCCAAACGCTATCTTCACTATGGAAATCGCCCAGCTCCCAGGTTCCGAAGACCTGACAGTTGGCCAGCAGGTATACCTGTCAAACCAGTTCGGTCAGCCATTCCCTGTTAAAGTAACAGCTAAAGATGAGAAAAATATCACATTTGATGCAAACCACGAAATGGCTGGAAAAGAACTTAACTTCAAGATTGAATTAGTAGAAGTGAAATAAGACAAATACTCAGGGTAGCCTCCCAGCAAAGATTTTGCCGATGAGACTGCCCTGTTTTATACTTTATTTACCAAAGTGATAGTGCTTTTTGTAGTTTTATAATTTACGAGTAAAGATTTATCGTTTTTGTGGGCTTACTGTATATTCGCTTACCGTTTACTGTCTTAAAAGCTCTTACATAATAATTATAAACCCAGTACATACCTGTCTGGGAATCATAAGCTTTTGTGTCTTTCCAGGTTGAGACAGAGGACTTCACTGTTTTGGCAGCGGAACCATTGCGGTAAATCACATATCCGGAAGCACCGGCTACTTTTGTCCAGGAAACCTCTGTACCACCGTTACTCATTTTACATGAAACCTTAGATGGAGCCGGGACAGCAGCTTTTCTTGATTTCACCGCTGAAAATTTAGAATATTTGTTTTTTCCACTTGCGTTGGTTCCATAAGCACGGACTTTAAATGAATAGGTTACTCCCGGTACTACAGCTGCATCAAAACTGAGGGATCCTGTTTTCAGAGTTTTTATCCGCTTATAAGAAGACTGGGAATCTGTCTTGCAGTAAATCTGGTATCCTTTGGCACCCGGAACCTTTTTCCAGGTTAAATGTATTTGATCCGCAGCTTTCTGGGAAAGTTTCAGCACCGGTTTTGTCAGTGGTGTGTTGTTCTCAGATACCTTTACCGTCACCTGACACTGGGTCTGAAAATCTCCGGCAGAAGCAGTGATTACTGCCTGACCATAACCGTTCCCCTGAATGGTTCCATCCTCTGAGACAGATGCAACCCCAGGATTACTGCTTGTCCAGACCACATCTTTTACATCATCAGAGTTAGATGGTGTAAAGGAAGGTGTGAGTTTTTGTGTATTGCCTTCGTTAATTGTCAGATCTGTCTGGTTCAGGGCAATTCCGTTAAGTGGAGTTGTTACTACAGGGATTTCATACAGGTATGTGCGGGAACTGTCATAGTTGCCGTTATCATAATTTCCGGATACCCATACAATATTACGTCCCCATAAGATCGGCTGGGAATCCGTCTGGATCGTTACATTCTTGTATAACTTGGATAATATTACGTTTCCGGAAGCATCCATAAGGAGATAATGCAGAATACTCTGGTCTGAGGTTTCCTCTGAGAAAAGGACTGCGTACTGATTATTTCCTACAGGGATAAGTTTTGGTTCTGTCAGGGTTATTTCTGCACCTGACGGTGAATACTGAGTGAGCCAGATAAATCTGGAAGCCATACTGTTCTTATCTGTGATTATCATAAAGATATTTTTGTTAAGATTCTCATATCCGGTCTGTCCATTCACAGCAAAACCATGGGGAACAGACTTGCCTACTGTGATCAGATTATTTCCGGCCAGGGAAAATCCGGTTACCTCGCATCCGGTATAATTATCACCTGTAGCACCCATAAAAGGAAAGAGATTTACCGCACGATCCTGAGCGATATATCCGCCGGAATATGCGGAGAAGGAAGACAGGATCAGACCTCTGTAATAAGCATCCCCATGATCCAGAAAATATACATGAGAACCGTCATTTACAACAAACTGGTTAAAGGAATGGCTGCAATAAGGCATATCTGAATTAATAAGTGTCATATCCTGAGTGTTGATGACAAAAGTGATATCACTCTGATGGTGTATTCCTTCCATTCCATACATTTCCCGTCCTGTATGGACGATCAGGGTAGAACCGATCTGGGTCATGCGCAGGGAAGCAGCGTCAAAAGGAATGTAGATTCCTTCAAACATATTTGTGTATCCGCCGTCAATGTCCGTTGCACCAAGCAGTTTCCAGGCACGGCTATATTTGAGAATCCGGACAGCCGTTATGCTGTTGTCTTCGTTCAGATTCTTCTGCCCTACTGCAACATAAAAATTCCCATCGGGTGCAGCGTAGAACCCTCCCCACAATGGAAGCGGAAGCTTTACTGCTGTTACATTGGTAACATTAAGATCGGAATTGCAGGTGGCATCATATAAAGTCTGATCTTTCCAGGCAACAATGTGAAGATTTCCTGTTTCATCTGTATAGTAAGAAGTATATTCAGGATTTGCCCAGTTCCAGCTGTAAGATCCGCTGTTGATTCCCATACCCTGAAGCTGGGAAAGAGCCTTTCTCCGGCCAAAGGAAGACTTTGAGGAATAGGTGGAAGTACCAGCTGTTATTCCCTGACCAGCATTTTCAACCAGCGTATCTCCCTCCTGGACAGAAGGCATTTCCTTTTCATCCGAAAAGAAATCATCATCTGTCTGTTCCGAAGTAAACTCATCTTCAGTGTCATTGAACTCTCCGCTGTTATCGAATTCCTCAGGAGAAAAACTCATCTCGTCGTTTACCGCATTACCCATGTCAGGAATCGCATCAACATCAGATGAACCTGGATTTTCTACAGCTGTTACATTATCCGAGTCAGTAAAATCACCTGCACCATATGCAGGAGCAAAATTCATTAAAATCATGGAAGAAGTCAGTAATAAAACTAATAATTTCTTTTTCATCTGTCAGAGCCCTCTTTTCCCCTTTATCTAAGTTCGATAGTTATACGTTCTTTGATACCGGTTTTAGAATTAACTGCAGTAAACATGATCCTGAAACCTTTGCCTCCCGCTACCGGGATCTTGCTTCCGTTTGTTACGGATTCACTGCGCATCCACCCTTTTTGCAGGTATTCGATCGCAGGTTTCATACTGCCATTCGCAGGATTATTTCCACTATATATGTAAAGTTTGTCAAGCTTCCATCCTTTTGCAAGAGTAACCGTTGTTTTTACTTTCTTTCCGGCAAACTTTGCATAGCTGAGACTTGTTTCGGAAGAAGATTTAAATCTGGAACCCGGAACAGTAGTTGCGCCGATCTTTACTGATTTAACAGGATTTACATATTTTTTAACAGTTACCTTTATTTTATATTTTTTGCCCTGACATTTAAAAGAGACAGTAGCTGTACCGGCTTTCTTTGGGACTGTCAAGATCGTATAGTATGTCTGTGAAGTGCCGTAGGTGGATTCTGACAGTTTGACAGTGACAACTGCCTTATTACTTGATTTTAGTCCGGAAACTTTGGACGATAAGGAAGCCAGGGATTCTGTTGCCGGCTTCGGATAGGCAACTAAGGTTGCCGATGCAGGAACATGTTCATCTGCTGCCCAACTTGTAGTAGAGGTCACTGCAAACATGGAAAGGATCATTCCAAACGCCAGTAAAAAAGAGAGTAATTTTTTGCTTAATTTTTTCATTATTTTTCCCTCCTAAAAGTGTATGTTAGTGTTAACTGAACGATTCAGACAGGAACAGCTGTCTGGAGCATTCCTATATACTCAATATAGCACACAACTTTCACAGCGTCCATGACAGATTATGTTGATTTAGCGTGCAAAATTGCCGATAAAGAAAGACTCCGGTCGCAATGACCGGAGCCTTCTTTTTAGGAATCTGTATTAATTACCCAAATGGATTATTTAACAGTTGCTTTTTTCAGGTTTGACCATGGGCTGAAGACTTTTCTGTTGTTTTCAGATGTTCTGTTGAATGCATGCATTCCTACAGTCCATGTTCCTGCTGGTACATTCTTGAATGTAGCGGTTACTGTACCTTCTTTGAGGTTCAGTACTTTATGATCGCCATAGTGATATGGACGTGTCTCACCGTTTTCTTTCTTGGAGGATGTTCCAAGTACTACATCGTAACCAGTAGCGTTTGCTGCTGCTTTGTATGTTACTTTGATTGTAGAACCACTTACTTTTACGTTTGTGATCACTGGTGCATCTGGTGTAATTGCTGTTACTTTGAATTTCTTTCCTTCAGACCACTCACCAAATACTTTCTTTCCGTTTGCATCACGTGTCCAAGCGTGGCAGTATGCATAGTAAGTTCCCTTCTGTACATACTTGAACGGTGTAGATGTGCTTACCTGATTTTTGTTTACAGAAACATAATTTTTGTTTGTGATGCAATCTTTATCTGTAGAGATTACATAATCATAACCAGCAGCGCCTTCTGCTTCACCGGAAAGGATAACTGTTGCTCTGTTTCCAACAACTTTGACATCGCTGATCATCGGAGCACCGACTTCCAGTTTTGCCTCTACGATCTTGAAGGTTACTTCTTTTGTTCCCTTATAGTTCTTTCCTTTGGCTGTAATGGTCACTGTACCATTTCCAACCTCTTTGTTCTCTCCATAAGATACAGTGTAATCTGCATCTGGTGTCAGTAATACATCACCATTCATCACTGTGACAGCAGGTGTGATCTGGCTGCCATTATAAGTCTTATCTTCAATAGCATTTACAGTAACATCTTTCAGATCTTTCGCTACGATATTGTAGTTTACAGTAAGTGTATTATCTGCTTTTCCCTTTACACTATAATTCTTTGTATCAAGGATTGTGATGACAGCTTCACCCTTATCACCTACGTTTACACCGCTCTTATATTCAACTTTGTAATCTTTGCCTTCTTCCAGTTCTTTTCCGCTTACCGGATTCTTAACTGTGATCTTAGCTTCTGCAATCTTTCCACCTGCATATTCTGCATCTGCTGCTGTTGCGCATGCATTGGTAAGTTCTGCTGCCTTGATGTTGAATGGGAGACGGATCTCACCAGCGTAGTTGCCGATACCACGTGCCACTACATATGGTCCAGCATAATCTGCTGCATCAAGATTTTCTTTTCCTGTTGCTGTATAGCTGTTTACGTTGTTTACATAAACGATCTCGTAGTCTTTGCCTTCTTCCAGTTTCAGTGGGCTTGGAGTAAACTTCACTTCCGGTTTGATCTCATTTCCTGTGTAAACCTGATCAGCAATGACTTTCTTATCAAATTTACCGTTGATCAGCTCACCAACAATCTTGAAGGTTGTTGTAAGGGTTCCTTCATAGGATCCTTTACCTGTGATTGTGATTGTTGCAGTTCCTACATTCTTGTTATCCTTGTATTCTACTGTATAATCACGGCCTTCTTCCAGTTTATTGTTGTTTGCATCTACTACAGCGAATGTTGCTTTTACATCTTTTCCGTCATTGTACATTTCGTTTTTCAGTACGGAATCAGCTGCTGTATATCCGGAAAGGTCATTCTTTGTGCTTGGTTTATAGTTGTTTACAATCTTACCATCGGAGATGGATTTGCTGGAGATTGCAAAGTTCTTCTGGAGTTTGTCTTTGTATCTTCCATTGATACCTTCCACTGTAACTGTTGCATTTCCTACAGAAACATTGTCTTTCCATGTAGCCTTGAAGTCTTTACCTTCTACTAATGTATAAGTTCCATCAGTGATAACAAGAGCTGGTTTGGAAGCACTTCCTGTCCATTTCTGTGCATCGATATCTGCAAATTTGATATCAGAAGATGTCAGGCTCTTAGCTGTGATGGACATGTTATAAGTTGCAGTTCCTACATAATCTCCATCATAGAAGTAATCACCTGTATCTTTGTTACGGCTCTGGTGTGCTTTTACAGTTACTTCGAAATGACCTTTGGATGTGTCATCCTTATCTGCATTAACCCATTTGATCCAATCGATATCAAAGTCTTTGCCGACAACTAATTTTGTGCCTTTGTTTGCTATGGTCAGTGCAAGTTTATCAGCAGGCGCATAAACATCCTTTGCTGTGCTGTTAGTTGCAAGAGCATTGAATATGATCGGAGCACTGGTTTCACTGGTTACATCCTTACTACTGATATCGCACTGTTCAATATTAAAGTAGAAAGTTCTTTCCCCTTTGTATTTACCAATCATCTTGATGGTAACGCTTGGAGCAGGACTATTGTTATACTGGCCTGCATGAAGGTTGTTGTTGTATGTAACAGTATAGTCATGTCCGGCTACTAATGTTTCAATACCGTCAGCACCATTTCCAGTTGTGTCTTTCTGATCAACATAGTGTTTCAGGGATTTTAATCCGTCAAATGTGATATCAGAGCCAGTAAATGTCTCACCTTTACCTGCGGTCTTATCAAGAGCTACTTTTGTAAGAGTAGAACCATTTTCCATATATACATCACCAGTGATAGCACTTGCAATCTCACCTAAGAATGCATTTCCTCTGGTAATGTCAGAACCATAAATTTTAGTTGTATCATTAAAGATATCATCTGCTTCAGCTGTAACATCTACTGTCAGGGTACCATAGAAGTTCTGACCAGCCATGAAGTTTGTAGCGGAAGCTGCTGTACCAACTACTTTTAATGTAACTTTTTCACCTGGAATAATATTTTTATTTGCTACTTTAATAGTATAGTTATTTGTATCAGATAAGTCAATTTTTCTTCCGTCTGCTGTCTTATAATATACTTTTACGTATTTTGCAAGTTTTGCAGGATTTTTTAAAGTCTCTACTGGAATAATAGTTTCGGATACTTTTACTTCACATTTACTTTCCAGGTTTTCCGGTACTACATTGATTTTTGTAGCAGCTGTACTTGTAGTTGCTGTTCCCTGATATACGCCTGTACCTGTAATAGAAACAGCAGCACCATTTGGAGCGCCATTGATCTCAGGCTGTTTTTCATATGCAGTTACATTTGGTGTGAGTTTATCTACAGTATAGTCTGTTCCTGCCACTAATGTCTTGTCTCCAAGAACTACTTTAGATACTTCTGGTGTAATTCCTTCTGGATTATATGTGTAAACGTTCTTTCCTAATGTAATCTGAGCCTGTGCGATATCAGTCATTTTGTTAGAAACGTTGATAATCTTTTTGCCTGTATATGGGCTTGCAAGTACAACGGATACTTCTTGTACACCAGCTTTATCAACATTAAATCCTGTTACGGAATACTGAGTACCATTAGTTAACGTCTGACCTTTTACAGTTACAGTCATACCATTTAATTCAGTATCTGTGATAGTTTTATCTGTAGAAATAGTTGTTCCATCAGCTTTTGCAAGAACAATATCATTGACACTTACTGACTGTGGCTGAACTGCTGCATAAGCACTGTAAGTTGTTTTTTCCTCATTAGTCTTGTTTTTGTAAGTAACTTTTACACGAATAAGATAATCTTTTCCATCGTTGTTAGTTCCGTATTTTACTAAACTCTGATCTGGTGTAAAATTCTGAGCTGTAGCACCAGCGATGTCTTTCCAATTTATTGTGTTGTCTGCATTAACAGAATCACTCTTTTCGCATTTCTGCCACTGATAGCTTACGACATTGCCAAGGTTTGTGTCGAGGTTTGCCTTTAATTCAGTTCCCCACTGACCATCCCATGCAGCATCTTTAACTGTTGTAATAGTAGCATTTGTATTGTTTAATGTTCCTTTGGCATCGGATACATTGAACGCAAATTTATCAGATCCATTCCATGTGTAACCATTAAATACAAGTTTTGCTTTCTGGTTTCCATTTGCATCTGGATCACCAATAAGGAATACAACAAAGTCTTTTCCGTATTTCAATGATTGCATCTTATCATCTACATCTAAATCAAGACCTGAAACGAAAATATTATTTGACGTTAAAATCGGTGTAACAGAATCACCGTCTTTATCAACATATCTAGCCGCTAAAGTAGCGTCCTTAATTAAATCTTCGAATTTAACAGTGATATCATTATTTACATTTTTAAATGTGTTTGAACCAACAACTAATTCTAACTGATCTAAGCTGTATGCAATAGGCTGGTATGCTGAAGCACTTTCATAAATGTCTGTGCATGATACATATTCTGCTGTTCCATTATTATCTGTAGTAAGTTCATACTGATATGTTTCTGTTATTTTAACTGTAATATCAGCACCGATATCTTCTTTTGTTAATGTATAGTCAGATTTTTTTGCACCTTTAATTGCTACAGCACCGTTGCCATCATGAGCATTTCTATACCACTGATAATCTGTCTTAGCTTTCATCACGGAAGGATTATCTGGATCTAATTTTGTTGTATCTGTATCTGCAACAGCGAGAAGATCCGGGCGAGTAGACTTTATAGATTTTACACCTTGTGGTGTTGCTGCATGTAAAACATTGCCCTGTCCTGCTTGAAGACTACCAGTCCACACTTCTGCAGAAGATGTAGTGCTTTTTACGTCAACTTTTTCGTCCATTACCAGAGGTGCTAATTTATTTGCAGTTGCAGTTGCATTTTCAACTGTGCCATCTTCGACAACTGGAGCTTCTGCAGCATCATCAGAGAATGCTTCAGCAGCCGGAGCTTCTGTAGAAATTGGTGTGTCAGTACCATCGCTGAACTCAGCAGCCCATACCGGCACATTAGAAGTAGCAAGCATTGCA
>ENA-ORTH01002263-ORTH01002263.1-human-gut-metagenome-genome-assembly--contig:-NODE-2263-length-16031-cov-3.134452_pt1 | contig 16031 bp, 8 predicted proteins | sample MGYA00241914_ERZ509192 | MGnify/ENA primary metagenome ERZ509192 (study PRJEB26280, sample SAMEA2338826) | human gut metagenome | biome: human gut; feature: human-associated habitat; material: faeces... | reverse complement strand
CATCTGATAAACCTTTTTCGGATCCAGCCCTTTCCATTTCACGATCTCAGATGCTGCATTTGCATACATATCTGTATAAACGACAGACATGCAGGCCTCACTGCCATCCTGTGCCGCATATTCCCATACAGTATAGTCTCTGTTTTCAAATGGTGAAGTCAGTCTGTAATAATCTCCGAACTGGAACAGTCTTCCATGTTCTTTGAAGAACGCAATCTGTTCTCCCGCCATCTTCTTTTCTTCATCAGTCATCTTACTGAGATCCAGTTCATATCCAAATGTTCCCTGCATTGCACAGATTCCTCTTGTCTTGAATGGTGTCACGCGATGATTCTGATGATTCGGGCAAACCGATACGTGTGCGGAAACAGAAGACATCGGATAGCCAAAGGAAGTACCGTACTGAATACGCAGTCTTTCAATCGCATCCGTATTATCGCTACACCAGATCTGCGGACAGTAATACAACATACCTGCGTCAAACCGTCCACCGCCGCCACTGCATCCTTCCAGCAGAAGTTCCGGGAATCTCTGAGTCACAGCTTCCAGTACTTTATAAAGGCCAAGCACATAACGATGTCTCAGTTCCCCCTGACGGTCACGTGGAAGCTTCGCACTGTAAGCAGCCATAAGTGAACGGTTCATATCCCATTTGATATACTGGATATCCGCTTTCTCTACAATATCACAGATCCGCTCTGTCAGATAATCTGTCACATCTTCTCTGGACATATCCAATACCAGCTGGGAACGACTTCTGATCGGCTGTCTTCCCGGTATGACCAGTGCCCAGTCCGGATGTGCCCGATACAGATCACTGTCCTCAGAAATCATCTCCGGCTCAAACCAAAGCCCGAAAGAAAGTCCCATATCATGTACTTCTTTCACCAGCTCAGAAAGGGTTCCGCACAGCTTTTTCTCATTTACAAACCAGTCGCCAAGACCGGAGAAATCATCATCCCTTTTTCCAAACCATCCATCATCCAGTACCAGCATATCCAGATTCAGTTCTGCCGCTTCTTTTGCAATTGCAATCAGATTGTCTTTGTTAAAATCAAAATAGGTTGCTTCCCAGTTATTTACCAGAATCGGGCGCACTCTGTCTTTCCAGCAGCTGCGGATCAGATTCGACACGATTGCCTGATGCAGAGTCTGGGACAGCTTTGAAAATCCATCTGCACTGTATGTCAGACATACCTCAGGTGTGCTGAAGCTTTCACCCTTTTTTAGTTTCCAGGAAAAATCATAGTCATCAATTCCAATGACCAGTCTTGTCTGATTAAACTGATCTACTTCTGCCTGTGCATGAAAACCGCCACTGTACAGAAAAGATGCACTGTAGCACTCACCAGTACTCTCTGTAGTGTCTTTATCCGCAAGAATCACAAAAGGATTATGCTGGTGGCTGGAAGTTCCACGGGTACTGCGAAGCTCCGTGATGCCGTGTGGCAGACTGTTTCTTTCCATCTGACGCTCACCGGCATGTTTTCCATAAAAATGAATCAGATCATATTTTCCCATTCCAAGATCCAGACACGCACTCATAATTCTGGAAATCTGGATATCACCCTCTGTACGGTTTTCGACTACTGCTGCTCTTGTAATGATATCCAGCTCTTCAAAGACTCCATAAAGAAGATGTACATAGACTTCTTCAACAGCATCTTTCAGAACGATCTCCAGTGTCTCTCCTTCTGATTTCTCAGAAGAAAAGAATGCCGGAAGCCCCGGAATGTTATATTTTCCTTCTCTTACCTGATAGCTGTCAAAGAAAAACATCCCGTCCTGTACACCGCTTCCAAGGTCTGCTTTCAGACAGTCTACACGATAATCTCCGTCGCCATATACCGGAAACTCCTGCGGAAGAAAATCCAGAGAATATACACGCTCTCTGTCAGTCCCCGGGATATTTCCGCTGAATCCACGGTCTGCCATACGAATCAGATAGGAACAGTCCGTATCATCCGTACGGTTTCCGTAATAAGTGTGAATAAGCATATTCTGCTCGTCCACTTTCATCTGATAAGTACTGTTTTTTGTATGAAGAGTAAAAATCTGATTCTTTATATTGATAGCCATTGTCGTTTTCCCTTTCTGTCTTTTTCAAGAATTATTTTACTGCTCCGTTTACAACACCATTGATAATCTGTTTCTGGCAGATGATATAAAAGATTAAAATTGGAAGTAATGCCAGAAGATAAGATGCAAATGCCAGGTTATAATTCGTTCCGAACTGTGTCTGGAAATTCAGCTGTGCCAGCGGCAGTGTGTTCTGATCTGTACCGGACATGATGACCAGTGGAGTCATAACGTCATTCCAGGTACTCATTGCTGTGAGAACTGCTACTGTTGCATGCATCGGTTTCATATTTGGAAAAATAATCTTCCAGTAAGTCTGCCATACTCCGGCTCCATCCACACAGGCAGCCTCTTCCAGTGCCATCGGGATATTATTCAGATATCCGGAATAAAGCAGTACATTCATCGGCATAAAAAACACAACATACAATACGATAACACCAAAGCGGTTTGCAATTCCCAGCTGTGCAGTTTCTTTTACCAGCGGCATCATAAGAACCGCAAACGGTACAAACATACCACTTACAATGTAATAGTAAGAAATCTTAAATATCTTACGCTGCTTCATCTTTCTTCCGATCAGATAACCGGCAAGTGAATGTATTAATATACATAATACCACAGTTACCCCGGTAATAAGAAGACTGTTTCCAAGAGAATGCCAGAAATCAGTTACACGCATTGCTTCTGCAAAGTTTTCAAAACTCCATTTCTGTGGGAATGCCAGTGCACCAGCTACATCATTTGTCATTTCCGATGGCTTCTTAAATGCAATGATCACTGTCATATACAGTGGAAATAAAATCGTCAGACAGCCAAGTACCAGTAAAATATTAATAATCCTGTTTGTAGTCTTACCACGAACAGCGCCTTCTTTTTTCTTTGTTCTGCTCATTATAACTGCTCCTCCTTACTTCCCAGGAATTTCATCTGAAACAGTGATATCGCAACGATCACAATAAAGAATACAAATGCATTCGCACTCTGGAAACCAAACTGTCCTCCACTCATACCATTGTTATAGATCAGATAAGAAATGGACTCTGTGCTCTGTGACGGGCCACCTTTTGTCAAAGACATGATCTGGTCAAATACCATCAGCGCATTTTTCATACAAAGGACAAGGTTAATTGTTACAAATGGCATGATCAATGGAAGTGTAATGCTCTTAAATTTTTTCCATCCGGATGCTCCATCCAGCATACATGCCTCATAAACTTCTTCCGGAACAGTCTGCAGACCGGAAATATAAATGATCGTATTCATCGCTATTCCCTGCCATGCTCCGACGATCACAATTGCGATCCATGCCCATTTTGTACTTCCAAGGAGACTTGTTTTCAGGAAATCAATTCCTGTTACTTCTCCGATTGTCGGCAGAATATATGTAAAAATGAAACTGAAGATATAACCGACAACCAGACCTCCCAGAATATTTGGTACAAAATAGATTCCTCTGAGTGCATTTTTTCCACGGATCTTGCTGTTCAGTCCCAGTGCCAGGATCAGGCTGAGAAGATTGACCACAATTGTCATAACCAACGCATATTTAAATGTAAACAGATATGAGTGACCCACACGGGAATCCTGGAAAATTTCTGCAAAGTTCCGCAGTCCTACAAAATCATAACTTCCATATCCGCGGAAGTTTGTAAGTCCGTAATAAAAACCTTTGATCAGCGGTAATGTATTAAAGCAGAAGAAAAGAACCAGAATCGGTGCCAGCAGGCCAAAAAATATCTTTTCATTTTTGCTCCACGCACCATGTTTTTTATTCATGATCATTACCCTCCTCATATGCTTTTACTTTTGCCACGACATCTCTGTTGTAGCGAATCCATTCTTTGTCAAATCGTTTCATAAATGTATCTGTCGCATCAGCACTGTCATCCATCAGATATGTCTGGATCATTGCATCTACTGACATTTCGCTCGGATAATGATGGTCCTGATAATCCGCTACAATACCGTTTTCGATATAATCACGCATTTCTTCCAGCTCCGGAGTAATCTCAAAATCACCTTTTTTACATGGAACAGCGCTCTGTGCATTCAGATATTTTTTGACATTTTCATCTTCGAGCATATAACTGAGCACTTCATAAGCTGCCTCTTTATTTTTACAATCTTTCATCACGCAGAACATCAGATCATTTCCGGAATTCAGCACATTTTTATCTGCATCTTCATTTGCCGGAAATACAAAAGAACCAATATTCATATCCGGATTTACAGATTTGATCTGAGAGATCGCATAGCTTCCAATTGTAAACATCGCAGATGTTCCTCTTGCGAATGCAGTGCAGGCATCGTTATATCCCTGAGACACCGGATCTTTCTGTCCATATGTAAGAAGCGCTTTTTCCTTTTCTGCCACTTCTCTGTAATTTTCTGCAAAAGTTGTTTTTCCACTGTTTACCTGATAAGTCAGATCAGAATCGCACAGACTTACTGCAATTGCATTCCACGGTGCCAGTGTAGTCCATGTATCTTTAAAACCAAAATATAATGGCTGGATTCCTTCTGACTGGATCTGATCACAAAGATTCGTAAATTCTGTCCATGTGGTCGGAACCTCCCAGCCATGTTCTTCAAACATATCCCGGTTAAAAAGAATTCCAGCTGCATTTGCCATATACGGAACGGCATAAACACCATCTTTCGGCACATATTCCAGATCTTTGTTCATCTCAAGATATTTCTCTTTAATATCGTTCAGTCCTTCAAAATCAGAAATATCCATCAGCATGTCTGCATCCAGAAAATTGGAATAATTAATATCCCCGCCAATTCCGATGATATCCGGATTATCCTCGCGGATAAATCTTGTTTTCAGGATTGTCATTGCATCGTTCGGTGAATCAATCTTTAAATAAATATCATCGTGCGTTGCATTGAACTCATCCTGAAACTGTTCAAAAATATCTACCGCCTCCGGTTTATACTGTACCATTTCAATTACAGTTTTGCCCTCTGTTTCGTCCTTTCCGGAGCATCCTGTCATAACTGTTCCCATTGCCAGAACTCCTGCAAGGAAAACAGCACCTACTTTGTGCTTTCCCATTTGTTTCTCCCTTCTTTACAGCTATTCACTGCCATCCGGCAGTTCAGATTCAGACCGGTCATCTCTGTTTGATTCGATTCTAGCACCAAAAGAAAAGCTTCGTACATAGATCGATAACATCAAAATATACCATAATGCGTTATTTCCAGAATAATGTTGATGTTACTACTCATTATGGTATATAATAGTACTAAATAGCGATATTTCGTTAAAATTGTATGATTTCTGTATCTCGTTTTTATGCATATTTTACTATATCCCGTAGGAGGAAATGATAAAAACCATGTCAGATTCTATTTTTCACATATTTTCCAATGAACTTTTTCTTGACCTGACCGTATACCAATACGGCTATGAGAAATGTGATCCTCTGCATTCTTATGGACCATTTGTACGTAATCATTATCTTTTTCACTATATTATTTCCGGCAAAGGAATGCTGAGTGTTACAGAAAAAGATGACAATGCTGTTTACCATATGGAAGCACATTCCGGCTTTCTCATTGAACCGGGGCGTATCAATCTTTACAGTGCTGACCAGAAATTCCCATGGGAATACGTCTGGGTAGAGTTCGATGGACTGCGTGCAAAAGAGCTGATGGAAGAAGCCGGACTGTCCAACGATTATCCGGTCTTTCATCCCATTTCCGATACAGCAGCAAATAAGCTTCGCGATGAAATGCTGCGCCTGACACAATATCCGGACAATTCCCGCCCACTTGGGATCATTGGTCAGTTATATCTTATTATGGATGCCCTTATCCAGGGTTCTTCCAATAAAAAAAGACTTCAGGGCGGAAAGCTTTCAAGATTTTACGCACAGGAAGCACTTTCTTTTATTGAACAAAATTATACGTTGCCAATCACAGTCGAAGATATGGCAAATCGCTGTAATCTTGACCGAAGCTATTTTGGTAAAGTTTTCAAAGATATGATCGGACAGTCTCCACAGGACTTCCTGATCCGCTATCGAATGAGTAAAGCAACCTCTCTGCTTACCAGCACCAGCCTGTCCATTGGCGACATCAGCGTTCAGGTTGGATATCCAAACCAGCTTCATTTTTCCAGAGCGTTCCGTAACATTTACGGGATGTCACCAAGACAATATCGCCAGCAGAACAAATTATTGTCCTGAATCACAGGCAGGTTACGTTTCTGTTTACTTTTCTTCATGATATTGCATTTTCTGTGAAAAGAATAGCTTTTACACCAGTCTGATGGTAAAATAAAAACCGAAAAATAAAACTGGAGGAACCCTATGAAAAAGAAAAAATTTTTTCCTCTCTCTATGGGAATCGGTTTTCTGTTCACAGGTCTGTTCTGCTGTTTTTCTGTATCAGCAGATGCTGTTGAAGGCTCACCAGGACAGACTGTTTCCGGAGAATATGCCGTTGTTATAAATACAGACACCTCTTCATCTCAAAATACCGGAACTCTGGTTTTTGACGATGGTACAGATACTGTCTCTTCTTATCTCAGCACTGGCAGCAGCGCAGCCAATCTGCCTGCGTCCCAGATTCTCAAAAAAGCTTCTGACACCAGTGATTATAATGTTCTTTCTTCATCTGCCCTTTCCGCAGCAGCTGCACAGTCTGCTGCCACAAGTTACTACATCGGGCAGGAAAAATATATCTATCGTTCAAATAGTACAGGCAAAACTTATGTATGCATCGGCATTGGTGAACACTGCTATATCTGGATGGATAAAGATATGAAAGCCAGTTACGATGCAGCTGGTAAGACTTCCTCAATCGCAAAGGATATGGCAGGTGTATATGACGGACAACCTTATCGAATCCTGAATACTCTGGCCGGTGGTAACATCCCATATGAAGATAATTCCGGTAAAATTTCAATTCTTCTCGAAACTTTATCTTCCGCAAGCGGCATGTACATGTACGACACAGGCATCACAGCAATCCATATCAACACTCCTACTGCATCTGCCTATGTTTCCGGCGAAATGTCCAAAAGAAACGGTCTGCTTGTACACGAAGGACAGCATGCACTGCTCTGGCTGAAAACCAGATTTTCCAATACCGGCAGATATATGTGGCTCAATGAGGGACTGGCTGTGACTGCCATGGACTATCTCTGGGGTGGCATTGATTCCAGCGGATGGTTAAACGGCATTGCCGGAAGTACCGCTATTCGAAGCGGCTCTTCCCTAATCTATCAGACCTACCGTGATGATACGGCGCAGGATTACGGCATGCCTTATCTTTTTATGCGTTATGTGATCGACCGTATGGCCGGAAGCTATAAACCAATGGATGTTCTGCCAAAATTTTACCAGATAGATGCCTCCACCCTTACCTGTGAAGAATACCTGACGCAGGTAACCGGCATTCCATTTAAGACATTAATGGCTGATTTCTATACCGCAATCGCTGCCGGCGATCTCTACGGCAATTACAGTTTCTCTGGTGACCGTATTGCCGCCGGAAAGGCTGCAACATTTCCTGTTTTTTCCGGAAACAGTAACCAGAACTATACGCTGCCTGCAGCTTCTGCAGTCATTATAAAACTGAAAAATGGGAAATTCACGGTTCCTGCCAACGGAAGCTCCAGCATTATTTACCGTATCGTCGGAAATCGCACCACTTCTGCAGCTCCATCTGAAGGTAGTGGTACTGCCTCTGATCCATATAAGATCACTTCTCTCGATGACCTGAACCTTATCTCGGATCATCCGGGTGCTTATTACAGTCTGACCAAAGATATTCAGACAAATGGAAATATTAATTTCTCTGTAAATTATTTCAGTGGACACTTAGATGGTAATTCACACACTATTTACGGATTGAAAAAACCGCTTATCGCCCAAAATGACGGAACCATTGAAAATCTGCGAATTGTAGCTGATTTTGACGATGACAGCCAGAATGTACAGGGTGTCATTGCACAATATAATCAGGGAAAGATTCAGGAATGTTCTGTTTCCGGCACGGTCACCGGACATATGGGTGGCGATGGATCCATGGTCTTTCCTGAATTTGGCGGCATTGCCGGTCAGAACGAACTTGCCGGAATCATCAGTGGGTGTACAGCCCGCCTGAATATAAATCTGTCTATGCCAGCTATGAAAGGCTGGGTCGGCGGTATTGCCGGATTAAATATTGGTACAATAGAAAAGTGTGTCAGCAATGGAATCATCTCTGTCACCCAGGAAAACGGCACTTCTTATCCTCTTTATGTCGGTGGTATTGCCGGTGAAACCCAAAAATTCAGTGGTATGGGTGGTGTGATCAAAGAATGTCTGCATGCCGGTCAGATTAAAGTTTCCGGTGGTTCCTCTTTTGTTGGACAAATTTGCGGTCTTGCAGCTGCAAATGTAATAAATTCTTCAACCGGATTAAATGGTCACATCCTGAACTGTTATGGAAAAACGGGATCTGGAAATCTGGTCGGTTCTACTGCTGCAGTGCCTTCAACCGGTGGTCTGCTGACAGATGCACAGATGAAGGATTCTTCCTCTTACCAGGGATGGTCTTTTGGAGCTGACTGGAAAATGTCTGATGATGGAATCCCAGCTCGAACCGATTCCTCAGACATTACTTCACTTTCTGTAAAATATACTCCGTCCTCCTGTTATATTGGTGAAACACCATGGAGCTTCGGAACGCTTGTTATAAACAACAAAACGGAAGTTTCCATTACGCGGGATATGGTCAGCGGTTTTGATAATACATCGGCACATACCTGCCAGATTACTGTAACATACAAAGGCCGACAGACCAGTTATTTACTTCCTGTCGTTACTCCAAAAACAAGTGATATTACAAGTCTCCAGATATCAGCAAAACCATCCAGACTTTCCTATACAGAGGGAGATCTGTTCAATCCATCCGGTGTCAGCTTCTTTGCTACCATAGGCGGTCGCTATGCCTATATTTACAGCGGATATACTTATGATAAAACGCGTGCGCTGACTTCTTCTGATACAGAAGTTACTTTTGACTATTTTGGTGCAAAAGTAACACAGAAGATTTCTGTTGCAGCAAATACACCAACAAAACTGAATATTCTTTCTTCGCCATCAAAGACTCAGTACACCATCGGAGATAAGCTGGATCTTTCGGGAATAAAGCTTCAGATTGTTTACAGCAATGGAACCCTTTCTCCAATAATTACTACTGATACTCTGGATACCTATGGAATTCATATAGCACTTGGCGCTGCTTCAAATGTTACTGCGATTGACAAAAAGCATATTATGACTGCTTCGGACAGCGGAAGCTCTCTTCTGTTTTATGCTACAGATATATTACCAGGACAGTATGGAACTGTAACTGCAGTTTCCTCGACTCTCAGTGTACTGGCTCCTCTGCAGATCACAGATACAGAGCTTCATCTGTGCACTGGAACCAAGAACACTCAATATGCTTATTCCGGCAACGTAACCGGCGGCAGTGGCGAGTACAAGACAACCGTTGTCAGCGAGAATCTTCCGTCCGGACTGAGCCGAAATAATATACCTGACAGTTCCAGTTACTCTTATTTCTATTACTCAGGAACAGTTACTGCTCCTGTCGGCACTTACGAGTCACTGTACACCGTTCAGGATACTCAGACAAAAGCGACCTTATCGGTAAAAATTGTATTACATGTACTTGCTTCCAGTGAAGCAAAATTTTACAGTTTCGTACTGCGTGCCTCGGATAACCCGGAACTTAAACAGGATGTCATCGGAGAGATTGGAACGGACACGATCATTCTCCGGCTGCCAAAAGGCACAAATGTAACTGCCCTGAAACCATCTATTGATTTTGGCTACAGTTACGGTACTTCCCTTCCGTCTGCCTTTTGGAGTGGAACCCCACATGATTTTACCAATCCGGTCATTTATACATTAACTGCACCGGACGGAGTTACAAAGAAATCCTACACCGCGCAAGTAGAATTCTATGATTCTGCTCAAGGAGTCACAACTCCGACTCCAAAGCCTACCAGTACTCCGACTCCAAGACCAACAAATACTCCGGTTCCGAAGCCACAGCCTACCAGTACTCCAGCTCCAAGACCTTACCCAGTTGGAATGCCTGTCAAACATACAGCAAGTAATGGCATATATAAGGTAACCGGCACTCAAACTCTGGAGTATACAAAACCCGTAAATAAAAAATCGAGTGTTATTAATATTCCGGACCGCATTACACTCAATGGTCTGGATTACACTGTAACCTCTGTTGGAAGCAAAGCTTTCAAAAACAACAAATATCTGAAAAAGGTATCCATCGGAAATAACGTTGTTCAGATCAAAAATTATGCTTTCTATAAATGCCCTAAACTGTCTTCTGTAAAAGTTGGAAGATCCGTTCGGTTAATTGGAAAGCAATGTTTCTACGGATGTAAGAAATTAAGAACACTGAACATTCAATCTCCAGGATTATCGCAGAAATACACTGGTTCAAATGCCTTTAAAGGAACACCTACAAAAATGAAAGTTTATGTTCCAAGAAAACAGGCCAAAAATTATAAAAAATTATTCCTGAAACGAGGAATGCGCAAAACTATCACTTTCAAAGGCATTCGATAGGTAGTAAAAGGCATTCGATAGGTAGTAAAAAGAAGGAGCAGTCCGAAAATATATTTCAGACAGCTCCTTTTTTTCTGACTTAAGAAGGGGAATTTCTGATATAAATACTGTTCGCCCATATTCTCCCCACCAACAGTTTTATTTACCTACTGCAACTCCTTCAATATTGATCTTCCAATCGTGCCTTCCGGCATCTGTACCCCAAAATTTTCTGCAACAGATGCACCGATCACCGCAAATGTATCCTGATTCTCAATAGCTCCTGTTTCTTTCATTTTCTTTGAATATGCAATAAATGGTACATATTCTCTTGTATGATCTGTTCCGGTATAAGTTGGATCATTTCCATGATCCGCAGTCAGGATCAGAAGATCATCCTCTCGCAACTCATTCATCAGAGTTCCGAGTCCACTATCAAACTTCTCAATCTCACGTCCGTATCCTTCCGGATTTCTTCTATGCCCCCACAAAGCGTCAAAATCCACCAGATTCACAAAGCAGAGACCATGAAAATCTTTTTTACAGATATCAATCGTCTGTTGCATGCCATGCACAGAACTGTCTGAATGGTAAGTCTGTGTAATTCCCTCACCACAGAAAATATCATTGATCTTTCCAACACCAATCACATCAAGACCTGCATCCTTCAATGCATTTAAGGCTGTTCTTCCAGTCGGTTTCAACGCATAGTCATGGCGGTTGCTGGTTCTCTTAAACTCACCCTTTTTCTTTCCGACATACGGTCTCGCAATAACTCTGCCGACTCTCCACTCATCCTTCATGGTCAGTTCCCTGGCAATCTCACAGCAGCGATACAGGTTGGCAAGATCAAATGTCTCTTCATTTCCACAGATCTGCATTACCGAATCCGCAGAAGTATAGACAATCATCGCTCCTGTATTGATTTCTTCCTCACCAAGTTCCTCGATGATTTCTGTTCCACTGGCACTCTTATTTCCAATCACACGCTTGCCACATCTCTTTTCCAGTTCATCGATCAGTTCTTTAGGAAAACCGGTTTCTGTAAAAGTAATAAACGGCTTCTGTGTATAGATTCCCATCATTTCCCAGTGGCCTGTCATTGTATCCTTTCCATTGCTGGTCTCCCCAATTCGCATATAGCGGCCAATCGGATTTTCCACGCCTTCCATCGTACCACCCTTATGCAGATTCAACATTCCAAGTTTCTGAAGATTTGGAATATCCAAAGTTCCCATCTTATCCAGGATATGTCCGAACGTATCCACACCCTTATCGCCAAATTTCTCAGAATCCGGCATTGCTCCAATCCCCAGTGAATCCAGAACGATCACAAATACTCTCTTATAAGTTTCCATAAACACTCCTTTCTGCCTGTTCCCATCAGGCGAATGTCCGTTAAACTATGCCAGATCTGCCGGTCCAAATCCAAGCGGAAAAAGTTCCCTTAAAGTAAAGACATCGTATTTATCTTTGCTGACTGCCAGAATGATCTGAAATGTTTCCGGATCACAGAACTCCATCATGACCTGTCTGCACACACCACACGGTGCCGCATACCCTGTCAGAACTCCATCCCTGCCGCCTACAACACAGATTGCCTGAAATTCCTTTACTCCTTCACTGACTGCTTTAAAAAAAGCAGTCCTCTCAGCACAGTTTGTTGGTGTATAAGCAGCATTTTCAATATTACATCCTGTATAATACGTGCCATTCTTTGCCAGAAGTGCCGCTCCCACATGAAAATGTGAATATGGCGCATAAGAATAACCCCGCTGTTTTATCGCCAGATCGATCATTTCTTCAATCTGTTTTTTGTCCATTCTCCTGCCTGCCTTTCCTTCTGTATAGATTATCTTTTTATATAGATCAAGTGCATCCTTTGTCTCAAATGCTTTTGTCTTTGTTGTCATCTTTCCTTGGCCTTATCTGCGCGGATCAGCTCACGGATTGCCTGCACCGCAACCTGGATTGCCTTATCTGTATCATGTACTACCGGATTTTCCAGTCCTAACTTTTCTCTTTCCTGATTTGCTAATACCAGGAAGCAGGAGCCGGCACGTACTCTTAAATGGCTTGCTACTACAAAAAGTGCTGCAGATTCCATCTCGGAAGCAAGGCAGCCCAGACGTTTCCATGCTTCCCATTTATTCATCAATTCATAGCTGACCGGTTTGGTTTCCGGTTCATGCTGTCCATAAAATGCGTCCTTGCACTGTACTACACCTGTGTGGAATTCACAGCCTTCTTTTTTGGCGCCTGTCACAAGAGCATTGAGCACTTCCAGGTTTGCTACTGCCGGAAATTCGATCGGAGCATACTCTTTGCTGGTGCCTTCCATACGAATCGCCCCTGTCGCAATGACAATATCTCCACTCTTTACTTCTGTCTGCATTCCACCACAGGTTCCGATACGGACAAACGTATCTGCACCACAGCGATAAAGCTCTTCCATTGCAATAGAAGCAGATGGTCCACCAATACCGGTAGAAGTTACACTCACCTTTACTCCATCCAGTGTTCCTGTATAAGTTACATATTCTCTGTTATCAGCAACAAAAACCGGATCATCAAAATACTGTGCGATCTTTTTGCAGCGTTTCGGATCTCCCGGTAAGATCACATACCGTCCGACTTCTCCTTTTCCAACCTGAATATGATACTGTTTGCTTGCATCTTCTGAATAATTTTTCATGTCTGATTCCTCTCTTTCTTTATCTCTGTCCCTTATCGTATGGAATTCCTTCTGCCTTCGGTGCTCTTGATTTCTGAGAAATAAAAGCAAGCACGACAAGAGAAACAATATAAACCGCCAGGAAGTTTTAATGCTACAAGCGGTGCAGATCCACCGAATTTTTATTCTGTCACCCGCATTTGTTATATCTAAAGTATAAAAGACATTAGTCCTTTTTCATAGAACATATGTATTTTTTTCAATATTTTGTTGTCTTTTTATAATTTATTTCATTTATTTTTGGTCATTATGTATGATTTATGTGTCTTGCTTTATTATTTATTTATTCGCAATCCTTTCATTTGTCTAATTTTCACAAATTAAATTTTGCAATTACCACATAACGCTGATATAATATACAAAAAACAATGTGCGTTTAACTTACTCATGGAGGACTTATCATGAACAAACACAAACGATACAACGTTGGAATCCTTATTGGGGGCGTACATACTTATTTTCCCAAAGAACATATCAGTGGTATTGCTACTGCAGCAAAAGAACTCGATATAAATGTCTGTTTTTTCCTTGGTACGCAGACCCAAGATTTCTTCGAAGATATGCTCGGCGGAACTCACAAAGATTCTTTTGATTATCAGTTCAATACCATCCACGATTACAGTCTTATGGGAGGTCTTGATGGACTGATCATCAATTATGGAACTCTGGGACTGCAGTTAAAAAATGAGACTGCTGAGAAATTTGCCCGCAAATTCAATTCCATTCCTACCGTGTTCCTTACGGAGATCGTCCATGCGCATAACTGCCATTCTCTGATCTGTGACAACAGACAGGGCATCCAGCTGGTCATGGAGCATCTGACCCAGGAACACAATTGTCAGAAAATACTTTTTGTAGCCGGTCCTGCACAGAATACAGATGCTAATGAACGTAAAAATACTTATCTTGAAATGATGGCGAAATATCATCTTCCGGTCAATCCCAAGATGATCGCACAGGGTGATTATTCAGAATTTGTAGATAAACAGATTGAAAAACTCCTCGATGATAATCCAGATGCCCAGGCTATTGTCTTCGCCAACGACGAAATGGCATTTGCCGGTTATCGTGTTTGTGAAAAACGTGGTCTCAAAGTAGGAAAAGATATCCTGATCACCGGTTTTGATGACTGTGAGCGTGCATCTGGTATGGAACCACCTCTTACAACCATTCAGCAGGATGGAGTCCTCATGGGCCGAATGGCTGTATACGACCTTGTTGATAAATTGGACGGCAAAAATGTCCTGTCCCGAAGAGTTCCTGTTTCTCTGTGTGTCAGAGAATCCTGCGGCTGTCAGGAACAGCTTCCGGAAATTCAAAATACTCCAGTGAGTCTTACCGAACAGATACACAAGCTGAACCGTACGATTACCAATATGAAGCTTGAGCTGATCAGTTTTCAACGTAGATCCTGGTTTATTTCGTCACTTGCCCGAAGTCTGAATGACTGCATGGAGGATGAATACGCTTTTCTTCTGGAAGCAATGGAAAACATGCGGGAATTGCGCACAAAATGCACCTACCTCTTTCTCCTGGATGAACCAATCGTATATCATCAGAATGAGAAATGGATTTGTCCGCAAAATCTGCGACTTGCTGCCTATTACCGGAATGAAGAAGTGGATGCATTTCATTTCTATGACCGCCAGCCTGTAACAGACCAAAAAGGTATCTGTCAGTTGATGAGCGATGATGAACGACATCAGTTTATGATATTTCTGCTCTTCTCAGGAGAAAAACAATATGGTCTGCTCGCATGCGATATACAACAGGAAGAATTTCCATTTTTCTATGTGATCAGCCTGCAGATCGGTCTTTCTTTGCATTATCTGGAAATCAGTAAAGCAGAAGCCCGGCGCCGACAGGAAATGTCCAGAGATCTGGAGCTCGTACGTGAGCGAAACCGGGTACTTGGATTTATTTCCAAATATGATGAACTGACTGGTCTTCTGAATCTGAGAGGTTTCACAGAACAGACAAAAAAATTCTGCAGCAGCGAAATAAATCAACGGGCCTACATTATCTGTGGAGATTTGGACCATCTGAAAGAGATCAATGACACCTGGGGACATCCGGCTGGCAACTTTGCACTGCAAAGCGTTGCAAGAATCCTCGGAGGCTGTCTGCGCAGTCAGGACACACTTGCACGTGTCGGTGGTGATGAATTCCTGATTCTTTTAAATTGTGAAGAAGAAAATTTCCAGGATATTTTCCGTAAACGAATTAAAGATGCCTGCACGGTTTTTAATGCTGAATCCGATAAACCATTCCTTGTGGAAATCTCTCTTGGAATTGCAGAATTCCGTCCTAAACCGGATACCAACACACAGGAAATCATCGCTCTTGCCGATAAGGAGCTTTATGAAGCCAAGAAGCATCGACGAAAATCCGTTCGCAGACCTGAATCTTAATTTATTACAAAGAGAAGTCCACGACCTTCATCTGTCATGGACTTCTCTCCAGTTATCCAGGACTTCTTTCTCGTTACCCAGGAATTAAGGTCTTGTTTTTTAAAGAAATATATAGTACAATTTCTGGTATGTCCTGTTAGTTTAATGGATAGAACAAGTGCCTCCTAAGAGAAAGCCGAGGCATTCCCCAGATTGGGGAACGTTCTAATGTTACCAAATCGAAAA
>ENA-ORTH01002259-ORTH01002259.1-human-gut-metagenome-genome-assembly--contig:-NODE-2259-length-16060-cov-2.715401_pt1 | contig 16060 bp, 16 predicted proteins | sample MGYA00241914_ERZ509192 | MGnify/ENA primary metagenome ERZ509192 (study PRJEB26280, sample SAMEA2338826) | human gut metagenome | biome: human gut; feature: human-associated habitat; material: faeces... | reverse complement strand
CCCGCCGATCCGTCTCGTCTGTGTGGAGAGATTGTAAACCTCAGTAAACTCCCATTGCAGTCACATATAAGTTGACCTAAACTAACAAATGTCAGGTAGGGCAAAGGAATCGAGTCCTCAGACATTTTTTATCACCAACACGGTGGTGGAGACTCCTCTCGTCTGGTCGTCCATCACACTGCGGCCAGCGAGGCCTCCCCCTTCCTCGCTGGCTCTTCCTTTCCCTCCGTACGGGCGCTCGATTTCGTCGGACCTTGTCGTGTGGTACCATGTGACGACGAACCGAAGGAGGCCCCGTGGAGAAGATGTCCAAGTCGCATGAGGACTATCTCGAAGCAATCGTCATGCTGGGCGGCACGACGGAGGCGTCGGTGAGGTCTGTCGACGTCGCAACGAAACTCGGCGTGTCGAAGGCCTCGGTGAACAAGGCCATCGCCTCGCTGAAGGAGAAGGGCCTTGCGGACCAGCCTTATTATGGCGATATAACACTCACCGACGAGGGGTACGACTATGGGGTGTCCATTTTGGATCGACATCACCTGCTGTTCGCGTTCCTTACCAAGGCCCTCGGAATCCCCGCTGAGCGTGCTGAAGAAGAGGCCTGCCTCATGGAGCATGCAATCAGTGATGACTCTTTTGCAAAGTGGAGCGCTTACGTCAAGAAGCTCGACTTGTAGCATTGTCGCGGGCTCAGCGCGGTCTTATGCGGCAAGGCGCGTGCTGGTGCGCGGTGTATGCAAAGTACCGATGGTTATCGATTCGGTTATCGCCTGGTTTCGAAGGAGCGCAGATATGTTGCAGGCTTCTGCATCGGTGGCAGAATCATGCTCAGTGTGCTATGCTGCACCGAGCTTCCGGCATTACACACACCAGTAACGAACCACGATGCATAAAGGAGCGCATTCCGTTTGGCTAAACAGACGAATATTCTCTCGTTCGATGAGGTAAGGCAAGGCGTGCGCACACGTCCGAACTCGGAGCATGCTTCAAGCGCCCGTTCCTCGTATCGCCAAGAGAACCGCTCGCAACGCCCCGCATCTTTGGTTTCCACAACTTCTCGAGAGCGGGTCGGCGCCTTTTCCGGCTTGACGCCCGCCGCTTCTCGCCCGACCGCGACCTCTCGCCGTTTCGCATCCGACGCGTTTCCCGACACGACCGCCGCTTCGTCTTTTGGGAGTCGCGCTGTGCGTGCCGAAGCATCCGTTGCCGATCGGTATGGATTCCCATCGGATCGTGGAGCAAAAGCCGGTCGTGGTACGTCGGCTGGCCGCGGTATCGGAGACGCGCGTCGTGCCCGGAGCGGCACAGAGACGCGCCGGGCAGACGAGGGTTGCGACGACGATCCTGTGCAGAATGATTCCATTCGGCGCAAAGAGTCGCGTCTTGCCTCCCTGAAGCGCTCCCGCGCGAAGAACAAAGCCGGCCGCGCATATTCGAAGCAGTTCGGCGATACGGAGTCATCGGCTTCCCAAGGGGGACCGCGGGCTGCGGTATACAAGGGAGAAATGGGCGCGAAGCACCGGCAGGCAGCTCGCATGCAGGACAAAACCTCGACGCGCGCGGCGAAGCGCGGTTCGAAGGCGGCCTCCAGCCCGTCATCCGCTTCTGCACCTAAGTTCATAGCAAGCATGACGGTAGTCGTCTGCCTTGCGCTGTCGTGCTTGTTTTTGTATCCGTCAGTACAGCAGTATTACCAATCGGTGCGCGAACGTGATCGCCTTGCGGCCGAATATGCCGCCCTTGTGGAGCGCAACAATGCGATCCAGGGAGAGGTGTCCTCTTTGCAAACCGATGCAGGCATAGAGAATGCGGCTCACGATCAGCTGGGCTGGATCAAGGAAGGCGAGCAGACGGCCAAGGTATCGGGCCTCTCGTCTTCCGAAGAGAAGAGCGCGTCCGTGCACGCTAATATTGTATCGGGTAGCATAGCGGCGCCAGAAACCTGGTATTCGCCGATTCTCGATCCGCTGTTTGGCGTCGAGTAGGGGGGCCGATGATCCCGAACGGCAGGTGTGGAACAGCGATGAGCGCGCCGGGCCGCTACGCCGCTATCGATATTGGCACGGTCACATGCCGCATGCTCGTGGCCGACATCGATGAGCGGGGACGGCTGACCGAACTTGACAGAGAATATGCGATCACGAATCTGGGTGAGGGCGTCGACGCTTCGGGCGTGCTTCGTCCAGAGGCGATGAGGCGCGTTGTCGATGCGATTGTGCGATTCCAAGAGGTGCTTGCAGCATATAAGGCTCCTGACGCTCCGGACGTGCGGGTGACCGCTGTGGCCACGTCGGCCGCGCGCGATGCGGACAACTCCGAAGAATTCGGTGCGCTGCTGCGCGACGCCGGTATTGAACTTACGGTGATCCCCGGTGAGCGCGAGGCGGCGCTGTCCTTCGCCGGCGCTTCATGCGAGTTTGGCGGCGAACGGCTGATCGTGGTCGACATAGGCGGCGGCTCCACCGAGGTCATCGTGGGAACGGCGGGCTGCGAGCCGGATCGCATGCATTCGTTCGACATCGGATGCCGTAGGGTGACCGAGAAGTTTCTCGCATCCGATCCCCCGAGCAAGGATGAACTCGCCGCCGCTCGTTCATGGATAGCGAAGGGCATGCATCCGTTCTTTGAGAGGCTGCGCGTTGCAGACCATGTGCCAAATCGGCTGGTTGCAGTTGCTGGGACGGCAACCACGGTGGTGTCCGTCCACGAGCACATGAAGGTGTACGACGCAACGCGCGTTCACAAGGCGATCGTTGCGCGCCCGATGCTCGATAGCGTGTATGACGAGCTTCGCTGCGCGCCGCTGGCGGAACGCCAAAAGATCGTGGGTCTCGATCCCGGTCGTGCGCCGGTGATCGTGGCAGGTATGATCATCCTGCAAACCGTGCTCGATCTTGCCGGATTCGATTCATTCACCGTGAGCGAGACGGACATTCTCCACGGCATTGTCTTGCGGGAGGCGGAAAGGGAGCAGGCGCGCACGTCAAAGATTGCAGCGTCGTCCGATGACGTGCTACCATGATTCCGGTTGCCGTTAAGCGAATCCGAACATCCTGGGGGCGTGGCGGAATTGGCATACGCAGGGGACTTAAAATCCTCCGCCGCAAGGCTTGCGGGTTCGAGTCCCGCCGCCCCTACCATATTGGATTGTTTGCGAATACCGAACCTTGCCTCGGGATGTCCCAATGAGGTTCAAAAATAACGCAGCCCTGGGCGATATGCGGGAATAACGGAAAAATGCGCCGCTCGTGAAGCCGGTTCAAGTCGACTGCGGGCATTGTGATACCATGACCAACGGCCGTGCAGACGAACCCGTGTAGAGAAGAGCCATGGACAACATCAACGAGATCATCGCAGCTGTTAAAGAGCCTCCTGAATCATTCGAAGAGTACTTGTCGCTATACGCTGATCGCGTGGGCGATCTGGTGAATTCGTTCATCCCGAAAGGCTCTCATCCCGATATGGATCGCTATCTGTACGATCCTCTTGTCGCGTACAGCAGAAACGGCGGAAAGCGTCATCGTCCGCTCATCTGCTTTGCCGCGTGCCTTGCGGTCGGCGGCGACATGGAACGCGCTACGAGCGCTGCATCCGCTATCGAGCATTTCCATACGGCAGCTCTCATCCACGACGATATCGCTGACGAGGCCGAGCTGCGTCGCGGCGAGCCGTGCATGCACCTCACCGAAGGGGTGGGCCTTGCCATCAATGCCGGAGATCTGGCGCTATCGCTTGTGAACGGGACGGTCGTATCGGATACGGGACTCGATGATGCGACGAAAGTGCGCGTCATTACCGAGCTCATCGACATGACGCGTCGCACAATCGAAGGCCAGGCGCTCGACATCGGTTGGGCGCGCGACAGCCGTTACGATATCACGCCCGAGGACTACCTCGTCATGGCCACGCATAAAACGGCTCATTACTCCGGTGCCGTGCCGCTCGCCATTGGCGCCATCATAGGTGGCGGAACCGAGGCTGAGATTGAGGCGCTGCGCAACTATGGCTTGGACACGGGCCTGGCGTTCCAGATCCAAGACGACCTTCTGAATTTGATCGGCAGCGAAGAGTCCACGAAGAAGGATTTCCGTAACGATATCACGGAGGGCAAGCGCACGCTTATGGTGGTGCACGCGCTTCAGCATTCCGATGAGCGCGATCGCCTTATCGAGATCCTCTCGTCGAAAGAGAAAGACCAAAGAGTGCTCGCCGATGCTGTTGCTATCATGGAGGCATCAGGCAGCATCGACTATGCGCGCAGCTATGCCGAGAACCTTACGAGCATTGCAAAGAATCGCCTGATCGACATGGTGCGCCCCTCCGCTTCGCGCGATCTTCTGGTGAGCATGGCCGATTGGTTCGTGAACCGGTTGAAGTGATTCTGAGCGTTGCCGCGCGTCTTTCACGTTGCAGGACGGCCGATGCGACATGGGGGAATCTGAGGCAGCTTCAATAGTCGCTCTGTTGCTTTGGTGGAAGCGCCGTCCCGGTACAGGGCGGCGCTTTCTTTCTGCGGTACCATGACGACTATGGAAACCATTAAGCGACATGATACAGGTCCTGCGGTCGAGGACGTGCAGCAGCGCCTCGCGATCGTCGGCCTCCTCGACGAAGACGAGGTCGACGGCGTATTCGGCGAGCGAACGGCGTCCGCCGTATGGGCGTTTTGCGAGCATGCGTGCCTGCCCGTTTCGGACGAGGTCACGGACAAGGTGTGGTCCGCTCTGGTAGATGCATCCTTTCAACTGGGCGACCGCACGTTATATCTGCGAATGCCCCACTTTCATGGCCAGGATGTGCTCGAGCTGCAAGGTGCCCTCGGTGCGCTCGGATTCGCGTGCGGTGAGACCGACGGTATTTTTGGTGCTTTCACCGAGCTGGCTCTTCGCAAGTTCCAGCTGAATCTCGGCCTTCCGTCCGACGGTATCGCCGGCGCCTATACCTACGCGGCGCTTCGCAACCTGCATCATTCCTGGGAGGGCAAGGAAGCTGTGCACGGCTCGAGCCACCTGGGCTTCGCCCGAGCTGCCGACGTGCTTGAGCGCAACGCCTTGTGCCTGTTCGGAACAAAGGAATTCACGCGCAGCGTGGCTTCTCGCATGTCGAATCTCGCGCTGGCCACAAGCCCTGCATCCAAGATTGTAAGCGCAGATTCTCTGTTGGTGGCGCCCGATAGCTCCATGCTGCTCGTTCATATCGTCCTGCCTGATGAGAATACGGCTCCGAGCGTCCCGCGGGTCAGCTACGAAGGCGAGGAGACGTTGGCTTTGCGGCTGGAGACGGCTATCGGCGTCGCTGAAGAGTCGGCCCCGTCGCGGATTGCCGTTGAGCTGACGGGCACCGCATGGGGAGACGCCGGCGAAGGACGTTCGGCGCAGCATTTCGCCATCACGTTGCTCGATGCGCTCTGTTCAGCCCTTTCCTAGCTAGAAGGCCTCGCTTAGACGACTGCGTCTGGAGAACTCAATAAACCCGGACATGTTTCTACGCCAGATGGTGTATTTGCATGTCGGTTCGATGACGGGGCCGCATCGGTTCGCGCATGCCCCGTATACTGGCGCTACCAGGACGCTGCGAACCTATACGGTGCATTCATCTGACTGTCGGCCTTGAGACGACAGGACGGTTCGATGGTAACGACAGGCGAAAAGAAAGCAGGTGCGTCATGACCGACGAGCAGAACAATCAGCAGCCTTTACAACCGACGCCTCCCGAAGCGGCTCCCCAGCAGCAGGCTGGTGCGTCGGTTCCCGATTCGGCCGGGTCGCAGATGCCAGCGTACCAGCAGGCAGCGCCGTACCAGCAGCCTCCGATGAACCAGCACGTGCCGCCGCAGCCGATGTACGGAGCCCCGCAGCCCCAGCCCGTATACGCTCCCGCTCCGCTCATGCAGCTGACGGGGGGCATGAAGTTTGCCTGGCTCGTGGTGGGCGCCCTCATGGGCATCCCAGGCATCATCATCGCCTGGCTTGTGAACGTCGACAAGATGCCGCAGGTGAAAAGCGACGCGCTCAAGTTCGCCATCATCGGCTTCGTGATTTGGATTGTGATCGGCCTTTTGATCGGCTTGGCTATCGGCGGCATGATCTCTGCGGTTGCAGCAAGCGTCATGGGATACGGTGGTTACGGCCACGGCTACTACTAGGATGCGCGCTGTGCGACCGCAATCTGGAAAATCGCTTCTCTTTGAAGAGCCCCGCGGGGCTCTTCTTCTTGTGCGCAAAAGCCAGTGGTACAATTGCCTCGTTTTCCATGTACCTGCGCGTGCGCAGGCTTGAGACCCACCGCACAAAGGAGCACACATGCCACGTCCCATGACCATGGCGGAGAAGATCCTCGCCGCCCATGCGGGGCTCGACGAAGTGGAGCCGGGTCAGCTGATCGAATGCGATCTCGACCTCGTGCTGTCCAACGACGTTACCGCCCCCATCGCCGTCAAAGAATTCCGCAAGATCGGCGTTGAGAAGGTGTTCGATCCCACGAAGATCGCGCTCGTGCCCGATCATTACGTCCCCAACAAGGACATCAAGAGCGCCGAGCAGGCCAAGATCGTGCGCGACTTCGCGCGCGAGCAGGGCATCACCCACTACTACGAGGTGGGCTGCATGGGCGTCGAGCATGCGCTGCTTCCCGAGCAGGGCGTCGTCGGCGCGGGCGACCTCATCATCGGCGCGGACAGCCACACCTGCACGTACGGTGCGCTGGGCGCGTTCGCCACGGGCGTGGGCTCCACCGACGCCGGCGTGGGCTACGCCACCGGCAAAGCGTGGTTCAAGGTGCCCGAGTCGCTGCTGTTCAAGATCGAGGGCGAGCTGGCCCCCGGCGTCACCGGCAAGGACGTCATCCTGCACATCATCGGCATGATCGGCGTGGACGGCGCGCTCTACCAGGCCATGGAATTCACCGGCAGCGCCATTCGGAGCATTGGCATGGACGAGCGCATGAGCATCTCGAATATGGCCATCGAAGCGGGCGGTAAGGCCGGCCTCATCGAGGTCGACGACGTGACGCGCGCCTATATGGACGGCCGCACCGAGCGCCCCTACACCGAGTACCACTCCGACGCCGATGCGACGTACGCGAAGGTTTACGAGATCGACGCCGCCTCCATCGTGCCCACCGTGTCGTTCCCGCATCTGCCGTCGAACACGCGCCCGGCCGCCGAGGCGCGCGACATTAAGATCGACCAGGCCGTCATCGGCAGCTGCACGAACGGCCGCATCGTCGACATGCGCCAGGCCGCCGACGTGCTGCGCGGGCGGAAGATCCACCCCGACGTGCGCTGCATCGTGATCCCCGCCACGCAGGCCGTGTACCGCCAGTGCATGGAGGAGGGCCTCATGGACGTGTTCCTCGATGCGAACTGCGCCGTATCCACGCCCACCTGTGGTCCCTGCCTGGGCGGCTACATGGGCATCCTTGCCGCCGGCGAGCGCGCCATCGCCACGACGAACCGCAACTTCGTCGGCCGCATGGGCGATCCCACGAGCGAGGTCTACCTGTCCTCGCCGGCCATCGCCGCGGCGAGCGCGGTGCTCGGCCACATCGGCCTGCCGGAAGACTTGGACTAGGAGGGACTGCGACCATGCAATTCAAAGGAACCGCGCACCGCTACGGGCGCGACATCGATACCGACGTCATCATCCCGGCTCGCTACCTGACCACGTCCGATCCGGCCGAGCTGGCGAAGCACTGCCTCGAGGACCTCGACACGTCGTTCATCGAGCGCGTGCAACCCGGCGACATCATCGTGGCCGACGAGAACTTCGGCTGCGGCTCGTCGCGCGAGCACGCGCCCATCGCCATCAAGGCGGCTGGCGTCGACGTGGTCATCGCCAAGAGCTTCGCGCGCATCTTCTACCGCAACTCCATCAACACGGGCCTCGCCATCATGGAGTGCCCCGAAGCGGTGGACGCCATCAGCCAGGGCGACGTGGTGAGCGTGGACGCCGACGCGGGCGTCATCGTGAACGAGACGACGGGCCAGACCTTCGAGGCTCAGCCGTTCCCTCCGTTCATCCGCGAGATCATCGAAGCTGGCGGCCTGATCAACCGCACGAAGGCGAAGCTGGGCGAGGAGTAGAACCATGGCCAAAACCTACAACATCTGCCTGCTTCCCGGCGACGGCATCGGCCCCGAGATCATCGCCGAGGGCGTCAAGGTGCTGGACGCGGTGGGCGTGAAGTACGACACGGCGTTCGCCTACACCGAGGCGCTGCTGGGCGGGTGCGCCATCGACGCGACGGGAACCGCGCTGCCGGACGAGACGCTGCACGTAGCCGAAGCCTCCGACGCCGTGCTGCTGGCGGCCGTCGGCGGCCCGAAGTGGGACACCACGGATCCGGCGAAGCCGCGTCCGGAGCAGGGTCTGCTGGGCATCCGCAAGGCACTGGGCCTGTACACGAACCTGCGCCCCGTGCAGATCTTCGCCGCGCTGGCCGACGCGTCCACGCTCAAGCCGGAGATCGTGGACGGCGTGGACATGATGATCGTGCGCGAGCTGACCGGCGGGTTGTACTTCGGTCGTCGCGAACGCTTCTACGACGAAGAGGGCTGCGGCACCCACGGCGCCGCCGGCCAGCGCGCTTACGACACGCTCGAGTACCGCGAGTACGAGGTCGAGCGCATCGCGCGCCAGGCGTTTGAGGCCGCGCGCAAGCGCCGCAACAAGGTGACGAGCGTCGACAAGGCGAACGTGCTGGAGACGAGCCGCATGTGGCGCGAGATCGTGCACCGCATCGGCGCGGAGGAGTACCCCGACGTGGAACTCGAGGACCTGCTCGTGGACAACACGGCCATGCAGCTCATCAACCGTCCCGCCGATTTCGACGTGGTGGTGACCGAGAACATGTTCGGCGACATTCTCTCTGACGAGGCCGCCCAGATCACGGGCTCGCTGGGCATGCTCGCCAGCGCTTCTTTGGGCGACGGCGTGGCCCTGTACGAGCCGAGCCACGGCAGCGCGCCGGACATCGCCGGGCGCGGTATCGCCAACCCGCTGGCACAGATCCTTTCCGTGGAGATGATGCTGCGCTACAGCTTCGGCATGGGCGAGGCCGCCGACGACATCCGCCGCGCCGTCACCGAGGTGCTGGACGCCGGTTGGCGCACCGGCGACATCAAGGACGCCGAGACCCCGGTCGACAAGGTTGTGGGCACCGCGAAGATGGGCGACTTGGTGGTCGAGCATCTGTAGCGTTGCGCTTGCTCGGTGTGGCGCGAGATTTTTTGGGTAAGGCGAAGGGGGCTGCAGCATCGTTTCTGCTGCAGCCCCTTTGACGCTGAAAGCAGTGTTTTCGTGCAAGATTTTGCGTTAGGGAGAGTCCTCGGTGGCGAGAAGCTCTCCCAATCGTAAAATCCTGCACGAAATGAAGCTGCAAAATGAATTCAGGCTCTCTCAAACGCAAAATCCTGCACTTAAGGGCGTGTTCGCCTGACAAATTGCTTGGGAAGCGCTGGGAAAGCGAAATTGCGTTACAATACCCGAAGTTTATGCCGATTCGAAAGCAGGGCACGTTCGCCTGTGACTAAGAGAACGTGCGTTGCGCTATTGACGAAAAAAGGACACCACCATGGCCATTAATGCTCCCGAGGGAACGCGCGATCTTCTGCCCGACGAGGCGCTGTTCTGGAATCAGTTCAAGCAGACGGCGGCCGAGGTGTTCGGCACCTACGGGTACCTGCCCATCGAGACGCCCATCATGGAGCAGACCGAGCTCTTCGTCCGCGGCATCGGCGAAGCGACCGATGTGGTGTCCAAGGAGATGTTCACGGCCATTTCCGGTGAGAATCTGCGTCGCTGGGTGGAAGAGGGGAAGGCCCCGAAGGCGAAGAGCCGCCTGTCCTTGCGCCCCGAGGGCACGGCCGGTGTGGTGCGCGCCGTAGTGCAGCACGATTTGGTGCCGCAGGGCGCGGCCCCGGCGAAGCTCATGTACGCAGGCCCGATGTTCCGCGCCGAGCGCCCGCAGAAGGGGCGTCAGCGCCAGTTCAATCAGGTGGGTGTGGAGTGCCTGGGCGCCGAGGAGCCTACGATCGATGCCGAGGCCATCATCATGCTCATGCGTTTTTACGAGAAGGTGGGCATCCCGCGCGATTCCATGCGCCTTCTGTTGAACTCCATGGGCTGCGAGCAGTGCCGTCCGGCCTACCGCGAGCTCGTGCGCGCCTACATGGACGAGCACGCCGACGAGCTGTGCGACACCTGCATGACGCGCGCCGAGGTGAATCCGCTGAGGGCGTTCGACTGCAAGAATCCCCAGTGCGCGGCCATTATGGCTGACGCGCCGAAGATCACCGACCACTTGTGCGACGAGTGCCGCGAGCACTACGATGCGGTGAAGGTTCTGCTCGATGGCGCCGGGGTTGTCTACGAGGAGGACTACAAGCTCGTGCGCGGCCTGGATTACTACACCCGTACGGTGTTCGAGGTGCAGGTGGACAACGGCATGGGCGCCCAGAACGCCATCGGTGGCGGCGGGCGCTACGACAAGCTGGCCGAGGAGGTGGGGGGCCGTCCCACGCCGGGTCTCGGCTTCGCGCTCGGCTTCGAGCGCTGCGTGCTGGCCCTGGAAGCGGCCGGCGTGGAATTCCCGCGGGCCCAGAAGTGCGACCTGTTCGTGGCCTGCGTCGATGATTCCGTGCGCGCCCGGGCCTTCGCGCTCGTACAGGAATGTCGCGACGCCGGCTTCACGACCGAGATGGATCACCAGAAGCGCTCGCTGAAGAGCCAGTTCAAGCTGGCCGACAAGCTGGGTGCGGCCCGCGTGGCCGTCCTCGGCCCCGACGAGTTGGATGCGGGTGAGGTGACTCTGCGCGACATGGCCACCCACACCGAGGCCAAGGTGCGCCTGGAAGAAGTCGTCGGCGAGCTAGGTCGCGCGATTTCGTAGGAACTTTCTCGTTCTGCTTTCTGGCGTCAAAGAGGGAGCTGTCGATGCGGCGATGCGTCGACAGCTTTTCCTGTTTCTTCGGGTTTGACAGCAAGTATAGCTGCAAGTATACTTGAATTGCAAGTATACAGGAGGTGCGCTATGCCGCAGTTGTCTTTGTATCTGGATGAGCCGACCATGGAAATGCTGCGCGAGAAGTCGTCTCGAGCGCATCAGTCGATGTCGAGGTACGTGACGGGGCTCATTCGCGAGAGTGGGGAAGGGCGCGGCTGGCCGTCGGGCTACTGGGATAACGTCTACGGCTGTCTGAAGGATCCGACGTTCGTCGTCCCCGAGGAAGAGGGAGACCTCGACGAGATCGTTCTGTTCGCGTAAGGGGCCGTCATGTATTTCTTCGACTCCGATGTGTGCATCGAGATCATGCGGGGCCATCTGCCGCGGGCCCAGGAGATCATGCGGAAAAGCTCGCCGGATCTGTTCGGCGTGCCGGCTATCGTCGAGGCCGAGCTGCTGTACGGGGCCGAGAACAGTAACAATCCCGAAGAGGGCCGCTATTTTGTAGAGAGCCTCTTGTCGCCGCTGCACATCATTCCCTTCGATTCCCGGTGCGCCGCCTGCTACGCGCGAGTCCGGGCCGACTTGAAGCGGCGCGGTTGCATAATCGGGCCGAACGATCTGCTGATTGCCGCGACGGCCCTTGCCCATGGCGCGACGCTCGTTTCGAACAACACGAGGGTGTTCCGGCGTGTCGAGGGATTGCTTCTGGAGTTGTGGGCGGAGGTAGACTTTTAAGGTCGCAGTGAAGAAAATCTTCAGGCCCGTGGTTTTCTTTCGGGTATTTGACGGGTTGGGTGTTGGCGCGGGGCCTTCCTGTATAGTGTCACGAAACCTTCTACGGGGCCAACGGGGCCCCAGGACGAGGTCGCCGCGCGGTGCGCTGCGGCCGATAAGAGAGGATGAGTTACGTGGCACAATCTGGTTTGGATTCGCTGCTTGAGGCGTTGCGCCAGTCGGGTATGAACACCGATGGCGTGGGCTCGGGCACCGGTGCGTCGGATTCGGCGTCGTCCGGGCCGCAGACGCCGGGTTCCGGCTCGGGCGCCGGCGCGGGAGCGTCGGGCTCGCGCGGCGGTGTGGGCGGCTTTCCCTTCGGAGGCTTCGGCGGGTTCGGGTGCCGGTAAACGCTATGAGGTAGGCAAAGGTACGGTGTTGGAACTTATGGCGGCGATGGCGGCCATGGTGGCCCTACGGTCGATTTCGAGTTCCTCGCCAACGACTTCCACCTGCCTTCTAAGAAATGGCTGGCGCTCATCATCGTGCTGGCGCTGCTCGTCATCGCCGGTGCCTACTGGTGGTTCCATCCGGCCATCAACATTCACTCCACGGACTTCTGGGGCTTCGTCTTCATCGTTATCCTGCTGCCGCTGTTCCTCGTTTTCTGGATGCGCTCCAAGCAGTACAAGACGGGCACCAAGGAAGTGACGAAGAACGAGGGTAAGGCGAAGACCTTCCGCATTCTGTCCTTCGTGCCCGTGGCCGTGGTGGCGCTCGTGGCCATTGGCGCCCTTATGTCCATGGCGATCTTCCCGGGCAATGCCGAGAAGTATTCCAACGTGCTGAAGACCGACACGCTGGAGTTTGCCCAGGACATCAAGGAAGTGAACTATTCGGAGATTCCCGTCATCGACCGCGATTCCGCCATTTTGCTGGGCAACCGCGAGATGGGCTCCATCCCCGAGTACGTCAGCCAGTTCGAGGTGTCGAACCTGTACTCGCAGATCAACTACCAGGGCACGCCGGTTCGCGTGAGCCCCTTGGGCTACGCCGACCTGTTCAAGTGGTTCACCAACCGCGAGGGCGGCATCCCGGCCTACGCGCTCGTGAACATGACCACCCAGGACGCCGAGATCGTGCGTCTGGAAGACAGCCCCATCTATTACTCGCAGTCCGAGCCGCTCGTGCGCAACATCGACCGCCACGTGCAGTTGTCCTACCCCTTCTACATGTTCGGCGAGAAGTCCTTCGAAATCGATGAGGACGGCCACCCCTGGTGGATCTGTCCCGTGAAGGATTTCACCATCGGACTCTTCGGTGGCGAGACCATCAGTCGCGTGGTGCTGTGTGACGCCACCACCGGCGAGACCCAAGACCTCGCCGTGGCCGACTGCCCCGAGTGGGTCGACCGCGTGTTTCCCGCCGAGCTGCTCATCCAGCAGTACAACTGGTGGGGGGCCTACAACAACGGCTGGCTGAACTCGTTCCTCGGCCAGGAGGGCGTGGTGCGCACAACGCCCGGCACCGACGGCACGCTGGGCTACAACTACATCGCCAAGGACGACGACGTGTGGGTGTACACCGGCGTCACCTCGGCCACGGCCGACAACTCCATCGTGGGCTTCGTGCTGATCAACCAGCGCACGGCCGAGTCGCACTTCTACCCGGTAGCCGGCGCCACCGAGGAATCGGCCATGCAGTCGGCCGAGGGCCAGGTGCAGAACCTGCGCTACCAGGCCACGTTCCCGCTGCTCATCAACGTGTCGAACCAGCCGACCTACTTCATGGCCCTGAAGGACGGCGCGGGCCTGGTGAAGAAGTTCGCCATGATCGACATCCAGCGCTACCAGAACGTGGCCGTGGGCGATACGGTGGCCGACACCCAGAAGGCCTACGAGGCGCTGCTCGCCACCAACGGCGTGGTGGCCGAGGGCGAGGGCGGCACGACCGATGTGGTGACGGTGAAGGGCACCATCCGCTCCATGAATCAGGCGGTCATCGAGGGCAACACCCACTTCTACCTGACCGTGGAAGGGGAGGACGGCTCCATCTTCGATTTCGCGCTGCCGGGGCTGCTGGACATCGTCGGCTATAAGGTGGGCGACGAGATCAACTTCACCTACGTGGAAGCTGCCGGTTCCAACGTGAGCCCGGCCTATGAGATTCTGGGCGAGGGCGGCAAGGCCTCCGAGAACGCCTCCGGCGAGCCCGAGGACGATGTGGTGCAGGATAACGGGGCCGCCCAGACGCCTGCCGACGTTGCTTCTGGCGAGGACACCGAGAAAGTGGCCTAGGGGCGCTTCGGAGCCAACGTAATTCTTAAGGTTTAAAGCGAGCGGGAGCAATCTCGCTCGCTTTTGTTTTCCCAGGTCAACATGAAGGTTTATAGGAGGGTTTAAAGCTTTAAACTTCTTTTTCCCGCTTGGTCGATGCGTGGATTTGCCAAGGCGTCCATAGTGCGTGGTGCAGCGAGGGAGCTGCGGCGGCGAAGCGAAAAGCTTCTCCGCAAACCAACGCAGCACGGACGCTGCAACCGAGCTTTCAGAGAAGCTCGGCGTCACGAGTGAGGGAAAGGGACCCATCATGACCAACGGAATGAATGTTTCTCGCCGCGACCTGTTCAAGTTCGGTGGCCTGGCCGCCATCACCGCTGCCGGAGCCGGCGCGCTCGCGGGCTGCGCTCCCCAGCAGAAGATGGCGAGCACGGGCGCCGCCGCTGCCGAGGACGGATCTACCTACGTGGGCCCGAGCTTTTTGCAGAAGCCGGCCGAAATCACCGAGTTCGACGAGGAGCACACCTACGATGTCGTGGTCGTCGGCGCGGGCGAGTCGGGGCTTTCCGCCATGCACGCCGCCCTGGAGGCGGGCGCCACGGTGGGCGCGCTGCAGAGTCTGTCCATCGTGCAGACCGCCGGCAACATGGGCGCTTCCATCGACCTGACGAAGACGAACGAGGCCGGCATTAAGGCGGTGCTGTCCTTCATCAACTACAAGAGCGACTACCGCGCCAACCTGGGCCAGGTAGAGACCTGGGCCCGCAACTCCCAGGAGGCGCTGGCCTGGTGGGCCGAGGCCGCGGCCAAGGGTGGCAGCGAGTCGAAGCCCTACGACTACACGGTGAACTGCAACGGGCATGAGGTGTTCTTCCATGCCAACACCTACTTCCATGACGAGGGCCATCAGAAGGGCGCGCTCGTCATCGGCGACGCCGTGCAGGCCGAGGGCGCCGAGATCTTCTTCGAGACCCCCTGCGTGCAGTTGCTCGTGGAGGACGGCCGCGTGGCGGGTGCCATCGGCGAGACCAAGGACGGCGCTCATGTGCTGCTGCGTGCCAACAAGGGCGTCATCATGGCTGCCGGCGACTATGTGGGCGATTCCGAGATGCTGTACTACTACACCCCTGATGCCAAGGGCCTGCACCAGGCCGTCGACTTCCGCAACGGCACGGGCCTGAAGGCCGCCATGTGGGCCGGCGCCCAGATGTGCCCCGCCTCTCACACCAAGATGGTGCACGGCGAGGGCCCGAAGGTACGCTTCGAGATGCCGTATTTGTTCCTCGACCGTCATGGCAAGCGCTTCATGGACGAGGGGTGCTGCCGCATGGGCTATCTGAACGAGTTCACCAACAAATACCTGGCCGAGGTCGACTTCGCCGAGTCCACGGCCGCCAAGTTCTTCTCCATCGTGCCCACGAACTGGGAGGAGCACTACGATGCCTGGAAGGACTTCTCCGACATCTCCATCCACAACGCCTACCGCAACGTCGATCCCGAAGCCTGGATCAAGGGCGACACGCTGGAGGAGCTGGCCGAGGGCATGATCGCCTACGCCGACGAGGAGGGCTGGGCCCACGACTACACCGTGGAGGCCATCGTCGAGTCCATCAACCGCTACAACGAGCTGGTGGCCGCCGGCAACGGCGATGAGGACTTCGGCAAGCGCGACGAGTATATGGTGCCGATCGAGGCCCCCTGCTACGCGGTGCCGCGCGGCGCGAACAACATCGACGCCCTGGTGGACGGCCTGTGGTGCGACGGCAACTTCCAGTGCCTGGACGTCGACATGAAGCCGATCGAGGGCCTGTTCGCCGTCGGAAACGCTTCCGGTCCCTTCTTCGGCAACAGCAACTACCCCATGGACATCGAGGGCCTGTCGGTGGGCCGAGCCATCACCACCGGCTTCGCCACGGGCCGCTACGTCGCCGGTCTGTAGACTCGCTAACGGCGCTTTTCTCACCCTCCCTCTGAGCCGACGCCCCTCACCGGGCGTCGGCTTTGCCGTTTCCGCCGAATTGGGGACGTGGAAAAAGCGGGACTTGCCACGGATTGGGACTTCTGGAAAATGTGGGGCATGTTTTCTGGGAATAATTTCGAGTTGTTAGACATAAGGGAGCGCG
>ENA-ORTH01002257-ORTH01002257.1-human-gut-metagenome-genome-assembly--contig:-NODE-2257-length-16076-cov-20.733662_pt1 | contig 16076 bp, 15 predicted proteins | sample MGYA00241914_ERZ509192 | MGnify/ENA primary metagenome ERZ509192 (study PRJEB26280, sample SAMEA2338826) | human gut metagenome | biome: human gut; feature: human-associated habitat; material: faeces... | reverse complement strand
CGATCGCCCCGCGTCCCACGCACTCCGACCTCGACCTCTCCAAGATCGCCGCCGCCGGCTTCGCGCCCCGCGACTGGACCGAGGAGCTCGCGGAGTACATGGCCGCGCTGTAAGTATTTGTAATTGCGACCTGGAGCCGTCCTCGTGGATAACAAAGAACTAAAAGCCGCTACAGTTTCTTCCCTTCTTTGGAAGTTGATGGAGCGGGGTGGGAATGCCGTAATTCAGCTGATCGTCCAAATTGTCATGGCTCGCCTACTTGCCCCCGAGCAATTTGGCGCGCTGGCAATTATGTTGGTGTTTGTGAACATTGGTAATGTTGTTGTCCAGTCTGGACTCAATACGGCGTTGGTGCAGGCAAAGGATGTGCAAGATCGAGATTACTCGACGGTCTTTTGGATGTGCTCGTCCGTTTCGGCCGTGATTTATCTTGCGATTTTCCTTGCGGCTCCGTTAATCGCGGCGTTCTATGCCCTGCCATATCTCGTATGGCCCTTACGCGGCATCGGTCTCATTGTCGTTATCAATGCGTACAATTCGATTCAAGTGGCAAAGGTAACCCGAGACCTTCAGTTCCGAAAGATTTTTATTGCGACCATCAGCAGCGTTGTCTTGTCTGCATTCTGTGGCATTGCGGCAGCGGTATCGGGATTGGGGCTTTGGGCGCTCGTTATCCAGCAGCTGATGTACCAGCTGACAAATTGTATCGTTTTGGCTTTTGAGGTTGATTGGAAACCTTGTTTTTGCTTCGATGCGTCCAGAGCGAAGGAGTTCTTTGAGTTTGGCTGGAGGTTGCTTGCGTCTGGTCTGCTCGCGACGGTTTATCAGAGTTTGGGAAATCTGGTGATCGGCAAGCAATTCTCCTCGGTTCAACTCGGCCTTGTTTCCCAGGGAGAGAAGTATCCGCAGGCTGTTGGCAGCATGTTGGATGGCGCCATTCAGCCGGTTATGCTCTCTGCCGTTGCGCATGTTCAAGACGACCTTGCCGCCGTGAAGAGGCTTGTTCGCCGTGCGCTCAAGACATCGACTTACTTGATTTTTCCGGCAATGACTTTGTTTGCTGTTGTGGCTCCGAACTTGGTTCCCGCACTGTTGGGGGAGCAGTGGAGAAGCAGCGTTCCGTTCTTGCAAATCTATTGTTTTGTATACGCTCTTCTTCCCATTCACACAACGAATTTGCAGGCTCTGAATGGCATGGGCCGTAGTGATCTTTTTCTTAAGCTGGAGATTATCAAGAAGAGCTATGGACTTGCTACGCTTCTAATTTGTGCATTCGTTTTGAAAGACGTGAAGTTGCTCGTCTTGAGTTACATGCTCACCGGCTTAATTTCTACTTTTGTTAACGCTTCTCCCAACAAGAAGGTTATTGGCTACTCGTATGGTGAGCAGGTTAGGGATGTTCTCCCCGCATGCGCCCTCTCTCTTGTCTCGGGTGCTTTTGCGTTTGCCGTGACTTTTTTTGCGGAGGGGTCTCTGGCTGTGGTGTTTGGTCAAATCGTTATATTTATGGTTGTCTACCTTGTTCTTTCAGCGTTGTTCAGGGTGGAAACCTTCACCTATATTCTATCGATGATGAAGAAGGCAACTGGCAGATAGCCTTCGGACTTCCGTGCATCCTCGCGAGTGATATGGCACCGATGCGCCTTTCGTTTAACAGCAGGATGTTCGGTGTGGCGTCGAACGGGAATGACCGGGTGTGGTTGCATTAGATTGCGGTGAAGCTCGAGAGAGTGCAATGAGAACCATCGTCGCGGGGAGCCTCATGTCGTGCGTCAGCTACTTCGTGGCGATGTGCATCCTGTCCCCGCTGGGCCGCGAGAGGCAGATGGCCATGTCGAGCATCGCGGCGGACCCGGTGAGCGTGGCGCTCAACCTGCTGCTGGACGTCCCGTTCGGGGCGGCGGGCGCGGGCGTTGCGCTTTTGGCCACCGAGGCGACCGTCCTGTGCATCGAGCTCTGGTGCGCCCGCGACGTGCTCTCGTCCTTCGTGCGCCCGCGCGACCTGGCGCGCATGGCGGCGTCCAACGCGGCCGCCGTCGCGGTGGGTCGGAGGCCACCGCAAAGTGTCCATTGCGGCTGTCGCCTTTCTCTTGAATCCATTTCATGGTTGTAATGAACTCTGGGCAGCTGCCGTCCCTTCATCGACCTTGCCCACACCAACATTCCGACGCGATCAGTTATATCTGCACGACATGCAATAATCCTCACAAGCCGATTGTCCCGCAGGCATAGTTCAGGATTGAATGAGGTTGAAGATGATTGTTCCGAATATTGATGCCGTGATGACGGCGCTGACCGCGCTAATGGCCCTCTATGCCACTTACTATCAAATCGCCCAGTCAAACAAACAAGGGCTTTTTAATCATCGGCTTAGCGTGTGGTCTAATGTTAAGAGCCTCATGAATCTTTGTGAGGCAAATCGTATGTATCTGGAAAGGCGACAAGAAGGTCCGGACTTGGCAAACAATCTGTCTTTTCAATTCATGACCAATAACGCTCATCTCTATTCCATCGGTCCCTCTATCGCTCATACGCTCGAACAAGATTATCAGCAGCCCCTTCAGTGCAAACTGGCAGAACTACAGAATTTGGCTCTCGAGGCGAGTTTTGTGTTCAAGGGTTGCTTGGGTAGTTCGCTGGAACTGTTTATCGATAGCTACCGAATCCTTTTGTTTTCCATGTATCAGTATCAGATTCTGTTAGATCGTGTGGAGAAGATCGGGGAAGAGCAGCACAAGAACTTAGCTGATGCCTGTGCATTAGTTGGAGAGCCTGAAGGGCGCGAAAAGCTGGTTAATGCAAGACGTACGTTGCTCGAATCATATAATCGCTTAATTGATGAGAAGGCCGAAAAGAAGGTAGAGAGGCAGTGCCGTTTGAGATAGGGCGGCGCTCCTCCCGTGGACCCCTTCGCCTGCCGCTCAGCCAAGAAGGGCGTAGCTAAGGGAAACGTTCCCGAGCATCAAGTAATTCGCATCTCGTTCAATTGCCTAAAGTAAGCCCTCGACCTCGCTTTTTACCAGCATTCCAGATTGGCGCTTTTCTAATAAAGCTCTAGCTATCAGGCGATCTCCTTGGCTCATTTTTGGAGAGAGGACGATTTCCATTTGAGCTAGGGAATCTGGGTGAATCCCCATATCGATATGCGCTGGCATGTCAACCGGTTCTCCCGTGCGGGCGCGTTTGAAGTGATTGAAGATTGCGTTGGCATCATACTCATCAGTCAACTCCGCAAGTATAAAGGCGCTGATTTGGTAGCGCCATTCTCTCTGAAACTCCCAATGGCGATTTTTATACCTACCCAAAGCACTGGGGCTGATCGATTCTCCGTCCTCCGATGAGGATATTAGCTGGGGAATCAATAGGCTCGGCTCGTCGATCGCGTGCCGAATGTTGGTGTAAGGGGCCGCCTTCCTGACCGTAGGAAGCGGGAAGTGGTTATCGTCTAGAACCTTAATTGCTGAAGCTAGGATTCGTGGAAAGGCAATAACCACATATGGACAAGATACACGAGATTGCGGGCGACGGCGCCCTGATGCCGAGATTCGACGACGGCATGGTGAACATAACCGAGCTCATAAGGGTGGTGGCCGAGTCGCTCGTCAACGAGATCATGGACGCGCAGGCTGAGGACGCCTGCGTCGACGGCAGCCAGTGCAACGGATATCGCGAGCGCGCTCGTCATCAGCGTCGGGACACTACCAGCATTTTCGACCTAATCGGATTTTGCACCTGTGTTCACAACAAGTCGAACAGAATCGGTGACCACGCCGGGTAGCGGTAGGGGTCGATGCAATCAGCCATTGCGTCATTCATGTGGACCAGGTCATTTAGCAAGTCCCGAGCGAGCGCCTTCGTGATGCCTTGGGGTAATTCGAGGTGGTCCCCGCACCGGATGTCCTCGCGCTTCGCGATTAATCGCTCGAACTCCGAAAAGCCATCAGTTGATAAATCGATTGAGTCCGGCATTGGGACTATCTGGCTGGCGGATTCGCTGCCAATAAAGTCTCTGAGTCTCTTCAGAATGGCGTTTTCGCTTTCGCCTTTTTGTTTAACCAGTTCAAGCACCTCGGCCTTGCTTTTTCTGTGCATGATTGCAGAAGTGTATCCCCATAGGCTCTCATCTTCACTTGCCTTGTCATGGAGCTCACAGAGAAGGCGGATGTTCAACATCCGTTGGTAATAGGTCAATGAAGATGCGATTCGATTTCGAATCATATCCTCAAAGTAACCGAAACTTTCCGCGGTAATGGGTTCGATACTTGCTGTTCCAGAGCGGTTGCAGAGCATATCAATCTTGCCGATGCAGGTCAGTTTGTCCTTGCGTTTTCGGACGGCTCGGCGAACAAATGCCTGATCATGAGATACAACAAGAAGGGTTTTCCCTTGAACTTCCGTAATTGCTTTAAAAATTTGCGTTCGCCTGTAGTCATCATAGGATGATGCGGGGTCATCGATTAGCATGACTTTGCTTTCGCTGTCTTGCAAGAAAAGGATGAGGGTAATGAGATTTCGCTCTCCGGACGAAAGCGAATCACGCATGTCGGTTGATTTGTCGCCTTTATTATGGACAAGCTGATATGAAGCCGTCTTCTCATCACGATTCGCTGTCGAGATCTTAAAGAAATACGGTATGCCAAATTTCTGCAGCTTGCTATTCAGGCCATCGCATTTTGTACGGACAAGATTGTCGAAAGTTTGCTTCATTTCTATGAGAAGGCCCCTCACCTCACCGGCTCGGTTGTTGATCTCTGCCATTACCCCATGGAGTTCAGGTATAAAAGACAGAAGCTCGGGGGATGGGGATGGGACTCCAGCAGACATTGCCTTTATGTCTCCGTAATCACCGCCGGCGTTGCAGCAATTTATGATGCGATCGATTTCTTCGCCAACTTTGGGAAGCTCGACAATGAGTTTTTTCGCCCGATCGAGGCCCTCTGCGCTCGAAACATCCAGGGGCTCCTGGTTAAGTTGAGCTAGGAGCTCTGGCGATTCGAATATTGGACTGAGGTTTTTGATCGTGAGCTCGCATAGCTCCGCAAGGATATTCTCGTTTGGGCTTCCTTCGATGCGCCGCCCGCAGAACGGGCAGATGCCCTCATGGTATGAGTCATCAACGCTAAATCCTTTGTGGAGCCACATGGCGGTGTCCATGCCACGCCGTTCGATATGCCCCCTTACCGGTGCGGATGCTTCGCTGTATGCCTTGTGAGCCTTTTCAATCCTTGAGGAGGTTGTGAACTTGTCTCCTTTGTTGGCCTTGCCGACAATTTTGATGAGGTCGTTTATCGTACCCTTGATGCTGCGGAGATTGCCGACTTCTGCCTGCAGAGCTGTAATGGCATCCTGATATTTTGTACGAAGCTTATCGATTTTTTCTTCGTCGCCAATGAATATGTCGTAGATACCTTTTTCTGGTCCACGTGAAAATAGGATGGTCTGGCGGTCCTCGTTGAATACCACTGTTGAGGCAAGTGGCCCTGTTGCGCCGTTGATAAGCACCGGGGTGGCATCATGTTGATTGCAGCCAACCATGATATCGCTCTCTTCGATAGTGCCTTGCGTGATGGCTTTGACAATCGAACTCTTTCCAGATCCGGAAACGCCGTACAGGAAGTTAATCTTGTTGTCCTCGATGTCGTACGTAAGGGAAGATATGTTGTGGAAATTGGTCATCTGAATACGCATCGATTCTCTCTTTCCTCGAATAACGGTTGACTTGCTGGGTTGACTGCTGTATGAATCCGTTTTCCTATGGTCGACTGGGCGAGCATCATATGGTGAATTTCAACGTCACGAGTGTCTGAAGGAGATGGAAAAACAAGACGGGGGGGGTGGCTGGAAACCATAGATTAATTATTTGAGGATGAACTCGTCAACTGGGGACTGAGGACAAAAGCTTGGACACCCGTGAGGCGTCCAAGCTTTTGTCCTCAGTCCCATATTGCTTATACACATATGGGTATTGCCCAGATTCCCAAAGGGGTTGACATATGTCAGCTTGCGGTGCTTATGGTGGGCGTCTTCGACTCCGGAAAAAACCGAGCCAGCTCCGTCGGAATATCCAGGATGAGATTGCTACCGCCCTTGTGATGACGGTGAAGATCGTCGCCCGTTGCGAGCACCGGAAGGACGACAAGGGATCTGCGGAGATGTCCTCGTAGTAACTTTGCCGGCGTTGCTGGTGCCATTGTGGTACCGGTATTTACACGGCGGGCCGTTGCACTTTGATTTTCAGCAAGCGCCTGTGCCCAGACGGCTGCGCCGGTGGAAGTCTCATGTCAATCGAAGTCTTCATGGATTGGCTCAGTTTGCTCTATTCGGTCATGCAGCAAATCTCTCTTCCGGCTGACTTTACGGGAGGGAAAATGGGGTGAATAATAGTGCGGATAGGAGGATCCGAGCCCAAGGATTAATGGTGGCTTTCATTGCTGGTTGTGCCTGCATCGCAAATGTTGAGGTGCTACCATGCCGTAAAAGGGTCGCAGCGTTGTCTATTGTTGCCCAATTGGGCGGTTCGCCGTTAAGGATGAATCGAGACTTAAAGCAGGCGCAAGCGGCGGGCTCGATGGGAATTGCCCATCGCCGCCCGAGCGCCTCAGGGCAATTCCCATCGAGCCCGCCGGTGCGGCCCTTTTCTATTTGCGAAAGGATGCTTTCGTGTGCGTAGAATGCGTAACTGACCAGGATTTATGGACGCTTCGTTTTCACGCGAAGATAAACCGCAACCTTGGGAACCGACCGATTTTTATCTTTCCCTGCGGCGGTGATGAGGAATCGTGCTCCTCTAGAAGGAGTCTAAGATCGTACCTGCACATAAATAAGGACCCGAATTTAGAAAATGTTGTTTGTTTAACGGCGGAAAGCCTCATAGGTCGTCCGGAGCTCAAAGGGCTCTCGCTTGTAAAACAAGAAGCTATTTTGGCAGATATCTGCGACTGGATTCTTATTTTCGTGGAGAGTCCCGGTTCAATCTGTGAGCTCGGAATCTTTTCGTCGTTGCCCCATGCGCTAAAAGTTACTTCTGCTGCGATTGGAAAGAAGTACGAGCATGAGAAGTCGTTTTTATCTGGTGGCCCCTTAAAGGAGATTGAGGAAAGCTCTGGACCGTTCAACAGACTCTTTTACCTGGATCTTTCAAACCCAATTTCATGCCCAGACTTGCAGAAGGCATTACATGAGTTGCGCGAGACGGTTAACCGCAATTCAGCTAAGAGAAAGATGATCAATCGGGACGTTGGCAGGATTGATGTCGGCTCATTGGTGCACGAGCTTCTTGATTTGATGCAAATCGCTGGACCGATAACCGCCGAGGATCTTCAAGAGCTTTATTTGAGGGTGAAGGGCTTCGACGGAGGCGTTATCAGGGCATATTCAGGGATTTTGAATTCGGACCTTGGATGCGAAGGGCCGATTTCCTATAAACAGGTTATTGGCATGATGAAGGGTGTCGGCCTGATCGAGGGAAAGGCAATTTCGAACTCGAGCAAGGAGTACCTCCTGCCCATGGTGCACCTTGATTCATACTTCATGTTTGGGCGTACTGACAGTCGAGATTTTGCGGGGATGCACGCCCGCATTTTACTGCGCAAGAGAAAGAGGGGTATCTGTTGTGGTAGGAACGCTTATCGTTAAGGCCATGACAGTAGATCTGGGGTTAAGTGAATCCTATATACGCGAATTGGCGGTAAATGCGGATTCACATTATCGGAACGTCAAGATTGGCGATCGAGCAGTTCAGGCACCGGATGATGAGCTCAAGTTGGTCCAAAGGTGGATTGCGGACGTTGTCCGAGATGGCTGTCCATGCAAGGACGGCTGTGTTGCCGCGTATGAGCCTGGCAGGTCCATCGTCGCCAATGCTCAGGTTCATGCCTCGAACGCGCATATCGTTGTGATGGACATTCATCACTTTTTTAGGTCGTGCACCAAAGAGATGGCCACTGGCGTCCTTTCAAACGTTTCTTTTTCTCAAATTACGGGAGTTCGCGGATATCATCCGAATGTCACTGAAGTCGATCTTCTTGCGCGATTGTCCTGCTTTTCGGGAGCCTTGGCGGTCGGCAGCCCGTGCTCCCCGTTTATAGCAAATCGAGTTCTCATGAAAGTTGATAGGGAAATACAACACCGACTTCCTTATGGTTGCGCGTACACACGTTACTCGGACGATATAACCGTGTCGTCATCAGGTTGGCTCGACCGCTATAAAATTGTATCGATTGTCGATGAAGTCCTGTCCATGCACGGTTTTCAGCTTAATCGGAAAAAGACGCGTTGTTTTGGCAAGGGCGGCCCTCGAAAGGTGACGGGGGTGTATATCTTGCCAGAGGGATCCCTCGGCATAGGAAAGAAGAGAAAGAGGGAATACGAAAAAGAGCTCTATGGGCTGTTGGTGCACGGAGAGGGGTCAGCTGAAGCGATGCTTGGAAAGCTTGATTTTTGCAAGCAGGTTGATCCGGGCTATTACGTAAAAGTTATGGGCAAGTACGCATCGTACGGATCCGCCCTCCGCGCGGGCGGTGTTCTTCCAGCGCTGCTATCTGCAGTTTGATGTACGCGGCGACGTCGATTTGCGCACGGGTGTTCGTTGCGAGTCTGAGGTAACGGCTAGGCAAATAAAATGTAATACAGCAAGCACTATATTGGCGTTGCGTGGACCCCGTTGAGTTGAGGGCGAAAGAGGGGTCGCAGATGAAGTATGTGCAGATAAATTGTCGCTCGTACGATGGGGCACACTCGATTGTGTTCGGAAAACATCGAGAGTTGCTTCGTGCGGGGCATGAATCGTGGGGTGTTCTGGGCTCGTGGTGAACACGAGCAGGGCGAGCGCATGGTCAAAATCACCACTCTTCCCGAGATTTGTATCGACGCGCTCTAGACTAGACTCGATGGCCAACCCTGCTTTCATTCAGAGTCCATCACGCACCGCCTTTGGGCAGATAAGCGTTGGGAGTTGCACGCGCTGATGAGGGGCCGGTTTGGTGCTCTCTGTGCAGGCATATTCTTGATCGAAACCGCCAGGCGTTTACGCGATCGCATACGATCAAGGTAGGCTGTCGTGAAAACTCGATCCGTAACCCATAACGCAATAATGAACACGCTGCTCACGACATCGAATCGATCGTGGCTCTCATCATCATCCCATACGTTTCCCGCGTGCTCTCCGTGGAGCGCCTGGGCGGCGTCTCGTTTGCCCAGAGCGTGTCAACGTGGGCATCTGCGCTGTGTTTGCTGGGCGTCAACGTGTATGGCGTGCGCGAATGCGCGCGTGTGCGGGACGATGCCCGCGAGTTGGCGCTCGTGGTAAAAGAGCTTCTCGTAATCATTGCGGCTGCAACCTCAGTAGTGGTGATCGGGTTCGCTGCCGCCATCTTTGTTGTGCCGAGCTTTGCGTCTGTGGCGCCGCTCATGTGGATGTTCCTAGTGGAGACCCCGGTGCTCCCATGCGGGATCGAGTGTTTCTATCGGGGCGGCGAGCGGTGCGCATGCATCACGGTTAGCAGTCTTGCGTTCAAGATGCTGGCATTCGCTGGCGCGGTGACGCCGGTGCGGATCGTCGGCGCGGTGAGCCTCATGTCGTGCGTCAGCTGCTTTGTGGCGATGGGCATCCTGTCCCCGCTGGGCCGCGAGAGGCGGATGGCCATGCCGAGCATCGCGGCGGCCCCGGTGTGCGTGGTGCTCAACCTGCTGTTGGACGGCCCGTTCGGGGAAGTGGGCGCGGGCGTTGCGCTTTTGGCCGCCGAGGCGACCGTCCTGCGCATCGAGCTCTGGTGCGCCCGCGACGCGCTCCCGTCTTTCATGCGCCCGCGCGACCTGGCGCGCATGGCGGCGTCCAACGCGGTCGCCGTCGCGGTGTCCGCGGGTTGCGCATGGTTGCTTGCGACCGCGTTTTCCGCCGGTCCCGGAGTGATCGCGATTGCGGGCCTGTTGGTCTGCAGTGCCGTAGACATCGTCGCCGCAGTTGCCCTGCGAGACGACACGGCCCTCATGCTGGTGGGAAAGGCCCGCGCGGCCTTGCGACGCGGGTAGCCTGGGCTCGGCCATGATAGTGTACATGCGTTTGTGTAGTTAGGCACATCATAAGAGTGAGCTGGACGTTGACGTTGGGGTGATTGTGAATGGATGGCAAGTTCGAGGTAAAGCTGGATGTGGCATCGACGATTAACAGTCTCGGCAATTGGGTTCCCGGGCTCAAGATGATTAATCGCGGATGGGCAGAGAGGCATCTGGACTCGGAGAATATCAAACATATCGCTAAAGTCAGAGACCAGATGATGGAGTTGGGCTTTCCGAACGAAGCGATTGAGGATTATTGCAGCGCGCTGTTTAGAGAGTTGCTGTGCAGGGTGAACCGCGAGACAGTGTATGAGTTCGCGCGGAAACAACCGAATAATGGTCTAGACAACCCTGATGTTGGTCTGTCGTGGCGATATCGTTTCGATCAATATGCTGGGCAAGAATTTGATGAAGAGCTGCAGCTGGCTTGGGCTGCGGTGTTGGCGGGGGAATGCGAAGAGCCCGGCTCTTACTCGTTCAAGACGATGTCAATTCTTGCGGATATGAACGCGCGTGACGCGGAGTCTTTTAAAAAGGTGTGTCAGTGGAGCGCTGGCGGGATGGACCAGTACGGCGTTCAGCAGCCAGTGATACCCTTGCTGACTCTCGATGGTGGAAACACAACCTACTGCGGCGGGGAGATAACTTATAGCGAGGTCTCTCGCCTTGCAACACTGGGTTTAGTTGATGTGGGGACGTCCATGCATTTCCCTGAAGCCGCTCGAGTCGTTCTTTGTATTGATGGCGTGAGCTATCAGCTTGCTGGGCGTCGAGGCCCCGTTGAAATCGGCGGGGTGACCTTCACTGAATATGGTGACGAGCTTCAAAAGATGTGCAGCGAGGAGACCGGCAAGGCGGGAGGCCTTCTTGATTACGCAAGGAGTATCCTTGCCAGGCAGGGAATCGCCTTAGAAGAGATGACTATCAATAAGATCCTTGCAGAGCATCTAAACGACGGACTCCAGCCGAATGATGGGTCGGATGGTTCTGAGCCAATTGCGGCAGATAAGTGAAGACAGCGGTGGGGTCATCTGGCCGATGAACGAGCTACAGCTTCGCCTTGAGAGTTTGCATCGAATATTTGGCGTTAAGTAGGTTGGGGATATCCGGAAGATTATTGATTCCGAATTCCCGTGCATGCTGGACGCATATCGCTCGCGACAAAACTCGTTGTTCCGCCTCGCCAATTGGTGCGACTCTCATTCCGCTCATGCTGGCAAGTTTTTTCAAACCGGTGTCGTTTAAGATGCTGTCGGGTAGCCATGGGCTTAGATACACCTCCTCCGAATAGGCGAACATAACCTTAATTAGTGCTTTCAGTCTGATGTCTGAGTCAACCGCATTCAGCTCGTTCGCGAATCCGGCGAACCTAGAATAGACGTCTCGATCGCAGAAGAGTAAAACTCTGGTGCTTTGTGAGGTGGGGAAAACACAAAAGAAAAGATTGGCGATTTGATTCGATTGCCTCATATCCCAAATCCAGTTGATCACCTCACCGTTAAATCCCGACGCAAGTGCAATTCGGCCTTGAAAGGCGATCGGGGATGTGTGGTCAAGAAGCTCGTCAAACAGCACTCGATAGGTCTTTTCGCCTTTGATGCAATCGAGTGCGTATCGAAGGGCCTCCCTATCTTCTGCGAGATCAAGGGCCCGTGGTGTTAAGAGGGCTGGCTCAAGGTTGATAAGGGGGTAATCTGCCTGTACGAGTTCGAACAACTTAAGTTGGGCAAGCTCTTTGAACTGTTCCAGCAGTAACGTCTTAAGGGCGATCTGCCCCATTTGTCTGTCATTTAGACTGACTGCTGAAGTAAGAGCCCCTTCGCTTTCATATGAAGAGAAGAAGCTAGAATCGCAGTCCTTGCAGATCATTCTGAAAGTACCTGCTGATTTAACCCCCTTATGGTCATGGAAGAGCTCGCATCCCATCAATTGCGCTGAAGTGTGTACCTCTCCGTTGAGAGCGATCTTCCGTAGACAAAACTGAGGGACAGAATGGGAATTGCAGAAACTGGGATTCTCTTTGCCGCACAGCAAACAATAGCTTGGGCGAGAGAGGGCTTCCGCCTGATGCGAGTACCGCTGGAACGATTTGCGAAAACGGATTAACTCGTCGGTGCTAATTCCAAGTGGTCCGAAATGGTGCTGTGGAAATTGATCGCGCATGTCACTTTCCCTTCTATCCAACAACGTAAATGGAGTCACCCGCCCGCTTCGGCAACGCAGAGCCCATCTGCTTGCAGACGGACTGATTGGCATAAACGTGAAAAAACAGATCATTTCTTTTATATCAGAGCAGAAAACGATCTCTAAAAGAAAAAAACGGCGACTTCTTTCTTTTAGAAGCGCTTCCTGCTACCGTAAAAGAAAAAGTAGGGGGATTGATGACATACTGTACTCTCGAAAAATCTTTCTATGCGGACGCTTCGTCCGATCGATATGCAAATGCCGAAGAACTATATGCGTCTAGATTCAATAGCGAATCGACCTATAGAACTGGAATTGAGCTTGAATCGGGCGAGATGTTTCTGTCTGTGCCCCATGAGCTGCTCTACAACACTGAACAAGTGCTTCGCAAGGAGCGAAGGGTATCTGCCCTTTGGAGAGAGCTGCCTATCGTTGCCCTGGGTGCTTACGTACGTTCCCTCATCATGGATGAGGTTGTGTATAGCAATGAGATTGAGGGCGTGCACAGTACCCGGCGCCAAATCGAGGAGGCTCTTGCTTCCAACGACACGTCGTCTCATACGCCCTTTGTTGAGTTTGCGCAGCTATATCTTAATTTGAGCAACAATCCGCCCATGCCCCAATCTCTGGAAGACATTAGGCGGATATATGACTCGGTAGTTGCAGATGCGATATCCCCCGAAGATCTACCGGGGGATGGCCTGTTTCGGTCCGGGCCGGTCGAGATACTCAATCAGCACGGGAAGACGGTTCATAAAGGGGTTTACCCGCCCCAAAAAATTGAAGAGATGATGAGCGCGTGGCTTGGTCTTTCTCAACGTGAGGACATTCCCGAGCTGTATGCTGCGGCGCTGTGTCACTTCCTGTTCGGTTACATTCACCCTTTCTTTGACGGCAATGGAAGAACCGGCAGGTATCTGCTTGCTTTGCAGTTGGGCAGACCGCTGTCTCAGCCGACTGTTCTATCGTTGTCTCGCGTGATTGCAGAAAACAAAGCAACGTATTATCGCGCATTCGATGCGGTCGAGCGCCCATTGAACAGGTCGGATGCAACAAGCTTCGTCATTGCCATTCTGAATCTGATTTCGGATGCGCAGGATGGGCTCATCGCAAATCTTGAGGAGAAGAAGCGCGCCCTAGATGGCCTATTTGAGCGCGTGCAAAATCTGGAAGAGGAGTTCAGTAGGAGGCAGCTCGAGGCGCTTTGTTACGCGGCGCAGATTCATCTGTACAGCATTTTTGGGGAAATCAGGCTCGACGGGCTGCGAGAATACCTGGATGTTTCGCTGCCGACGGCTCGAAGCTGTGCGAAGGAGCTTGAGCGGCTGGGGCTTATTGCCAAGGTTTCCCAGCGTCCCGTGGTATACAAGCTGACAGGTAAAGGTATTGAGCTTTTAGGTATCAGATAGCAAGATGACGGCAATTGGAGGGACATGAGGCGGTGCTGGGATCCTAGTGTCATCCGCTTTGGTCTGGAACCACGCCGTTGCGGGCATCGAGGTGGCATCTGCTCGCTATGTGGGTAACTCGATTCTCCTCGTCACTTTCTCCACAGGGGAAGTGCGCTTGTTCGATGTGACCTGTCTACTCCACATGCCTGTGTTTAAGCCGTTGGAAGATGAGGCGGTTGTGCAGGACTTTAAGGTTGAGTTCGGAGTCCTTACATGGTGCGATGGTGAGGTTGATATCGCGCCTGAGGCCTTGTATGAACGGAGTTATGAGTATCAGCAGGTTGCCTAAGGGCAATGCCCCCTTCGTGCCCATTCCGTTCAGTTTCCGCGTTCGGCATAAAACCGTAGGAAAATGATGGCAATTGGAAGGGGGTCAACATGCCCAATGACGATTACCCGTTTGACTATGGAAACGCGCCGGCTGATGACTATCTGCCAACTTCGCCGGGGAGCACCGCTCCGCAGCATCGTATCGTGCAGGATGCTCCAACGGTGCAGATGCGCCGCCCCGCCACCCCGCAACAGAATCCCCCCACGGAGCCTGTGGCGTATCCACAGCGCGGGCAGCAGCCGTACACGTTTTCCGTATCGCCGTACGACCCCGATACCTACGACCCCTCACCGGCAAAACCCGATCGCCAAGGTCGTCAAACACGCCGACGGGATGCATCTCAGCAGCCTGCGACCGCGCAGCCTCGTCGCGGTGCATCCGCGCTCCGTTGGGTTGCGCGCCTTCTTTGCCTAGGCCTACTCGTCTTTGGCGCGATGACTATCTACTATCTCACGGAGCAATCGGCGTCAGATAGCCTGGCGCTGTCATCGGAGGCCGGTTCGTTTGCCGAATACGGTGCCTATCTGGTTCAATCCGGCCAGCTCCCTACCTTCGAGGAGAATCCGCTCAAATGGACGGCCGCCCACATCCTGTTGCTCTCGGTTAAGTTCTCCAATCACGGCCTCTCCGTCCGACAGCAGGCGCACGTGGTGGAGTTCGCGTTGATGGGCGGCGTTGTTGCGCTCAACGTGCTGGCGTGGATGTCGGGCTGGGCCCATCGTCGTAGCCCGCGCGGACACATCCGCATCTGGCGGACGTGGCTTATGTACGTTCTTGGCGTGATGGCTTGCGCGGCCGTTTCCTTTGCAGATCAGTATCACAAGCTATTTGTGCCCGCGAGACACTTCGACAAGCTCGATTTGTTTCTTGACGCATCTGGCTACATACCAGCTATTACCTGCGTATTCGTTGCTTGGAGTGTGGGATCGGCCATCTATCGTCTCATCTTTCGAAAGTAATTTGAAAAAAGTTGTTGACGAGGCTTCCCCCTGTGGGCTATATTAATCCCCGCGTTGGACCTGTAGCTCAGTTGGTCAGAGCGTCCGGCTGATAACCGGGAGGTCACAAGTTCGAACCTTGTCAGGTCCACCACTTCTTTCGCAATAAACACCCCAGCGAGAGCCGAGTCGCCGCTGGGGTGTTTATTACTACGTGGGGGTTTAGCTCAGCTGGGAGAGCGCGGGCTTTGCAAGCCTGAGGTCAGGGGTTCGATCCCCCTAACCTCCACCATATAGACCTAGAGAGCCGGGGTATGTTCCTCGGCTTTTTTCATACATGGGTTAAGGCAAACGATAGCTAACCAACAATGAAACAAACCCATGGCGAATCCGCGGCGCGTAGCGAACCAGCGGCGAGTGAGGCTCGTTGAGCTTTTTCGTATGCGTTTTCGAAAAGGCCAAGTACAAAGGGTGTTGCCGCAGGCAAAACAGCAGGTGACGAAAGGTCGCAAAGCGACGCTACTTACCAAGTACCGATCTGAATACGAAAAAGCTCAACTTTGCCCCAATCCTCCCGCATCGGCATCCCAAAACATTGCGCCTTCTGAAGGAAAGCAACTTGCCCAGGCTGTCATGTCGAGGAAGAACGGCATTTTGATAGCAAGCTGAAGCGAGCCCCATGTGTATACGTACATATATAGGTAGATACCGCGGGCATGTATAAAGTAGATATCGCGGGTGGCGATGAGCCATACTGCGGTCCGCAATGCTTCGATCGTTCTTGTGAGTCCACTTGCCCTCAAGAAGGTGTCATGTTCAGACTTATTGAGGTGAGGTTGAGGTTAATACGCAGCGGCAGAAGTGGCCTCCAAATACGAGTTCTAAATAAATCAAATGGTCCAAGAGGTGCTGTCCTCTTCGGCAATCGGTACTTATGGGGCGGCGAGCGTCTTTAGAACACTATATGTAGTGTAAGAAGACGGTCAACGATTGTAAGATATGTGCAAAATATGGAGACGCAAATAACCCTTTGCGAGGCGGCGGGACTCTGGCAATATATGTCTTCGCCGCGCGGGTGGCCGAGTGAAGACGAGGCCGGGAACCCGCGGCGGGTAC
>ENA-ORTH01002246-ORTH01002246.1-human-gut-metagenome-genome-assembly--contig:-NODE-2246-length-16172-cov-4.541230_pt1 | contig 16172 bp, 10 predicted proteins | sample MGYA00241914_ERZ509192 | MGnify/ENA primary metagenome ERZ509192 (study PRJEB26280, sample SAMEA2338826) | human gut metagenome | biome: human gut; feature: human-associated habitat; material: faeces... | reverse complement strand
TGCGCTCAACTGTGGCCCCACGCGCACAACCCCGCACCGCGTCGAAACAGCGGCAGTTTTCTTTGGTTCTTTCTTTTGCTGCCAAAAGAAAGAACAACCTCCCGGGAGGCAGCCGTTCCCGGTCTTGCCACCCGCCCCTATAGGGTGTATAATAGGACTATATCTGCCAGACTCAGGAAAGGAGCCGCTGTTATGTCGCGCAAAGAAGGCCAGAAACGCAAACTGCTTGTTCTTTTGGAGATCCTCGCCCGGGAAACTGACGAGAAGCACCCCTTGAGTGTTCCCCAGCTGGTGGAAAAATTGCAGGAGCACGGCGTCGTCGCCGAGCGCAAAAGCGTCTACGATGACCTGAACACCTTAAACAACCTGCCCGACACCAAATATGAGATCGTGCAGCAGCGCGGGCGCGGCGGCGGCTACTATATGACCGAGGCTCCGTTTGAGCTTGCCGAGCTCAAGCTGCTCGTCGATGCCGTCTACGCCAGCAAATTCATCACGGCGCGCAAATCCAAAATCCTGATCGACAAGCTCGGCCAGTTCACCTCCACATACCGGCAGGAGGAGCTGGACCGTAAGGTACTGGTCAGCGGGCGTATCAAGAGCACCGACGAGAAGATCCTGTACACCGTCGATGCGCTGCACGCCGCCATCACGGCAGGGGAGCAGGTCACCTTCAAATACTGCGACTGGAACCTGCAAAAGCGGATGGCCCCGCGCCACGACGGCCAGCTCTACCGCGTCAGTCCGTGGGTGCTCGTGTGGGAGAGCGGCAACTATTATCTGATCGCCTACACCGAGGGGCGGCTCAAGCACTACCGCGTCGACAAGATGCAGAACGTTCACCAGCTGCCCGACACGACCCGCGAGGGTGCCGGAGAATACGCCAATTTCGACGTCAATACGTATATGCAGCAGATGTTCGGCATGTTCAACGGCCCGCTCAAGCGGGTCACGCTGCAATGCGAGAACCGCTTTGCCGGGGCGATGATCGACCGGTTCGGCACCGCGCCGATCCTGACGCCCTGCGCCGACGGCGAGCACTTTACGATGACCGCCGAGATTCAGGTCAGCCCGCAGTTCTTCGGCTGGGTGGCCGGGTTCGGCACCGGCGTCGTCGTCTCCGGCCCGCCGGAGGTCCGCGCCGAAATGAAGAAAACGCTGGATCAGCTGCAGGAGCTTTACCGCTGATTTGCAATACCGGCGTAAATATGGTAAAATAGATTGTTTAAATCTATCACCGTAGGGAGGGCATCACCTCTTGCTGGAAAAGAACCAACGCTTCAAAAGCCTTTTGTATGTGCTGGCGGACGCGGCACTGCTTTTCATCGGCTTTTTGCTTGCCAACTATATCCGTTTCAATTACGTCCGCTACTTTGAGCCGGGCGGCGCAGGGCCTGCGCTGGCCGTTGCCCGGGACCCGCGCAACATCATTGCCGGGCTGGCCACGTCGCTGGTGCTCGTGCTCATCTACTGGGTCGCCGGTATCTACAGCACCACGCGGCTGCGCGGCCTGGCCGAGCGCTGCACCAAGATTGCCGTCATCAACGCGGCGGGACTGCTGATCTTCATTGGTGCTTTGTATCTGATGCACCTGGACGACTACTCCCGTATCGTACTGGCGCTGTTCTACATCCTCGGCACGGCAGGCGTCGTGATCGAGCGTATGGTCATGCGCTGGGTAGACCGTGCCCGCCGCCGCAAGGGGCTGGGTCTGCGCCATATCCTGCTGGTGGGCGGCGGTAAATCCGCCGCGCTCTATCTGCGCGCGCTCGAGCACAATCCCTACTACGGCTTTGTCGTGGACGGCTATCTGGCCGGAATCGAAGAACCGGGTCTTGGTGTGCGCTACATGGGCAGCTATGATGCGCTGTCCGCCCGGCTCGACGAGGTTGCCGTCGATGAGGTCGTCGTAGCGCTGGAGGCTGACGAGATCGAATTGCTGCCCCACGTTTTTGCTGCCTGCGACAAAAACGGCGTGCGCATCACGATGGTACCGTTCTACAGCGACTATCTGCCCGCCCGGCCCACCATTGACGTGCTGGACGAGTGCAAGCTCATCAATGTGCGGCAGACGCCGTTTGACAATCTGCTCAACGCCGCTGTCAAGCGCGGGCTTGATATTATCGGCAGCCTGATCCTGATCATTCTGACCAGTCCGGTCATGCTGGTCACGGCCATCGGCGTCAAGCTGTCCAGCCCCGGGCCGGTCATCTTCAGGCAGGAGCGCATCGGCCTGAACAAAAAGCCCTTCATGATGTACAAGTTCCGCTCGATGCGGGTCAATGTGCAGCAGGAGACCGGCTGGTCCACCGACTGCGACCCGCGCAAGACCCACTTCGGCAGCTTTATCCGCAAGTTCAGCCTGGACGAGCTGCCCCAGTTCTTCAACGTGCTGAAAGGGGATATGTCCCTCGTCGGGCCGCGGCCCGAGGTGCCCTACCATGTGGAGCATTTTAAAGAGGAGATCCCGCGCTACCTTGTGCGCCAGCAGGTCCGTCCCGGCTGCACGGGCTGGGCGCAGATCCACGGCCTGCGCGGCGACACCGACATTGCCGAGCGCATCCGCTACGACATCTGGTACATCGAAAACTGGACCGTGGCGCTGGACATCAAGATCATCTTCCGCACCGTGTTCGGCGGCAAGATGGTCAACGACGAAAAACTACAATAACGCCCTGTGCGTTACCGGACGGGAGTGTCTGTAATGAGCAAAAAGGAGCCCAAGGTCGCCATCGTTCACGACTGGCTTGTCGGCTACGCCGGCGGGGACCGCGTTGTGGACGCCATGAAGCGCGTTTTCCCCGATGCCGTCATCTACACCCTTGTGTACGACCCCAAAAACATGCCCGAGCACTTTAAAAGCTATGACATCCGCACGAGCTGGTTCCAGAAGGTGCCCTTCTCCAACAGGCTGTACAAGGCCATGCTGCCGCTGATGCCCCGCGCGTTTGAGGCGTTCGACCTGACCGAGTACGATCTGGTGCTGTCGTCGTCCTCCTCCTGTTCCAAAGGCGTCATCACCCGCCCGGATGCCGTACACATCTGCTACTGCCACACGCCGATCCGTTATGTGTGGGATTTTTACTACACCTACCGCGCCAACGCCAACTGGCTGGCGAAGCTCGTCATGCCCGGCCAGATGCACAAAATGCGCATCTGGGACAAGTGCGCCGCGGACCGCGTGGATTATTTCATCGCCAACTCGCATTATATCGCCCAGCGCATCAAAAAATATTACCGGCGTGACAGCGATGTCATTTACCCCTGCTGCCACATCAACGAGTCGCCTTTTGTCGAAAAGGAGGACTTCTACCTGACCGTGGGCCGTCTGACCTGGTACAAGCGCGTGGATCTGGCCGTGCAGGCCTGCACGCGCCTTAACAAGCGCCTCGTCGTCATCGGCGGCGGGGGAGAGCTGGACAAGCTCAGGGCCATGGCCGGGCCGACCATCGAGTTCAAGGGCGGCGGTCTATCCGACGAAGAAGTGCGCAGCTACTACCTGCGCGCGAAGGGCTTCCTTTTCCCGGGTGAAGAGGACTTTGGCATCACCCCCGTCGAGGCCCAGAGCGCGGGCACGCCGGTGCTGGCCTATGGCCGCGGCGGCGCGTGCGAAAGCGTGCTGCCCGGCAGGACCGGCTACTGGTTTAAAGAGCAGACCGTCGAGAGCCTGGCCGACTGCATCGAACGGTTTGAGCGCGACGGCGTGGCCTGTTCCAAAGAGGAAATCCGTGAGCACAGCCGCTCCTTCAGCGAGGAACGCTTTGAGCGCGAGCTGAAGGAATACTGCCTGCGCCGCATGGCCGACTGGCAGCAGGAGCTGCTCGACTGCTCCCACTGGGAGAAGGAGGAACTGGATTGAACCCTATCGTCATCAACGGCACGGTACTGTGTGACAATATCACCGGCATCCCGCGCTATGTCTATGAGAATGTCGTCCGGCTGGACAAGCTGATCGAGGGCACCGGCCTGGACGTCCGCATTGCCTACCGCGACGACGGGCGGCCCATCCATCTGCCGGAGCTGAAAAACATCCGGCTGGTGCCGCTCAAGTCCATCCCGTATTTTTACAATCTGGCCGTGCTGCCCGCCTACCTGCGCCGCACCCATGCGTTTTACGTGGGCCTTGCCAGCGATATGCTGCTGACCCGCCGCAGCGTCGTGGTGCTGCACGACATCCGCCCGCTGGTCATGGATACCGACAAGGGCTTTTTCCGCTTCAAATTCTGGGTACACTGCCTGTCCACCAAATGGTTCGCCCAGCGGGTGTTCACGGTCAGCGACAACCAGCGGCACCTCATCAGCGAGAAGCTCGGCATCCCGCTGGACAAGATCGGTATCACCTACAACGGCTGGGAGCACATGAAGAACGTCACCCCCGACGAGAGCATTTTTGACAAGATGCCCGGCGTCAAAAAAGGGGAGTACTTCTACGCCCTCGGCAGTTTGGCAAAGCATAAAAACTTCAAGTGGATCCGGGAGGTCGCCCGCCGCAGCCCCGACAAGACGTTTGTCGTCGCGGGCGGCAAGGACCTGCGTGCCTTTGGCGACGACGCCGAGGCGAAGGACACCCACAATGTGTTCTACCCGGGCTATGTGTCCGATGCCGAGAACGCCGCGCTGATGAAGCACTGCAAGCTGTTTTTGCACCCCGCCGTGTTCGAGGGCTTTGGCATCCCGCCGCTGGAGGCGCTGGCCCTGGGCGCGCCGGTCGCGCTGGCCAACGCCACCTGCCTGCCCGAGCTGTACGGCGATACGGCGCGGTATTTTGACCCGTATGATTATGATGTGGATCTTGACGCGCTGGCCGCCCAGCCCGTGGCCGCGCCCGACGAGGTCCTGAAAAAGTACAGCTGGGACAAGACCGCCGAGTTCTGGCTGCACGAGATGGAGAAGTATGCAAAGCAGTGAAGCGGCAGCTCCCGCAGGGTAAGGCCCCTCAGGCCTCGCAAGCTCGGCCAGCTCCCCACCCTGTGGGGCGCCTTTCACGGGCGTACGCCCGAAAAAGCCTCCCTTTTCAGGGGAGGTGGTCGAGCGCCAGCGATGACCGGAAGGGCTCTGGCCATTTCCCGCTGCCACATCACCTATCCCACAAAAGGAGGAGCATTATTCTTATGTTTATTATAATCACCCTGCTCCTCACCGTGCTCGTCTCCGGCATCTTCGGTGCGGTTCCTGCGGTAGTATCCCGCCGCAGGTTTTCCCGCCGCGACGCTGCCTGGGCTGCCGGGCTCTGGCTGGCCGTCTGGGTGTTCGCTCTGTGCGCCTACCACCGCCCCGGGCTGACCGTCGGCTTCCATGCGTTCCGGCTCGTCGCCCTCACCGCCATGACCGGCTGGGCGGGGCTTGTCACCGCCGGGCTGCGCAGCCTCGGGCGCAAAGGGTTAAAGGCCGTCGTCCCGCTGCTGGCCGTCACGGCGCTGGGGCTGGAGGTGTTCGTCGGCAATGTGGCCTACTTCAACACCCACAGCTACACGCCGTTTCAGCTCGTCGATTACCTTGACGACAACATCAACGTCGGGCGCGGCGTCGGCACGATCTCGCTCGACGAGGGCCGCACCTATCTGCGGTTCCTCGACATTGACCAGCCCATCTACAACCTGCGGTTTGACGGTCTGGTCAGCGACGACACCGAGCCGCTCCACGCCGACAGCGCCGTGATCTTCACCATTGAGGGCACCGACGCCGCCAACACCGAGCTGACCCGCTTCGGCAGCTGGCAGGTGGGGCTGCAGGCCCCGCGCACCCAGGTCATCAGCCTGGACCTGACCGGCTCCGTCGGGATGCTGACGCTGACCGCTGCCGGGTACAGCTCCACCTACGCGCAGTTCCCGGTGGCGCTGACTTTCCGCGGCATCACGGCCAACGCGCCGCGCGCGCTGGATTTCTCGATTTTGCGCTTGTGCGCGATATTTCTGGCGCTGCTGGCCGTCTACGGCCTGCGCCCGGCCAGCGGGCTGTGGCACCGCCGCTGGCTGGCGGGCAACGTCTGTGACCGCGCCGCAGCCGCCGTGCTGGGCCTTGTGCTGGCTGCCTTCGTCGTGGTCATCCCGTTCTGGGAGCCGAGCAACACCGGCCTTGCCACAAAAGATTACAACACCGCGTTCTGGGACGGGGAGAGCACGGTCAGCTTCGTCTACCAGCAGTACGGCGCGCTGGCGCACAGCCTGCTGAACGGGCGCCTTGACCTGGAGGCCGACCCGCCCGCCGAGCTGCTGGCGCTGGACAACCCCTACGATGCCGGGGCGCGCGACGCCGCGCAAATCAACGACATCCACTGGGACCACGCCTTTTGCAATGGGCGCTACTACGTCTATTTTGGCATTGTACCGTGTCTTTTGTTCCAGCTGCCGTTTGAGGCACTGACCGGCATCCAGAACCTGGCCTATGCGCCCTGCATGGTCCTGCTGGGGCTGATCTTCCTCGCCGCCTGCTTCGGCGTCGTCGGGCAGGCCGTGCGCCGGTGGTTCCCGCAGGCGTCCACCGCAGCGTACCTGCTGGCCGTGGCCGCCGTAGCGCTGGGCAGTCAGTTCTACTATCTGTTGCTGCGCCCCTACATTTATGAATATGCCATCCTCTGCGGTGCGGCGCTGCTGATGCTGGGGCTTTGGCTCTGGCTCTCCGCCGCCAGCACGCCGGTGGAAAAGCGCGGTGCGCTGGTCGTCAAGCTCGTCTTCGGCAGCCTCTGCGTGGCGCTCGTCGCCGGGTGCCGCCCCCAGATGGAGCTGTTTGCGTTTTTGGCCGTGCCCATCTTCTGGCCGCGGTACATCGGGCAGAAGCGGCTGCGCAGCCGCGCCGGGGCAGGGGAGGCCGCCGCGTTCCTGCTGCCGGTGGTTGCCGTGGCCGCCGGGCTCATGTGGTACAACGCTGCGCGGTTCGGCTCGCCCTTTGACTTTGGCGCCAACTACAACCTGACCGGCAACGATATGACCCAGCGCGGCTTCAACGCCGTGCGCATCGGCCCGGCTGTGTTCACGAGTCTGTTCGAGCTGCCCAGCTGGCAGGGTGTTTTCCCGTTCCTGCGGGAGACCGACGTCCAGACGAACGCCGTCATCCGCACGATCAGCGAGAAGTTCACGGGCGGCATTCTGGCCGCCACGCCGTACCTGTGGGTGCTGGCGCTGCCGCTGCTTCCCGCGTTCCGCCGCTGTCTGCACCGCCGCCGTGTCGCCGCCTGTGTGGTCTACGGCAGCCCGGCCGTCATGGTCGTCATGACCGTTGTTGACTGCGAGATGGCCGGGGTGCTCTACCGCTATTTGATGGATTACAGTCCCGTGTTGCTGCTTGGCGCGGCGCTGTGCTGGTTCTGCGCCGAGGGTGCGCTCTCCCGCCGCGCAGCGCTGGGGGAGGGCACTGCCGCTGCGGCGCTGCCCGCACTGCGCACCGTCATGGCCGCCGCTGTGGCATATACCGCTGTCTACCGCTTCTGCACGCTCTTCGCCATGGAGCCGTATCTGCAGGGCATGAATCCTTCCCTTTACTACACCGTCAGCCGCCTTGTTCAATTCTGGATGTAAAATCCGCCCGGAGGTCCTGTTATTATGGATAAAATCGCCGTTCTGATTCCCTGCTACAACGAGTCCAAGACTGTCGAGAAGGTCGTCTCGGATTTCCGCCGCGTCCTGCCCGACGCCACCGTCTACGTCTACGACAACAATTCCACCGACGGCACTGCCGAGCTGGCCGCCGGAGCCGGGGCCGTTGTCCGCCACGAGTACCAGCAGGGCAAGGGCAATGTCATGCGCCGCATGTTCCGCGAGATCGACGCAGAGGCGTACATTCTCGTGGACGGCGACGATACCTACCCCGCGGAGGCCGCGCCCGAGATGGTCGCTGCCGTGACCGGGCGCCAGGCCGACATGGTCGTCGGTGACCGCCTGTCCAGCACCTACTACACCCAGAACAAGCGCCCGTTCCACAACTTCGGCAACGATCTGGTGCGGTTCTGCACAAATCATCTGTTTGGCGGCAAGATCAAGGACATTATGACCGGCTACCGCGCGTTCAGCTACCAGTTCGTCAAGACCTATCCCGTGCTGTCCCGCGGGTTTGAGATCGAGACCGAGATGACGATCCACGCCCTGCAGCGCAATATGCAGGTCGAGAACGTTGTCATTGACTACCGTGACCGTCCGGAAGGGTCGGAGAGCAAGCTGAACACCTACTCCGACGGCTTTAAGGTATTGGGCACGATTGCACGGCTGTTCAAGAACTACCGCCCGTTCAGCTTTTTCGGCATTCTGGCCGCGATCCTGGCCGTGTTCGGTATCGGCTTTATGATCCCAGTGCTGGGCGAGTATTTCCGGACCGGCCTTGTGCCGCGCTTCCCGACTTTGATCGTCTGTTGCTTTGTGCTGGTGGCGGCGCTGCTGCTGTTTATCTCGGGTATCATCCTCTCGAGCCAGCTTGCCAAGGATGCCCGCGACTTTGAGTTCCAGCTGCAGACCGTGCATCATTGGCACAGTGAAAAAAAATAAGCCTTCCCCCCCCCCTCGGGGGAAGGTGGCCGAGGCCCCGCCCGAGGCCGGATGAGGGGCAAGCCTGCGGCAGCCGCCCGTTTACGGGCTTTCTCCGTAAGCTCTCCCCTCATCAGTCACCTGCGGTGACAGCTTCCCCCACAGGGGAAGCCCTTTTGCCCCAGCCCGCAAACCGGGACACCCGGTCTGCGGGCTTCTTGCTTTTTGGGGCGCAATGGGCTATAATAGTTTTATATGTGCGCACTGCACATACTACGTACAACAAAGAGGGACTAACAAGGGAGTATATACATTATGACGAAAATTGCCGCATCGATCCTGTCTGCTGATTTTGCCAACCTGAAGCATGACTGCACCCGCCTGTTGGAGGCCGGTGTCGACCTGATGCACTTTGACGTGATGGACGGGCACTTTGTACCCAATATCAGCTACGGCGCGCCGGTGCTGAAATGCCTGCATGCCGCTATGCCCGACGTCTACTACGACGTCCACCTGATGATCAGTGACCCGGCCCGCTACGCCGCCGACTTTGCCAGGGCAGGGGCCAGCCTCATCACCTTCCATCTCGAAGCGGTGCCGGACACGGCAGAGGAGGTCATCGCCGCTATCCGCGCTGCGGGCTGCCAGGTCGGCATCAGCATCCGCCCCGGCACGCCGGTGGAAGCTGTTTTCCCGTATCTGGGCGTTGTCGATCTGATCCTGGTCATGAGCGTGGAGCCCGGTTTCGGCGGGCAGAAGTTCATCCCCACCACCCCCACGCGCATTGCCGCCATCTGTGCCGAGCGCACCCGCCGCGGCTGTGATACCCTGATCGAGGTGGACGGCGGCATCAACACCGAGACCGGCCCCCTGTGCATCGCTGCCGGGGCCGACTGGCTCGTGGCCGGAAGCTCGCTGTTCCATGCCATGGATCCTGCCGCTGTGGTAAACGTCCTGCACAGCAAGTAAAGGAGCTTTTTCCCTATGCCCAATCGTAAAAAAGTTGAACGCAGCGCGAACTACAGCTACTACAGTGACCTGCTGTGGTGCACAGTCCCGCTGATCGGTATGTCGTGGTATTACTACGGTGCGCGCCCGGTGCTTTTGCTGCTGGCCGCACTGCTGACCGCCTACCTGTGCGACTGTGCCCTGGCCCCGCTGCATGGCACGGGCTACCAGTCCCATGAGCCGTCCAGTGAGTGCTTTGCCGCGCTCATCGCGCTGCTGATGCCTGCCAGCATCTCGTATCCCATCGTCATTTCCGCCGTCATCGTCGCCGTGCTCGTCAAGGAAGCATTCGGCGGCGAGGGTCACTATCCGTTCCATCCCGCCGCCGTCGGCGTCGTCGTGGCCGGTATCTCGTGGCCGCAGGACGTCTTTTCGTACCCCATTCCCGGCACACAGCTGCCGTTGTTCGGCAGCGTGAACACCACTCTCGTCGAGGGCATGAACGCCACTCTGCGGGATGGCGGTCTGCCCAGTGCCAGCACGATGAACCTGCTGACCGGCAACGTCTCCGCCGCCATGGGCACCAGCGCAGCGCTGGTCGTGATGGCCTGCGGGCTGTTCCTGCTTGTGCGCGGGCACATCAAGCTTTCTGTCGTTATTCCGTTCTTTATCTTTGTCATCGGCCTGCCGTGGTTCTTCCCGAATCTGAACGAGCTGCCGACCTTCAGCCTGCCGTGGGAATATATACGCCAGCGCTTCTATCTGGAAAAATATGTCGTCCTGTCCGGCACGGCACTGTTCACCGGCCTGTTCCTGATCTGTGAGCCGGTCACGATGCCGGACCGCCGCATGAGCCGCATCATCTACGGCGCGGCGCTGGGCATCATGACCTATGTGTTCCGCGTGTTCAGCCCGTATGAGTGCGCGGCCTGCTGTGCGCTGCTGATCGTCAGCTCCATCCCCGAATGGCTCGACCTCATCAGCCACCGCACCGAACGCATCCGCTTTATGAGAGAGGAGGAGCAGCGCCTTGCCAATTCAACAAAACCCGAATAAGCGCCGGGGCGAGGAGCGCTCCGAGACCTTAATTATCCCGCACATCACCAGGGAGATGCTCGAGGTCGCCCGCGCCATGGCGGAGAAGGGCGCCTCCCGCGCCGAGATCGAGGCCGCCCTTGCCGCCATGCAGACCGGCAAGGCGCCCGCCGCACCGGCGGCCCCTGCACCGGAAAAGCAGCCCGGCGCACCGCAGCAGCCCGCGCCCGGGCGCAGTGATGCCGCCCGCAGCGGCGGCATCATCCCGACGAGCCGCCCGCGGTACACCGCCGCGGAGCGCCGCGCCATGCTGGAGGAGGTCCAGCGCCGCCAGGCTGAGCGCGAAGCCGCCCGCCAGGCGGAAGCCCAGGCCGAGGAGGATCGGTTCCGCAGCTACCGGGACCGGGAGTACGGCAAGAGCCCCGCGGTCACACCGTCCGCAGCACCCCAGCCCACTCCCGCTGCCCGCAGCAGCCAGACGCCCGCAGCAGCTGACGAGACCCGCACGATCTCGATCCCGAAGCGCAGAACCGCTGAGCCTGCCGCCCATGCCGTGCAGCCCCCTGCACCCGCGGCACAGCCCGCCCAGCAGCCCACGCAGGTCATGCCGCCGGTACAAAAGGCGGCCCCTGCGACACCGGCTGCGCCCGCCCCGGCAGAGCACACCGCCCACCCGGAGCCGACCCCTGCGCCGAAGTCCAAAAAAGCCAGCGCCTCGCGCTCCTACGCCGCGGCGGAGGCTGCCCTGAACGAGCGCATCCGCGCCGACCACATCTGGCTGTCCAACCCCGTGCTTGTGCGCGGCCTCGGCATGGCCCCGGTCATCGGTGCCGCGCTGGACGGCCGGCGGGCGCTCATGCTCTGTATCGCCTCGCTGATTTTGGTCACCTTCACCCGTGTGCTGGCCGTGGCCATCTGCCACCTGACAAAGAACCGCTTCCGCCCCGTGGTGTACTGCTACTCTGCGGCGCTTCTCTACATCCCTACGTACGTTTTGCTCTACGCACTGTTCGGCTCTGACCTGACGCTGCTGGGCATCTACCTGCCGATCATGGTCGTGGAGCCCGCCATCGTCAAGCGCATGGAGTTCTCCGACCTTGAACCCGTGAGGGATGCGTTCCGCCACGGCTTCAACAACGCACTCGGCATGTGTGTTGTGTTGCTCATCGTGGGCTGCCTGCGTGAGCTGCTGGCCACGGGCGCGGTCTTTGGCAACGTCATCCTGCACAATGCGCTGCTGCCGCTGGCTGCACTGCCCGCGGGCGGCTTTGTCATCGTGGGTATCCTGGCCGCCATCTGGTGCGCCGCTGCCAACCTGTACACCGATTATAAACATGAGGAGGTGCGCCGCCTGTATGCTGACCGTAAGCACTGAGCTGCAGCCGATTTTAAACGGTATTGTGCAGTTTATCAGCTATATGGTGCTGGCCGTCTTTGCGGAGAATGTCATCCTGGCCCGCGCGCTGGGCGTCACCCGCCTAATGAAGCTCGTGCCAGACCACCGCGCGCAGGTGTGGGATTTCTGCCTGCCGCTGCTGCTGGTCATCACGCTGTCCGCACCTGCCGGCTGGGCCGCACACGACCTGTTTTTCCCGTGGCTGCGTGATTATCTTCCCGCATGGCTGCCCATTTCGGCCTTGCGGCCCATCGTCTACCTGACCTGCGGCATCGCGGCCATGGCCGTGGCCTGGCTGCTGCTGGGCGTGCTGCCCCGCAAGCTGCGCGCCAGCTGCCGCAGCCAACTCAGCCTTGCCACCTGCAGCACCGCCGTACTGGGCACGATGCTCATCTGCGCGAACCAGAACTATACGATTTTGCAAAGCGTCGCGTTCGCTCTGGGCAGCGGGCTGGGCTATGTCTTTGCCGTCTTTATCGTTCGGGAGGGCCGCCGCCGTCTGCGCAGCAAGGCCATCTCCTCGATCTTCCAGGGTCTGCCCAGCTCGATGATCTACGTCGGCGTTCTGTCGCTGGCGATCTACGCTCTGGTTGGCCACACCGTTGTTCTGTAACTGTTAGGGGGTCGTTGTTATGTCCGAAGCCTGCTTTACCGCAGCCGATATTTTACTGCCCGCCGCCGGGGTCCCGCTGGACCCGTGGGCATGCATCGCCGTTGACCAGTTCACCTCCCAGCCGGAGTACTGGCAGCGCGCCGAGCACCTGGCCGACGGCAAGCCCAGCACCCTGCACATCGTTCTGCCGGAGGCGTACTTAGGCACCCCGCAGGAGGCCGAGCGCTTAGAGAGCATCCGCCGCACGATGGAGGAGTACCGTAAAACCGTTCTGACCCGGAAAGTACATGGCTACGTTTATGTTGAGCGTACCCAGATGGACGGCACGGTCCGGCAGGGCCTTGTCGGCGCTGTCGATCTTGATGCCTACGACTACGCGAAGGGCTCCAAGCCCGCTATCCGCCCGAGCGAGAGCACCGTCGTGGAGCGCATCCCGCCGCGCCTCAAGGTCCGCCGCGGGGCGACGCTGGAAACGCCCCACGTCATGATGCTGGCCGACGACGCCGACTGCACGCTGATCGAGCCCATCGGGCTGATGAAGAACCAGCTGCCGCCGCTCTACGACGGTGAGCTGATGCTGGGCGGCGGGCATCTGCGCGGCTGGGCCGTCGAGGACCCCGCGCTGATCGCCGGGATCGACGCTGCGCTGGCGGCGCTGGCCGACCCTGCCGCCTTTGCCCGCCGCTGGCCCGCTGCCAAAGGGCAGCAGCCGATGGTACTGGCCGTCGGTGACGGCAATCACAGCCTGGCCACCGCCAAGGCCTACTGGGAGGAACTGAAGCCCACCCTGAGCGAGGAGCAGCGCAGGACCCATCCGGCGCGCTGGTGCCTGGCCGAGGTCTGCAACGTCCACAGCCCCGCCATTGAGATCGAGCCGATCCACCGCGTCGTGTTCGGCGTCGGTGCCAAGGAGCTGTATGCCGCGCTCGACGCCTGGGACCAGCAGCAGGGGAGCAGTACGACGATGTCCGACCAGCGTCTGCGCCTGGCCGATGCCCACGGCGAGAGTGCCGTCGCGCTGGCCAACCCGCCCGCGCCGCTGACCGTCGGCAGTGTGGAGGCATTTCTGGCGGACTTCCTGCCCGCCCATCCCGGCGTGACCGTGGACTACATCCACGGCGAAAGCACGGCGCTGGCGCTGGCCTCCGACCCGGCCAAACCAGCCACGGCCATTCTGCTGCCCGACTTTGCGAAGGCTGACCTTTTCAAGGGCGTTGTGCTGGGCGGCGTGCTGCCCCGCAAGACCTTCAGCACCACCTTGACGGAACTGCCCGCCATCATGCCCTTTATCACGGAGGACGAGATTGACGAGGCCCTTTCTAGCGGAAGCCACTTTGAGGGCGGGCCGAAGCGGATCTACGGCTTCTTTCAGGAGCCACATGACACCAAGGAAAAGGCGGACTTTCTGCGGAAGGAGTACGGTACAGGCAGTAATTCCCACGCCCTGTCCAGGTCTGGATACAGCCATGAGGACTACGACAGTAAGGGTATCCGCTTCACCAAACGAAACTGCCCGGAAATCAATCTCTCCTGGGTGAAAGTCGCCCAGCGTGTTGAGAATCTGGTGCGCAAAGACCGCTACCTCTCCCCGGAGGCCATGGCGGAGTATGAAGATGAGCTTGCCAGCCAGGAGGTGCCGGTGGGCCAGGAGCCTGCCCCCATGCAGTACAACGCCGTCAAGGAGCGATACCCCAACCATGTGGTGCTGTTTCAGGTGGGCGACTTCTATGAGCTGTATGGAGAGGACGCCAAGGCCCTTGCGCCGGAGCTGGGGCTGACCCTGACCACCCGCCCCGTCCCTGGGGTTGGCCGGGTGGAGATGTGCGGACTTCCCGCCCACCGGCTGGAGCACTACACCAACCGGATGCGGCGCAACCATGATGTCCTTGTTTCCTCCCTGTCCGAAGGGGCAACGGAGCGCCGTGAGACGGTTATGGAGCGGTTCAGCGGCCTCCGTCGTTATCAAATCCCGCTGGGAAGCACGGTGTATATTGGTACAAAACCCTATGAGATGCAGTCTCTCGGAGAAACCACCGTCACGCTTTACGACCCGGAATTTCCGCTGTTCACCCAGGAGTTCCCCCGTGCTGACTTTGATCGGAAACTGGAGGAAAATCCGCTCAACGAGCAATATTTCCTGCCTGATATGCCCCAGGAACAGGCGCAGCCCACTGATACACGGGATTACAGCGGCGACTATCGCCTGCTTGACCGGCTACGCACCGACTGTGAGTATTTTCTGGGAGAGGGCCAGCGAAACGAGAAGCACCTATGGGCCGGAAATGTATCCGCACAGATCCACAAAATGCGGGAGTTGTACGATGCCCTGCCGGAAAAACCGACCTGGCTCACCAGAGAACAGATTGAGGATTACGCAGACCGCATGGCTGCCCGGTATCAGGTGGCCGTCTACCACCACTTTGAGAACGGCTTTGATGAACGGTTGGATTATCAGACCCTGGAAGAAGCGGAGCGAGTGGCCCTGGGATATGTGGACGGCACCATGGAAGATGACGGTTTTCGGTATGACGGCGCTGCTGTCTATGACCTGAAGGAGGAGCGTTACCTTCGCATCATCGGAGAGTATCCTGACCCGGCAGCACACGCTCAGGTCAGGGAAAACGCTTTGGAGCATCCAGTCCCGGAGCAGGGACAAGCGGAGCCGCTTCCCGACCTGGAAGCCGAGGTAAAGGCGTGGGAGGCGGAACAGGCCGCAAAAAAACAGACCGTCATAGACGCCCTCTCAGACAGAGAGAAAATCATCGTTCAGGCCATGGAAACCGCCGGTTTTCTTTTCACCCTATGGGAAGGAAGATCGGAGATCACATTTTCCGCAGGGGAATTTGGGTACCCATCAGTCTTTAAGACTTGGGATGAGGCGTATGAGTGGATCAACGAGGCGCAGCTGAAGGATACCCCCGGCCTTCGGGAGCAGGTACAAGCTATCCTTCACCCGGCCCTGGATGAAAAGGGCCAGCTTTCCCAGGTGGCTCCTGCGGTTCAGCACGAATTGACCAACGAGGAATACGCCCAGGCCAACCTGATCCCCGGTGAAACTGAATTTGAGCAGGATGGGCGCAGCTACCGGGTACACAGCGTAGATCTTGCCACCAATCAGGTGGAGTTGACCGACCTGACCTTTGCGCAGTCGGCGGGATTTCCCATCCTGCGAATGGAGTACATCGGCACTATCCGGGCCTACCTGGAAAATCCGGCCCCGCTGGAGCCGCCCAAGGAACCCAAAAAATCCCGTACCGCAGCACTTTCCAATGTCCTCTACCCGGAGCAAACAGACCGCCATGACCATCGCATCACAGATGATGCCCTTGGTGTTGGGACGCCCAGCCAACGCTACCAGAACAACATCGCCGCCATCCGGCTGTTGAAGCAGCTTGAGAGCGAGGAGCGGCTGGCCACACCGGAGGAGCAGGAGATTCTTTCCCGGTATGTGGGCTGGGGTGGACTGGCGGACTGTTTTGAAGAAACCAACCGCAACTATCTGGAGTTAAAAAATCTCCTTACCCCGGAGGAATACGAGGCAGCGAGAGAATCCACCCTGACCGCCTTCTACACGCCCCCGGTGGTCATCCGTTCCATGTATCAGGCCCTGGAGCAGATGGGCTTTGAGACAGGAAACGTGTTGGAGCCGTCCTGCGGCACCGGCAACTTCCTGGGCATGATGCCGGAGCGTATGTCCGGCTCCAGGCGCTATGCCGTTGAACTGGAC
>ENA-ORTH01002243-ORTH01002243.1-human-gut-metagenome-genome-assembly--contig:-NODE-2243-length-16183-cov-2.657738_pt1 | contig 16183 bp, 8 predicted proteins | sample MGYA00241914_ERZ509192 | MGnify/ENA primary metagenome ERZ509192 (study PRJEB26280, sample SAMEA2338826) | human gut metagenome | biome: human gut; feature: human-associated habitat; material: faeces... | reverse complement strand
GTTACAAATCCCTTGCCCGCCCGTGCCGCCCTGTGGATGCGTATCCGCTCCAATTCATCGGCGTCACATGGGGGCTCCATGGTTGCTACATAATAACGCGGGCGTCTTTCTGACAGGCTCAGCGCACATTGCAAAGCGAAAGTGGATTTCCCATTTTTGCACCCACCTGTGATAAAGACTGTCATGCATCCACTCCTCACCGATAGATTCCGTATTTCAGCTTGATTCGCTCCAATTTCCTGATGATTTTATCCCCAAAGATAAAGTTGAAAATCGCCGCGGAACCGGCATGCGCTGCATCATAGGGCACGCCGGAGATGTAAAGCAGCTTCATCGTGTCCCAGCTGATCTCATTTCCTCCCGGGATACTGGCCGCGGTAACCATGGCGCAGATATTCATCAGCCCGCCGTAAATGATAAACGTTGTAAAAAACGTAAAAACAGTCAAGGTGATGTCGTCTACCGGAAGGCGTTTCCGCTGTACCAATACGCCCAGCAGTAAACCAATGGCGCCGAAAACATATAAGCGCCAGCCTAGAAAAGAGCCGTTGTCTACCGGTGGGAAAAGCAAGTAAAGAAGGTAGGCAGTCAGGACCGCAAATACCACACACAGCAGCGGTCCCATCACCACCTTAAAATCCCTGGACTTGAGTTTTTCCACCGTGGCCCGGTTAAAGGCCAGACCGGCCAGGAAGCCCAACAGTCCCCAGCAAAACATCTGCCAGGGCGTCCACGGTCCCTGCCCTTCATAAAAATTCAGTACAAACCTGGACAGGGCGCCGATCAGAAAACCCGCCTCCGGCCCCAGCGCAATTCCGCTGGCAATTATAATTGCTGTTCCTGCGCGGATTGCAATGGTCATACGGCACAGGAGCTGCACGCAGAGCGTTAGGGCACACATCATGGCAATCAGAACGATTTCACGCGCCTTTGGTTTCCGTTTTTCAAATACCATAAAAAACGGTGCAACAGTCATAGCCAAAATCATCCAGCTGACCAGGATATATTTTCGGTCGTTGAATAATGTGAACCCCAGAATAATCACCGCTGGAATCGCTATAAAAATAAGCAGCGATGAAACGGCAGTGCGCTTGCGGTGGGCGGTCTCTACCTGACTTATTTGATATCCCCGCCGCATCGAGCCGCTACCTCCTCCCATGTGATGGCATCTGGAAACCACTGTCCCGCCACTCGGTTGGCCGTGGTGGTGTAAAAACTATTTCCCGAAAAGAACTCTTTCGGAGTCCCACAGGAAACAATTTCACCGTCAAAGAACAGGGCGCACCGGTCTGCATACTCGGCACAGAACTCAATATCGTGCGTTACCATCAGTATTGTCATACCGCTCTGGCATAACCGCTTGAAGATATCGGCCAGCGTTCGCTTAAAAAAGGGATCCAATCCCTTGGTGGGCTCGTCCAGCAGCAGAATCGCAGGCTGGCGCAGCAGAATTTTTCCCAAAGCCAGCCGCTGCTGCTCGCCGCCGGAGAGGTCATAAGGATGCGTCTCCAACAGGGAGTCAAGTTCCATTTCTCTCGAAATCTCAGCCACGCGGGCTGCCTGCTCATCCTCCGGAAGTTTTTCATCGGACAATGCTTCGAGTAATTCCTCACGGACGGTGATCTCCGTGAACAGTGCCTGCGGGTTTTGCGGCAGCATTGCAAGTCCATGGTGGAACAGTTCCATATCCGAGAGTTTTTCCAGCCGCTTACCCCGGATCTCAATCGTGCCGCGGTATGGCTTGACCAGCCGGGTAAGCGCTTTCAAAGTCGTTGTTTTTCCCACACCGTTTCCACCCAAAATGGCAAACAGCTCACCCTCGCGTACTGCTAATTCGACGCCGCGCAGCGTGTCCAAAGAAGTCTTTCCGTAACGGAACCATACATCATGCATCGACACCACGCTTGGCATACTCGTACTCTGCGCTGATTTTACGGTATGAGGCCGCAGTCGCGGTCTCTTGTTTTTCTCCGGCGTCTCATGGCCCGGCTGTCCAAGGCATTCCTCCAGCCACAAGCGCCCCTCCCGCACGGTTAGGGGAAATCTGCCTTCTGGTTTTACCGCGGACGCAATCTTTACTACCGCCGGAAGTCCATAAAACATTTCCCTGCACACACCCGATGCAACCAGAGCCGCCGCCTCCCGGGGCCCGTCGTCAATGGCAAGCTGTCCGTGCTCCATAACCAATACACGATCCGCCATCGGAAGCAGCTCTTCCAATCGGTGCTCGGAAATCAGGATCGTTGTTCCTAACTCCGTATTGATTTTTTTCAGCGTAGCCAGGAAATCCGAAGCCGCAATGGGATCTAACTGCGAGGTGGGTTCATCCAATATCAGGAGTTTGGGCTGCATAACCATAATGGATGCCAAATTCAAAAGCTGTTTCTGCCCACCGGAAAGCTCGCTGACATTTTTGCGGAACCATGTCTGAATTCCAAAGAAGCTGGCCATTTCAGCGACGCGCTGCTTCATAATGCGGCTCTCCAGCCCCAGGCTTTCCAACCCGAACGCCAGCTCATGCCACACTTTGTCGGTAACAATCTGGTTGTCCGGATTTTGTTGAACAAAACCGATCTGAGAAGTGCTGACGCGGTCGTCCAGATTCTCCACTTCCTCACCGCAGTACAGAATGTGCCCCTCCAGTTTTCCGTATGGCATTAGATTCTTTTTCAGATGCCGCAGCAAGGTGCTCTTGCCGCACCCGGATTTGCCGCAAAGCACCACGAATTCTGAACGCCGGATGGAGAAACTCACATCCTTCAATACATCTTCTTCGCATCCTGGATAAGCGAAGTTCACATGGCTGCATGAGATAATTTCCATTCGTGTATTCCTCTCATATCCAGCACCATGGGAATGGACATCAATCCCAGATACGCTGCCAGACTGATCCACTGTAAAACCGTAAAGCGCGGCAGAAGAATGGCTGGATAATAGTAGATTGACATACTTCCTGCTGCACAGGCTGCCACAACCGCCCCGCCCAAAAGCAGGATGGCTGCCAGCAATACTTTCTCACCGCCGGCAAAGCGAAACAGATGAAAACTGCTGCGGCCACGGAGGCCGTATCCACGCGCCTCCATCGAATCAGCACTTTCAATGGATGCCTCCAGTGACCACGCAATCAAAATGGATACTTCTTTCCCAAACTGCCGGATGCGTTTAATCCAAGAGGAACCCTTGAGTCCCCTTCCCATGCATCGCTGCGCTGCGGCCACCTCTCGAAATCGGTGCTGCAGCAGCGGAATATAACGCATAATCATGGAGAGCGTCAACGCCAAAACCGGTGCAGCGCGGCCAAATAAATAAATAAATTTGTCTGCCGTGACTATGACACTGAAGCAGCTGAACCAAATTATGACACTGGTAAGCATGATTGCAGAAGCAAGACCATATATAATCGCTTCCAGCGTAATGCGGTTGTCATTGAGGTAAAACAGCACCGTCACACCGTTGTGAACGTTTAGCGTATTAAACAACGTCATCAGCAAGATTGCAGGAATTAAAACTAAGCAGTTAAATCGAATTGCCTTTATGCCCCTTAACAGGATAGAATAGCACCATGCCATAAAAAAAGACGACAATAGAAAAACCGGGTGCATGGCAAACATGGTAACGCCAATAACAATGGCAAAATAGGAGAAATTCAGCAGAGGATGGCTGCGGTAAAATGCCGCAGCCTCTCCCAGTCCCTCCCGTACAGAATACGCATCTGTCACCATGTGGAATTATCTCCCACATCGCGTCCAAGATCACAGGTGTACATCCAGACGATCTCATCGCCATCCTCTACAAAGTACTGGCTGCAACCATAGTTGGGAAACTGACCATTGACTTTGTACATCCAGCCGCTCAATGTTCCACCATCGAATTCATAGAGATAATTGATTCCCTCAATATACGCGCCGCTATAGAGCGGATCATCGCGGAACTCCATCTGAATACCCTGGTCGCGAGTCACACGTTTGAGAACCTCAAACACATTCTGGACCGGTGTATACTCCACCTCTGTTGTGGCGAGAATTACCCCGTTTGCCGGTACATAGGGGATCACCGCCTCGTTCTCTAGCTTGGATGTATCCACCACTGTATCGCACCGAATCTCCAGTGTACAGGTATGAATCACTGATTCCTCCGGGGGTTCAGGAGGCAGCGCCGGAGATTCGGTCTCTGCTGGTTGTTCCGGCTGCTTCGGCTCCTCAACAACAGGTGCCTGTTCCGGCTGCTTTGGTTCTTCAATTACAGGCGGCTGTTCTATTTGTTCTGGCTGTTCAACCGGATCTGGTTCTTCAATCACAGCGGGCTGCTCCGCTTGTTCCGGCTGCTTAACCCCGGCAGACTGCTCAACCTTATCTGAGCTTTCAGCTTCAGCAGGCTGGTCTACGTCATCCGGCTGCTGCGCATCATCGAAGAGTTCCGGCTGCTTATCATCAGGTTTATCAGAAAGCGTTCCCGGCGATGTGGAAGGCACACTATTCTCGGCCGGTTCGATCTTTAGTTGTGCAATCCCAAGTCCCAAAAACACCAAAGCAATTGCGGCAATCGCAATGGCTCTGATTTGCTTTTTCTTCATAAAAATAATCAATCCTGTCCGTAAAGCACATGATATAGCCCCGCAATCATGGAAGCAGCCTGGGCGCGGGTGGCCTGAGCCTCAGGCGCAAAACGATAACTGCCGCCGTCGGAAATGCCATTGATGATGCCGGCCGTCTGCATTGCTGCCACCGCATCTTTCGCATAGACTGCGATGGACGATGCATCTGTAAACTCCAGTATCGCATTTTCCTGCGGCAGCTCTTCCTTGGCTACTTTCTCCACATACCGCTGGAGCATAACCGCCATATCCTGCCGTGTGATTGGTGCATTGGGCGAGAAAAGTCCGTTTCCGCTGCCTGTGGTAATCCCATGCTCAACAGCCCAAGCAACCGCCGGAGCATACCAGTCACCGGAACCGACATCAGCAAACTCATCAGTTGTATATGCAGAACAATCTTCGCCTGAGAATTTGGAAAGCATCTGCACAAACTGGGAACGGGTCACCTTCGTCTCCGGGGAGAAATAGCCGTCTCCCGTTCCATTGAGGATATCCTCGCCTGCCAGCAACGCAATCTGGTCCTTTGCCCAGTGGTTCTTTGTATCGCGAAATATGCCGGGCTCCATGTTTGCCGCGTTCTCATAGCAGTAAATCCGTCCTGCGTCGTTATACCAAATCAGGGAGCCGTCTTTCGCAACGATCACGCTCTGGGAGCAGTATTGCCTGCGGCCGATCCCATCCACAATTTCATATTCCGGTTTTGTCTGTCCCTGGCGGTCCGTCAAAATCCACATCTGAGATACTGTTTCATCCTTAGGCGCATAGGGGACCAGATACAGATAAATCATTTGGCCGTTCTCGTCTGTGGCATATGCCGTAGAAATGCCTGCGGATCCCTTAGTCAGAATGGGAACAGAATAGATCTCCTTCATGGTTTCCGCATCAATCACATGAAATGGCTCTGCGGAGCCCATGGTATACCCGCCGCCGCCGATGTAAAGCCGGCCATTATGCACGACCGGCGTGGACTGTGTGCCGCCGCCCTTTGTATGTGATACCCACTCCAACGCCGTCGTTGGATCGGGCATTCCAGCAGCAGTCAGCGCATAGGAGAATATGGATGCACCATCTGTGGGATGATTGGAAGCCACATACAATCTCTCGGTCTCAGCACTATATGTAATGGTGGATTTTATCGCATAACCTTCGCCGATATCAAAGGTACGTGTATCGCCGGTCTTATAGTCGACCACATAAAGCGTACTGCCACAGCCAAAATAGCAGTGCTTTCCCACAAACGCCGCGCCGTTGAAGCTGAAGCCGTATTTGCTGTCAGATTCCACAATCCATTCTGCTTTTTTCACCTCATCGCCGCGTGCGGTATCCTCATCTTTTGCTGTGAAGCAGGCGTAAACGCCGTTACGGCCATAGGTGCCAGTCACAAAATAACCATTATGGTACATAACTGGCGACTGCATCTGTCCGGTGGCTATGGACTCTGTAACATAAAGTTGTTCCAGCGTGTCGGCGTCAAACACACGGAAAAAGCAGCCGTTCACGCCGGTACCGTCGTCCAGATTGTTGACCTGACAGGGCACAAAAATCATACCGTCGCCGAAAGCGATATCAATAAAAAACTGGTTTACCGGCTCGCCATAAATCCTGGCAGTTTTCACTTCTTCCCCCGTGGCCAGATCCAGTTTTCTCAGATATTGAGAGCTGTAATAATAGACAAAATCTCCCATTACAATGGGAGTCCCTGGTACATCATCCCAGGTGTTTCCGGTATTCTTCTCCCATCGCAGCATCAGATCTGCGCCGCTGACCGCGCTGTGGCCGTCGGATACTCCCTGCGCCCCCGGATCTCCCAAAAACTGCGGCCAGTCGGCCGCAAGAGCTGGTATAAGCAGCACCGTCAGCGACAATACGAGCAACAGAACACTGCGAATGATTTTTTTCATAGCACTCGACCCTCTTTCCTTTAATCGCTACATTATTTAAAGCATATTGGTATGCTTTGATTGCATCAAAACACACCTGGCCACAGCCAGATCAATTCTCAAAAAAGTACTGGGCTACACAGCACAAAGCTGTTTCACCCGGTAATCCACAAAACATGCTCACAAAAAGTAGGATAAGTTTTGAACTTTCCCACAACCCGCTCTCTTTGTCTGCTTGTCCTTGTTATTCTGACTTGCGCATGCCCTCCGCCCCCTTAGGCTTCCTCAGTGGCCCGTTTTCACAGAAAACGGATATACTTCACAATCACAGCTATGGAATTGCACGTCGCCGCCGCTTTCGCTGCGGTTCCTGCTGCAAAACATGTACAGGAATTTCACCTGATTCCCTTGTTCAGCCGAACAAGGATGCGTGTCCGCTCCGGCACTCCGGAACGGGTCGCGCATTTGCCACAAAAGCCGGATCTTCTCTATGCAGTTGTCTGGGTTTCCTATGACAGAGGGAAATCATGCGTGGGTGTAACCCACGCATGAAGGGCCATGGCCCTTCATGATTCCTTTTTGTATGCGGCTCCTGCGTCAACACGCATGGGCTTGCTGCCCCATCCATGCCCCGCAGGACTGACTACATCTTTATTTTATCTCAAATTTTGCTAAAAACAAGTGTCCGTTCTTGCGAATTCAGCGATGTCAAGCCTCATCGGAAGCGTTATCGGTCTGCACCCATCCCATGAATAGCTTTTCGCATTTTCTGTCCGCCCTGCGTCACGGAGAGGAAAGGGCGGCCCATCCCTTGCGGGGATGGAACCGCCCGGTTCGCCCACCTGTCTGCTCTTTTGATAGATGCTTGCCGGCTATACGGCGGGGACAGGCCCGTGCTGAATTTCACAGACTTCGCATCGGTTATTTATTTGTTTGCCGCCGCGCTCTCCAGGAAGCGCATAAGGATGGTAGCGGCTTCCGCGCGGGTGGCTGTGCCGCTGGGGACGATGGTCGAAGCGGTGCGGCCGGTAATGAGGCCCTCCGCGTTGGCCCAAGCCATCGCCTCAAGCGCCCACTCCGAAATCGCTTCGTAGTCCGCGTATTCTTTCACTGACATACCCGCCACTGTTGTGTCGTACTTCTTATACTCCGCATACCGGTACAGCATCACAGCCATCTGTTCCCGGGTAATGTTGTCGGTGGGCCCGAACTTGCCTTCTCCGTAGCCGGTTACAATCCCGTTTTCGCTTGCCCAGATGACGGCGTCGGTGTACCAGGTATCAGCTGCCACATCGGCGTAGGTATTCCTACCCTTAACGGCAGGCTCACCCTCCAGGCGATAGAGGATCGTAGCCAGCATGGCGCGGTTGAGCGTGCTGTCGGGGCTGAACGCGGTATCGCTGACTCCATTCATCAGATCGTTGGTATAAGCATACTTGATTGCTTCCAGCGCCCAATGCTTCTGCACATCCATGAAAGGCAGGCTTCCAGTTAGTTTTGCAAACTCTTTCTCAGCCGCGGTCAGCTTGGAGTAATTGCCGACAAGTTTCTTTTGTGTCCCGGTCAACGCATCATAAGCCTTGCGGGCCGCCTCAATTTTCTTGCCGCTGTCCTTGGTGACGGTACCGATGGCGTCGATCAGCGCTGCGACTTTATCCGCCGCTTTCTTGTCATCTTCGCCGGTCGCACCGTCCGGCGCGCCGCTGCCGCCGCTTACAACAACCTCACAACGGGACGGAACAACAGTTGCGTCCGTGTAAGATGTCCCGGAAGATCCGCCATACGCTTCGCAGGTATAATCACAGGTTCCGCTGATTTCAACTGTGTAGGTGCCAGCAGAAGCGAACGTTAACACAAATTGACCGTTCTCGTCCGTCGTTGTAGCCATGGCCGAAACAACGCGGCCGTCTTCGTCATATACGGTAACAGCAGCATTGACCGGAGTTGCCGCGCTGTCCCGATTCTCGCTGCTGTTCATGACATTGATGCCATGAACCGTAAAGACTTTCTCAGTACCAACGGATGCATTATAACTGTCTTCTTCAAACCAAGTATAAAGATCGGAATACTGAACAAGATCCTTATATGCATAAACTGCAAGCTTATCGTTACCTTCAATTTCCGTCTTAGGTCCGTTAACCCAACTGTGATTCAGGACATAAGAAATGTTACCTGAACGATTACCCCAGAATTTATTGACCCAACCGCCGCCGTCAGTGTCTATTTCTTCATAACCTGATGCACCGCCAGAGTAATACATCTCATGCAGTGCGGCAAAAGCGTCTCCCATGGTATAGCGTCCGTCCTGATCTTTATCATAGACGGTAACAGGTGCATTGCATAGCACGGTACCATCCACGCCGGTGACAAATTCGCCTTTATCACTATAGGAGATGGTGACGGTAATGGAGTCGTAATCAGGATCCACCTCTCCGCCGGAGGATTCCGTAACAGTAATCCTCTGCGTCACAGGCTGCAAAGTGCTGTCTGCATCGCTGCCCGTGTATGTGATTGTTACAGCGGAGTCACCCACAGCCAATTTCCCGGAGGGCGTATAGTTGTAGTCGGTGGTAACGACTGTACTTCCATCGCTATAAGTTGCGGTAACCACCATGCCGTCCGGACTGAATCCTTCTCCAGCCTTATACGTAGTTTTGGCAGGCGGTGTAGTAATGGCAATTTGGGTCACCAAGCCGAGCTGCACATCCACAACCGCAGTCTTTCCGCCATAGGTGATGGTGACCGTTTTGTCGCCTGCGCTGAAGGTTTCAGGGCTGTAAGTGTACCCGGTGATTGCTTTGGTACTGCCGTCACTATAGGTGGCAGTAACTACCATGCCGGTAGGATCAAAAGCCGCTCCTACACTGTATGCAGTTTTATTAGGCGGAGTGGTAACCTCTATTTTCTCCAATGTGGCATTTTTAACTGTAACCTGGATGGAAGTCGTCTTTGTCACGCCTCCATGGGTGTAGCTGATGGTGATTGTTTTCGTGCCAGCCTCTGTAAACGCGACGGTATCGTAGGTGTAGCCATCGATTTCTTTGGTAAAGCTCCCTTCGCTTCCCTGATAGGTGGCCGTCACTTTCATACCGGCAGGGTCAAACACATCACCGATACAATACTCCGTCATCTCAGGCTGCGTTGTCACATTGATGCTGTCCAACTTTCCTCCAACCGGGATAGAGATGTCCGGCAGCTGCCCGAAATAAGAGAGCATATTGGCGGACATTCCACTGGTGCTTTGCCCCATTTTTGTGCGGTGTTCACCGAACTTATAGTGAGAAAAGCCGCCCACATTGAACGCGCCGTTGGAGAGCGTGAAGACATCCCCATCAAAATCTGCCGGAACAGTCAGTTCATCGCCCACATTGACCATGGAGTTGCCGTATCCCGAATCATCTTTCCCGGCCGAGACAAGATGCTCCACGACCTGATTGTATGGATTGGATGCAAAGAAGTAGTAACCATAGCCGCCGCGGCCATTGCCGGCACTTTTTCCCTCATAGCCGCTGACATTAAAATATACCGCTGCCGCACTGGTGTTATAGGCATACATCCGGTTGACCGGGTTATAGAGCGTGTCGAACTGAATGCTGACCTTCTCACCGGGGACAAGGACAGCATCTTCCAGCGGCTTTCCGTTGACGGTCACATCGACCTGCTTGGCTGTAATGACCTGATACTCCGATCCCTTGGCGCTGTCCACCTTCACAATATTGCGCCCTTCCGTCAACGGAACCGTATACCGGCCGTCCTGACCGGCGGTGAGAGCGGTAAATCCGGTAAAGCTCATCTTTCCATCACTGATTGTCGGATTGGCCACAGACACGGCGGTAACCCCTGCGCCCGGGGTAAAGGTATACTCGCCTTGCTCATCCATGAAGTAGATGACATCGTAGTCGGCGTCCAAAGCCACTCCGTCCAGCTTATCCGAAACCGTCTTATCTGTGTTGATTACCAAACCGGTGTCAATGCCGCTGGCGGCGGCATCCACAGAGACGACCAGCACACCGGTGTTCTCCGGCCAGATAGCGCCGAAGAAACCGTTGGGGTCATAGTTATCATAGGACACCTTGGCGCCGTCGTGGTAATTCACCGTCATAGCATCGTAGGTAATGAGAACAATGGCTGTGCCAGCGCCCACGGCGGAGATTTTCCCGTTTTCGTCTACGGTGATCACGCTGCTGTTCGGCTGACCATCCAATCCCACAACTGTATAGTGGAAATCGGGCTCCAGAATGTAATAATTTCCGCCCATTTCCCATGTAGCATTGCTGCCCCACCACTGACGCATGGGAGAGAGCTGGTAGGTCGCATTGGCATTCAGCTTCAGATATCCCTGAGTATTGTTATTCATCAGAATATCGCCCACATTGGCTCCGCCATTGGACTTAGTATCCCGGTCCAAAGTGGCTGCCGTTTTTCCTGCGGGCTTCAGCTGTGCTTCGGTGACCTCTATGGCCACCGTGTCGCTGTCTACCGGGGTAGTGCCAATATACGTGACATAATCTGTTCCGCTGACGCGATATTCATAGACGCCTTTTCCAATGAGGAAGCTATAGGTATCCTTCCCAGCCTCTGTCTTGGGCTGGCCAACAGCGGCAACAGGCACATGGGCTACACCCTGGTAACGAGAGGCAATGGCCAATTCAGCCTTCGCTCCGGAAGGCACGGTGAGCGTCAAAGCCGTCGCAGCAGGCAACGTCATGGATACGCTCTGGGTATCTGTGCCTTGCTCTATGCTCTGTGTAAGCGCCAAAACGCCCACATGATTGGACTGCATATAATCCTCGTTCGGCGTGGCCGTCACAGAGTACAACATTGTGCCGCCCTTGGCATACATCAAAGTAGAGAAGTTCAGCTGTCCAGACGCATTGGCACCGGCCGCTCCCAGCGTGACCGTTCCCAGCGTGTTTTTCACCGTCAGGGTAAGGTCGTCCGCCGTGATTTCGCTGTTGGTAACGGAGAACTCCACCTGACGCAGGTAGATGCTCACATCCCGCGTTCCGGCAGCGGTATCTGCCTCCGGAATGGCAAAGCAGCCGCCGCCCATGCTCTGGCCGCCGGAACTCGTGCCCCGGAAGGAGTAGGTCCCCGGTTCAAGAGACATGGTATAAACGGTGTAGTCTCCTTCAACAGCGGAAGCAGCGGCGATGGCGGACTCTTCCGCAAAAGTATCTCTGCCAGCGGTGTCAAAGCCGGTAGTGGGATAGAACGCGGCAGTCCCTGCCGCAGTTGGTACATAAACTTTCACAGTATAGGCAGCATCCGTCACGGTGACAACACAGGTGTCAGTGACGGTCTTTCCGCTGCCGTCGGTAGCTGTCGCAGTAATAACGGCCTCGCCTGCGCCGATTGCAGTGACCACGCCGGTATTAGCGTTTACCCGGGCCACATCCTCCTTCGAGCTGGAGTAGGTCACGGTAACAGCGGCAGTGGCCGGTGCGGTAACGGCAGAGAGCACCGTTGTGCCGCCCACATTGAGTTCTGCGGTTTTGGGAGTTACAGTAATACCCTCAACGGCGATGTCGCTGCTGGTGACGGTGACAGGGCACGTCCAAACGCCGCCGTTCGTCAGCGCGATGCTCAGTTCGGCCGTTCCTGCCTTCACGCCGGTAATGGTAACTTTATCAAGGACTACCTCCGGGAAAAACATCCCCGGCACTTCTTTTGTCGTAACCGCAGCAGTAAAAATGCTTTCGTCGGAAGATGTCACCTTAACCTGTGCTTCCTTGAGCTTGGGCAATGTGCTCTTGTAAGCGTATTCGTTTGTCTCGCCTGCAAGAACAGTTAGAGCCGTTTCACCCAATTTCACGACATCCTTGCCTCTTATAAAAGAAACAACAATCTTGCCAACACGTCCGTCCCCAGCATCGGCATAAAATGTCTTTGAATTATTGCTGTAAAACCGGGTAAAGGTCACCTTACCTGTATCTGCCTCAATCACGGCGGTGCCCGCCTGACCGGGTTGCCCCAGTTCGTCATTACCGCCCGACCATGTGATGACCGCATTGGGTTCACAAGTGGCGGAAAACTGCAAATACCCGTAGTCGGAGTCCTTCATGAACGTCTCCGCGACGCAGTCCACCTCAAGGCTTGTCTGCTCCATATCCAACGTGCCGCAGAGAGTCCTGCTCGCACCTACCGGTTCCCCGCCCAGCAACGTGGCAGTCACATAGATGGGAGTCGTATCCGAGCTGGGCCGCTTGGTCAAATCCACCTCAATCGTGCGCTTTGCGGAACCCCGATATACATCTACCTGCACAGTTTCCAACAGAGTTCCAGTGCTGTTGCTGCCCTCATAGACATTGACCGTAAACGGGGTGGTTTCCTGTAAGTTCGCGCTCATTTCCACATCCAGACGAACTGTCCAGTTGTCTCCCGAAGAGGGAAGGTAATAGCTGGCGAAGCTCATCTCCTCAATGGAAATGGGAACAAAGACCGCCCGATAGGAGGTATCGGCAGCCAGCGTAACCTGCATTTTTGCGGTGCTACTTTCAACGGGCGTCCATGTGCTGCCGTTGTCGGCAGACTGCTCCCAGCGGGCAAACAAGTAGTTTTTATCGGCTGCGGCAGTCAGCGTGTAAGTCTCGCTTTCCCCCTCGCGAATATAGGAAGCTGTACCGTGCTTCGCCCGTTCCAGCGTCAAGGTATGCTGAGGCGCTGCCTTCTCCGTGAACACTGGTGTGATGGAGAAGTCCTTGAGAATCTCGACCGATGTATTAAAACGCAGTGCATACGTATTTGGTGTACCTGTATAGATATAGCTCTGCACAACCAGATCAGAGGCACTCACATACGCTGCCCACGCCGTTTCGTCGGCAACCTTCAGCACCTCCAAATATTCTGTGCTGTCATGCATGGAAAGCAGTTTCTGCAGGCCGTCCTGCCCCTGCATCAGCCAGCCCGTGAAGTCATATTTGACCGTATCCCAGCTGTTGATCGATACATTGCTCACATTGCCGGTGCTGATGTTGGTTACTTCGTCGCCGCCCCAATAATTTTTCACTTCCGCATTGATATCCCCGGCAGCTTCGGTGGTATAATTCCCCTCCTCTCCAGCCAGCTTTGCTGCAGGTTGGAAGGTAAGCTTCGCCGGAATTGGCGCCGCTTCCTCTAAAACCACAATCTTTGTCACTGCGGAATATACCGTTGTGGGCGTCATGCCTTCTCCAAGGCCGTTATTGGTTACCTTTGCCCGGTAATACTTGGTCTCGCCCGGCTGGATATCCGGTTTGTAGCTGCTCGAGAGCAAGAAGTTGAACACACCATCTTTGGCATCCGAAAAGCTCCCTTCTTCTCCGCTATTAGAGCTCTGCCATTTTATCTCCAATGTGTCTTTCGTATAACTTGCTTCATCTTTTGTTATCTGAATTGATAGAGCGCGAATGGAACTGTCGCTGTAATACGTTACTTCCGGCTCTTTCAAATTCGTTTGAAAGACCGGCGCTGGCGCCGGTTCCCCTTCTGCTGCCATGGCGCTGACGGGCAGCATGCCGACCGCCATAACTAGCACAAGCAGCAGAGATAGGACTCTTTTTTTCATGTGTGATAATCCTCCTTTTTAGCTCATGTGTTTCAATTTATATAAACCGCACATGGTATGATATAGGTGCGGATTGCTTTTGTACCAAAGATGCAAAAACAACTGCCGGGAGTCCGGCAGTTGTCGCGCATGTCCCGGTGCAGGCAGGTACAAAGATACTGTCCGGCGTATCTGACTTATCCTCTCTCCGGAGGCATCACAGTGACCCGCTCGCGGGGCTTTTCACCCCATTCCGCCCTTCGGGAGTTTCCCGGCAGGATAGTACCATGATATTCTTTTTTTGATGATCGTCTTATTTATGGTTTCAGCTGCTGCGGCAGCCCGCAGAAAATACGAGTAACCGTGTTCGCTTTGGAAGCTAAAACAGTGAGAGTACGACCGGCTAAATCGCGCCATTTGCGTTCCAAATCTTCCATCGGGACGATGCCGCAAAAAATATCCTCACAGATCAACACCGTTTCCGCCGGATATTCCGTCTGCGGCAGGATGCTGCTTTGCGCACAAGCCCGCAGGTATTGTTCAAAGCCGTAAATACATCGCTTCGTCAAGTCGAGCACAGGACATTCGCTGCAGAAAAACACATCAGAATCAGTCAAGCTGAATTGCGCTTTTGCATAATCCAGCTTTCCCTGATAGACGCCGCCAATGATGATATCCATTATGTTTTTCCCTCCAACGCTGGCAGGCGGCCTTTATGAGCGACCGGACGCCCAAGACAGATTTCCACAACGCAGTCACAACGCTCTGCCAGGAACCGATCCAGGTATGCCAAGCCTCGCCTATATCGTTCGGTCACAGGATCGTAAGCAATTCCATCTCCGTACAGATAATCGCTGACCACGACGGCATGTTCCACGGCGCCGAGAAAAGTCCCCAGATCAGCCGCTATACGCTCTGTCGCGGTCTCATCAGGCTGTGCATTGGTGGGGAACATCTCATTGGCCAGCAGCGCCGTCACACTGTCCAACAGTACGGTCCCACTTCCATCCAGCCCATGCAAGGCCCGTGGTAAGTCCCGTCCCTGCTCCACGGTTTGAAAGCCCCAGCCTGCCCGTTCCCGCAAATGCCGCCGAATGCGGGCCTGGTCTTCCGCGTCACTTGGCTCCATGGTGGCCCAATAATACAGCGCCTTCGTACCGGCCAAATTTCGGGCCAAGCATTGCGCCAAACCGCTCTTTCCGCTTTTGCTGCCGCCCAAAAGCAAAATTTTCATGGCAAAACCACCGTATAAGAATCGACTGCCCGGATTTCCTCCAGATATTCGTCATCAATTGCCGCCTCCTGGAAGGTGCCCATCCCGCACATCACCGCGCAGGCCCCTTTTAAAATCTGGAAGGCCAGTGGGCAGCCACTGCCCTCTCCCAGCCGCATACCCAGAAGCAGGCAGGCATCCAATCCCAACTCTCTGGCCGCCAGCTGATAGCCCACCTCATAGGAAACATGAGACAGGAAGAGATACTCCCGCACCTGGGGACACAGGCGGCAGGCGCACAGCGCCGCCACAATGGAGATGAACCCATCCACCACCCCGGGAATCCGGTGGCGTGCACACCCCAGAAACGCCCCTGTCATAGCGGCCAGATCCAGACCGCCCACCTTGCTCAGAACATCCAAAGGATCGCTGGCATTGGGCCGGTGCAGGGCCAGCGCCTCTTCAATCACCCGCTTTTTTGTGGCAAAGCCCTGATCTGTCAGGCCGCCGCCCCGGCCCGTCACCTGCTCCACCTCAGCGCCTGTGAGCGCAGCCAAAACGGCTGAAGAAGTGGTGGTATTGCCAATCCCCATCTCCCCGACTCCGATGGCCTGGACCCCTTCTGCTTTGGCCTGGCTTACCAGATCCAGTCCCACTTCCATGGCGTCCAGCACCTCCTGCCGGGTGAGCGCAGGTTCTTTGGCCAGATTGCGGGTGGACCGGCGGATCTTCCGGTCCAGCACTGCAGGACACCGCACCTCGGCATTAATGCCCACATCCGCCACCACCACAGAATTGCCAAAATATTTTGCCAGTGCAGACATGCCGGTGATGTGCCGCGTCATATTCACCGCCTGACTGAGCGTTACAGACTCTGGCGAAGAGGAAACGCCCTCTGCAATGACGCCGTTATCCGCTGCAAACACCAGAATCCGGCAGTTTTCCAGCTGATTGCACACCTGACCGGTAAT
>ENA-ORTH01002239-ORTH01002239.1-human-gut-metagenome-genome-assembly--contig:-NODE-2239-length-16213-cov-2.847815_pt1 | contig 16213 bp, 13 predicted proteins | sample MGYA00241914_ERZ509192 | MGnify/ENA primary metagenome ERZ509192 (study PRJEB26280, sample SAMEA2338826) | human gut metagenome | biome: human gut; feature: human-associated habitat; material: faeces... | reverse complement strand
CGCCATGAGATACCCGTGCTCATCGAGCACGTGCGGGATACCGTAATCGACCTGTTCGGCAACGTGCGCCACGGCGCGACGCGGAAGTGACGGGCTTGCCGCCCGCTGGCGTGCCTCGGTAGCGCCGCACCGCTGCCCAGCCGATGCATCGGACGCCGTCTCCTGCCACGAATCCAAGCGTTGCGCGTTCGTCAGCGCGCGGAAACCGGCCCTGTCGGGGCGGTGGCTACAATAGGCTGGACAGCTTACCTTCCCCTGGCGGGATTCCCGACGAAAGGAGCCGAACCATGGCCGAGACCACGACGAAAGAGGATATCCGCATCGACGCGGACGAAGCGGACGAGCTGAACCGCGAGGCGGCCGACGACCTCGAGCGCATCGAGCGTGCCGTCAAGCAGGAGGCCGAGGAGTACGTCGAGGCCGTCGACGGCGATGGCAACGAGAAGGAATCCGTGGAGGCGGCGGCTACGGCGTTCGATTTCGATCGCGCCGAAGCCGAGACGGAAGAGCTGCTTATCAAGACCACCGGCGAAGCCGACGAAGCGTAGCACGAAAACGATACCTCTATCTGAAAGGAACTATCATGGTTGATCGGGCTTACAAGACGGGCGACGCTTCCGTCGATATGAAGAACGGTGCGAAGGACATGGCGCACGATGTCAAAAACAACGTAAAGGATGCCTTCCATGAGGCGAAGGCGGGCGTGAACGAGCGCAAGGCTGAAGACGAAGCCGCCAAGCGCGAACACGACATCGCCCAGAAGACCGGAGATCCTGCTGCGGCAATGCGCGCTCAGCAGCACGAGCAGCGCAAGGACGAGAAGGGCGAGGGCTTCCTCGACTCCGTCAAGGAGTCGCTCGGCAAAGCGGGTGAGGCGGTCAAAGAGGCCGCTGTAGATGCCAAGGACAACGTGAAGCAGGGCGTGGAGAACATGCGCGAAGGCCGCTAGCCAGCACGCTCGTCCGCAGACGACGACGGCGAACCGCAGTCGCCGCCTTCGCCGTCGCCGTCGGGCGCGCTTGGCAACGAGCGCGTCCGGCACCCCGAGGCCCGCAGCCGAGCTGCGGGCCTCTTTGGCGGTCCGATTCCCATGCTTCGACGGAAGCTCGCAGTTGTGGCATACTTTTCAATATGCGGATCAACGTCAGCTCCTACATCTCCGGGTCGTCCCCTGTCCATGTGTGCGATGCGCGCGTAAAAATCGTGTTGCTTGCGGCGTACTCGATCACGCTGTTTTTCGTGCGCACATGGACCGGGCTCGCGGCATGCGCGCTGCTGTTCTTCGTCGTGGCCGCTGTCTCTCGCATCCCGCTGCGACGGTACTTCGCGCTGCTCGTTCCCGTGTACGTCATCGTGGGGTTTACCATACTCTTCAACGGGTTCGCATTCGACGTCTCCCAGGCGACTGCGAGCGGTGCACCTGCGGGTTTGGGAAACGTATCCGCCGGGGTGCTGTCTGATCTGCCGCCTATCGCGCTCGTCGGCTCGTTCGGCTTCGTGCCCGCCGGGTTCGCGCGCGGATGCTTCTTTGCGCTGCGCATCGTGCTGCTCGTGGTGGCCAGCCTCGTGGTGACGTACACCACTACCTCCACTGAACTGACGGCGGCGCTCGGCGATTTTCTTCGTCCGCTGCGGCGGTTGCGCCTGCCTGTCGACGATATCGCGACCGTGTTCTCGCTCGCACTTCGGTTTATCCCGGTGACGGCTGAAGAATTCGGTCGAGTGCATGATGCCCAACAAGCGCGCGGCGCCGCCTTCGACGACGGCCCGCTTTGGGAACGTTTGCGCGCGTGGCAAACCGTGCTCATCCCGCTGTTCGTCGGACTGTTTCGCCGCGCCGATGCGCTTGCCACGGCCATGGATGCCCGCTGCTACGGTGCGCCTGAGGTGGCGCGCACATCGCTCGCGGATCGGCGGTTCGCGCCGCGCTCGGTTGCCGTCCTTGCAGGCGGCTTGGCTGTTTGCGCTGCGCTGGCCGCGCTTCTGTAATGCGCCGATCTCGAATGCGGCCTGGCGCCCCTCATTCGAGTCTAACATCCGAGGACTACTCTTTGGGAATGCAGATGGCGCGCCGCTTCGCGGCTTCGTCTTGGACGATCGACGGCCGGAGCATGTCAAGAGCCCGGACGCGAAGGGGAGGGGGCGTCCGGGCTCGGTAGGCGGTACCGCCGCGGGTATGCGCCCGCGGCGGCAGAGGATGGCGCTTACTCGGCGCCGGCCAGCTTACGGCCGGTCACGTAGCCGAAGGTGAGGCACGTGCCGCCCAGGTTGTGACCAGGGAAGTGCGTGGAGTAGCAGTTGTTGTACATGTCGCCCACCGTGGAGCCCAGGCAGTACAGGCCCTCGATGACCTCGTCGTCGGCGTTCATGACCTGCAGGTTGTCGTTGCAGCGGATGCCGCCGGTGGTGGACAGGAACCACGGCGTGCACTCGATGCCGTAGAACGGGCCCTTCTTGATGGGCAGCAGCAGCTCTTTGCGCTTGCCGAATTCCTCGTCGACGCCCGCGTCGCAGTAGCCGTTATACGCCTCGACGGTCTTGAGCGTCTCATCCTTCGGCAGGCCCAGCTTCTCCACCAGCTCCTCCACGGTGTCGGCCTTGATCATCTTCACCGGGATGTCGCCCGAGCCGTTCATGTTGATGGTGCCGGGGCCGTCCACCACGGTCTGCCAGTAGGCGCGCACGTCGTCGGGCGTGTCGAACACCTTCGGGCCGTCCACGTAGCGGTGGTTCTGCCACTGCGGCTCGTTCGCGTAGTCGTCGTCCCAGATGGCGAACGCGTGGTTGCCTTTCTGGTGCATGAGCGCCAGGCCGCCGTGCGAGATGACGTTGTCCTCGTTGTCGTAGCGGCGGCCGTCCTCGTTCACCATGAGGCCCTGGAACGCGCGCACCTGGCGCGTGATGGAGCGCCACTGGAAGCAGAAGATCATGGGCGCGGGCGTCTCGCTCTTGTCGACCGCGGCGCCAGCCCAGTACGCCATCTTGTGGCCCGAGCCGTCCCAGATGCCGCCGAACTCGGTCTGATGCGCCGCCCAGGGGATGAACTTTTCCAGCATGTCCTTGTCTTGGCCGAAGTCGCCCGTTGCGATAACCACGCCGTTCTTGCCGTTGACGCGAACGTAGCCGTCGCCGCTCTTCGCTATGACGCCCACCACCTTGTCGCCGTCCTTCGCGAGCTGCTTCGCTTCGGTGGAGTAGCGGATGTCGACGCCGGCTTTCTCGCAGTACAGCGCCATGTTCGCGCACACGTCCTGCTGCGGGTTGTCGTCGGGGCCCTTGCCGTTGGGACCGTCGAGGAACTCGTGCGTGCCGGGGAACTCGCCGTTGATGTTCTCGGGGTCCTCGTACCAATGCTCCATGACGGGGGTGAGGTCGTCGCCGCCCACGGAACTGGCCGTGGTCATGCGGTCGATGAGCCAGTCCATGGCCTCGCCCGAGCGGTTGAAGTGCAGCATCCACTTGCGACCGTCCACGCGGTAGGAGTGGTAGCCCATCATGCGCTTGTAGCGCTGGGCCACTTCTTCGACGGAGCACGCGTAGCCCTTCTCCTTCGTCAGCTTCGAGTTCATGGCGTAGATGGAGCCGCCGCGACCGATGACGTGGTCCATGCGCTCGATCATGACGACATTCGCGCCGTTCTCGGCCGCCGAGAGCGCGCAGCACAGGCCCGAGAATCCGGCACCGATGACCACGATGTCGGCGTCCACGGTTTCGGTAATGTCGCTTTCAGGAATGGGGTCGGGTGCGACCTCGAAATCGTACGCGCCGCCGCCCTTGCTGTCGGAACCCGACGACCCTGCCGAGCCGGACTGAGGCTGCGCAGCGCAGCCGGAAAGCGCGCCCACGCCCGTGACGGCGACCGCACCTGCGGCACCGGTGGCGAGCGCACCCTTCAAAAAGCTGCGCCGGTCCATGTTCAGAATGCCGTTGTCTTTCATTGCGAATCCCTTCCTCCCTTGCGGTGTTCGCGGCATGTCCTTCGGACTTGCCGCTCGACCGACGCCCTCCGCGCCGGTCGATGGGGGCACCCTAGCATGACGCGTCGATGCGTTTCGTCCCCCCGCGGCAGGGAAAACGGCGTTTTCCCTGTTTTCACCCTACAGGGTGAGACGTTGAGCGGTATGCTATGCGAAAGGAGAGAAGGGGAGGTCATGCCGAACGATCAGGTTCGCACGCTTTTCAACGCTCCGAACGAGCGTCGTAGCGTGGTAGCGGGTATCGTGCAGTCTGGCGCGGGACGCGGACGCATCGCCTTGACGATGGCGTGCTACACAGTGTGGATGGTCGCCTGCTGCTCCGGCCCGGCCGTGGCCGTGCAGCAGGAGCCGGGCCTTGGCGCGGAGGGGGCGGGGCTGCCAGCATGGATGGGGCCGTTGGCTGTGATGGCTGTGGCCAGCCTGATCATCGCGCGGTGGTTCAAGCGTACGAGGAAAGTGCCCGAGGGAGCTTCCTGGCTCATGGCCCTCGCGTCCGTCATGACCTTGGGCTCGGCGCTCCACTTGGTCTGGGCGCTTGATAGGTCGCTGCCCCTGGGCGCCGACATGGCGCTTTACGTTGCTATGAGTGTGCTCGTTGGGATCGGAGCGGCGCTGTTTCGCGTGGAAATCGATCGGGTATTCGGTTGGATAGGCACGCAGCAAACACTGTACCAGGGCATGATAGGAACAGCGGTGGCCATTGCGGTCTTCGTGTTCTGCTCGTCTGCGGGCGACTCCGGTCAGGCGCCCGTGGCGCTCTACGGGCTCGCGCTCGCCCTGCCGTTCGCATCCCAAGCTCTTTTGCGCCATGTGGTTCGCGGGTTTCCTCGCAGCCGGTACTTCGCGCATGGCAAGGACGTGCCGCTGCCGTTTCCCGCTACATTCGTCGCCACATCAGGCGTGCAGGGCGTCGCAGCCGGCATGCTGTACATGGGCCTGTTCCTCTACGGCGGGGGCATAGTGTTCGGCTCGGTTGAGATACTGGCCGGCCAGCTTGCGGCGGCGACGTTGCTGCTCGCCACGCTCGTGTTTCTGCGCATGGACTTCAATCGCCTCATCTACAAGGTGGCGTTTCCTTTTGCGGCGGCAGGGTTCGTGCTGCTTGCCGCCGCTCCGGCGTTCCAGACGATCGGCGTCATGGTGCTCATGGCCGGCTTCTGCTATCTCGATCTCGTGTTGTGGAGCTTGGGCGCGTGCCTGATGAAGAACATGGGCCTGCCGGCCACCTGGATAGCCAGCTGCCCGGGCGCGGCGCTGTTCTTCGGGGTGGTTGCCGGAGGGCTGCTTGCCGCTCTGCTGCTGGATGGTCGGGTGCTCGGCCAAGCGCTCGTGCTTGGGAGCTTCGTTGCCTGCTTTCTGCTTGCGGCGGCGTTATTCCTTTCGAGCGGCAGCAACTTGAAGTATGGATGGGGGACGGTGCAGCCGGGGGAGGGAGGGCCGGAGATGGGCGAGCTTGCCGGCGTAGCTCGCTTCTCCGCGATAGAGCATGGTCTGACGCAGCGCGAGAGCGAGGTGATGGTGCTGCTTGTGCGGGGCAAGGCGCGGCGTGCGATCTGCGAGGAGCTCATGGTGTCGCCCGATACCGTGAAAACCCACGTGCGTGCCGTGTACCGCAAGTTCGACGTGCACTCCCAGCAGGAGCTCATCGATTATGTCGTACGAGAGCGGGAAAGCCTCGCCCCCGATGATTCAGAGCGACTGCTCGGCACGTGAGGCCGCTGTGCAGGTCGCCCCTCCAGCGCCTGCCAGCTTCCCTCGGCTCTTGTCGACTCCTGCCAAGATCTCTCAGCTTTCCCAACTCCTCTCAACGATCAACCGTTTATCGCCGGTGTTGTGGGAAACGCTCGCAAAGCGGGGGATTGCGCTTCCGACGTGCTATGATTGCCGATAGGGTCAGACTTCGCCGGAACGGTCCGGCGAGGCGGATTGCTTGAAATCACAAGGAGGCATGCATGAGCGTCATCATCGATGTGTTCGGCCGCGAGGTTTTGGACTCGCGCGGCAACCCGACCGTTGAAGTGGAAGTCGTGCTCGAAGACGGGTCGTTCGGGCGTGCAGCTGTCCCTTCGGGCGCTTCGACCGGCGCGTTCGAAGCGGTGGAGCTGCGCGACTGCGATAAGGGCCGCTATTTGGGTAAGGGCACGCTTGATGCGGTGGCTCACGTGAACGAGGAGATTGCCGACGCGCTCATCGGCCTCGAAGCTGACGATCAGCGTGCAGTGGACGACATCATGCTGGCACTGGACGGAACCGACAACAAGGGGGCGCTCGGCGCGAACGCCATCTTGGGCGTCTCGCTGGCATGCGCGAAGGCGTCGGCCGAATCCGCCGAGCTTCCTCTGTACAAATACGTGGGCGGTGTGAATGCGCACCTGCTGCCCACGCCTATGATGAACATCCTGAACGGCGGCGTGCATGCCGACAACAACGTGGACTTCCAGGAGTTCATGATCATGCCCGTGGGCGCCCCCACCTTCGCCGAGGCTCTGCGCTGGTGCGCCGAGATCTACCACACTCTGAAGAAGGTGCTGCATGATGCGGGCCTTGGTGGCGGCGTGGGCGACGAGGGCGGATTCGCTCCCAACCTGAAGACCAACGAGGAGCCGCTGGCCTACATCGTGGAGGCCTGCGAGAAGGCCGGCTACAAGCCCGGTACCGACATCCTGTTCGCCATGGATCCCGCCTCCACCGAGTTCTACAACGCCGAGACCGGCAAGTACGTGCTGGCCGGCGAGGGCCGTGAGCTGACGAGCGACGAGATGGTGGACTACTGGGAGGCGCTCGTGAACAAGTACCCCATCGTCTCCATCGAGGACGGCATGGCCGAAGAGGATTGGGACGGCTGGAAGGCGCTCACCGAGCGCATCGGCGACCGCGTGCAGCTGGTGGGCGACGACATGTTCGTCACGAATTCCCAGCGTCTGGCCAAGGGCATCGAGATGGGCTGCGCGAACGCCATCCTCATCAAGGTGAACCAGATCGGCAGCCTCACCGAGACGCTCGAGGCCATCGAGATGGCGAAGCAGGCCGGCTACGCCTGCGTCATGAGCCACCGTTCCGGCGAGACCGAGGACACCACCATCGCCGACCTGTCCGTGGCGTGTAACACGGGCCAGATCAAGACGGGCGCGCCCTGCCGCAGCGATCGCGTGGCGAAGTATAACCAGCTGCTGCGCATCGAAGAAGAGCTTGACGCTGCCGGCGAATACGCCGGTGCGGGCGCGTTCTACAACATCAAGCGCTAACCAGCCCCGATCCAGCGGTTCGACATTCGTGCGAGCCGTAGCCGGCGTCTCGGCGGGCGGGAGGGGACGACTCAGGCTCTTCAACGGTGCCAGGTTCGATCGGGTACGGGCTCCTCGTCCCGCTACCATGCAGGGGAAGCCCTCGCAAGCGCGAAGCTTGCGAGGGCTCGGGAAAGCAGTGCAGGGCGAGGCGGCTCGGTATGCCCTTACTGCACGCAGGTTTCGTAGGCGCTGCGGGCGGCGGTGCGGCCGGAATTACAGTTGTTGGCGTTGCACGAGGCGGGCACGCTCATGGTGTACGTCTCGCGATACAGGTTGCAGCCGTCGGTACCGGCTGCGTATAGGCCGGGAACGGGCTCTCCTTTAGCCGTGATCACTTCCATCTTGCGGTTCGTGTCGACGCCGCCGATGGACGTCCAGAACGCCATATCCTGGCGAAAGATGTAAAACGGGGCGGTCTTGAGCGCGACAAGGTCTTCAGCCGTCTTGTTGAAGTCCTCGTCGACCGCCTTGCCGCACAGCTCGTTGTAGCGTTCGACGGTTTCTTCGAGCGCGGCGGCATCGAGGCCCTGCAGCTCGGCCAGTTCTTTGATGCTGTCGGCCCGGTACACGTTTTCACCAGGGCACTGCTCGACGGCTTCGTCCATATCGGCCTGCAGCCCTTCGTAGCCGGTGCGAGCGACAAACTCGTCGATGACGTCTTTGCTCATTACCAGATATGACGTGGCTTGCGTGTGTACGGCATTGCCGACGCATTGCGGCACGAAGGAGCCGCATCCCTCGTTTGTGTAGCGTTCGGCATCCTGGTTGACCCACAGCACCGGCCCGCCGCGGTGGATGGTCTGGCTCATGTCGGCGAAGAAGTCGATGCCGTAGGAGTAGGCCTCGCGCAAGAAGCAGCGCTCGCGCGAGACGTCGTGCGCACCGGCAGAGACGGCCATGCGCAAGCCGTCGCCGTCGTGGCCCTCCACGCCGTTGTTGTGGGAGTAGGTGAGGTTCCAGCCGCGTTCGGCCATGGTCTCCGCGTTCTGGGCGTAGCCGCCGGAGGTGAGGATGACCGCTTTGGCGTTCACCTGCAGGATGCTGCCGTCCTCCTTCTCGGCGTAGAGGCCGCGAACAGCACCGTCCTCGATGACGAGGTCGAGCGCGGGCGTCTCGGTCATGACGGTGGCGCCCAGATTCTGCGCGCTTTCCAGCATCGGATCGATGTAGTTGCTGCCGCGACCGTCCACGAACCAGTGGAAGCAGTCGAACTTGCCTAAGCCGTGGTAGTCGTCCACCACGCCGGAGAACTTCACGCCGTGCGACGCCATCCAGTCTATGTTGTCGCCGGAAGCATCCACCATGTCCTTCCACAGCAGGTTGTTGATGCGATAGTTGAAGAACTCCTGCTCGGCTGCGATGATATCGGTAAAGGTCACGCCGTCGCCCACGCCCAGCTGCTTCTGCATCTGCGAGTTGATGGCAAACATGCCCTCGGTCAGTCGCCCATTGCCGCCCGTCTGCGTGCTCTTCTCCAAAAGCAGCGTCTTCGCTCCCAGCTCGGCGGCTTGAACGGCGGCGGCCACTCCCGACGAACCCGATCCCACGACTACGATGTCCACATCCATGGTTTCGCTTGGCTCATACGTTGCAACCTGGTTCTGCGCCGCAGTATCCGCCTCCGTATTGCCCTTGGCGCTGCATCCGCCCAGCATGCTCACAGCAGCAATTGAAGCGGCGGTCATGCCCGCTCCCTGCAAGAACCTGCGTCGCGTGACGTTCGTTTCCCTCATGATGTCCCTCCTTGTACCGACCTGTGTTCACCAAGACGCTCTTTCTTGCGTTTTTGATTTTTGTTCGCGAGCCTCAAGCGCCTCAGGGCATACGATAGGCGTACGCAGGCGTTCGAGCCATCCGCTTCCGCGGTGGATTTTCGGGCGAAAAAGGGAAATGCGTGTCGGCTATTGCAGGGGATGGGGTGCGATCGTGCTTGGTCGAGCAGGGAAAACGGCACAATATGCAAGCGATGCGAAAGCGGGTGATTGCAGGCGGATCGATCGCTTGGATGCGGCATCCGTACCAAAGAGCAGTCCGTATTCGGCCGAGTGGCTGGTGCTCCATTGCTTGGGGTTCGGGGCATGCTGGGGCTGGGTGCATGTCGCATTCTTCTCGACGGTGTTATGGGGAGACGCTGGCGAAGCGCTGAGCCTGAGCGCCTGGCTCATCAACGTTTTGACGAACGGATGCGCGATGGTCGCGTTTGGCTGCCTCTCGCTGCGCTTCGCACCACTTGGGAGGATCCGCGCACTCGGAGCGATCCTGGTGGTGTTTACCGCTGCTGGCACGCTGGGCCTGGCACTCGGGTGTTCCTCGTCTGACATGCTCGTCTATATCGCTTCGGTCGCGTCGGGGGTGGGTACCGCCGGGCTGCTGCTCTTGTGGGCGGAGGCGTACCGCAGCATACCGCCGACGTTGGCGAAGCGGCGGACTATACCGGCCGCGATGGTGATGGGCGTGTTCTATTACCTGCTCATCAATATGCTGCCGGGCATCGCAGCCGTTATCGCCACGATGCTGCTGCCCCTGATATCCGTTGCAATGCTGTATCAGACACAGCGAATGGTCCGGACTGATGATGAGGCTGAGGCCGCCCACGAGGATGAGACGGCGCGAGAGGCTGGGACGGCGCCCGAACCGTCGCAGGGGGAGGATGCGGCGCGCCATGGCGCGCATCGGCCCGGTCGCTCATGGCGCAGCGCGCTCCCCGTTCGCTTTGCCGTCTTTACGGCTGTGTATTGCCTGGCGCCGGGTTTCATGCGTGGGCACACGTCGGCGCTGCCCTTCGCATCGACGGGCGGCATCGGGGAGGCGATGTTCGCGGGTGTTGCCGTGGTAATGATCGCCGTTGCTGTTGCCAGTATCGTCCTGTTCGGGAGAACGAAGATCGACCTCGCCTACAAGCTGGTCGTACCGCTTATGGCGGCTGGTTTGCTGCTGCTGCCGTTTCTGGCCGCGGGTCAGGAGGCGCTCGCCGCTGTGGCCATCATGTCAGGGTACATTCTATTCGAGATGTACGTATGGGCGTCGCTGACCGACATGGCGTCAAACGTGGGAGCCCCCAACGCATTTGTATTCGGTATCGGAAAATCGGGCATGAACGTGGGTTTGCTCATAGGAACGTTCGTCGGATTCAACTTCGGTTCCAGCTCGTCCATGCTGTTCGTAGGCGTGTCGGTGCTCATCGTGTACCTGTTCATCGTTATGGAGAGCGTTGCATCTCCCGGCATTGGCGTCGCGCTGTCCCTTGAACGGCCCGACGAAACGTCGGGCGCCGCTGTGGCGCCCGAGAAGGTAACCCTTGCCGAAGCCGCCCAAATGGATTTGTCCGAAGTGTTCGACGCCATGCTCAAAGAGCGCTGCGCGGAGGTTTCACGCGTGCACGGTCTGTCTGCGCGGGAGACCGAAGTGCTCGCGCTGCTCGCGCGCGGTCGAAGCCTCCAATCCATCGCTGATGCTCTGTGCGTGGCGTATAGCACCGTGAAAACCCACACCGATCGCATCTATGCGAAAACCAATGTGCATTCGCGCCAGGAGCTGATCGCGCTGCTTGAAAAGACAGGCGAATGAGCACGATGTTGCAGTCTTTTACGCTTCCTGCCGCTCCACGAACGATCCCATGAGGTGGCGCGTCACGTCGGTTCTGCTCACCGTGCCAACCAGTACGCCTTCTTCTACGACGGGCGCTTTCTTGATGCGCTTGGCGCCGAGGATACGGCAGACGTCTTCAATGGACGCATTGGCATCGATCGCAACGACGGTGGGAGTTGCAAGCTCCATGACGTTCAGCTTCATGACCTCGCTCAGCCGTTCGTTGAATTCATCGTCGTCGCGGTAAACCGCCAATCCATACGCCAGGTCGTAGCCCGAGGGCTTCTGCACGGCCAGCGTCTTCATAATATCGCCGTCCGAGATGAACCCCACCACGTTATTGCGCACGTCCACGACGGGCAGCCCGCTTGTTTTGTGCTCGAGAAGAAGGTGCATGGCTTCGTGCACGGTCGCCGTGCTGGGCACGGTGAAGGCATCGTGTTTCATGATCGTTCCCACGTCAGGTTTTGTAGGCAGCGGCGTGGGGGCGGTGGCCGTCTGCGGCGCCTTGGCGCGCATGCTCTGCGCGTAGAAGAACGAGACGAGCAGGCCCGCGAAGGCCACGGCCGCAGCTGTGGCGACAGCCGATGAAAAGCCGTACGCCTGCGCGGAAGAGGCATCGGCGCCCGAGGCGGCTGCGCCGGCGGATGTCGTCGAGAGGATGCCGATAAAGAGCGAAGGTCCGATGCAGGCTGCCACCTGGATGAAGGTGTTGATGATGGCCACGCCGTGCGAGTTCTGCTCAGGTTCGAGCGTTTGAAGCCCCGCAGTTTGCGACGGAGAGAAGATCAGCCCGACGCCCGCGTATACGGCGATCGATCCGACCAGCACGGCAGCCCACGACAAACTCGGTGCGATGAGGCAGATGGCAAGCTGCCCGACTGCGATGAGGGCGAAGCCCACCGGGAGCAGCGGCCATGCGCCGCGCCGATCCATGGTGCGACCGCCTGCAAGCGCCGTGCCTGCATTCACGAGAATGGGCACGAGCAGCAGGGCGCCCGAGGCGAATGCTGTCATGCCGAGCGATCCCTCAAAGTACAGCGGCAGAAGCACGCTCATAGAGAACGTGGTCATCATGGCTACGACCACGAGGACGCAGGCGAGGGAAAAACGAGGGTTTCGCAGAGGGCTCAGGTCGAGCAGCGGATGGGTCAGACGCCGCTGGCGAAAAACGAAGCCGGCAATGCCCGCCAGACCAAGGGCCATCGCGATCAAGGCAACCGGCAGGGCCGTGGTGACGACGGACAGGCCGTTTACGAGTGCGAACAGGCCGAGGGCCGAAAGCGCGACCGACATCAGGTCGAGCTTGACCTGCTCGGGTTCAGCTATGTTTCGAATCAGCAGCGCACCGCACACCACCAGCAACACCACGATGACGGCGGAGGGAAGAAAGACGCTGCGCCATCCGAATGCCGTCACCATGAGGCCCGACACGACGGGGGCGAAAGCCGGGCCGAAGGTGATCATGCAGCTTCCGATGGACAGGTAGGTTCCCAGCCGCTTGCGTGGCGCGACGGCCAGCACGGTGCTCATCATGGCCGGGATGAAAATCCCCGTGCCGATGGCCTGCACGAGACGGGCGACAAGCAGCACGGGAAATACGGGCGCAATCATGCAGGCGAGTGATCCGACGATCAGAAACCCCGCAGCGCCAAAAAACAGCGAGCGGAGGCGCAGGCGCTTCGAGAGGAAGGCGGTTGCCGTGACGACGATGGCGGTGACGATCATATATCCAGTGACCAGCCACTGCGCCATTTCGGCACCGATGGAGAACTCGCCCATGATGCTGACGAGGGCGACATTGACGATGTTTTCGTTGAATGCGGCTACAAATGCACTGCCGTACAGCACGGCAAGCATGGACATACTGTTCGATTGAACCATGAAGAAAAGATCCTTTCCTTGCTCCGGCGCGCGGCGGTAGGCGAAGAAAGGCAAGCGGCCGCGCAACTGGACTTACGTTGTGCAACTGCTCGTTGGTAAGAAGATTGTAGCGGAAAGCTTCTCACATCTGAGGGCGAACGTGGGAAAACGATCATGTTCGACCGGTTGGAAGGACGAATGCGCCGGGTTGGTAATATTCTCGAAGCGCTATAATAGCGGCATCGGACAGCAGGTGCGGGCGGTGGCCGCTTGACGGGCGTTCAAGGCGGTGCGGGTCCGTGCTTTCATGGGAGGATCGCCATGCCAGAAATGATCTCACTCGAAGAAGCGCGCGCGCTCGTGCTTGCACACGTCGAGCCCCTGCCAGTTGAAACAGTTCCCGTTCTCGATGCCGTTGGGCGCGTTGCTGCGGTCCCGCTTGCCAGTGATATCGACATCGCGCCCTTTGCCCATTCGGCTATGGACGGTTTCGCGGTGCGGGCAGGCGACCTTGCTGCTGCAAGCGCCGAAACCCCCATTGAGCTTGACGTCATCGCCGAGATCGCCGCGGGGGATACGTACGAAGGTCCTCTGGCGTCCGGTCAATGCGTGCGCATCATGACGGGCGCGCCGTTGCCCGACGCGGCTGACGCCGTGGTGAAATACGAAATTGTGGACGTGGTCTCCGGAGACGGCATGCCGGGCAGCCGCGTGGCGTTTACCGCTCCCACGAAGGTGCGCTCCAACGTTCGCGAGGCGGGCGAAGAGGCCAAGGCCGGCGAGGTCATCGTGAAGGCCGGCGAGGTGGTGGGTACGGCGGGCGTCGGTTTTCTTGCGGGGTGCGGCGTCGTTGAAATGCCAACCTATTTACGGCCGCGCGTTGCCATCATTTCCATCGGCTCGGAGCTGGTCGATCCCGACCGGGTGCCCGCGGGCGGCAAGATTCGCAATTCCAACAGCTACGCGCTGGCCGCATGCGCAAAGGCGGCCGGGGCGCTGCCCGTCATACTGCCTATCGTCGAGGACACGCATGAGGCGTTGGCTGCGGCGGTGCTGCACGCCGTCGCCAACTTCGACTTCGTCGTCACAAGCGGCGGCGCGTCGAATGGCGACTTCGACTTCATTAAACCTGTGGTGGAAGAGCTGGGCGCATTGCTCATGACAACGGTGAACATGCGGCCCGGCAAGGCGCAGACCTTCGGCATCGTGAACGACATTCCCGTGTTCGGCCTGCCCGGTAATCCGGCGGCCGCCTACGTGGGGTTCGAAATGATCATCCGTCCGGCGCTGCGCAAAATGCAGGGCTATACGCATTTCGAGCGTCCGCACGTACGGGCCAGGCTGACCCGCGATGTCAAAAAGAAGGATCCGCGCCGCATCTTTATGCGATCGACGCTCTACCGCAACGCCGAGGGCGCCTACGAGGTGGAGCCGGCGCAGAACCAAAGCTCGGGCCTGTTCGGCGTCATCCAGCGCAGCAACTGCATGGCCATCATGCCCGAAGGGTTGGAAGGCTGCACGGCGGGTTCGCTCGTCGAATGCGTGCTGCTGGACGTGCCCGAAGAAATCGTGCTGTAGAAGGGAAGGATCGATGTCCGAAAACCCCCTCCGCTTTGCGCTTGTCACCTGCTCGGACACGCGCGACCTGAAGCGGGATACCGCCGGTGCTGCGCTGGAGGCGCTCATCAGTCAGCACGGTTGGGAATGTGCAAGCCACGTGGTGGTGAAGGACGAGCGTGCCGCTATTGCCGCCGCCATTGTGCACGCCTGCGACGAGGTGGACGCCGACATCGTGCTGACCTGCGGGGGCAGCGGCCTTTCGCTGCGGGATGTGACGCCCGAGGCCACGATGGACGCGTGCGACCGCAATGTGCCCGGCATCGCCGAGGCCATGCGCGCGCACTCGCTGGCCATCACGCCGTACTCCATGCTCTCGCGCGCGTTGTGCATGCAGCGCGGCCGGCATTTGGTCGTCAACCTGCCCGGCAGCGAGAAAGCTGCCCGCGAGAACTGGGGCGGTATCGTGGATGCGCTCCCGCATGCCGCTCGCATGATGGCCGGCGAAGGTCACTGATCGTTGCCGTTCCGGCCTCGTTCTGCACACTTTTATGTCTGTGCGTTCTGTTTTCCGAGGGTACCTTGCGATTTCGCGTACGATACAAGCATAATGCCTGTTCAGGTTTCGCCAGATGCACCTATATTCGCAAGTTAACTTCATCGAACAGTCTGCACAGACGCAAATAAATGTGTCAGACGGGTCGCCCGGATAAGATGGGGCGGATCGCTTGTGCGGACTGCGATTCCTAGAATCCCACCGTCATGTGCAGGTTGTAGAAGACGAGGCGCGTGACGAACACGGCGGCCAGAACGAGCGCGCTCGCCGCGATGCGCAGCGCGAGTGTCGACCGGGCCGGTTGCACGCGGCGCAGCGATAAGCCGGCGGCGGCTATCCCGGCGAGTCCGAGCGCGAAGTGCGCGACGATGGCCATGGGATAACGTGGCGCGAGAGCGGTGGCGGTGAACTCGTAGTTCGCCACCGAGGCGAGGCTTGCCTGGTGCAGGGCGAGCACGATCGTACCTGCGACAAGAGCAGCTGCAGCCACGACGACGAGAGCGCACTCGAGCCATCGCGCTCGGACGCGGGCGATCTGCAGGAACAGCGCTCCGAGCACCGGTCCCGCCAAGAGCGCCGAAAGCGCGAGGTTCGCGGGTGTGTACGGCGTACTCCACGTGGGCACGGTGGTCACGTCGTAGGCAAGTGATGTCCCCACGATCAGCGCGATTCCCGCAAGGCAGGCCAGCACGAGCCACGGCTTTGCAACTGCATCGGGAAACCGTTCCTTGAAGGCCATCATCCAATACGATCCAACAAGAAGCAGGAATACGACTGCGGCCAGCACCTCGTTGGAGAGCGGTGAGCGGCCCACCCCCGAGAACACGTGCAGCGCGTTCGCCGGCGTGCCGAGGTGCGTCGCCGACGCGATGAATCCGACGAGTACGACTGCGAACGGCAAGGAGATCATGCGATCGATACGGACGGCTGCCGCATGGTCGTGCGCTCCCAGGCGCGCGATGGCGAGCGAAAGGAACGCCACGACGCCGGCCGGTGCGAGCGAGGTGAACACGGCAAGCGAAAGCCCGTCGAAACCGCTTGTCATAGTCCTGCCTCCGCACGGTTCACGATAGATCCGCCCTTTTCGGCAGCACACTCGGCTGCAGCTGAGGGCAAAATGAGCAGGTTCGGGCTCGTTGCGCTCTCGTCGGGCATGGGCACGATGGAGCGCACGGTTCCAGGGTGGCGTTCGGACAGTTCGTAAGGCGTTCCGAAATCGAGCGCACGCAGTGGGCATGCTTCGACGCAGATGGGAGTCAGACCTCGAGCGACGCGCTCGCGGCACCCGTCGCATTTGGAACTGCGCTTGAGGTCCTCGTCGATGCGGGGGGCATGGTAGGGGCAGGCCATGGTACAGTAGCCGCAACCGATGCATTTGGTGATGT
>ENA-ORTH01002221-ORTH01002221.1-human-gut-metagenome-genome-assembly--contig:-NODE-2221-length-16351-cov-6.813758_pt1 | contig 16351 bp, 14 predicted proteins | sample MGYA00241914_ERZ509192 | MGnify/ENA primary metagenome ERZ509192 (study PRJEB26280, sample SAMEA2338826) | human gut metagenome | biome: human gut; feature: human-associated habitat; material: faeces... | reverse complement strand
CATCCTGTATGCCAGAGGACAGGAGGATACATACGATCCCGACGAGCTGTACGCCCTGTTCGGCAGTCTGCCGCCGGAAAAGGTGTCCATACTCACGGAGATGGGCGTGGATCTTGTGACCCTGGCCAATAACCACATCCTGGATTTTGGTCCGGAGGGGATCACCGACAGTATAAAAGCCCTGGACGGGGCGGGGATCCGCCATGTGGGGGCAGGAGAAAACAGGGACCAGGCGGAGCGCCTGGAGATCCTGGAGGTCCATGGAAAACGGATCGGGTTCCTGGGGACGTCCCGGGTCTATATGTCCGCTGACTGGGCGGCGGGACCGGACCATCCCGGTGTGTTTTCCACCTATGATCCGGCCCGGGCCCTGGAGGCCATAAAGACGGCCAGAGGCCAGTGTGATTACCTGGTGGTCTACGTCCACTGGGGCGTGGAGCGGGAGACAGAGCCAAAGGATTACCAGAGGGCCATGGGCCGCCAGTATATCGACGCCGGGGCTGACCTGGTCATCGGAAGCCATCCCCATGTGCTGCAGCCGGTGGAATACTATAATGGAAAGCCCATTGTGTACAGCCTGGGGAATTTCGTGTTTGGCAGCAGTATTCCCAGCACCATTCTGTTTAAGGTGGTGCTGGACGGGGAGGAGATCCAGGTGACGGAGATCCCGTGTACCTCTTCCGGCGGATACACAAGGCTGAAATAAAAATATAGGCGTATGAAAATGCATGGAAAGCAGAAGAAGGGAGAACGGAGCATGGAACGGAAGACTATGGGAACACAGGTGGGAGTCCTGATCACGATCCTGGGGGGAGCGCTCTGGGGGCTATCGGGGGCCTGCGGACAGTATCTGTTTGAGTATAAGGGCGTGACCTCGGGGTGGCTGGTGCCGATCCGCCTGACCATGGCCGGCCTGACCATGCTGCTGTATTATATTTTTAAGGAAAGAGGAGCGGCCTTCCGGATCTGGAAAAAGGGCAGGGACGCGGCGGAGGTGATGATCTACGGGATCGCCGGTCTCATGCTCTGCCAGTATACATATTTTGTCACCATCGAGCTTTCCAATGCCGGAACGGCCACTGTGATCCAGTACCTGTCTCCGGTGCTCATCATGGTGCTGGTGTGCTTTATGGAAAAGCGGCTTCCCAGGGCAGTGGAGGTCCTGTCCCTTATCCTGGCCATATCGGGGATCTTTCTGATCGCTACCCATGGAAATGTCCATCAGATGGTGATCTCCAGGGAGGCCCTGGTCATGGGGCTTTTGTCGGCGGCCACAGTGGTCCTTTACAATATGCAGCCCCGGTGGCTCATGGCCTATTATCCCACAGCATACCTTCTGGCCTGGGGAATGACCATCGGCGGGATCGTCCTGGCCCTGGTCTTTCAGCCATGGAGATACCGCTATACCCTGGATCTCCCCTTTCTTCTGGCCCTGGGGGCCATTATCTTTCTGGGGTCCATGGCGGCCTTTACTCTGTATATGCAGGGGGTAAAGCTCATCGGCCCGGCCCGGGCCAGTCTCTACGCCTGTGTGGAGCCCATTGCGGCCACGCTGCTGTCGGCTGTGTGGCTGAAGGCGCCGTTTAAGCCCATTGATTTTCTGGGTTTTTCCATGATCATTGCCACGATCCTGATACTGGGATATGGAGATCTGAAGAAGGGGAACGGAGCTTCTGTGCAAAAACGTTAGACAGGCGGCAGGAATGCTGATATAATAAAAATTATGAACGAAACAAAGACAAGGGGTTTACATGGATGAAGAAATACCGGACAATCCATGAGCAGAGCAGAATAACCCTGCCCTTTTTAGGGGAGAGCTTTATTAAAAAGCCATCACAGTTTACGCTGCGGGTATGCGCAGTGTAACTGTGGTGGCTTTTTGCGATGAAAAATAACGATAAGGAGGAAGAGGAATATGAAAAAAAACGGCGGGGACTGCGCTCCTTAATGGCGGCAGCCCTGTGCTTCAGCCTGGTGGCCGCCCAGGCGGCGCCGACGGTATATGCGGCCAGGACGGAGGCAGGGAAGAAGCAGACACTTTGTGAGCATCATCCGGCCCATGACGAGGACTGCGGCTATACCAAGGGAAGCCAGGGGACAGCCTGCGGTCACCGGCACACGGAAGACTGTTATAGGCTGGCGGAACACTGCATTCATGTGCATACGGATGACTGCTGCCCGCAGGATGGAACTTCTGACAATACGGCCACTCCGTCTGAAGCAGAGTATCAGGAACCGACAGAATGTACCCACCGGTGCAGCGGGGACAGCGGCTGTGTGAAGCAGGTGCTGGACTGCCGGCATGAACACGACAGTGAGTGCGGCTATACCCCTGCCACAGAGGGACCCCCCTGTACCTATGTCTGTGAAATCTGTCACTCCCAGGAGAAGCCCCAGGCCGGCCAGGATCAATGTATCTGCACAGAACCCTGTACCGGGGATACGATCAACGGGGAATGTCCGGTATGCAGCGAAGATTTCGCCGCCTGTAAAGGCGCACTTCCCGCTGCACCGCCAGACGCTCTGGCGGTCACTCCGGAGCAGGTGCAGGAAATGATCGACGACCTGCCCACAGCGGAAGAATTGCAGGCCATGACAAAGGAGGAACAGCAGGAGGTCTACGCCGATTTGCAGGCAGCCTATGACGCTTATGAGGCTCTCACGGACGGGCAGAAAGCAGAAGTCACCGGGGCAGGGATTTTTGAAAGCCTGTTTGGTGTGTTCAATGGAATGATAAATGCGGCTGCTGCTGCCGGTGGCTTTGAAGTGACTGGCGGCACATCGGGGAACGACTACTCCTACGCCGACGGCGTCCTGACCATCAATAACGGTGCAGAGCTGACGATCTCCACCAACGGACAGACGTCTGACCGTATTGTGATTGACAGTGGTGCAAAGGCCACGGTCATCCTCAACGGTGTGAATATTGGCGGAACATTTGATAATGAAGAAAGCGCTATTGATGTAAGCAGCGGCGCAGCTTTAAACATTATACTTCAAGCAGGATCCACCAATACAATAAGCGTTGATTATTCTAAAGTGGATGAAAATAATCCGGGGATTCATGTTCCAAAGGACGCTGTGCTTGTTATCCAGGGAAAAGGTTTTCTGTCTGTAATGGGAGGCACAGGAACGACCGGCATGGGCAGCGTAGGGATAGGCGGGAAAAATGGAAAAAGTACCTGGCCAGCCGGAATGCGTGGCCCAGGTGAAGATTGCGGCATGGTCGTGATTCTTGGGAAAAACGTAGAGGTAGAGGGCAGTCAAGGAGAAAATCCCATTGGCGGAGGGTTTGGATTTACAGACGGACGACCTAGCCAGTGGGATGACGGCCAGGGTATCCGGCCCACCGACGGCGGCAGCTATGAGGTCTGGGGCAGCCTGACCCTGCCTAAGTATCCCGTCAGCTATACCATTCCAGAGGGCGTAACGCTGACCATTCCTGATGCTAGAAGCTTAAACATTCCCGAAGGCGTAACTCTCACCAACCACGGCACCATCACCGGGGATGGGCGACTGGAAGGCGTGGGTACTTTAACTGGGGACGGTGTTGTTACTGTTAGTTTGAACCTCTTTTATGACCTGGCGGAATATACCGTGACCGTGGAAACGGAGGGGCAGGGCACTGCTTCTGCTTCCCCTGCGTCTGCGGCGATGGGAGAAACCGTCACGCTGACGGCAGACGCAGCCAGTGGCTATTATTTCAAAGGATGGGAGGCCGTTGCCGGAGGTGTTATCATGAACGGCGGCCGGTTTATCATGCCGGGGGAAAATGTGGTCGTAAAAGCGGTGTTTGAGAAAGATGCCGGCAATGGCGGTTCTTCCGGCGGCGGAAGATCTTCTTCCGACGACTCCGATGGCTCCGGCGGTTCCGGAAGCCCGGACACCTGGTCAGTACCGGCAGGGACCTGGGTCCGGGATCAGACTGGCTGGTGGTACCGGAAAGCCAACGGCACCTATCCGGTGTCCTGCTGGCAGAGGCTGGCTTACCAGAATACGGCAGAATGGTATCGTTTTGACGAGAGAGGCTATATGCAGACCGGCTGGTTTACCGACGCAGCCGGACGGACCTATTACCTCCATGCGGTTTCTGATGGAAGACAGGGCTATATGTACACCGGCTGGCACCAGATCGGCGGCGTATGGTACTATTTCCGGGAGATCCAGGACAGCACTGAAGGGGTTCTTTATAAAAACAGCCGCACCCCGGACGGCTACTGGGTCGATGAAAACGGCGTGTGGGAGCCGTAAGGCAGCAGAGCATTTACAGCACGGTCCATCATACCTCCAAACCCTGGGTCTTCCCCGTATGGAGGATGGGGCCGGCGCTCATCAAGCCCTTGTGGAGAATCCCGGCGCATTCTGGCCTCCGTCTGTGTAATGCGGAACAGGTTTGCGCCTGATTCCTCACTATCCATGTGATCCAGTATCTTCTGGTCTTTAGAAAGTTTTTCCGGGCATGAATATCGGAAACACGCAGGCCATCCTCTGATCCACTGCTGGAACGCAGGAATTTTCCATAGTTGGGGCTGTTGTCCCCTGTCCGGGAAATCTTCTTATAGGGCTTGCCCTGTTCAAACTGCGGATCGTAATAGGGCAATTTTTGATAAAACACCAGAATGTTTTCCGTCCGCTTTAGGGGAGCCCGCCTTGCGTTGAGAAAGCCAGTACACCTGCTTTTGTACCACACCCATTCATAGCGGAGCATAGAGAGGTTGGATGCCCCCAGCACCTTATCATAGGGGCATTGTGCGAAAAACAGCACTGCGCCATCCGGCTTGACAGCCCACTTGACCGCCTCCCACAGCTCCGGGAGCGGGAGCGGCACATCCCAAAAGTTCCGGGTAGTGCCATAGGGCGGATCGGTAAGGAGCATATCAACCGAGTGCTTCGGCAAAGAGCGCAGCCCTTCAATCCCGTCCATCAAAAACAGCCCCTCCGGGCAGGCTGGAGACTTCGGGACAATTTGTCTCGAGGTCACATCACCTGTCATCCCGGGCCTCCTTCTTCTTTGCCGGGGCGGTTCGGGCGGCATTTTCCTTCCCGGCCTCCCTTGCGGCCTGTGCCATCTGCTCCTTGATCGGGGTGGGGCGGACTGCCTCGGCCCGGGCGATGAGCTTTTCCACCGCTGAATGGTACGCCTGGGCTCCCGCCGCATTGAGCCGCTCCTGGGTGGCCCGGTCATTGATCCGCACCGTGGAGCGGTAGCCCGTCCTGCTGGTGGGATCGGGTTTGCTGGGAGCCCCGAGGAAAATCCCGTTCTTACCATCCACCACCTTGAAATCGTCAATCACTACACCGCCATAGTTGACGCTGGCAAAGCCGATGAGCTTGCCCTGGGGCTCAATCGGGCGAACCGTGACTTCGATGGGAACAGCGGCCTCCTGCAAAATTGCGTCCGTCCGCAGCTTAACCGCCTCGTCCACCGTCACGCCTTTTACCTCGGCCAGTTCCGCAATCGGCGCATCGAACAGCCAGCGCCGCTCCTCGGCGGCGATCTGTTCCGGGGTTAATATGACATCCTTACTCAAAATTGTTTCCTCCTTTCCCGGCCTCGGGACAAATTGTCCCGAAGTCCGTCCGTTTAATGCGCCCCGAAGATGCGCTGGGCGATGCCGCCTGTCTTAAACAGCATGAAGCACAAAAGAACCGTATAGCCTACGGTTCCCCATATCGCTCCAATCGGATCGCCGCCTGTGGCGATGCCCTGGACGAGCACCGCATAGATCGCAACACAGACCAGTATGAGCATCCCTTGAAAGCCCACGGCGAACAGGGATTTTAGGTAGTTCTGCCCTGTGCCGCCCAGCTCCCGGTTGGAAAGCGTGGCAACGGGAAGGGGGGCCAGACTGGTCATTAAATATATTTCAATCATTCTTCCGTACACCAGAACGAAAATGATGATCCCCATGATCTGCATGGTCAGCCCGATCACAGAGGACTGGAGCCACAGGCCAAGGAGCGGCCCCAAGTCCATGCCCTCCAGCGTGGTTTCCAGCTCCGCCAGCATATCCGGCGTAATGTCGGTGGAGCCTTGGATGAGCCCCGCCGCATCCGCAATCACGCTCTGCGACACATCGAACACCGCCATGACAATATCAAAGGTGTTGGAAAGAATGAGGATGGCACAAGCGGTTTTGAATACCCATTTGTAGATATTCGCCACATCAAACTCGTGCATATTGTTCTTTTCCAAAAGCATCTGTATCAGCTCGTAGGTGGCAACAAAGGTCAGCACCAATCCGGCAATCGGCAGGATCACCGTTTCGGAAAGCTGGCGGATGAGGGAGAAAACCCCGGCGTTCCATGCCGCCGGGGTAGTCCCTACCTGTACCGCAATCTCTCCGACTTTGGCATTGACGGTATCAAAGAGCCCTTCGAGGTTCCCCATGATGCCGCTGATCAACAGCTCTTTCAGCCAGTTCGTGAGCCAGTCGGTGAGAAAATCCATAAGCCCTCCTTAGAACAAGCCAGACAGCAGGGGGATCAGCGTGGTTCCCAAAAGGATGATGCCGCCGCCAGCCATGAGCTGCTTCATGCCCTGGCTTTTGGAACCTGGGTTGTCCGATCCATAGCCCTCCAGCAGATTGACAACGCCCCACACGCCAAGTCCAGCGCCGAGGGCTACAACAAGAGTCTGCAAAGTATCAATAGCGGAAGTGAAAAACTGCATAGAGCCTCCTTTTCTCCGGGGTATTCCCGGCCATGAAAAAAGCCGCCATTTCTGGCGGCAGGTTACATACTTCGGGACACTTTGTCCCAAAGCCCTATTTATGCAAAGGCGTCCGGATCGTCGATGTCATCATAATTGAGGATGTCCTCGTCCTCGCTTGTGAGCCCATCGTCCGGCACAGCCACGGCATACACCTCACACAGCTCGTCCGGCCCGGGCCGCCTGCGGCGGTTAATGAGCCGGTCAAGGTCAAAGGCGTTTTTCTTTTTGTCGGCTTCAGCCGTATATCGGTAGTTCGGGTGCTTTTTCAAATCGTATTTCGGGGAATAGAACGGGGGCAGGCCCCGAAGCTGTAAAATGCACTTATCCCCGGGCATGGTCGCCAGCTCGCTGGGTGTCATCAGCTCCCGGCCCAGCCGCTGGTTATTTTGACTGTAGCTTTCCGACTGGCCACGGGAGCGGCTGTCCGTCTGCATGGAGATTGTAGCCTTACCCAGCCAGTTCTCGGATATTTCCTTGATGGTGCTGGCCTCCCGGCCTCCGAGGAATATCACGCTGTCCATATTTCCCAAAATGGTTTCGGCGTGTTTATCGTAAATCGCCTTACACTGAGCCAACTGCTGATAGAACAGCGTCAAGCTGATCTCACGGGAACGGATGACAGCCACGATTTTTTCAAGCTGGGGAACCTGCCCTGTGTTGGCGGCCTCGTCCCACAGCACCCGTACATGGTGGGGCAGGCGGCCTCCGTGAACATTGTCGGCCCTCTCGCACAGCAGATTGAACATCTGCGAAAAGGCCAGAGCCACAAGGAAATTATAGGTTTGCGTAGTGTCCGAGATGATAAAGAACACCGCCGTTTTCCGATCCCCGATGCGGTCAAGCTCCAGCTCGTCATAGGCCATGACCTCCCGAAGCTGGGGGATGTCAAAGGGAGCCAGCCTTGCGCCGCAGGAAATAAGGATCGACTTCGCTGTTTTGCCGCTGGCTAATTTGTACTTTTTATACTGCTTGACCGCAAAGCAATCCGGCTTTCGTTTTTCCAGGCCCGCAAACATATAGTCCACGGCGTTCATAAAATCCTCGTCATCCTCCTTGACCTCCATCCCGGAAATCATGTCAACCAATGTGTTCATGTTCCGATCCTCGGCGGGGCCCTCGAAAATGATATAGGCGATGAGGGCGCAGTAAAGCAGGGTTTCCGATTTTGTCCAGAACGGATCGCCTTCCTTGCCCTCGCCTTTGGTGTTGGAAATGAGAGCGTCCACAAATTTAAGGATGTCGGCTTCGTTGCGGATGTACGCCAGCGGGTTATAGTGCATGGATTTTGTGAAATCAATGGAATTGAACACCTTGATCCGATACCCACGCTTTTGCAGGAAGTGGCCCACCTGCCCGAGAACGCCTCCTTTGGGATCGACACACACATAGCTGCATCCGCCGTTTTTGTCTGCGCTGGCCTGCAAAATCTGCGGGGTAAGCCAGAACCGGGTTTTGCCGGAGCCGGACGAACCGATCACACAGGCATTGAGGTTGCGGGCGTTGGCCGGATTTTTCGGACGGGTATTCATGGTAAGGAACTCCGTCCCGGTCAGAATGATGTTGTTTTCAAACTTTGGATCTACGAAAGGGGCTATATCTTTCGGACAGCCCCAACGGGCTGATCCATACTCCTCATCCCGCCGAAATTTTTTGGCGTTTTTGCTTTTCACATAGACCATCACCCGGAACGCCACAGCCCCCACAATGCCAACGAGCCAGTCAAAGGGAGCAAGCCCCGGGGCAAAGTCGGCAAAGGCCGGGCCAATGGTCTGGCCCAGCCCCATGAGCTTATGAGCAAAATCCGCACCCGCCGCCAGACGGTAGGCCGTCCCCAGCTTGAGAAAGGCCCACAGGACAAACAGATACGGGATGTTGGGAATAAGGTATTTTTTGATGCTATCGTTCTTCACGAACCACCTCCTTTGTCCGTTCCTGTGTTTTGGGCGGTTCCTTTACAAGCTGTTCCGCCGCTTTTTTGAGTTGTTCCCGGATGGGGATGCGGCTGGATTTTGACTGTTCCAGCAGCCTGCGGGAGTACCGCTCAAAACAGGCGGTAATTGCATCCGCCTGTCCTGCCTTGAAAAACAGCAGGTATTTGTCCGGCCCGGTTTTGTAAAAGGCATAGTCCACATGAAAACGGCGGGCCATACGGTCAAAGAGCTTCGGGGCCTCCACCTCGATGCTGTTCACATTTTCGCCGTGGGCCATGAGCTTTTTCACGCTCTGCCTGCCGTGGGGCCTTTGGGCTGTCTTATGCCGTTTGGCGATCTGGCGGCCCGCCGCCCGGAGCACATAGGCCAGCCCCCGGGCTGTCAGCTTGCTGGCCCGGACAGAAATCGCTATGGAGCTCCGGGAAATTTCTTCATCAATCAGTTACACCGCCTCCTTTCGCCTTGGGACAAATTGTCTCGAAGTCCCGTTACCGTTCCTCATGGTGTTTTTCAGCCAGCCGCCGGAACCCCTCCTTTGAGGAACCGTCAATAATTTCTTGATAAGCGGCCATCTGCTCCCGGATCGAAAGCCGGGGGTAAGCAAAAACCCTGTGTTCAGCGGGGATGTCCTGGGGGCCGTGGTAGACCTCCCGGAAATCGTCACTTACCTTCGTCACATAGCCGCCCGGTGCAAAGTGTCCGTTTTCGTTAATGGAAATGTCCCGCCCGTATGCTTCAAAGTCAAAGTAGGGTTTTATATTGTCCGGCACTTCGAGACTTTCCATATCCTCCACATAAAGGCGGCCCAGCATTTCCTCATTGTCCACGCCGGGATGCAGGTCGTAGCAGTCCAGATTTTGCGTAAGGTTGATCAAGTCCTGCACCGAGCCACAATGCTGGCCGCTGTCCATAACCGCCTCCAGCGTTTCCCGTTCTGATGGGGAGAGCTCCTTCAGCAGATGGGCCAGGTGGTTGAGCTCGTCAATGTTTTCATACTCGCCCAGATAGTCATAAAGGCCGAGAATGTCGCTGTCAAAGGAGATAATAAAGTATTCCTGGCAGCGCACCCCGTCCACGCCGATCCGCTTTAAGAGGGACTGCACCTCCTCCGTGTTGGTGGGGAAATGCAGCGTTTCCCCCACCAGATGCCCCGCACTGTAAAGGGCAGGATTTGAAATGAAAGCCTCAAAAACAGACTCCATCAGCGTTTGCCCTGTCCCTTGACGGTCAGGATGCCCTCAAGGGTGGTGGCGGTAATTCCCAGCCGCTGGGCCACGGCAATATCATTTTTCATGGCCTCGGTCATGGTGTGGCCGCAGACCACCAGCACATGGGAGCGGCGGAGCAGGTCACGGCCCATGTCGATGCCGCTTTTATGCTCCTCGGGTACTGCGTCATTGAGAAACAGGGGCAGATAAAGGGGCGGGCAGATCGGGGAAAAGCCTGCCTCATAAACCGCCCGGCAGTAGCGGGCGGCCTGTTCTGCGTTTTCACTGTCGCCGCAAAGCCATGCGGCGGTAATGTATGCAAGGGGACGCTTCATAGTCAATACCTCCGATATTTTAATAAGAAAGTTCAACCCAATCCCCCCGCCCTTTCCCAATCATGGGAAAGGGGGCGGCTCTGGAGGATATACCCCCGCCGCTTGCCGGGGAAATAGCACAGCCGGGGCAGACCGTCAAGGGCAGGCCGCCGTAAAACGGCGGTGCGATGCACCCTTGACAGCCCGCTCCCGGCTGTACGAAAAAACAGGCGGCGACGGGGGATATATACCACCAGAGCCATGATGCGGAGGGCAGGGCCCTCGGGACAAAATGTCTCGAAGTGGTTACTTGTCCTGCTCCATCTTTTTCGGAGCCTTCGCCAGTTCGGGCGGCTGTTTCTCTTTCCACTCGTCCAGCAAAGTCATGATCTGCTCCTTCATTTTGGCGGGAGTGGCCTCCTTGCCAAAATACTTTTCCAGTTCAGCGGTAGAAATAATCACGCCTCGATCCTCCTTTTTCTTTTCTGATAAGATGCCGTCAATGACATCACCATTGAGTTTCCCGTCCTTGTCCAGCTCCCGGAGCTTTTTCGCCTGGGCCAGAGAGGGGGACGCCTGTTCTCCGTCAATGGAAACAGCGATCAGCCGCTGGTTTTTGGGGCGGATATAGGAAATCTCCACAGCGGGCATAAAGCCCATTTTTTTATCGTCCACCTTGTCCAGCAGTTCCGGCACAAGGGAGTTCAGCCGCAGATAACGCATGACCTTTTTATAGTTCATGTCGTGCGCCTCGCCCACAATCTCAACGGAGCGTTTGCCAATATCGCCCTCGGCCACATTTTTCAGCCGCCCGCCCTGGTGCTTGATGTCCTCCACTTCCAGCTCCAACAGGGCGGCCAGTTCGCTGGGGAGCGTCTGATCCCTCTGCTTGTTGCTGTCCTTCATAGCCTGTACCGCCTCGTGGTCAGTCATTTCCCGGACGATAAAGGGCATTTCCTCCAGCCCAGCCAGCTCACAACCATGATGGCGGCGGTGGCCAGCCACGATCTCATAACCGTTTCCGTCTTTTTCCGGGCGGGCAAGGCCGGGAACCATTACGCCGTTTGCCTTGATGGACGCTACCGTTTCCTGCATTTTGGCATCGTCCCGCACCTTAAACGGGTGGGGACGGAATGTGTGGAACGGATGCATTTCGGAAAGTTTCAGATAGACCAGCTTTCCTTCCTCCACAGGACGGGGCGGAGCGGCTGGCTCAGGCGGAGCCTGTTCCGGGGCCGGAGCCGCATTTTCGGGTGGGGCCTTTTCGGGTTCGGGGGCAGCTTTAACCTCCGCAGCCTTTTTCCCACTTCGGGACAATTTGTCTCGCTTAGTCGGCGTGGCCTCGCCGGGGGCCGCCTTATCCGCCTTGGGTGGGCGGCCCTTGCGGGGCTTCGCCGCCTCCTTGCCAGCAGGCTCCGCTTTTTCCTCTTTTGGGGGACGGCCCCGACGGGCCTTTTTCGGTTTATCATCCCCAGCGGCGGGAGGTTCCTCCTGCGTTTTCTCCTCCGGCTCTTTTGCCGCCTCCTCTTTTTCTACCTCGGCCCGGGCTGTCTGCCGCTTTTCATTCATCAGCTCATTGATTTTGTCAAAGGACACCACCACATCACCGGGCTCGGGCTGGGCAGGCCCCTCCTGCTGGGGTGTGGGAGCGGCGGCCTGTTCGGGAGCCGGAGCCTGGAGCCCGTCAGCCGTAACAGGAGCGGGAGCCTCCGGGAGCTTCTCCTCACCGGGGCCTGTGTTCAATTTTTCATCTGCCATTCACTATCCTCCTTTTCGTGAAAGTTGCACAATTTTGCGGGTTAAATTTCTGTAATTATTTTTTCGCCTCCTTCCGGTCTATCCACGCAAAAAAGCCGCCCGATTTTAACGCCGGACGGCTTTTTGTGTAATGTGATAGATCAAATATTATTTTTTGTGGTTCGTAGGCTCCGAAAAGCCTTGTATTTACAGCGTTCCTAATAGGAAACAATCATAGACTGATAGTATAGCATAGATTCCACACCACAACAAATTCACAAACTGCAACAAGGCGGACTTTCCGGTTTCTGGGAGGTCTGCCTTTTTACCGAAATGCGCCGTAAAGCCCCTGCCTTCAGGCATGGGGATATAAGGCGCGAATGAAAGAAGGTAACAATTATAGAACGAGCATACAAATTTAAGCTGTACCCCAACGCAGAACAGCAGACACTGATTCAAAAGACGTTTGGTTGCTGCCGGTATGTGTATAATCACTACCTTGCCGAACGAAAAACTGCGTATGAACAGCGGCGCGAAACGCTGGACGGTTATGCCTGCATGAAAGACATGACACAGCTAAAAAAGTCTCTCGACTGGCTGCGTGAGGTAGACGCTACTGCACTGCAATCCGCGCTGAAGGACTTGGATGCAGCGTATCAAAATTTCTTTCGCCGTGTCAAGCGCGGCGAGAAACCCGGCTATCCACGTTTCAAGTGCAAGCGCGACCACCGGAAAAGCTACAAAAGCAAGCGTGTGGGTGAGAACATTAAGGTGCTGGACGGCGCTGTGCAGCTTCCGAAGTTGGGAAAGGTGAAATGCGCGATCTCCAAAAAAGTAGAGGGACGCATCCTCTCCGCCACGGTAAGCCAAAGCCCAAGCAGCAAGTATTTTGTGTCGCTGTGCTGCACCGACGTAGACGTTGCGCCGTTGCAAAAAACGGGCGGCGTGGTCGGCATAGACGTAGGCATCAAATCCTTTGCCGTCACCTCTGATGGGGTAGAATATTCCAACCCAAAGTATCTGCTTAAGAGCGAAGCCAAGCTCGCAAAGCTGCAGCGCTGGCTGTCCCGAAAGCAAAAGGGCAGCAGACGTCGCGACAAAGCACGACTCGCCGTAGCGCGGATGCACGAACACATTGCCAACCAGCGGCTGGATATGCTGCACAAGCTGTCTACCGCACTGGTGCGGGAAAACGACGTCATCTGCATCGAGGACTTGGCGCCCAGCAATATGGTAAAAAACCATAAGCTGGCGAAAGCCGTCAGCGACGCAGCGTGGGGTGAGTTCCGTCGGCAGTTGCAATACAAAGCAGACTGGTACGGCAAAACGGTTGTCGCTGTGGACAGGTTCTATCCATCCAGCCAGTTGTGCTCGTCCTGCGGTGAGCAGTGGGCTGGAACGAAAGACCTTTCCGTGCGCGAATGGGTGTGCCCTGTTTGCGGCACTCATCACAACAGGGACATTAACGCCGCCAAGAACATTCTGAATGAAGGATTGCGCCTGCTGGCTGAACAACCGGCGGCATAGAACATCACAAATGGTAGGGCGGGACACGCCCGAACCTAACGCTCGTGGAGACTGCACAGACCTCGCCGCAGTGGCAGGCAGCGGTCAATGAAACGAGAATCCCCCGGCTTTAGCCGTGGGGAGTTGTCAAATATATATCAGCTTTGCACTATACGCCCCGGCGGCAAGGGTCGCCGGAGAAATCACAACAGCATAGGCCCCACTGATGCCTATGCGCCGAGAAAAGGCACTGTAAAGTAAAAATGAAAAAATAGGACCCGAAAGCACAAAAAAGCTCTATGCAACGAGCAGAAGCTCGCGCTTACGCTTTTTGGATAGTTGAAGGCCGGCACACTGAGCCGGAGTAAGGCCATTCAAGGCGGAGTGAGGGCGGACGAAGTTGTAGAAAAAGATGAACATGGAAATGAGGTTGTTGGCAGAGGAAAAAGAGGAAAAGCCCTGTTTGGTTTTGTGCCATGCCTTGAACTGCTTGTTAAAGCACTCAATGAGGTTGTTGGTGATGTCATCGTGGAAACTTTCCACGCGGATGTGCTGAACCCCATGCAGCGTCTTGACAGGCATTTGATAGGCGAAGTAACGGTCGCTCACAATGGCGCGAGGCGAGCCTAAATCCTTTACCGCTTCCAGTATGGTGAAAGCCTGAGGACTGTCCCTGTGGCGGTCCAGATGGAAGCCAAGGACAAAGCGCGTCTCACTGTCCAGAATGAGCCAGAGGTAGTATTTCTTGCCCTGTATCTTAACGACAGTTTCATCGGCATGCCACTCGTCAGAGTTGAAATTGAGTGCTGGAATGAGCTGTAAGGCCATGTTTTGGAACATCGGGGCGAAGTTGGTACACCAGTTACTAATGGTCGTGTGGGACACCTGGACATTCATCACGGTACGCAGAATCAATGCGATATTGCGGAACGAGTTCTTGCCCAGGTAGAACATGCTCAAGGCCGTTAGAATCACATGAACAGGGTAGCGTATCCGCTTGAAATCGGTCTTTCCAAAGAGTTGGGACATGGACGGAGCAGAGATAGCGGTAGGCTTCGGTACAAACATGGAGTGGTTGCACTTCTTGTCACAGCAGCGGTAGTCGCTGTAGTGCTCCATATCATGGTGCAGGAAAGTTGCCTTGCCGCAAATAGGACAGGAAGGATAGCTCTTCGTTCGAGTATAAACACGCTCCGGCGTTTCCGGTGCCCACTGATACCAACACTTCTTGCAACGATACTTTTGATGTCCATGCGAATCTTTTCCGTAGCGATAAAAATCCGTTTTGTTGTTGCACTTCGGGCAGCTTATTTGATACAATTTTGCCATGAGGACTCGTCTCCTTTCGGGAGGTACGTGGGTTTGTGGTAAAACCATTGTACCAGAAGGGCTGACGGGTCCTCAACTTTCATTTAACTTTACAGTCCGCGAGAAAATAACAGGAGGATTACTTAATGAAAACGACACTGAAAGATCTGACTGCGGTCAAGGAGAACAGCTACTTTGTCATTGAAACGCCGGAGAACACCTTCCGAATCAAGAAAGAATACGACGATACTGCAGACAGCCCCCGCGATGGTTTGGAGGAAAATCTCGGCACGATGGTCTGCTGGCACCGCTGCTACACGCTGGGTGACAAGCATGATTTCGAGTGTCCCGGAAACTTTCTGGATGCGCTGGTACTGAAAACCTTCTCGCACGAGGAATTGCATAAGATGCTTCTGTCCAGGGAGTATGGCGTTCACATGAGTACACAGGATGGCGTTCCCGCGTTGGTATCCGGCCGGGATACCGTTCGCTGCTACACGGAAGAAGAAATCCGCCTCGGCTGGCCGGAGGAGGATTTCGTGGAGGAGTTGAGCGTAGGAAAGAAACGGCAGATCCTGAGCCGGCATCCCGATGTACTGCTTATGCCGCTGTACCTTTACGATCACAGCGGAATCACGATCAGCACCAGTGAGTTTTGCGACCCGTGGGACAGTGGGCAGATTGGGTTTATTTACACGACCCGCGCCCGCTACGAGGCTTTCACCTTAGACCGGGGCAATCCGGACTGGAAGACCAAGGCTGCAGAATATCTGAAAGCTGAGGTTAGCTCCTACGACGAGTATCTGCAAGGCTTTTGCTACTATGTCAGCATTGACGAGTGGTGCGGTCCGGATAACGTTGACCCGGAGGATTTTCTCACCGCAGAGCCGTACTGGAACTCCTGCGAGACCTGCGGCGGTTTCTTGGGCGCTGACGATACCGAAAACGGCGTCCTTGACTTCATTGCGGAAATAGTCGCCTGAAGAAAACAAAAAACATGGTAAGGAAAGACCGGAGCGTGTTCGCACGCTTCGGCTTTCTGTTATCATGGATATCCACACAAGGAGGAAACGATGGTTGTTGCAAAGAAACGGCTTTTCGTGGATATGGACGGCACATTGGCCGAGTGGCGTTCAGAGGCCGGGCCGGAGGAGCTGTACGAGAAGGGGTATTTTGAGTCCCTGCGTCCGTATAGCGCTATCCTTGGCGCCGTGAAAAGCATCTGGTTCGTAGCTCAAAAAGAGGCAATCGGCGTGGAACTGTTCATCCTGTCGGCCTACCTGCCTGATTCCCTGTGGGCGAAGGCAGAAAAACAGGAGTGGCTGGACACGCATTTGCCCAAGATGTTTGATGCCGAGCGCACACTGTTCGTCCCGTGCGGCAGCAGCAAGCTGGACTATGTGCCCGGCGGTGTCCACACCGGCGACTATCTGCTGGACGACTACACGCCTAACCTCCGTGAATGGGAGCGGGCTGGTGGGACGCCAATTAAGGTGTTTAACGGCTGCAACGGCAAGAGAAACACTTCATGGAAGGATTCGGTGAGAACGTCTGCCGACTGGAAGAAAAACTATCAGACTGTGCCCTTCCCGGTTTCGTGGACAGTAAAAATGAAGAAAAAACAGAAAGAAA